>Ga0070733_10003533_pt1 | contig 10661 bp, 8 predicted proteins | sample Coa_R1_9_FD_66450 | JGI IMG/M metagenome (GOLD analysis project Ga0070733, IMG submission 66450) | Surface soil microbial communities from Centralia Pennsylvania, which are recovering from an underground coalmine fire - Coalmine... | ecosystem: Environmental > Terrestrial > Soil > Unclassified ... | reverse complement strand
AACAAACACTTTGTCATGTTTGGCCACGTGTCGCAGCCTTTGGAATAGATCATCGGGGAGGTGCCCCATGTCGATCGCCTTCAGGTGCGGCTCACCAAGTAGTTGCTGCAATTCCGCTAGTTGTGAGCCGGTGACTTTTCCTTGATATGCTCGAAGTTGCTCCCGTCCACTCCAGGGCTGCGAGGAGTGCTCTACCAAGTACGTGCCGTCGGGGGACAGGGCAGTACATGTCGTCCGTACTCCACTGTCGAAGTCCTCATGCATGACACGCACAAGATACTCTGGCGCCGGTGGCTTCGCGCTAGCGACGGGCCGGTCGGAGGAGGTTTGGCCGTAGGCCACTGGCGGCAGACGGAGGTGAGCAGCTGAAAAAACAAACAATACGAGCCCCAAACCGTTTCTCACACCCTTCATGCGGCACATTCAATCACACCGCACCGGTTGGCGCAAGTTAAGATGCGAGCTATTCCGCATAGCTCAGTTAACTCTGTATTCTCTCGTGGTAAGGAACGCTTAGTCTACTTAGGCGACCTTCTTGAGAACCAACGCCGGGACACAAATACACCAGCAGCCGCTTCATCAGCCGGCTGTCATACGCTTTACCTAATACCTCTTCTTCTTGGGCCATGCGGTCTACTAAAAAGATACCTTAAGTAGATGGGGAAAGAGGCTGGCTGGATGGAAAAGCTTTCTTATTTCGGCGCGCATTGGTTAGCTAACGCTCCCTTAACCAAGGTCGATTTATCCGCGGCAACCTCGGTTTTGACCCATTTCTGCAATGGCCGGATCAATTTGGCGTTCTTGTCGTTAACCACATAGTGGCTCCCGATCGCGGCCTGGACGCGAAGATCGTTGGCAAATCCGAGGCGTTGGACATTTCTCTCACGAGGAATCCACACGGTGGTGATGTCCGTTGCCGAGAACATGGTGGCATCAGGAATATTGCCGTGTGCCAGGGCCTTCAACTCGGGGTCATCAAGGAGTTGCCGCAGCCCTTGCACCTTCGAGGGTTCAATCGACGCCTCGTAAACCTGCGCCTTTACTCGTTCGCCGATTTCCTGAGACGACCTCTCCACGTGATAGCGGCCGCTGGCGTACACGATGGCGCAGGTGCGCTCTGCCTCCCGCTGCGCAAAGCGAGTGTATTCCAGGCGCATCAGAAAGGGCGAAGCCATCACAGCCGGTGGCGCCTCAGCGTTCGTGCTGGCCTGCGCCATGCCTCCCGCTCCCGGCTGACCTGTTTGAGAGCTAACTGAGGGAACAATTCCTTCCTGTGGCGCCTCCACATCGGCGTTGGCCTGCCCCGGTCCGGTCGGTGACGTGACCGGAGTTTGAGGTTTGGCCGACAGGCGCGTCCTGAGCTCGATTCTGCGAGGCGTCAAGCAGTTGTTCTTTCCTGTATCCTCAGGAATCACTCGGTGGGGTGCGTTGTGCAGCGAATTGAACCACTCCACCAGCGGTGCCAGCGCTTCATGAAATGGTATCTGGCTCTCGCTCGAGGGAAAAACCAGGTTCTGCCAGTGGTCGCCCCGAAAAATATTGATTTGCAGGTTTTCTACGCTGGTAATCACCAGGGGCGTCATGATCTGCTCGGTGGTCAGTTTCCGTAGCTGCTCATTCTCCAGCCATTGTTCCAGTCGGGAGAGTTCATCCGGTGAAAGTGACCCTTCATAGACGTCAGTTGCATCATCGTGATCGCGCTCCAGATGGTAGCCACCGTCTTGTCGCAGCAGCACGCACGTATCCAGGTGCGCAACCACACGAGAAATCCGCAGTAAATAGGGATAATTGTGAAACACTGGGGAGGGCGCGCTCTGCGAATCGGCGGGAAACGCCAGCCCTACGAGAAGTGCGGGAATCCACAGGGGACGCACCACTAAATTAAAGCACAAGCATGTGGCTTAGTGTTGAAGGAAAGGGGCTGCCCGAGGATTTCCAGCCTCGGCTCAACGTACTCTGCAGATTTTCTACGCGGCCTCAACGATTGGGACCGGCGACTCCCCGCCATTCTTCTCTAAGCGACCTTCCTCAGCACCAAGGCTGAGTTCTTCGACCCAAACCCCACGCAGTTGCAAATGCCGTGCTCAATCTGGGCCGCTCGTCCCACATCAGGTACATAATCCAAATCACACTCCGGATCGCGCACGTCCAAATTGATCGTGGGTGGGACTTTGCCGTGCTCCATCGCGATCAGCGTTGCCGCCACGCTGGCCGATCCGCATGCGCCTTGCGCATGCCCGATCTGTGATTTCAACCCGGACATGGGAATCCGCTCGGCCTGCTTTCCCAGCGCCAGCTTTAGTGCCCGTGTTTCCACCCGGTCGTTCATCTCAGTGGAAGTTCCATGCAGATTTACATAGTTCACGTCCTGCGGCGCGATATGCGCTTCTTCCAGCGCCAGCGTCAGCGCCCGCGCTGGCTCTTCCGGCGATTCGCTCATGCGCACCCGGTGAAATGCCTCGCACGTCGAGCCATATCCAATGATCTCGGCATACATACGAACCCCCCGCGCCCGCGCGTGTTCGTACTCTTCCAGGATGAACATCCACGAACCTTCTGCAATCACAAAGCCATCGCGGTCCGCCGAAAACGGGCGCGACGCTCGTTCCGGCTCCTGGTTCCATGACTGCGTCAGCGCCCGCAGCATGGTGTACCCCTTGATAATTCCCGGCGTAATTGCCGAATCCACGCCGCCCACCAGAAACAGCGGCTGCACTCCCGCCTGAATGTGCTGGTAAGCGTAGCCAATGGCATCGGTGGAAGACGTGCAGCCTGCCGTCACCACGTGACTGTATCCGCGGAAGCCGAAGCGCATGCTCACTTCACTAGGAATCGTTCCCATGGTGCCGCTGGGAATGCAGAACAGGCTGACCTGCTTAATGTGCCCACTGTGCCATAGCCGGTATTGTTCTTCGGAAAACTCCTGCGCGCCGCCGCCCGTTCCCAGAATCACCCCAATTTCGCGCTTTTCCTCGATGCTCATGGCAGCGGGATCAAGTCCGGCATCCTGAATCGCTTCTGCCGAAGCCGCGACCGCCAGCGGAACCACGCGGGAAACATGTTTCCTTTCTCGCGGATCGACCCACGCCAGCTCGTCAAACTCCGGGATCTCTCCAGCGACGTGTACCGGCAACTCCGAGGGATCAAACCGCGAGATCCGCTTCACCCCTGACTTTCCCGCCAGAATGGAGCGGCAAAATGCTTCCTTGCCAATCCCGTTGGGGCTGACGACGCCGACTCCCGTGATCACCACGCGTGGAAGTGTCATAAGCAGGTCTTCTCTGGTTCTTCCGATCCCTCCGCCCTTAGCGATTAAAGCTCTTTCCCATCCGCCAAACCATCAGATGCCCGCGCCACCGCAAGGGTTACACGTGGCATAATCATCCCAATGCCGCTCGGCCTCTACATCTCCGTCCCCTTTTGCCGTACTAAGTGTACCTATTGCAACTTCGCTTCGGATGTTTTTTCTAAGGCCATCTTTCAGCGCTATGTTGACCGCATCTGCGAAGACATAACCCACGCTTCAGTCACCGCCAAAGCTATGGGAGGATTAATGGAACGGAGCGTCGACTCGGTGTACTTCGGCGGCGGAACCCCCACCATCCTTGATATAAACCAGCTTGACCGCCTTTTTGTCACGATTTGGCAAAATTTCAATGTCCAGCCCGACGCCGAAATCACCGTCGAGTGCGCCCCGGGGACGCTGACACCGGCTGCGGTCGAGATCTTCAGCCGTCACCATGTCAACCGTGTGAGCCTGGGCGTTCAGTCCTTCGTGGATCAGGAAGCGTCAGCCGTCGGACGCCTGCACAACCGGTCCAAAGTTCTCGACGACATCGCACTACTGCGCGATTCTGGAATCACCAACCTCAACCTCGATCTCATCGCAGGACTGCCCCATCAGACGGCGCATAGCTGGGAATTCTCTCTCGAACAAGTAATCGCCACCCAGGCCCCCCACGTCAGCGTCTACATGCTCGAAGTGGACGACGACTCACGCCTGGGCAGGGAACTGATCGCCGGAGGTACGAAATATCATGCGCATTTTGTTCCCGATGAAGACCTGACAGCGAGTATGTATGAGACCGCATGTGAACGGCTAAATGCAGCGGGAATCGAGCAATATGAAATCTCCAACTTCGCCCGCCGCGGCTTTGAATCCCGTCATAACCTCAAGTATTGGACTCGTCAGCCCTATCTCGGCTTCGGCATCGACGCGCATTCGATGCTCGTGAGCGGAGATACCGCCGCCCGATTCTCCACCCCCGACGCGCTGGAACACTACATCGCTGGAGCGCCGCCTCAACCCAACCGCATCGACCGCCACGCCGCGCTCGAAGAGACTTTCTTTCTCGGTCTGCGCCTGAATCGCGGCCTGGATCTCGATCAAGTCGCCGGCGACCTCGGCCGTGAAGAAGTCTCTGACCTCGACCCTGTCATCGACGATCTCGTTCAGGCCGGCTTGCTTGAGCGGCAGGGAAGCGAGATACGTTTAACCGCCCGCGGCCGTCTGCTGTCAAACGAAGTCTTCGAGCGCTTCCTCGCTGTATCGAAATAGCGCCGGCGTCCTCGCCAGCTGTCCCGAGCGCCTCCCACTATCGGTTCGAGCTGCAATCCTCACGACCAATCGGTCGGTTGGCTGCTTCGCTAAAACTGCACCAATCGCCAGTGAACATGCGGCCTCCCGCATCCCGCCCTTCCTGCTCCCAGAGTAACTTTTCCACTTTCTTTCATCATGTTTAAATCAAAGAGTTGTCCTTCCTTCCGGTTTGCCGAGGGGAAGCATGACCAGGCAACCGCCAGCCAGAGGGGCTTTTTGGATTTCCAATTAAACGACGAACAACTGCATCTGAAGAAAAGCGTCCGCGAATTCGCCGAGCGCGAAATCCTTCCCCACGTCATGGAGTGGGACGAGGCCGGCACCTTTCCCCTGGCCACCATCAAAGAGCTGGGCAAGCTCGGCCTGCTAGGGACAATTTTCCCACCGGAGTACGGTGGCCCCGGCATGGGCTATATCGAATACGTCACCACCATCGAGGAACTCTCACGCGTGGATGGTTCAGTGGGCATCATCGTGGCTGCCCACACTTCACTCGGTTCGAACCACATTTTTCTCGCCGGTACCGAAGAGCAAAAGAAGAAATACGTCACCAAGCTGGCCACCGGCGAATATATCGGCGCCTGGGGGTTGACCGAGCCGTCTTCTGGCTCTGACGCCGGCAGCGCCCGTATGACCGCCGTCCGCAAAGGCAACAACTGGGTGCTCAACGGTACCAAGACGTTCATCACCAACGGCCGTTACGCCGACGTTCTGGTCGTAATCGCCGTCACCGACCGCTCCGCCCACACTCACGGCCTTTCCGCTTTCATCGTCGAAAAAGATACCAAGGGGTTTCGTCCCGGCAAGAAAGAAAACAAGCTTGGCCTGCGCGCCAGTGACACCTCCGAACTCATCTTCGAGGACTGCGTCATTCCGGCCGGAAATCTTCTCGGTAAAGAAGGCGCTGGCTTCGTCGATGCCATGCGCGTGCTAGACGGTGGCCGCATCTCGATTGCTGCCCTGGCTCTCGGCATGGCCGAAGGTGCTTACGAATGTGCGCTTAAATACTCGAAAGAGCGCAAGCAATTCGGCAAGGTCATCAGCGAATTTCAAGGCATCCAGTGGAAGCTGGCTGATATGGCTACCGAAATTGAAGCTGCCAAGCTGCTGACCTTCCGCGCCGCCGCCATGAAAGACGCCGGCATGAAGAGCACGCAGGAATCGTCGATGGCGAAGCTTTTTACCAGCGAAGTTGCCGTCCGCTGCGCCAATGAGAGCGTACAGATTCATGGCGGCTACGGCTTCATCAAAGACTATCCGGCGGAAAAGTTCTATCGCGACGTGAAACTCTGCACCATCGGCGAAGGCACCAGTGAAGTCCAGCGGTTGGTGATTGCGCGGCAGCTTCTGAAAGACTAGACACTTTCTTACAGTCGGCGCCCCCGGTCCTGCGCCCGACTTTGGGCGCAGGGACCTGGGGCTCTGCTCTCTAATTCCGGCTCGCCGAATTGCGACTGACGTCGTAACGGTCGAGGTTCATCACTTTGTTCCACGCCGCGGCGAAGTCCTTCACGAACGATTTCTTCGAGTCGTTCGAGGCATAGACTTCCGCCAGTGCCCGAAGCTGCGAGTTCGAACCGAACACCAGGTCGACCCGGGTTCCGGTCCACTTCAGCTTGCCGGTAGCGCGATCGCGTCCTTCAAACACGCCTTCCTCCGTCGGCGACGCCTGCCACTTCGTATTCATATCGAGCAGGTTGGTGAAGAAATCATTGGTCAGCGTCTCCGGCCGGTTGGTGAAGACGCCGTGCCTGGTTCCTCCATAGTTTGCACCAAGTGCGCGCATGCCGCCGACGAGCACCGTCATCTCCGGAGCAGTCAGCGTCAGCAATTGTGCGCGATCGATGAGCAACTCCTCAGCCGAAATCTGCATACCGTTCTTGTGGCCATTACCGAGATAGTTGCGGAACCCGTCTGCCTTCGGTTCCATCACCGTGAACGAGTGCACATCGGTCTGCTTCTGTGAAGCATCTGTGCGCCCAGGCATGAAGGGAATCTTCACGTCGACGCCGGCCTTCTTGGCGGCTTCCTCAACCGCTGCGTCGCCGCCCATCACGATGAGGTCCGCCAGCGAAACCTTCTTCTTGCCGGAAGTTTTGTTGAAGTCTTTCTGGATCGCTTCCAGCTTCTTCAGCACCTTCGGAAGTTCTGCCGGCTGGTTCACTTCCCAGTTCTTCTGCGGCTCCAGGCGAATGCGCGCCCCATTTGCGCCACCGCGCTTGTCAGAGCCGCGGAACGACGCCGCCGATGCCCACGCAGTCGTGACCAGTTGTGAAATCGAAAGGCCGGACTTGAGAATCTTCGCTTTCAGCGAAGCAACGTCCTTCTCGCCAATCAATTTGTGATCGACTGCGGGAACCGGATCTTGCCAGATTTGCGTCTCCTTGGGAACCAGCGGGCCGAGATAGCGCGAGATCGGTCCCATGTCGCGGTGCGTCAGCTTGAACCATGCCTTGGCGAATGCGTCCGCGAACTCTTGCGGATTGTCATGGAAGCGCCGCGAAATCTTTTCGTAAGCTGGGTCCATGCGCAGTGAGAGATCCGTGGTCAGCATGGATGGCGCGTGCTTCTTCGAAGGGTTGTGCGCATCCGGCACCGTACCCTTGCCCGCGCCATTCTTGGGTGTCCACTGGTGCGCACCGGCCGGACTCTTGGTCAGTTCCCATTCGTACTTGAACAGGTTCTCGAAGAAGTTGTTGCTCCACTTGGTTGGCGTCGTGGTCCAGGTAACTTCAAGACCGCTACCGATGGTGTCAGCGCCGCAACCTTTGCCAAACTTATTCTTCCATCCGAACCCCTGCTCCTGAATGTCGGCGCCTTCCGGTTCTGGGCCCACGTAATCCGCGGGAATGGCGGCACCGTGAGTCTTGCCGAAGGTATGGCCGCCAGCAATCAGAGCGACGGTCTCTTCGTCATCCATCGCCATACGCGCAAATGTCTCGCGGATGTCTCTCGCGGCGGCAACTGGATCCGGTTTTCCGTTGGGCCCTTCCGGGTTCACATAAATCAATCCCATCTGTACGGCTCCCAGAGGATTCGCCAGGTCACGATCGCCGCTATACCGCTCGTCCGCCAGCCACGTTCCTTCCGGGCCCCAGTTGAGCTCTTCCGGTTCCCAAACATCCGCGCGCCCGCCCCCAAAACCGAAGGTCTTGAATCCCATGGACTCAAGCGCAACGTTGCCGGCAAGAATCATAAGATCAGCCCAGGAGATTTTCCGCCCATACTTCTGTTTGATCGGCCATAGCAGCCGGCGTGCCTTGTCCAGGTTGACGTTGTCGGGCCAGCTGTTGAGCGGCGCGAAACGCTGCTGCCCGGCTCCTGCCCCGCCGCGGCCATCGCCAATGCGGTACGTCCCCGCGCTGTGCCATGCCATCCGGATGAACAGCCCTCCGTAGTGACCAAAGTCAGCTGGCCACCAATCCTGCGAATCCGTCATCAGGGCATGCAGATCTTTGATTACGGCATCGAGATCGAGACTGTTGAATTCCTTGCCATAGTCGAACTTCTCTCCCATCGGGTTCGACAGGTTAGAGTGTTCGTGCAGCAGTCTTAGGTTTAACTGATTTGGCCACCAGTCGCGATTCGTCGGCGCAGCGGCCCCATGATTGAACGGGCACTTGGCTCCGTTCGATTTATTCTTCGCCTGATCCTCCGGGGAAATAGTGCCCGAAGAAGAGGCCAGCGTATTCTCCATATGCTTTGCGTTTTCCATATGTATTTTCCTTCTCAATTATTCGAAACAGTGTGATGAAGTTACAAACCCATTCCGGCCCAGGGCCCACAATTTCGTACCGCCAGCAGTGTAATTTAAGCGATGTCCGCGCCCCTTCCAGGCCGGGAGGAGGCGTGCCGCGGAGCACACTTGCTGCAGAGTCCCCGGAAAATCAACTCGCACTCCCGAAGAATTCTCTTGCCGAGCGCGCCTGCAGCCGGCTTGCGCACGTCATACCACTCGATATCCTCCACATTGCCGCACCGGTCGCAGAGGAAGTGGTGATGGCGCATGCCTTTGGCGTCAAATCGCGCCGCGCGCCCCTCGACCGCCACTTCTCGCACCAGTCCGGCCTCCACCAGGTCACGCAGATTGTTATAGGTTGTGGCTCGCGAAGAGCGCGGATCGACACGGTTCACCGCGTCGAAGATCTCCGCCGCCGTGGGATGCCATTTGCGCTCCATCAGCACCGTCATCACCGCATAGCGCTGCGGTGTGCACCGCAATCCGCTCTCGCTCAAAGTTCGCTTGATCGCTTCAGAATCCATCCATTGTTGGAATATATCTAATCTGAAAGTTTGTCAAGAGAGGGAAAGAAAATTGGTGCAGTGAGCTCCCGGTCTGGCTTGGACCTGTCACTTGAAGGCCGTCTGACTTGGCGAAAGATTTTCCGCCCGTCTCGCCTCTGCTTTACACTGATTCGTTGACTACCGATCTCCAGTCCTGGCTCGACCGTCTCCGCTCCGGCGATCCCCTAACCCTCACTCGTGCCATTAGCACCATCGAAAACCGCGCTCCTGGTTGGGCTGAGTTGCTCAAAGTCGCTTTTCCGCAAACTGGCCACGCCCGCGTCCTCGGACTCACCGGCCCCCCTGGAGCCGGCAAGAGCACCCTGGTCGATCAACTGGCCAAGCAGTATCGAAAACAGAATCAGACTGTCGGCATCATCGCTGTCGACCCCACCAGCCCCTACACCGGAGGCGCGATTCTCGGCGACCGCATCCGCATGCAGGATCACTTCTCCGATCCCGGCATCTACATTCGCAGTATGGCCACGCGGGGCTCGCTCGGCGGCCTCGCCCGCGCCACTGCCGATGTCGCGACCATACTTGACGCCTCCGGCCGCGACCTCGTCATGATCGAGACTGTCGGCGTTGGCCAGGATGAAGTCGACATCGTGCGCGTTGCCGACGTCACCATCGTCATCCTCGTCCCCGGCATGGGCGACGACGTACAAAGCATCAAAGCCGGTATTATGGAGATCGCCGACATTTTCGTGATCAACAAAAGCGACCGCGAGGGCGCTGACCGCGTAGAGCGCGAGATCCGCGGCCTGCAATCGCTCGCAATTCGCACCGACCGCTGGACTCCGCCGATCGTGAAGACCGTGGCGACGGAAGGCGCGGGTATCCCTGAATTGGTTGCCGCGATTGCCGAGTACCAAGCTTACCTGGAAGAGCAGAACCTTACGCTGCAACATCGCGTGCAACACTGGCAGGAACGCTTGGTCGAAATGCTGCGCGATGCGCTTCTGGAAAAAGCTCGCAGCCAATTTGTGGATGGCAGCGTCGCAGGTTACGCCGCCGAAGTCGCCGAACACAAGCGCGACCCCTACACGCTGGTCGAGGAGATCGTTGGCAAGATGGAGCACAGCGCGTAGCCATGTTCACCATCGACCATCTCGGCATCGCGGTTAAATCGCTGGCCGCAGCCAAGGCCATTTACCAGAAACTGGGGATGACCGTTTCCCCCGAGGAACTGGTCGAAGCCGAACAGGTCCGGGTCGTCATGGTGCCGGTGGGCGAAGCGCGTCTGGAGCTTCTGGAGCCGACCTCAGAGAACTCCGTGATCGCGAAATTCATTGCCAAGCGTGGCGAAGGTTTGCACCATGTCTCGCTTCGCGTTCCCGACTTGACTGCCGCCGTCGCTCGCCTGAAAAAAGACGGGGTCCGCCTGGTTTCAGACGATATCAAGGTCGGAGCCGGCGGACATCGGTACGTGTTCGTGCATCCGTCGAGCGCCGGGGGAGTATTGCTGGAACTCGTCGAAGCACGCTAGACGGCTTCACTCCATGCTTCTTCTCGCCATTGACACTTCGGGAAAAGACGGCAGCATCGGCCTAGCCCGCTGCCAAGCCGCCGATTGCAAAATCATCGGCCTGGCTCCGCTGGACGGCGGAGCATTTTCCGCGCAACTCATTCCCCAAATCGCCGCTCTACTTACCATGCACGGCGTTACCAAGCAAGACATAGGCGCATTGGCCGCCACTTCGGGTCCGGGTTCTTTCACCGGACTGCGAGTGGGTTTGGCTGCGGTCAAAGCCCTGGCCCAGGTCTTGGATAAACC
>Ga0070733_10003531_pt1 | contig 10664 bp, 5 predicted proteins | sample Coa_R1_9_FD_66450 | JGI IMG/M metagenome (GOLD analysis project Ga0070733, IMG submission 66450) | Surface soil microbial communities from Centralia Pennsylvania, which are recovering from an underground coalmine fire - Coalmine... | ecosystem: Environmental > Terrestrial > Soil > Unclassified ... | reverse complement strand
CGGTTTCGGCCCTCCAAGAACGGCTAGAACAGATGACGCAGCCCGAGTGAAACGACAGTCTGGGTGTTGGTGCTCGACGCCGGCAACAGGAATAATTCAGCGTGCGTCCCGCTGCTTGCGTGTAAATACACCGCATTCAAATAGACATCGGTGCGCTTTGAAAATGCGTAATCGGTACCGATCGCCACCTGATTCCAATGGATTTCCCCGAGCTTGGAATACGCATAACTGGCCGCCAGCGACCATGCATATGTCACGTAATATTTCGCGCCGCCTTCCGCCGTGCGCAGCACGTCGGATTCCCCGTGCTGCTGTAAATCGACTAACGTAAATAATCCATGAAAATAAACCGGCCCCAGCTGATATCCGGCGCCGAATCCCGCCACGGTGACTTTGTCGAATGTCGCCGGCTTCGCCAGTAAGCCGAGCTGACCCGTGCCTTGCAGCGATTCGCCGAGCACCGAAGTGCCGATGCCGAACGTCTGCACGTAGTTGTGCATCGCCACGTAGGCCGCCGCGAGATGCAAATGACCGAGCGCGTACTGCAGGCCGAATGCGTTCGCGCTGTCGGCAGAGAAGTCCCCGGCTTGCCCGCCGAACGAATACAGCGCGCCGAGCCGCAAGCCATAGAACTCCGGCGTCTGGTACTTGACTGCGTTATTGATCCGTTCGCCTCCCAGGCGGTCGAGATCGCCTATGTGAAACGCAAAGACCGAAGGCGTGACCGTCCCCGCCGAAAACTCGCTCAGGTAGGGCGTCATGAAGTCGTATTGGCGGCCCAGCGTGAGGCTGCCGAAACGGTCGCTCTCCAAGCCGACGAACGCTTGCCGGCCCCACTCCAATCCCCCTTGAGCCAATTGACCGTTATTGAGCGCAAAACCGTTTTCGAGCCGGAATATCGCGCGATACCCGCTGCCAAGATCTTCCACACCGCGCAAACCCCAGCGATCCGACTGCCCGACGCCGCTGAATTGCGCCCATGCGTGGCTGCCGCCTTCGTTGCTCACGTAAGTCAGCGCGTCGTCGACTATGCCGTAGAGCTGCACGCTGCTTTGCGCCTGCACCGTATTCGCGAGCGCAAAAAACAACGCGCCCAAAACGAGGCGACTCATAGTTTCCCCCGGTCGACGGTAGTCCGTCTGTTTAAGCGACGAATGGCTGCGGCAATGCAACTGGCTTCAGAGAAATCGCCTCTGGACGAAATGGTGCGCGGCCGGTTTCGGCGAGCGCGAGTGTTCGATTGCAACTATAGGAGACAATGAGATCGAGGCGATCCGATGGAAAAGCGTTAATCGTCCTGTATGGCAGCCATTCCAGCACTTATTGCGCCACAGCAAAACCTGCTAGAGATGACAGGCCGGGTTGTTCCCGATCGTGCGTGTTCGTTCCGCCTTTTCTACCTACTATCTATATAGCGAATGCGAACGCAGCAAGTCGAACAAGAGATGTGAGGAGGGTCGCATGCCCAACACAGCACCGGAAGCCGAAAATGCAGGCACCGAAAACCTGACCGAGCAGGAGCGCGCCTGGCTCGCCAAAGCGAGCCGCCACGACATCAACGGCTGGGTTCACTTGAAAACGCGCGGCGCGCCGTTCGAGCGCGGTTTCCAGCATGGCTTTCTCGCGGCGCGCGAATACGCCGAGGCGCTGCGCGTCTACAAAGCGATGACGCTGCAGACAATCGGCATGGACTACTCGTTCTTCGTCGAAGCCGCCGCTAAATACCATGGCCCGATCATCGAGCGCGTCGCGCCCGATCTGCTCGAGGAAATGCGCGGCATCGCGGCCGGCCTCACGAAAGCGGGCGCGCCGTCGTCGCTGGCCGACATCATCGGGTGGAACGCCTATGAGGAACTGACCGGCTACTGGTGGCCAACCGTCGCGCAGCGCTACGCGTCGGCGCCCGTCAGCGCGGGCTCACAGGCGAAGAGCCACTGCAGCGCCTTCATCGCGACGGGATCGTCCACCACCGACGGCCGCATCGTGCTCGGACACGAGAGCTTCACCGAGTTTTGGAACGGTCAGTATATGAACACCATCCTCGATATCGAGCCGGACGACGGCCATCGGATGGTGATGCAAAGCTGCCCGGGCTGGATCGCGAGCATGACCGACTTCTGGGTCACCGCGGGCGGCTTAGTCGTCGCCGAAACGACGATCGTCGGCTACGCCGGCTACGACATCCAAAAGGTGCCCGAATACATCCGCGCGCGCCGCGCGTGCCAGCGCGCTTCGACTATCGACGAATGGATCGCGCTGATGGACGGCGGCAACAACGGCGGCTACGCGAACATGTGGCTCGTCGGCGACATCAACACGAACGAAATCGCGAAGTACGAGCAAGGTCTCACGTACCAGAACCTCGCCAAGAAAAGGCACGGCTGGTTCTATGGCGATAACGCGCCCGACGATCCGCGCATCCGCAACCTCGAATGCACGGATGTCGGCTATAGCGACATCCGCCAGCAAACCGGCGCGCGCCGCATGCGCTGGCCGCAGGTGCTCAAGCAGTACGACGGCAAGATCGACACGAGCGCGGGCCAGGCGATGCTCGCCGATACGTTCGACGTCTACCTCATGCGGATCAACCCGTGCTCGCGCACGATCTGCGCGCACTACGACACCGACCCGATGGAATACGCGAGCGATCCGAACGCGGTCTGGAACGTGCCGTATTTTCCGGGCGGCTCGATCGACGGCAAGGTCACGACGGCGGCGCTCGCCAGCAAGCTCGGTCTTTGCGCGCGCTTCGGACGCGCCGACGGCGCCCCGTTCGATGCCGATGAATTCCTGCGCATCCATCCGCAATGGAACTGGCAGGAAGGCTATCTGGTGAGCCGCCCGCACCAGCCCTGGACGCTGTTCAACGAGTAGCGCCGCTGCCGGGCTAGCTAAGCGCCTCCTCCCGGCAACCCGGGCGGCAATCCCGGCGGCGGCCCGGTGTCGATCAAGCTGAACGTCGGCATCGCGCGCGGACACTTGAAGCTCGTCAGCACGTCGCTCGTCAACGGATTGGCGACGCTTCCTGCGCTCGCGATATCGAGCACTGCTGCGCGCCCGTCGAAGTCGAAGGCGACACGGGTGCGTCCAGGCGTGGCGGAATCGACAATGCGCCCTTTGCGCAGGAGCCGCATCAACGCCCAGGGGCCGTTCACCTCGATGGCCGAGGTTTCCGGCTGGATGCGCGGACTCGCTGAGATCACCGCATGCACACCGCCTCGCGGCCCGGGCCAGCTCACCATTACCGGCACAACCGGGCCATGCTGATAAAGCAGCGTTTGCCCGTCGATGTCGATCACGAGGCTCGTCACGTTCGGATCGAGCTCGGGCACGCGGATCTCCGCCTTCCACGTTTGCTGCTTCTGGCTGGCATCGGCGAAGAACACATCGCGGATCGCCTTGGCATGCTGGAACGGTTCGAGATCGGGCCCCCGCACCGGCTCGGTCGCGCCCGGCAGCGTTTTGTAGCGCCACGGCCGTGCTGACTCATCAACGAATGGCGCCAACGTCGTCGTGAAGAAGTCGTCGATGACGCCGCCTTGCGCGAAAAGGCGCGTGAAGTCGGCGTTGCCGATCTCGCGCTTGCTGTCCGCTACAAACGGGTAGTTGCCCTCGACCACCAGCCGGCACGTATCGCCGATCACCGCCTCCATCCGCCGCGACAGCAATTGGCCGATGCCGCGATTGATCTCGAGCGAGCCCTGTACTGCGAGGTCGAGCAGCACCGCACGAAACGGCGCGGGCATGGCGTTGGCCGTCATCTTCAGCTTGGCCGCGGTGTCGCTCGCGGGCGGCATGCTGTTGTTGACGAGCGCGTTGTCGGCGACCGTCAACGCGGTGTAGTAGTCGTTCAGCAGGTTCGCGATGCCGTCGAGGCCGGTTTGGTTTGGCTGCGCGGTCGCGGATTGCATGGTGCCTGGCGCGTCGGCGCTGCCGGTCACGACTTCGCGCAGCGCGGCGAAACGGCTGTCGACGAGTTCGCGTTCGATTTGCTCCGCCGGGCGAATGGAGGGCGGCCGGGGGGCGCCGGTTTGCTCACCGAGAGCGTTGCTGGATTTGTCGTCGAGCGCTGCAACGGACCGGGTCAGCGTGGTTTCGCGAACTGCTGCGCGCGCCAGGCGTGTAAGCGGCGAATCGGGAGCGGCGAAGTCGCGCAGCACTTTTAGGCTGAATTCGAGGCTGGTGCCCTTGATGGTTCGAATGTCGGCTAGAAAGGCCTCCCAACGCTGGGCGTATTCGGTCAGGTATTGCTTGCGAATCGCTTCAGTCAGTGGATCGTCGGTACGAGGCTCATCGCTTCGCTTGCCTGTCGTTTTTTCCGACCCGCCGTCGAGATATTGACGGCCCATGACCCACGCGTCGTCGGCGCGCGCCGCCTGCACGAATTCGGGCAAACGCTTGTCGAACAAGTTGCGATAGCCGTCGAAGGTGAAGAGCCCCGGAACACCACGCGACAGCGGTGCGTTGCTTGCGCGCGTGAACACCGTCCCCGCTTGCGGGCTTACCGCGCGAAGCAGCGTGAACGCGTCGGGCGCTTCCTTTTGCATGGCCGCTTTTGCGCGCTCGTAGAGACGCTGTGTCGCGTTGCTGCCGTCTAGAAAAGCGCGTGCCTGCTCAATCAGCGCGTCGTTGCGGATCAGCGGTGACTGGACGATGCGCGCTCCGGAAAAGAGCCGCTGGAGATGGTCGAGCATTGATGCGCGAGCGCCGAATGCGGATGCGCTGTCCGTTTTGGACCAATCGTCGAGTACCCATGTTTTGACGTCGTCCGCGTTGAACTTCGGTTTGTCGTAGAGCATCAGGTAGGCGCGCAATGTGTCGTAGACGGTTTTTGCGTCTTGACGCCCGATGGCTTGGGCAATAACGGCTTCCTGGCGGCGGACGATTTGAGGCAACAGCAGGTTGTCTTCCAAGGCGTCGTATAGGCGGCGACTTTCCGATGCGAAATCGGCCGAGGTGTAGAGGCCGAAGCGGTAGCCCACCGCTGGAGACGCCAGATCAAGGCCTGGATAGGTGGGCAATGTTTGCGCTTCCGTCAGGGTGTCGGGTATCGCGTCGGGCTTGGGTTCCTTGTATAGCTGCTCGACGCGCGAAGCGAGCTGCCGGGCCTTGCGACCGGTCGAATCGAGATAGCTTCGGTTGTTGTTGAAGCTGAGCCAGAGGCCGGTTGCCAGCCCAGCGAACAGCAGTGAGGCGAGCAGATGGCCGCCAGCGCTCAACAGGCGCTGGCGGTATTCAACGCGACGGTTTGGACGAACGAGGTTGGCGTCGCGAAGGACCTGTTTGGTAAGCAAGTCGTGCAGGAAATAGCCTTTGTTGCCGACATAATCCGAGGCGTGCGACGGCAATTGGCCTCCCCTTACCGTTTCCAAATTGCGGATGATTGCCCGCGTCTCGGCTGGATGTTCACCTCTGGTCTGCGCTGCACTTGTGAAGTACACGCCACGTAGCGTCGTGTACTTCTGCGTGTCGTCATACGATGATTCGGCGAATACGCGCCCTATCAACTCATTGACCCGCAGAGTCAATGCGGAAAATTCCTCGGGAAATACTTCGAGCTTGCGACGCGCGAGTACATCGTACTCTTCTTGCAAGCGCGTGTTGACGCCATCAGCGATTCGAGCGGCAAGACGCCTGAACTCGTCGCCGCAATAATCGCGAATATCAGCCGCTATGACCGTCTCCCTGCCGTAAGGCAGCACGAAACCCCATGTCTGAGAGCGACCTTCCAAAGTAAGAGGACTGAAGTATTCGGTAAATCCCGGCAAGTGATCCATTTTGGTAATCAGCAGGTATACGGGAAAACGAATGCTCAATCGAGTCCGCATCTCGCCAAGGCGCGCCCGCAGTGCAGCCGCGCTGGAGGTTCGTGCGTTTTCGTCCTCGCTCACCAGTTCCGCCATATCGACCAGCAAGAGCACGCCGTTGATCGGCGCGCGTGGCCGGTGCTTGCGCAGAAGCGCTAGAACGCGATGCCATTCTGCCGCGTCCGCATCGTTGGATAGCGTGTCCGATTCTCGTAAGGTGAAAGGCGTCTCAAGCTCCTCAACCACCTTCCCCTGACTGTTGATGGGCTCGCCGCCCGCTTCGTGTGCCGCGCCGTCTTCGCCGGAAGACGAAAGCTCCGCTTGAGTGCCGATGGGTCGAGCCAACGTTTCGTGTTTCGACGCTCCTCCATGACACGTGTATCGACCTGCGATATCGATCAGCACGACGTCGTTAGCAAACCACCAGTCAACAGCCTTCGTGGCTTCCACGCGCGCGCACACCATCTGTTGCATTTGCCGGGCAAGCGTAAAGGAAAGGCCAGCATTCAGAAGGGCGCTGGTTTTACCAGACGCCTGAGCGCCCAATGTGATGTACCAGGGCAACTCATATAAATAGCGGTCGCGTTGAAACAGCCGCCGAACCTCACCAGCGCCCGTACGGATCGTTTTCAGCTGCGTCAGTGCACCGTCGAAGATATCGTCGAATTTCTCCAATTGACTGGAAGCGTGAGGTTGCTCCTTTTTAGCACCATATCCGAGCAGCTTCTTGACGAATCGCTCCTTGTTAAGCGCCTTTCTCCATAGCCGGACAATGCTGTAGACGGCGAATATCGTCAGCACAATCGCGACTGCGATAACCCGAACCGATGCTGGCGCAAACGGCTCCGCCTGACGAAAGCTCAGCAGGGGTGCCGCGTACCAAATCAGAAGACATAGGACGGCGATGAACACCACACCCGCAGACCAACCTGCCAACCACAGACAGACACTGGCAAATATCAAGGCGATCATCACGAGGCGTGCCCCTACGCCCGCGAACGGCACAACACCACCAAACGCGATGGACGGCCCATAAAACCAGATGAAGAGCGCAGTGGCGGCCAGTGAGATGACGGCAAGGGACTGGCCTGATGCCAGTAACGACAAATACTTCTTCATGCTCGAATCCTGAGTTACCTGATTTTTCTTGGGCGCGTCATGACCGCGCGACGGTGATTTCAACCCGGCGGTTCTTTGCGCGTACTCGCGCCGTAAGGTTATCGGCTATTGGATCTGCATCACCCTTGCCGACTCCCACCATGCGGCTCGCAGGAATACCCAGGGACTGCAGTATTTGCGTGACGTGGACGGCGCGCGCTTCGGAAAGTGCCTGATTCGACGTAAATTCGCTGCGAGTCACGGGTACGTTATGTGTGTAGCCTCGCACCGTGATGTTGCCTGGTACTTTGACCATCTCGCCGGCAACTCTGATGATGAGAGGATGCATCGCTGGATTGATGGCGGCTTTGCCAGGCTGGAACATCGCGTCGCCGCGCACCGTTATCGTGCTGTGTCGACCGCTTTCGTGCACAGTTACCATGCCCGCGCCGATCTCTTGCTGTAGCAGAGCATCGAGGTGTAATGTCGGCGCAGCGGGGAGCGGCCTCATACGCTCGATTACAGGAAGTTGCTCCCGAGCGATCGCTTCATGTTTCGCAAGCTCGAACTTGTAATACCCGAACATGACAAGCAGGACTATCGAAAGCACAGCTACCGTAATCCAAACTGGAATCTGAAAGAACGACATGCGCTGGCCTTGCGTGTCAATCTCCGTATCTACGGAAAGTGCAACAGGCACAGGCTCGCGCCGCGACATGATTTCCTCATAAAGCCGCTTGCGCACGGTTTCGTGCTTTCTGCGGCCGTCAGGATCACGCCGATACTGGCCTTCAAAGCCATAGCTGAGTATTCGATAAATCACTTCGAGTAGATTCACGTGATCATGCGGATCAGTCATTAAGCGGCCGATCAGAAGGTAGATCTTTTGCCCGCCGTGGAGGTCTTCGTGGAACGTGGTGGCAAGCCCATCGGCAATCCAGGCCACGCCGCTGTCGCCCCTTCCCCAGGCGGTTTGCGTGGCGGCCTCGTCGAGCGCCGTACATAGGCAGTAGCGTGCGCCTAGCATGTGATCACGGCGAATGTTCGCTGCCTCGCATAACGCCTGAAATGCTTGTAATTCCCGTTCAAGCAACGACCTCAGCGTCCCTATGTCGTCGGGCTCGAGGTATTCAGGCATTTCGGCCAACGCACGCAGAAGAGGCTGGGCTGCGTCGAGCAAAGGGTTCTTTGCGCGTTTGATGGCGATCAAACGGATGTCGAAATCGGTGGTTGGTCGCGGTGAACCGGATGGCAACTTCGAGTGGTTTGCCCATAAGGCTTCCCGGTTCGGATGGCTTGTATTTTGGTTATTCATTTGGATCCTGCTATATCGATGCCCGCGCGGAAAGACCTACCGGCAACGCACCTTGGCTTTCGGCTCTCCGTCTACTGCGATTCCCATGTCGTTCCCGTTACCGTCAGTGCCGACACACATTCTTGTATATGCGTATACGGGCAGATATCGCTTACCGTCGTATTCCACCGCATTGTCTTCTAACTAGGCAACGAAAGATTGCTCAAGGTCTATCTGCGCATGCGCCGTTGAAGCGGAAATAGCCAAGAACTGAACAGCAAGACGAAGAAACCTCATTCAAACAAATCCTTTTACGGTCCACAGATTTTTCGATTCGCCTCAGCCCGAACAGAAATTATTTTGACGCTAAGGCAATTCAATATTATTCAAAGTTTCCAGAAAGAGCTCTTTATTCCGATAAGGAAAACATTCAGACGCGGCTATCATTTCATTCTTTAAAGCCAAACTACGAATTGCGGTTCCACATTTCATCGCATATCCAGGCACTTGGCCTTGGGCCGCGTATTGGACCTCCTCAAAAAAAACAGTCCACCCTCCGAATTTGACCTCTTTTTTTATTACGTGCCGAATCAGGATCTGATCCTGCTCGGGCGGCATAGCCAGCAGCGTAGAAATTAGTGATATTTTTCGATTTTTGCTGCGCACCCCAATCCGCTTGTACAAGACACTGCTATCACTTGACAGTGCCAAGAAGAAATTTCTTTCATCAAACTCTGTTGAAAATGGCGAAGCTGGGGCAGCCTTTTGATACTTCGCCACCAGCACACCGTCTTGAATTACACAATTTGACAAATTCAGATCGCCTAATGATCCGGCGATACGCTTACACGTTGAATTTTCTATTTGCGCATTTGCACACGTACAAGCAAGCAATAGCGCAAGTGAAATCATAAATTTATAGATCATTTAACTTCCTCCAGATTGCATCAAACGCGACTTGTCTTTCCGCTCCATGCAGGGGAGCCTTACTAGGGTTACCTCTATTTACGAGACCACCCACCCTAGTCACGCTCTCAGTACTTGCACCACCGTCCGCCACTTGATTCCCTTTTTCTCTCGCCCAAAAAAATCCGGATGCATCGCAAGCGTGATAGCCGTTCTCTGCAATCAGCGCCGGATTCTGGCCCGTCAAGAAATCAATCCCCCTATATTTGCTATACCCGGCATAGTTCCGACGTCCCGTGATTTGCAAAAACCCCCGGCCTCGAAATCTAGGACCGTCACCGACTTGCCCGCCAGCAGCAGCATTTGCCTCCCCGTTGTCCATCCCTTTAGCCTTTCGCGCAACTTCCAATGGACGCCGAGCGGAGTAACTTGCTTCCGTATCCCCCGGTCGGGTTAGCCCAAGCCTTTTGGCTAGTCCCTGACGGAAATCTGCCGCAGCTTCAACGGGCGTGATGACCTCATACATGGTTCGCAAATAGTCACTGTCACCAAACTCTTCCCGGCGTCGCCACCAATCAGTTTCGTGACCGACTTGCGCTAGAAAATGTGTCATGCGCAACCTAGTGGACGAAATCAGGTACTTCCTTTGCGTTTTGTTCATTTCAGTCCGCAACCCGCCAGCGCGAGTCTTGCCGGAAGCTGGCGCACTGCTCAAGGTTGTAAGCAGATCATCCTCACTCAACCACCCGCACTTCCTAAAATGCTCGACAAACGCCTTCGGCGGAAAACGCCAACACTGCTCGGCGGGCGGTAACTCGACATCGCGAATGTCCTCCCAGAACGCGAGCGCTTGAATGTGCTGCTTCAGCGCCCAGAACTGGTCATCCGATAGCGGCGTCGGCCAAGCGTCGCTGGGACGCTTCAACCACCCCATGCGTGTCTCGATCAGGTTGCCGTCCTTCGACCACTCGCTCGGGAACTTGCAAATTGCTTTTGACAATCGCTCTTGCACCACCGCGTTGTGCAGTGCCTCTTTCGCCTCAGCATGCGTGACATGACCATCGCCGTTCAGATCGAGCCAGCGCTTGATGGTCGGCGAATCGCACAGGCTATCCGGCGTCACATCGTCGCCGATCAGACTCCAGCCCGTCCAAGGCGGGAAATCCGCATCGCTGTACACCCCGATCTCCGGGCGATTCAAGTTGATCCAACCCGTCGCCTCAGGCGTAACGATCCTGCGCCAATGGCCGAACTTGGCGTTCGCCGGCAGCCGATCCGGCCCGACGATGCGGCCAAACCTCAGCATCTCGTAGATCGCGCTCGCTGACGGCACCGCCGTGTAGTTCACCCGCAGCGCCTGGTTCAGTTCGACATACTTCGCACTTAACGTTGTCGACCGTTTGTACAGGTTGTATTCCTGCTTAGGCTCCCGCTGCCGGCCGACCTCGTCATATCGCCCGTCCTGCTCGCGAAACGTCGTCAGCACACAGTCGCCACGCTCGTAGCGCATGCGTACCAACAACTCGCATCGGGTGCCTCCAGCTACCAGCGGTGCCTGC
>Ga0070733_10003530_pt1 | contig 10668 bp, 11 predicted proteins | sample Coa_R1_9_FD_66450 | JGI IMG/M metagenome (GOLD analysis project Ga0070733, IMG submission 66450) | Surface soil microbial communities from Centralia Pennsylvania, which are recovering from an underground coalmine fire - Coalmine... | ecosystem: Environmental > Terrestrial > Soil > Unclassified ... | reverse complement strand
TCATGGCGCAGACAGCTTTCGCGCATGTTCACCCCGGTGCGCCGCTCTCGCGCTGCGAGTACTGCGGCGAGGAGTTCGAGCCGTGCGCCCCGCTGTGGCAGGAACTCGGCGACGGGACGGTGACGCTGTCGTGCTCGGGCGCGCTCGACGAGCGGGGAACGGGGCGGATCTGGCATCCGGCCTGCCTCGGCCACGCCACCGTGCACCTCGCCGCCTGACGAGGCCGCCCTTCTAGCCCGCGCCGTCGCGTGGCCAGTCGATGGCGCGCTCGGGAAAAGCGGCAAGCAGCGGGCTCGCCGCCGGAAGCGCCTGCGCGCGGCGCACGTAGCTCTCATCGAGCTCCGACAGCTTCGTCACCCCGAGCAGCGCCATCGCGATGCTGATCTCCTCTTCGAGGATTTCGAGCACCCGTACCAGCGCCGCCTCGCCGCCCGCGGCGAGCGCGAGCGCCTCGAGGCGTCCGACAGCGACCGCGGTCGCACCGAGGGCGACCGCCTTGAGTACGTCGGTGCCGCGCAGGAAGCCGCCGTCGACGATGATCTCGGCGCGTCCGCCGACCGCGTCGACGACCTCGCGCAGCGACTCGATCGTCGCATCGGCGTGGTCGAGGTCGCGCCCACCGTGGTTTGACACCCAGACGACCTCGAAGCCGCGGTCGACGGCGATCTCGGCGTCGCGTCCGCTCTGGACCCCCTTGACCATCGCCGCCAGACCGGACTGCTCGCGCATCGCCTCCAGCCGATCCCACGTCAGCCGCGCCTGCCAGACAATCCCCGGCTCCGGTCGCCCGTCGCGGTGGGTCGGCGGTCGCCATCCGCTGCGGAGCTGTCGTTCGCGGCGGCCGTAGTGGGCGGAATCCACGGTCAGGGCGATCGCCGCATAGCCGCTCGAGGCGACGCGGCCGATCAGCTGCTCGCACCACTCGGCGTCGCCGCGGATGTAGAGCTGGCTGATCAGCGGAGCGGCGGTGGAGGCGGCGACCTCCTCGACGCTTGGCTTGGTTACAGAGCTGATCACGGCCAGCGTCCCGAACCGCTCGGCCGCCCGTGCGGTGGCGATTCCGCCGTCGGGCGTGATCGCCTCGAGCGCCCCGATCGGCGCCAGCACGACCGGGATCCTCAACCGATGTCCTAGCAGCGATGTCGACGGATCGACGACCGAGACGTCGCGCCCGACGCGCGGGCGCAGCACCAGCGAATCGATGCCGAGACGGTTACGCCGGGCCGTCGTTTCTGACTCCGCGGCGCCTGTGATGAAGTCCCAGACGTCGTCGCTGAGGTTCGCCCGAGCGGCGTCGATGATCGCGTGCGTTGTTGCTGCGGTGTCGAAATCGTGCGGCACTCACGCGATCGTAGCCCGCGTGGATAACATGCGCCCGCGATGCAGCGTCGCCGCGCTCGCGGCGGCTGTTCAGCGAAAGGAAGTGGATCGCCATGGCCATCCCGGCCAGCCATCCGACGCTCGACTACACCGTTACCGATCGCGTCGCCCATGCCACGTTCACGCGCGAGGATCAGCAGAACACGCTCTCGGAGCAATCGCTGGACGACCTCAACGCCGTCGTCGCCCGCGTCCAGCAGGACACCGATCTACGCGCCCTTGTGATCCGCGGCAGCGGCGGCGAGTACTTCTCCGCCGGCCTCGACCAGGACCTGTTGGCGACGGCCTTCGCGGACTTCGAGTACTACGAGCACGCGCTGACGCGCGTGGCGGCGACATGCTTCTCGCTCGAGGCGCTCGAGGTACCGGTCGTCGCGGCCGTCAACGGCATCTGCAGCGAGGTCGGGTTCGAGCTGGCGCTGGCCTGCGACTTTCTCGTCATCGCCGATGAGGCGAAGATCGGCGACGGCCGCGGCGAGCACGGACGCGTCCCTGGCGGCGGAGCGACGATTCGCCTGCCGCGCGCGATCGGGATCCAGCGCGCCCGCGAACTGCTCTACTCGGCGCGGCTGATGAGCGGCACCGAGGCGGCGCAGATCGGCCTCGCCCTGCGCAGCGTTCCGCTCGCGCAGCTCGAGAGCGCCGTCGCCGAGCTGACCGCGCAGTTCGCCGACAAGTCGCGCGGCGCGCTTGCGGCAACCAAGCGACAACTCAACGGTGGCCTCGGTCTCGACACGCCGAGCGGCGTCGAGCACGAGCGCAGCGAGTTCCTCAAGTACCTGCGCGAGCCGGGGTCTGACGCGTTGGAAGGATTCCGCGCGATCCAGGAGGACCGTCGCCCCAACTGGGTTTGAGGTGTCGATGAAGGTCACGATGCTGCTCGCCGACCATGCCCAGGCGACGGAGGGCAAGCTGAACATCATCGGCGGCGGCTGGAACGTGACAGGACCGGAACCGGGCCCGTTTGCGATCGCGATCCTCTTCGAGGTGCCATGGGATCGCGCAAACGAGGAGCACCGCTTCGTGCTCGAGCTTGTCGACCAGGACGGCGCTCCCGTGGTCGTCGAAGCCGTCGACGGCGAGGAGCCGCTGACGATCGAAGGCCAGTTCGAGGTCGGCCGCCCGCCCGGCATGAAGCCCGGAACCTCGCTGGCCTTCCCGCTGGCGATGAACATGGGTCCGCAGCCGCTTCCGCCCGGAGGGCGCTACGAGTGGCGCCTGACCGTCGACGGCGAGAGCCACGAGGACTGGCGGCTCGTCTTCTCGACGCGGCCTGAATAGCTTGGAGGTCTCGTTCGCGGCGTCGGCGGCGGAGCTCGAGGAGCGCGCCCGGTCGCTGCTCCAGCAGCGCCTCGAGCACAACGTCGTCGCGACCGTGATCGCCGCGGCGGCCGCCCACGGCGACCACTTCCCGGACGCTCTATTTGCCTGGGTGAAGGCGGACGGGGCGATCGTCGCCGCGGCGCTTCGCACCCCGCCACGGCAAATGCTCGCGACGACGATGGACGATGCGGTCGCCGGTGCGCTGATCGAGGCCTGGCTCGAACGCGACCCGACGCCCCCGGGGGTCGCCGCTCCCGAGCCCGCAGCGGGCTTCATCGCCGGGGCCTTCGAGCGGACCGCGCGCCGCTCGGCTACGCGGAGCCGAGGGATGGCTGCCCATCGCCTCGAACGCGTGCTCGCCCCCACGCGTCGGGCGAGCGGGAGCCTGCGGGCGGCCGAGGGGTCCGATCGGACGCTCCTCATCGAATGGACGCAGGCCTTCGGCGAGGACACCGGGATGTACGCCGGCGACGCTGAGCGAACCGTCGAGCGCTGTCTCGAGGATGGTCTGCGCTTCCTCTGGGATGACGGCGGAGAGGCTGTCTCGATGGTCGGTTTCAGTCCACCGGTCGCCGGCGTCGTCCGCATCGGCCCCGTCTACACGCCGCCGTCGCGGCGCGGGAGCGGCTACGCCTCAAGCGCCGTGGCCGCGCTCAGCGAACTCGCCCTCGCGCGCGGCGCGCGCGCATGCATGCTCTTCACCGACCTCGCCAACCCGACGTCGAACAAGATCTATGCCGCGGTCGGCTACGAGCGCTTCGCCGACTGGGGCGAGTACGAGTTCTCAGGCGGCGGTGTCGATCGCGACGCGGCCGCGCAGGCGTCCGGCGAGTAGGTCGGCGGCGAGCTCGGGCACGCTCGCGAGCGGTTCGACCCGCGAGAGCTCGCGGAGCGTCTCGGGCGGCAGGTCGCGCTCGAGGCGCGCCCACGCCGCACGGCGGTCATCGATCGGACACTCGACCGAGTCGATACCGAGGAGGCTCACGTTTCGCAGGATGAAGGGGATCACGGTCGCTGGCAGACCGACGCCGCCCGCGAGCCCGCAGGCCGCGACGGCGCCGCGGTAGCGCGTGGCGGCGAGGACGTTTGCGAGCGTCTGGCTGCCAACGGTGTCGACGGCCCCGCTCCAGCGCTCGCTCTCGAGCGGCCGCCCGGGCTGCTCGAGCTCGCCGCGGGTGACGATCGTGCGCGCGCCGAGCCCGCGCAGCCAGTCCGCGATCTCCTCGCGCCCGGTCGAGGCGGCGACGCTGTGGCCGAGGCGCGCGAGCAGCGCGACAGCGATCGAGCCGACGCCGCCGCCGGCGCCGGTGACCAGCACCTCGTGCTCCCCCGACGGCTCGACGCCGGCGCGCTCGAGCGCCAGCACGCAGAGCATCGCCGTGAGGCCGGCGGTGCCGATCGCCATGCACTCGGCCGCGCTGAAGGCGGCCGGCCGTCGCACGAGCCACTCCGAGCGCAGCCGCTGGCGCTGCGTGTAGCCGCCGGGATGCGTCTCCGAGAGCCCAAAGCCGGTGACGAGGACCTCGTCGCCGACGGCCCAGTCAGGCGAGCGGGAATCCTCGACGCGGCCGGCGAGGTCGATTCCGCAGACCATCGGGAAGTGGCGCACGATCGGCGGTCCGGCCGCGCAGACGGCCATCGCATCCTTGTAGTTGAGCGAAGAGTGCGAGATCGCAACGGTGACGTCGCCCTCCGGCAGGTCCTCCGCCGAGACCTCGCACAGGGTCGCCGGCTCGCCCTTCTCGCGGGCCACGATCGCCTGCATGGCGCCACCCTACGCCTCGCTGTCGAGGTGTAGGGTGAACCCAGATGAAGGCCGGGCCGAACGAGGAAGTCATCTACTCCGGCCATCCATCGTGGAAGTCGATGCTCGACTTCCATCTCGCCGGCATTCTGGCGGCAGCTGTCGTAGGGGCGATCGTGCGCCTTGCAACCTCCAACACTGGATATGCGATCGCGGCCTTCGCCGCGATCCTCGCGGTGTCGCTGGTGATCGGCGTCCTTCGACGCGCATCAATCCGCTACACGGTCACCGACCGACGACTGCACATAAAGCGGGGGATCCTCGGGCGAACCGAGCAGCACACCACGATCGACCGCGTCCAGAACGTCGAGACGCGTCAGTCGCTGTGGGAGCGGGTGCTGCGGATCGGCACCGTCGATTTCGACACCGCCGCAACCGATGAGTCCCAGTTCGCATTCGAGGGAGTTGCCTCGCCCAAGCGGGTCGCCGCGGCCGTCGACCGTGCGCAGCAGCTGGCGAGCAGGACGGAGTCGACGACCCAGGTATGACCGCGATCGTCGCCGCCCACGAGCTGACCCGGCGCTATGGGCAAGGCGAGATCGCGGTCGACGCTTTGGCGGGCGTCGATGTCGACTTCGAAACCGGCCGCTTCGCCGCGATCATGGGTCCTTCGGGATCGGGCAAGTCGACGTTGATGCACCTCCTCGCCGGGCTTGACCGGCCGACGAGCGGCACCGTCAGCCTTGACTCGACCGACCTCGGCTCACTCGATGACCGCGCGCTCACGCTGCTTCGCCGCGAGAAGGTCGGGTTCATCTTCCAGACCTTCAACCTGCTCCCCGTTCTCGACGCGCGCGAGAACATCCTCCTGCCGCTGTCGATCGCCGGCCGCGAGGTCGACCAGGAGTGGTTTGACCGCCTGATCGAAACCGTCGGGATCCGCGAGCGCCTCCACCACCGTCCGGCCGAGCTCTCAGGCGGCCAGCAGCAGCGCGTCGCCGTCGCGCGAGCGCTCGTCTCGCGTCCGGCCGTCGTGTTCGCCGACGAGCCGACCGGGAACCTCGACTCGGCCGCCTCCGGCGAGGTCCTCGAGTTGCTGCGTCGCGCGGTCGACGACTTCGGCCAGACGGTCGTCATGGTGACCCACGACGCGCACGCAGCGGCCCATGCCGACCGTCTCGTGGTGCTGGCCGATGGGAAGATCGTTCGCGACGGCAAGGCGCTGGACGCCGACGGGGTCCTCGACCTGATGAAGTCGCTGAGTAGATGAAGCGCGTCGTCGTCCGGGGATTCTTCTCACGGCGACTGCGAGCGGTACTGACAGGCATCGCGATCGCGCTCGGCGTCGCGCTGATCTCAGGGACCTACATCCTCACCGACACGATCGACCGCTCTTTCGCGTCGATCTTCAGCACGAGCGAGCGAAACCGCTCGGTGGTCGTTGTGCCCCACCAGGGGTTCGGGGCGACGGCGATCGTACAGACATCGCTGATCAGCGAAGCGACGCTCGCGAAGGTCAGGAGCGTTCCGGGCGTGGCGGTCGCGGCCGGCGAGGTCTTCACGCCCGTGTCGCTGTTCGCCAACGGGAAGCGCCTCAACAAGAGCGCCGCCAACTTCGTCAGCTCCGTCGTGCCGCCGCAGTTCGAGAACTTCTCGGCGGTCGCCGGGAGATTGCCGTCCGGTCCAGGAGAGGTTGGGATCGATCAGGCGACCGCCCAGCGCTACTCGCTGCATGTCGGGCAGTCGATGCGCGTTGCGGGCCAGTCCTCGACGGTCGACTATCGCCTCGCCGGGATCCTCAAGTTCGCCGGCTCGACCTCATTCGGCGGCGCCGGCGTCGCCGTGCTGCCGCTCGCTCAGGCGCAGCGCGTCGCCGGTGAGCCGCACGCCTACGACGAGCTGCTCGTCGCCGGTGCATCCTCGATCAGCGACACGACACTTCGCGATCGCATCCGCGCCGTGCTGCCGAAGACGCTCGACGTGCGAACCGGCGTGCAGGAGGCAAACCAGCAGACCTCGGACCTCGAAAGCCAGCTCGGCATCGTGAAGACGCTGCTGCTTGTCTTCGGCTACATCGCGCTGTTCGTCGGCGCCTTCATCATCTTCAACACCTTCTCGATCACGGTCGCCCAGCGGACCCGCGAATTCGGCCTGCTGCGGACGCTCGGGGCCACGCGCGGGCAGATCCTGGGCTCGGTATTAGCCGAGGGGGTGATGCTCGGCCTCGGCGGCGCCGTCGTTGGGCTCCTTGCCGGGCTGGGCGTCGCGCCGGCGCTCGACGAGCTCTTCAAGGCGATCGGCGCGGACATCCCCGACAACGGCACCGTGCTAGAGGCGCGCACGGTCTGGGTGTCCCTGATCGCGGGAACCGCGGTGACGGTCATCGCCGGGCTGTTGCCCGCGCTGCGCGCGTCGCGCGTGACGCCGGTGGCGGCGCTTCGCGAAGGGGTGGCGCTCCAGGAGCGCTCGCCGCGAAGCCGCAGGCGGCGTGCGATCGGCCTCGTCGTGATCGTGGCGGTGATCCTGATCCGCTTCATCCTCGAGCTCAAGAGCGGCGCGGGGGTCGTGACGATCATCCTGGTCCTCGGGATCATCGTCGCGCTGCGCGTACCGGTCGTGCGCAGGCGGATCGGGCGCTTCTTCTCGACGATCGTCGTCGCCGTCGCGCACGCCCTCGGCCGGCTGATCGTCTGGCGCGGGATAACGGGTCGCCTCGCGCGCGACAACACCGTTCGCCACCCCGGCCGCACGGCGGTCACCGCGACGTCGCTGATGATCGGCCTCGCTCTGGTCACTCTGATCGCGGTGCTTGCGGCTGGCTTCAAGGCCTCGATCAACAACGCGATCGACGCCTCCTTCGCGGGCAACCTGATCGTCACGAACAGCTCGACGGCGGGTAACCAGGGGATCCCGACCGAGATCCCGGCCGCCGTGCGCAAGATCCCCGGCGTCGCGAACGTGACCGCCGTCGCCTTCACCGAGGCCAAGATCCGAGGCATCTCGGGCACCAAGACGGTCACCGCCGTCGAGACCTCGACGTTCGCGCAGATGTATCGGATCAACTGGGACTCGGGCTCGAACGTGACGCTCGAGAACCTCGGCATGAGCGGCACGGTGGTCAACAAGAACACCGCCGACGGCTACAACCTGCATGTCGGCGACACCCTGTCGGTGCAGACGCCGTCCGGGCGGCGGATCTCGCTTGTCGTGCGCGGCATCGCGACCGACAACGTCGGCCTGCTCGCGGCGCTGACGATCAGCCTCCCGCTCGCGCGCAGCGCCTTCTCGCAGCGAACCGACGCGGTCGACTTCATCGGCTATCAGCCGGGGGTGACCGACCGCCGGGTGCAGCCGAAGGTCAACCGCCTGCTCGGCGCGAGCTTCCCGCAGGTTGAGTCGCAGACCGCCAAGCAGTTCGAGGCGACCCAGGCCAACCAGATCAACAAGCTTTTGGCGCTGATCTACGTGCTGCTCGCGCTGTCGGTGATCGTGTCGCTGTTCGGGATCGTCAACACGCTCGTCCTCTCGATCTATGAGCGCACCCGCGAGCTCGGGATGCTGCGGGCGATCGGCACCACGCGGCGCCAGATCCGCGAGATGATCCGCATCGAGTCGGTGATAACCGCGCTTGTTGGCGGCGTCCTCGGCATCGTCCTCGGCATCGCCGTCGCCGGGATCCTGGCTGGGACCGCGCTGAGCGGCGGGGGCTTCGTATTCGTCGTTCCAGTGGCGACGATCATCGTGCTGTTCGTGCTCGCGGCGATCGCGGGCCTGGCGGCGGCGGCGTGGCCGGCGCGGCGCGCCGCACGGGTCGACATCCTGGCCGCGATCGCCACCGAATAGCGCACGAAAACTTGCCGTCTGGCACGCCGCGTGCAGTGCTTGGCGGATTGCGCCGACGTCAATTGAATGACGGCGATGGCCTCCACTTGGCTCGACGGTTTTGGGGACTGGGCCTGGCCGGGCGGCCCGAACCCGGCCGTCGACGTCGGCCCGGCTACGTGGGTGCCATCCACTCCGCTAATGGCGGTCGAGGCCGCGCCGCTCCATCCGCGCGTCGCCGCGCCGCGGGTCAGCACGCTGCCGCGCCCGCTGCGCCTCGCGCGTCTGGTCCTGCTGCTGGCGGTGGCCGGAGCGACGTTCGCGCTCAGCAACCGCTTCATCTTCAGCCGGACCGTGCCGGCGAGCCATGCCGTCACTACGCCGCTGCTCCTGCCGGCCGTGCTGACCAATCCCTTCTCCACCGCTCCCGCGCTGCCGGCGCACGAGACCGCCAGCGTTCCCGAGGCACCGGCGCCGGCGGTGCCGGTCGTGCTCACGCGTTACTCGGCCGGCGGCGAGGTCGCGCAGCTGACGTTCGCCTCCGCCGCACTTCGCCACCGCGACCGCTTCCTGGTCTACCTCCCGCCGCACTACGCGACATCGCAGACGCGCTACCCCGTCATCTACCTACTCCATGGAGACCGCCAGCCCGCGAGCTCGTTCGTGCGGCTCGGCGTTCCGCAGGCGCTCGGCGCGCTGATCTCAAGCCACGCGATTAACCCCGTGATCGCGGTGATGCTGCAGGGCGGCGGCGCCCCGGCAGACTGGGAGAACGGCTGGTCGGGCAACTACTACAGCTATGTCGGCGAGGTTCAGCAGCTCGTCGACCGCAGCCTGCGCACGGTGGCCAGCCGCTCGGGGCGGGCGATCGCCGGCTACTCGATGGGCGGCTTCGGCGCGATGAACATCGCGCTCACGCAGCTACGCGATTACTCCGTCGTCGAGAGCTGGGAGGGTCAGTTCACAAGCCTTGCCCCCAAGCTCGCCGCCGACCGACGGCTGCTTCACGAGCTGCCTCTGCAGGCGTTCGTCTGGGGCGGCGCCCAGGATCGCACCGTCGACAGCGCACTGGACGCGCCGTGGGCGGCCGAGCTTCGCGCCGCTGGCGCACACGCGCGCTCGGCCGTCTACCCTGGCGCGCACGCCTTCGGGCCGATCGAGACCCACCTGCGGGCGATGCTCAGCTTCGCCGCGCGGGCACTGCGAAGCTGACGGCATCCGCGATCACGACGGCGTGGTCGAAGGCCAGCGCCGGTAACTGCGCCAGCGGCCACCAGCGCGCGTCGGCCGCGTCGTCACCGCCGCTCGCCGGCAGCTCCTCGGCCGTGCGCATCAACTGTACGACTGACACGGTTGGGCCGCGCGGATCGCGTCCCGGCGTGTCGTAGACGCCGAGCATCTCAAGCGCGTCCGCCTCGACCGCGGTCTCCTCGCGCAGCTCGCGCGCGGCCGCGGCGAGGACCCCCTCGTCCCCTTCGACGAATCCGCCGGGCAACGCCCACGCTCCGGCGAAAGGGTCGTTTCCGCGCTCGATCAGGAGCACCGATCGCGGCGGATCGCCGGCGAGAACGACGACGTCGGCTGTCAGCGCCGGGCCGGTCACGCCCGGCCGTAGACGGGCAGATGCGCGCCGCTGATCGTCGCCGCGTCCTCCGAGCACAGGAAGCGGATCACGGCCGCGATCTGCTCCGGCTTGACCCAGCGCGAGTGGTCGTCGTCGGGTTGGGCGGCGCGGTTGGCGGGCGTGTCGATGACGCTCGGCATGATCGCGTTGGAGCGGATCCCGTCTTTGGTGTACTCGACGGCGAGGGCGTCGACGAACGCAAGCACGGCGGCCTTGGACGAGATGTAGCCCGCGGCGCCCGAGAACGGGCGCACTGCGGCGCGCGTGGAGACGCAGACGATCGAACCGGCGCCGCCCTCGAGCATTCGCGGGAGGGCGGCGGCGCTCAGCAGGTAGGTGGGACGTAGGTTCAGGCGGTACTGCTGCTCGAAATCCTCGATCGGCGTCTCGTGCACGCGTCCGCCGGAGGCGAACCCGCCGACGAGGTTGACGAGCGCACCGAGCGGGTCGGGCGCCGCGGCGACAACGGCGCCGGCCGCTGCGGCGTCGAAGAGGTCGGCGGGGATGAGCGTCAGGCGCTCGTGCGGCTCGAGGCGACTGAGCTCGCGCTCGTCCACGTAGGGCACGACGACGTGCCAGCCGGCTTCGAGCATCGCCCGCGTGACCGCGCTGCCGAGGCCCCCGGTGCCGCCGCTGATGACGACGCTCGCGTCCATTTGCCCGACACGGTAGCCGTCCGCGCCCCGGTCTAACTTCAGACTCATGCTGATTCGCGACCTCCAGGACGGCTTCGAGCTCGATCAGGTGCTGCTCGTGCGCGAAGTCGAGCGTCGCG
>Ga0070733_10003529_pt1 | contig 10669 bp, 12 predicted proteins | sample Coa_R1_9_FD_66450 | JGI IMG/M metagenome (GOLD analysis project Ga0070733, IMG submission 66450) | Surface soil microbial communities from Centralia Pennsylvania, which are recovering from an underground coalmine fire - Coalmine... | ecosystem: Environmental > Terrestrial > Soil > Unclassified ... | reverse complement strand
CTTGTCCTTCTTAGCGCGCTCACGCCGCCATTATAGAACCTTCACTCGCCTTCGGCGAGCCCTGTTTTCATCCCGCCCGCAGAGCAGGCGGGTATTCAACAGGGATTTTTTATAAAAAAAACAACCCGACTCAATCCCTTTCCATCTGCCCCGTCCAGGGTCCTACCGAACTACTATTGTGATACATTAATTTTGCAATATTGTAATGCTGACGTAACCATTTACCGCACGCCTAACAAGAGCGATGACATGTTTCGTTATTTATGGTTTTCAATACTAGGCAGTACCATGGACCTGGACCGAAATCTTGGGGGAAATGGAGATGGAGTGGTGCACGGTACAACCTTCCACCACCTTCTGAAGCCGGTCCATCATGCCGGCGTCCACCTTCTGCGCGACGTCCACCTCAGCCTTCAAACTGCCGACCCGATGCGGCTGCTCCGAATAGCTCCAGCTCATCCTGATTTTGAGCCCTTTCGCGGAGATGCCGTGGCGCTGGAAGAAGCGGACGGCGTAAAAGCCGATGCAGGTCCCCAGTGATGCCACAAATAACTCCACGGGGGTCATACCCTGGTCTTCGCCGCCCTCTTCTTCGGGTTGATCGGTCAGAATACGATGTTTCCGAGCGGCCGCCTGCAGACGCAGGCCCCCCTCCCAGGAGATCTCCACTGACTCTTCGTTTTCTGTTTTGGGAAACTCGGCCATCAATGCCTCCTCCTTCTGGTATAGTGCGTCTAACGCTTCGTTACGTTTGGTGATTTTAGCCAGGATGCGCTCCATAGGCGCTCCAGACGAAGACTCGAGGATTTTGGTTGTGGCTGTTCGAATAAGAGTTAATGGCGTCAATCAGTGCAGGCACATTGCGCAAGGTGCCACGACGAATCCTTTTGTCGGTAATCTCTCGAAACCAGCGCTCAACCAGATTCAGCCAGGAACTGGAAGTGGGGATAAAGTACAGATGAAACCGGGGATGTCGCAAATGCCAGGATTTCACCCGCGGATGTTTATAAGCTGCATGATTGTCGACGATCAAATGCAGATCGAGTCCGGGTGCGGTTTCGACATCGATTCTCTTGAGAAAACGGATAAATTCCTCATGCCGGTGCCGGGGCATACAATCGCCAATAACTCTGCCGTCCAGCAGGCTGAGGGCCAAACAAAGCGGTCGTGCCATTGCGTTTGTAATCGTGGGTCATGGTTGCACAGCGGCCCTTCTTCATGGGCAGGGCCGGTTGGGTGCTCTCCAGCGCCTGAATTTGGCTCTTCTCGTCCACGCACAATACCAAAGACTTGTCCGAAGGATTCAAGTGCACACCCACCACGTCAGAGAGCTTCTCGACAAAGTGTTTATCCCGGCTCAGATTGAAGGTCTTAACCCGATGCGGCTTGAGATTATGCTGCTTCCAGATCCGACTAATCGTGGCCTCACTCAAGGCCTGCGCCGTCGCCATGCTGCGCGTGCTCCAATGCGTTGCGTCGGTGAGGAGTCGTGTGCAGGGTGGCTTCGACCGCCTCCTGAATTTTCCGAGCGGAAATGCGTGGAATCTGCCCCGGGCGAGGCGCATCCTTTTCCAGGCCGGGCAAGCGAAGCGCCAGAAATCGTTCCCGCCACAGTTGTACCGTAGGGCGCGACACCTTCAGTGCCCGAGCGATCTCGCTTGCTTTGTGTCCCGTCGGGCCACGAGGATGATCCGGGCACGCTCAACCTGCCGCAAGGGAAAGCTCCTTCCACGTGCCCAGATCATCAGCGTCGCTCTCTCTTCGGCGCTCAAAAAAATGGCTTCTGCCCTTCTGCTCATGATGGCTCAGCATAGAGGAAACCCTATCATATATCAACCTATTTACGACGCACTACACTAGCGCCGTGTCGCTTAAAATCCCTTGCCCTGATCTTGTATCGTTCAACCTTCGGCTCCGGAGTCCTCACGGCATCTGCCTCATCGATCCCTCTCATCAGCATGAGCCCCTCCACTGTCCGAAGGATACGAGCGGACACACCTTCACTCCACGTTTCATATTCCTCCAGCCGCTATTCGATCCCAACACCCCGTTTGGGGGATTCCCCAAAGGTGAAAAATTCTGGTCAACGCAAGCTCTGGCAGGACCTTACTCTCCCTTTATTTTCAAAGTCTTCGCACAGCTGAAAATTCCGGGCCACGCAATGGCCATTTCCGGAGGCCAACGATGAACCGGTCCTTCCCTTTCGGGCCGCCGCGCCCCCCGATACGGTTCTTTTTTGGCATCTGCTCAGCAACCGATTCGGTCCGTGTACGGACTGGATTCGCACTGAGGGTGGACCGCTCTGGGGAAGGCTTCTCGGTCCGCAGGCGGAGAAGCTTGAAATGAAATCCGACCCGCTGATTTAGATCGAACAAAACATAAAGCTCTCGGTCAGCGGGCATCTGGAAAACCCGCGAACAACCTCCAAACAGCAAAACCTGGGAAGTGGCATAGAACGACCTTCATTTCCAATCTGATCGATTCAGACTTGACTTCAGAATATTATTTCCATAATATTACAAATATGGATATGAAATCAGCCGTGGTCGCCCTCGCTGCGCTTGCCCAAGAGACGCGACTGTCAATATTTCGTCTGCTGGTAAAAGCGGGGCCCAAGGGTTTACCGGCGGGCCGCATCGCTGAGAAGCTGGACGTTCCCGGCGCGACGCTCTCCTTTCATTTGAAAGAACTCAGTCATGCCGAACTCGTGACATTCCGCCAGGAGGGCCGTTTTATCTACTACAGCGCGGATTTTGAGCATATGGCGGAGCTGATGACGTTTCTGACTGAACATTGCTGCGAGGGCATGCCTCAAGCTTGTTTCGCGGCGGTCGAGACGGCACTGGATCAGTGCTGCCCGCCGAAGGTAAAACGCAGACCCCTAAGGAGTCGACGATGAAACGATTTCACGAACGTGTCTCGGTCGATCGTCTCGAGGTCAATATTCGCTTCTATTCAGCGGCATTCGCCAGTGCGCCGGCCCCGTGGGTCATGATCCAACCAGTCAGAAAGAGCGCGTGCTACCGATGAGAGCGGTACCCGAGGAAGAAAAAGAGCGAAACATCCTCTTTTTGTGCACCGGAAATTCCGCCCGCAGCGTCATGGCCGAGGCGATTCTCAATTTCCTGGGTCAGGGTCGCTTCAAAGCGTATAGCGCCGGCAGCCATCCCGCGGGCTATGTTCATCCCTTTGCGCTAGAGCTTTTGCGATCGAGCGGGTTGTCGACGGAAGGGTTACGCAGCAAAAGCTGGGCTGAGTTTTTTCAACCGGGCGCTCCGTTCATGCATTTTGTTTTTACGGTGTGCGACCGAGCGGCGGCCGAAACTTGTCCCATATGGCCCGGAAAGCCCACGACGGCGCATTGGGGTATTCGCGACCCGGCGGCCGTCGAGGGCACCGACGAGGTAAAAATGAAAGCGTTTCAGACCGCCTTCAACCAACTGCATCGGCGCATCTCTTTATTTCTCAATCTTCCATCCGACACACTAAAAAACATCACACTCAAGGAAAAACTGAACGATATCGCGCGTTCGTCATGAGCCTATCGCGCGCGGCCAGCGTCGAGGCCATCGGGACAGCGCTGCTGCTCGCCATTGTGGTCGGCTCCGGCATCATGGGCCAGAGGCTTTCCGGCGGTAATGCGGCGGTCGCGCTCATGGCAAACGCGATCGCGACCGGCATGGGCCTCTACGTCCTGATCGGCATGTTCAGGCCATTTTCCGGGGCGCACTTCAATCCGGTGGTCTCCGTCGTCAACGCTTGGGAAGGGCAACTGCCGCCGCGCTCTTGTGCCATCTATTTACTCGCTCAAACCGGGGGGGCGTTCACCGGTGTGATCACCGCACACGCCATGTTTGGATTGCCTCTTCTGCAGCTCTCAACCCATCTGCGGCCAACCTTAGGCGAGGGCATAGGAGAGGTTATCGCCACCTTCGGTCTGGTGCTGGTGATCCTGCTGTTCTCCAGATTTCAGCCGGAGTCAGTTCCCGTGGCGGTTGCGGCCTTCATTATCAGCGCCTACTGGTTCACCTCGTCTACGTCCTTTGCAAACCCCGCCGTAACGCTTGCGCGCGCCGGGACCGATACTTTCGCCGGTATTGCACCTCAGAGCGTTCCGCTGTTTATTGTCGGCCAGCTCGTTGGCGGCTCCGCGGCGACCCTGTTCGCCCGCTGGCTGGTGCGACACCTGTCTTGACGCACCCCGATCGGTGCGTTCTTGCAAAAAAACAGTGCGGAAATCTTGGCATACCCGACCGCCGCCCCAGATATTGAGAGTCGCTCATCATTCCAGTCGATCCGGGACCGATCGGGGAGCATCGACCTCCATGTTGAGGAACAGCATCCGCCTCGAAAACTCTTAATGCCGCTCCAAGGGTCTGGCGTCGGCGCTGAAGGATCCGATCCGTTTGGTTCAGGAGGACGGGTTGTAACCGATCGATCTCGTTCTGCCCTAAGTTCTTTTAGGGAATCATTGACACGCAGTCTAAAAACGCGTAACTTTCCATCGGGATAGGGTTCGAGAACCGACGGGCCCGGTATTATAGATTGAGAGGGATCATTCGGAGTGCAGATCCCAGCCTTCTGCCGAGGGGCTACGAATTTCGAAGAAATGGTGGCAGAAAATAGCGCGACAAAGTGTCACCTACCCGCTGACCGCGCAAACCGATTGCTCGATGCGCGGGACCAATATTCGCGTCCATAAGCGGCCTGGAAAGAATCATGAACGATATTCTCCTTTGGTTAACGCTGGTCACGACCGCCCTGAGCGCCGGATTAGTCGCTCTCTTTCTGTACCGTGCTTCAAGGGTGTTCGAAGGCGTCGCGAAAAATCTGCGCGACGAACTTCGAAATAGCAGAGAGGAAGCCCGGACTGCCGGAAGGGAGCTTCGAGAAGAGGTGGCCGTAAGTCTGGGATCAACCAGCGATGTTTTGTCTAAAACCCTGGAGACCATGGGAAAAGTTCAGCAGGTACAGATTGAAGGAATGACGAGGCAGTTGACGGAGCTCACCGGTTTCACTCTGGAAGCGCTGGATCGGATCCGCGTCACTTTCGACTCCCGCGCCAAGGAGCTGCAGGAAAGTAACGAAAAAAAACTCGAAGAAATGCGAAAAACCGTCGATGAGAAGCTTCACGATACTCTTGAGAAGAGACTCGGAGAATCGTTCAGACTTGTGAGCGATCGGTTAGAGACGGTCCACAAGGGTCTCGGAGAGATGCAGAATCTGGCCACCGGCGTCGGGGACCTCAAACGTGTCTTGACAAATGTGAAGGCCCGCGGCATGTGGGCCGAGGTTCAGCTTGGGGCAATCTTGGAGCAAATTCTCACCTCTGAGCAGTGGGCGAGAAATGTCTGCGTAAAGGACGAATCGTCAGAGAAAGTCGAGTATGCGGTTAGACTGCCTGGACCAAAGGACGAACCCGGTGCGTGCGTGTGGCTTCCTATTGACTCCAAGTTTCCCCACGAGGACTATCATCGACTTCAGGAAGCCGCGGAGAGCGTCGATTCGATCGCGATTCAGGCAGCGACGGAAGCGTTGGCGCGGACCGTTCGGACTGCTGGAAAGGAAATCCACGATAAATACGTTAACCCCCCCAGCACAACGGACTTCGGGATCATGTTCCTCGCGACAGAGGGGCTCTATGCGGAGGTCGTTCGACAGCCAGCCCTTGTCGAAGACCTGCTGCACCGGTATCGGATCGTCTTGGCGGGTCCCACCACCCTCGCCGCGATTCTGAGCAGCCTCCGCATGGGCTTCCAGACCTTGGCCATTGAGCAACGGGCAGCAGAGGTATGGAAGGTCCTTGGAGCGGTCAAGACAGAGTTCGGCAGGTTCGGCCTCATGCTGGACAAGGTCAAACGACAGCTCAACACCGCGAGCCGCACCATTGAACAGACGGGCGTTCGGACTCGTGCCTTGGAGCGGAGGCTCCGTTCAGTCGAGCATTTGCCCAAGGAAGAAGCCACCAAGATTCTTGAATTGCCGGCCCTACGGGGAGTAGTTGAGAAGGAAACGACTGAATTGGGGGCAAGGTCCGACGAAGAGGAGATCCCGTCCTAATCAGCAGCAAAACCCGTGTTTAATTTTTCCTTATGATCACTGCCGTTCCCCTCTCGCTAGGGGCGGCGCGCATGGCCCGTGAGCCGTCGTTAGACGCCTCTCCACGGTTCAGAATTTCGGCAGCATCGATATTCTCTTCAGCGATAAAACCGGAACACTGCCCCGGGCGAGTTGATTTTCTTCAAACAAGTCGATTCGATGGGACCCCCCCTCGGACTAGGTTCTTTTACTCCCCTATCTGAACAGCTACTATGAGACGGATATCAACCCCCCTGGACGCGCCGATCCTGCAATGCGGCGAAATGGACATTAGCGGCTATTGCAAAATTGATGAGAGTCGTTGATCCGTCGCCAAGAAAGTCGACGACCCGTCCTGAGGTGCCCGCAATAATCCTGACCCGCCTTGAGAGGGTCGACTGGGAAGAAGCGACTTCGCCCAAAAAACAACTACGGCGGGGCAGCCATCCTCCATCGGCTTCAAGAAAGGAACGGCAACCGCAGAGGCGCCGATGGGCCACAGATTGCAAACCACTGGCGATTTTAGATACAGTAGTGAACCATGGATACAGGCGAACTAAAAAAGCTCCCGTTATTCGCCAACCTCTCTCCAGAGGAGAGTGACTGCTTGGAACTGGGCGAAGAAATACTGGTGCCAGCCGGTGAGTTCATTGCCAGAGAAGGGGATCCTGTCAACTCCTTTTATGTGGTTCTCGACGGAGAGATTCGCCTCAGTAAGACCTATAGCGGTCAAGATGTGGTGATGGCGGTCCATAAAGCGGGAAAGTTTTTTGGTGAAGTGCCGTTATTGTTGGACATTCCGTATTTCGTCGACACCGAGGCTCGTACTGCAAGCCGGCTCCTACGATATACAAAGGAGCAGTTCAGGTTGTTGATGCGTAATTGCCCATCCGTGGCGAAGGAGATCCTGCGAACCATGGCGACCCGAGTACGAGCGCTGGAGGGATTCTCACAGCAGCGTGAAAAGCTCGTCGCACTGGGCACAATGGCAGCAGGCCTTGCACATGAGCTGAACAATCCCGCTGCGGCCGCACGCCGCGCAGCGGCCGAGTTGCTCACCGTCGCAAGCGCTCTGCCCTCCTTCACCTGTCAGCTGAACAAACGGAAGCTGTCTGAAACGCAGTCGGACGACATCGCGCGGATCCAGCGTGAGATTGTCTCCCGTCCACGTCCTACCATACCATTGGATCCGATCACACGGAGCGATCGAGAAGAAGCCGTCCTCACTTGGCTTGAAGATCATCGAGTCGCCGGCGCTTGGAAATTGTCCAGCATCCTGGTCAGCGCCGGACTTGATCGGGACTGGCTAGAGGAATTGGTCAAACAGTTTCCTGAAGAGGCGATCGGCGATCTGCTCCAATGGATTACGGCGACACTATCGCTTCAGGATCTGACCCAACAGATCGAACGAAGCACGGGCCGCATCGCGGATTTAGTCAATGCGGTGAAGGCCTATTCTTACGAAGGTCGCGCAGGCCTTCAGCATGTCGATATCCACGAAGGACTCGAGAGCACTCTGACCATGCTGTCCCATAAGTTAAAAGGGGTCACGGTCACTCGAGATTATGACCGGGCGCTTCCTCCGATTTGCGCCTATGGAACTGAGCTGAACCAGGTTTGGACGAATCTGATCGATAACGCGATCGATGCGGTGAATGGACGGGGAGAAGTTCGAATCCGCACGCGGCGCGAGGATCAGCAGCTTCTTGTGGAGATCCACGATAACGGACCAGGCATTCCGCCGGAGATTCGCCCTCGCCTGTTTGAACCTTTTTTCACCACAAAGGGGGTCGGTAAAGGGACCGGACTCGGATTGATCACCAGCTATCGCATTATCGCGGATCGCCTCGGAGGAGAGATCGAATTCGAATCGGCACCCGGTCACACGATGTTCCTCGTTCGCTTGCCGATGATGCGAAAACCGCCTGAGAGTCCACCAGGATCAGGGCGGCCGCCAAAAGAGGAGTTGGACCCCGGAGAGAGTCGCCCGTGAAACCCTTTCTTGTCACGGTCGACGATGATCCCGAAGTATCGCTCGCGATTGAGCGGGACCTCCGCCGCAAATATGGCGAGCAGTTCCGGCTGCTTAGAGCGGAGTCGGGACGGGACGCGCTGGCCTCGCTGGAGCAGCTCAAACTCCGAAACGAGGCCGTCGCTCTCTTCCTGGTTGATCAGCGGATGCCCCAGATGACAGGCGTCGAATTTTTGGAACGCGCCATCGCTGTCTATCCCGACGCGAAGCGAGTCTTGCTGACCGCCTATGCAGATACCGATGCGGCGATTCGGGCGATTAACGACGCGCAAATCGATTATTATTTGATGAAGCCATGGCACCCGCCTGAAGAGCGTCTCTATCCAATCATCGATGACCTCCTGGACGACTGGCAGGCCTCGTTTAAGGCCCCATTCCAAGGAATCCGAGTACTGGGCCACCGCTGGTCACCCCAGAGCTATCGGATCAAGGAATTCCTCGGGAAGAACCACGTCCCCTATCAATGGATCGACATTGAGAAAAATCCGGAAACGCGTTCCCTGCTTCAGTCCACCCGCGCCAGTGAGGATCAGCTTCCTGTGGTGGTCTTCCCGGATGGGTCGTCCCTGATTCAGCCCACGATGTTTCAAGTCGCGCAGAAAGCCGGTTTTCGGATGAAAGCCGAACAGCCGTTTTATGACCTGATCGTGATTGGCGCTGGACCCGCCGGGTTGGCCGCGGCCGTCTATGGCGGATCGGAAGGGCTCAAGACGGTGCTGATCGAACGGGAAGCCCCCGGTGGCCAGGCCGGTATGAGCTCCCGAATTGAAAACTATCTCGGTTTTCCGGCTGGGCTCAGCGGCCAAGATCTCGCTCGACGTGCCTTGACGCAAGCGCAGCGATTCGGTGTCGAGATGTTGAATCCGCAGGAGGCCGTCAGCCTCCACACGGCCGGCCCGGCGCGGATCGTAAAGCTCTCCGATGGCGGTGAGCTCAGCGCGAAGACCGTCCTGATTACGACCGGTGTCTCCTATCGGACCCTCAATGTCCCCGGTATGGCTCGACTGAACGGAGCAGGGGTCTATTATGGCGCCGGCATGACAGAAGCGCTGGCCTCCAAAGGGGAGGACGTGTATGTCGTCGGGGGTGCCAACTCGGCCGGCCAAGCCGCCGTCTATTTTGCGCTTTACGCTCGGCAGGTCACGATGCTCGTGCGCGGCGAGTCCCTCACACAAACAATGTCACATTATTTGATCGAACGTTTAAAACAGACTCCTAACATTGTGGTCGAGACCAGCGTGGAGTTGGCCGAGGCCCAGGGGACGTCTCGGCTTGAGTCCTTGGTCCTCCAACACACGAAGACCGGAGATCGGCGCACGATGCCCGCCCAATCCCTGTTTATACTTATCGGTGCTCTGCCGCATACAGACTGGCTCGGGGAAACCATTCTTCGGGATGAGCATGGGTTTATCCTATCTGGTCCCGATTTGATTCGGGACGGCTGTTTACCGTCTGGATGGCCGCTCGCAAGAGCGCCGTACCTGTTCGAAACCAGCGTGCCTGGAATTTTTGTCGCAGGCGATGCGCGCCATGGCTCAATTAAGCGGGTCGCATCTGGCGTGGGTGAAGGAACGGTTGCAGAAAAGATGATTGAGCGGTACTTAGATGAAGTGTAAAGAGCGCGAGCTATACCGACCGACGACCTAAAGAGGAGCCGAACGACTGGTATCTCGCCCCGCGGAGGTTATCCTGAATTACGTAAAACTTGAGCGGTCGGGCCTGCAAATATTCCGCATCTCGCATGAGCTACGGACAAACCACAACCGGCTATTCCCATCAGTGGGCCTTGAGCGAGGACGATAACCCAACATTCATCAATCGTGCGATCGACTTGGGCATCAATTTCTTCGACGCGGCAACAACTATTCGGACGGCGAGAGCGAAGCGGTTCCCGGGCGCGCCTCCGCGACGAAGTCGCGACCGAGCGCGCTAAAACCGGCCCCTTCGGGAGACGGTTGTTCGACAGAACGGCAGCGATCGACAAGCCCCTCGTCGAGCGTCTGACCCAGCGCGAATTACCGGCTTCGCAAATCGCGCTCACGTGGGTGCTTCGCCATCCGGCCATCGCCGCCCCGATCATAGGTGCGGCCAAGATTTGTCATCTTGATGACGCAATCGGCGCCCTTTCCATCAAGCTTTCAAGTGAAGAAATCGACCGCCTTCAAGAACCATATCAACCTCATGCTCTACCACCTCAGTTCACATAACGCCTTGTCCTGAAAAACGTTGGTAAACGTCGGCTTACCCAAATCGGATCGTGGAGCATCGGCCGCACCCGTTGGGCTCTGTAAAGGTGAACTATTTTGATATCATCCTTTAGTGACATACTGGGATGCTCGGGTGGTTACGTTCCTACAGGCCATCAGGCCATCGTGCCGTCGCGTCATCCTTCTCATGCGCCACTCCTGACGTTAGCTCAAAAAACTTTTTGCCTCCCGAACTTGGGATAGGGGGAAGCCTCGCGGCCTCGCCCCTCCCACACCACCCAGGCATTCGGGTCCGTACCTGGCGGTTCGGTTGGTTAAATACGTCCCATGTCGGCTAACCGAGGCAGCGCAA
>Ga0070733_10003528_pt1 | contig 10677 bp, 8 predicted proteins | sample Coa_R1_9_FD_66450 | JGI IMG/M metagenome (GOLD analysis project Ga0070733, IMG submission 66450) | Surface soil microbial communities from Centralia Pennsylvania, which are recovering from an underground coalmine fire - Coalmine... | ecosystem: Environmental > Terrestrial > Soil > Unclassified ... | reverse complement strand
TCCTGTCCGCGACAGGGCGATTTAACGCGGGTTTCGGTATGCTTAGGGGCATGCCGGTTCTGAAGAATATCGCCGCCATCGCGGAACCCGATTGTGCCGCTGCTGCCGGGCGTAACCACCAAGCAGGCAGCCAGGGACGAGAATTGCCGTAAGCTCAACTCCGCTGATTTCGGACCCCAGTTCGTGGCTGTCCTACGGGGTTCCCGCTCCCAACAGTACCGGGGAAGATGACTATGAATCCTTGTTTGGAACTACGGGCCGGAACACTTTTCGAGGCCCATTCCAGGTGCGCGACACCAGCGTGTCCAAGCAGTTCCTATTCAAGGAGCGCTACGATCTGCGGTTTGAAGCCGATGTTTTTAATATTTTCAACCATCCTGATTTCGACCTCCGAACAGTGACGTAAACTTCTTTCCCAAATTACTAAGGTCCGCCAGCCAATCCGCCGCAAGGCAGCCTGGACGTGATCCAGTACACGATTGGCAGCCCACGCTTCCTGCAGCTCTCGCATTTGGCGTTCTGAGGGACAGCGAGGAGACTCGCGCGGGCCGGGCACAGGCTTACGAAGTTCCCGATTTTCGAAGGAACTTCGTTCGGTTTTCGTAACAGATTGTAGATCCTCCCCATTGATCCGGGCGTGCGCGCGTATGGTGTCGCGCTAGCTAGATCTGAACCTATTTCAAGGAGGAATGCACGTGTCTTCACGACTCAGGGGGCTGACTTTGTTCGTACTCGGCGCGATGTGTATGGCAGCACCGGCGTCAGCACAAACCAAGGAATCGATCAACTATGGCGCGAACCTGGGGTCACTTAGTTACGAGCTGACTACCCAGGCCGCGCAGTGCAACAGCAACGGCTATGGCGTTATCGACTACACGATTTACACCGTTGGTGACTTTAGCTTTGTCTCGGCAGGCAGCGGAACGCAGCCGATTAGCGGTTCGACCTACTGGGATGTTGGTATCGGCGGCCGCTTGATCGGATCGGGCGACTGCCCGAGCTACATCAACGGGGACAACATTACGTACGTCGGACCTGGAAGCTATACCATCACTATCATCCCCCGCGGTAACAGTGGCCTTAGGTCGACGATCAGCGCGCCGGGGTACATCAACCCGAAGTACGTCGTCGTGGGCGTCCTTTATGCCCCGCCTGGAGGCGTGGTACAGAGCGGGGTGGCGAAGGGCAATGTTGACTACGGCGATAGCGATCTTGTGAGCAGCACCGTTACGACGAAGGAGTCATTCGGGAGCGCGTATACGGAAAGCAATGTTGTAACGCTCTCCAGCGGCTTCAGTATCTTAGGGTGGGCGAGCGGGAGCATAACCGAAGGGGCGACGAATTCCTATACGACGTCGACCACCACTACCGATTCCACGGCCCTAACGGTTCAAAAGACGTCGGGCACGGTACTCGGCGTCAACGGACCCGAATGTCCATACGTCGGCGTTGACCACGACTACGACATCATCGAGGTATGGCTTAACCCTGTACAACTCTTTACGCTGGTCAATGGCGGCGTGGTGCAGCCGAACGGATACGGCTATAGTACTCTCGACCAGCCTGGTATGGACGTCTACGACGTCTATGCTGGCGAGCTAAACGGTGATATCCCGGTGCGCTCGTCCACGACGACCGCGTTCGCGCGTACCTGGGCCGCCGGCGAGGTCTGGCCTTCCGGGCAGGGCCCCGGACTCACCACACAAGATAAGCAGAACATCCTTGAGGCGGATCCATACTGGGATTGCACCTACAAGTCGCCGGTAGGCGATGGGTTCGTTTGCCCAGAACCAGCAGATGCGAGCTTTTCGGGTGTGGTCGACACCAGCGGAACAGCAGCCACTCTGGTTTCGGGAAGCACCTTTTCCAACCTCCTGGACCAAGGATCGATCACGATCAACGGTCTCACCTACCCCATCGCAAAGGTAAACTCCGCTACGAGCCTTACCTTAGGATCCTCGGCGGGGACACAAACCGGTGTTAGCTATTCGGCGCCCTCCCGCTTCACGGAGTCCGGTGGCGACGTAAATTTTCCATACGCTCAGCCCGCAGCGGGAGGCTCACCGAACTTCAAGCAGTACAACTTCGCGTACACCAACACTGATACGCAGGGAACCGACGTCGTGTATAAGACTTCCCAAACGGCAGGCTACGAGGTTATATTCAAGGGCAAAATCTTCGGCGTCGGTATTGGAGACACCTTTAGCCAATCCTGGACCACAACACAAAGCTATGAGACCAGCAGCCAGTTCACGAACTCCAATACGACGACCGCGTTGGCGACTATATGGCAGCCCCCCTGCACCGTCGTTGATGGCGATTGCAGCCCCGTCTATCCTCCGTCAAACGCGTACAATCCCATCACCTGTGCAGCGATCACAAACCTGCCAGTGGCGTTCGGGCAAGGGGATAGTATGTACCTCTATCAGGATAACCTGTTCGGTACGTTCCTGTTATCACCCTATGGACAATGATCTGCACGACCGCTGCATGACACTTCGAGGTGATCCGCCTCCTGCTGGTCGCCCTCTTTCTTTCTCAAACCCAAGCTGCGTTTGCCTGGGGAAACGAAGGCCACACCTATGTAAACCGCGTTGCGACGCAGAAAATTCCCGCCAGCATGCCGCGGTTTCTGCGCCGCGCCGCGCCGTGGCCGAGATCGCCTACCGACGAGGGTTTCGGTATACTGCTTGGGTATGCCGGTTCTGAAAAATATCGCTGCCATCGCTAAGGGCATGAGCATCACCTTTATGGAGATGTTCCAGCCTACGACCGTCGAGAATTATCCCGACGGCAAGGGACCGCTGCGGGGCGCGCGCTTTGAGGCCCGTTTCCGCGGCGCGCACGTGCTGCAGCGGGACGAAAATGGTTTGGAGAAATGCGTGGCTTGCTTTCTTTGCGCGGCGGCCTGCCCTTCGAATTGCATATACATTGAGGCTGCCGAGAACACGGCCGAGACCCGCGTCAGCGGCGCTGAGCGCTACGCCAAAGTTTACAACATCGATTACAACCGCTGCATTTTCTGCGGGTATTGCGTCGAAGCGTGTCCAACCGATGCCATCACGCACGGGCACGGATTCGAGCTGGCCACGTTCAATGCCAGCAATCTGGTCTACCGCAAGGAGCAAATGCTGGCACCCCGGTCGGCACACATGGGAGCCAACGTAGTGTTCAATCAGGCCGATGTGGACGGTGGAGCTCCCGTGCAGATGGTGCCGGGAAGTTAACCTTCAGAGGACTCGGACCACACTCATGCGCCGCTTCCGCGGGCTAGGCTAGAACGTAGCCGCCAGGCGAAGAAAATAGCTTCTAGGCGGGCCGATGGCGTTGCCGGAGAATAGCCCGCCGAAGTCGATCACATTGAGCCGATTGTTCAAGTTCTCCACGTCGGCCTGTAGGCGCAGAGAGCGCTTTTCTTTCTGATATAGATCGAAACCAGCCGTCACGTCGACCGACAACGTAGGCTTGATGCGCCCGTCATTCAAGTCAATGCGATCCACCACCGCCTGCCCATATTCGGCCAGGGCCTGCTGGTAGGTCCCAGTAAATTCGAATGGCAGGCCGCTGCCGTACTCGGCGCTGGGAGCGATCCACAATCGCGATGTTAGCTGATAGCGAATGTGGAGGCGGGCCGTGTTGCGCTGATCCTGCGAATCGGGAAAGTGGCCGGTGAGCTGCGTCGTGGCGCGGACCGCATCGTCTCCGAGAAAGAGACCTCCAGTTACTGGAAGCCACGCGTTGCCCACGATGTAGGAGTAACTAAGAAATCCCGAGAAGCGCCTCCAGTGCGGAACCTCGATTTTTCCTTCCGCGCCGTAAATGATGGCCTTCCGAAATGCGATGGGAAAGCTGACTGCCGTGCTTAGAATCTGATCGTCATCGGCGTAGTTGTTTACGTAGCGACGGAAATAGTTGGCGTCAAAGCGTACCTGGCCGACGAAACTCTTGGTCGCTCCGAGCTCGAAATAGTTTCCGTGAGAGGGTTCGACCGGCAGACGAAGAACATTGGGATTGAGTGACGTAACCTGCTGCGAACTAGCCAAGAGAATGTTCTCAAACGAAGGTGTTTGAAAAACGCGGTCGTAGGAAGCATGCACGATCAGACCCGCGGACGGAAAATAACGCGCTGCTGAAAAGCGCGGGCTGACAGCGTTTTGATTCACCAGTAACTGGTAATGGTCCCAGCGCAGCCCGGCGTTCATGGTCCAGTTGCCAAGGTGGATCAGGTCTTCGACGAATGCAGATTGTTCAAGATCAGGCCGGTTTCCGTTGAAAGCAAAGGAAGTCGGGGTTCCGGCTGCAAAAGGATTGTAGGGATTGTTCTGATCGTTGGGGTCAATCGCGAGGACATCGCTGAAGTTCTCATGCAGAAACAGTGCGTCGGATTCGACGCCTGCCTTCCATTCCTGATTGCCGTGGTGAATCGAGACGGTGCCGTTGAAATATCCCTCAGTGAAATCGTTGTGCAGGTAGGCGCGAATCGGCCAGGAGGACGCGTTTGAGTTCAGGTCGTCGGAGTTTTCCCGAACCATGCCGCGAAGGTTCGCGAGTGCGTCCGGCGAAAAAACGTGTTGATACGAAATCATCCCCATGGTTTCGAAATTGTCGGCGGTCTGAAGCTGCGGTGGAGTGCCCGCGGGCGGCACGGGGTCCTGGAACTGCGGAAATTCCTGGAGTTGCTCGTTGGGCAATTCATAACGCGAGTTTTCGTGGCGCACGTTGAGCGAGAGACGATCTTTCGGTGTGAAGTCCCGGGTAAAGCTTAAAGAGAAATCTCCGGTTGTACCGTGATTCGTGTAGTTCTCCGGAACGACAGGGTTCAGATAGTGGGCCGTCATGTTCCCGGCGGCGCTGGCGCCGAAAGTGTTGTGCCCCCGACCGTACTGCACCTGGGCAAAAGCGCCGGCGGAGTCGAAACTGCCACCGGAAAGCGCCGCTTCACCGTGCAATCCGGGCTGGTCGTCGCGCAGCGTGTTGACTTCGACCACGCCTCCCATTTTTCGCCCGTACTCAGCGGGAATGCCGGCGGTATAGATCGTGAGCGAGTCCACGTCGTCGGCCTCCATCTCCGGGCCAAAGCTCGGAGAACGATTGTCAGTCAGCGGAATACCATCGACGACGAACTGCGTCTGATACTCAGAACCCCTGGGATGCAGCACGGCGTTGCCTTCATAGAGCCAGCCGGGCTGTGAGTTGATCAGGTCCACCATGGAACGCCCGGGCAGCGATGCAGGCCGGTCGGCGATGGCTTGCTCGTCCAAATGATTGGCGGCCCCGCTTCGTTCGGGATCGAGCAGCGTGGCCTCGGCGGTCACGTTCACCGCGGTGCTCATGGCAGCAATGCTCAGCTTGACTACATATTCAGTCGGCAGCGCGGAGCGAATTTCGATGAGCCCGCTGAACGGCGAGAATCCTTCACTTTCGACAACCAGATGATACAAACCGAAGGGAAGATTGCGCGCGGCAAGCTGGCCGACATCGTCCGTGATCAGGCTGCGGCGGAGTTGAGCCGCATCGCTGGACAGAGTAATCGCGGCCTTTAAACCTTGACCACGAGGATCGGCAACTTTGAGGCGGAGTTCACCGTTGTTGCTCTGGGCCACGAGTGGGAGAGCCACCAGAACGATTCCGACATGAAACAGCCAGCGCAAGGGATTGGGTTCGGGGGAATCTTCATGATACCAGCCGCTCTCGCGCCGGCTGGTTACGAAGGACATCCTCAGAAACACACTTTCTTGCTTACCAGTCGACTTTTTACAACGTGTTGACACAGTTATGACAAATGGACAAGCCAACTGCGGCAACTTCTAAAGCTGATCCTTCTGGGTCGGTTGACCTCTCGGTCAGCAAGACTCTGACTCGGGATCGCAGGCTTCACGCCCTCCGTCACCAGGAGGGAATGGGGAGAAACGGGCGCTCGTACCGCAGGGGGTACGGGCGCCCGTTTTGTGCATCTCGATGAACACTTCGCAGGTGCTCTTCTAAACACTGGGCCTGTGCCGTGTGGGCCTTCGGGATTCTCCCTAACTGTTACAATTTCTGTCACCGGTCGAAAGCAGATGCCACCTTGCTGCGCCCACGCGTCGCTTGGCGTCACGCATCGGAATGACAAGGGGACGAGACCCAAATAACCGAGCGCCATGAAATGTCCTTTTTGCGGATTTGCGAACGACAAAGTTGTCGACTCGCGCGAGAGTAAGGAAGCGGAATCGATTCGCCGCCGTCGCGAGTGCCTGAAGTGCGGCAAGCGCTTCACAACCTATGAGCGGATCGACGAAATCCCCTATATGGTGGTGAAAAAAGATGGCCGGCGGGAGAAGTTTGACCGCCAAAAAGTGCTCAACGGACTGCTGCGAGCGTGCGAGAAGCGTCCGGTGCCGATCAGCAAACTGGAACAGATCGTGAACGAGGCAGAGTCGTTCGTGATCGAGTCGGCCGAGCGCGAACGCAAGACCAGTGAACTGGGCGAGCTGATCATGAACCGCCTGCGCCGCTACGACAAGGTGGCGTACGTGCGCTTTGCGTCTGTCTACCTGGATTTTAAGGACGTCAAAGAGTTCATGAATGAGTTGAAGGATCTGGTGAAAGTGAAGACCGTATAGCTACTTGATGACGACCCGACTTATGAGTCACGAGGTAACTCTCATTCCGGGTGACGGGATTGGGCCGGAGGTCACGCAGGCCACCGTGCGCATCCTGGAAGCAACCGGGGTGAAGTTCGAATGGGAGACGTTTGCGGTCGGAGCGGACGCTTACGAGAAATTCGGCGAGTACATCCCGAAAGAAGTGAACGAATCCATCGAACGAACGCGAGTAGTGCTCAAGGGACCAGTGACTACACCGGTGGGCGGCGGTTTTCCCAGCATTAACGTGGCTCTGCGCAAGAAGTTTGAGTTGTATGCAAATTTCCGGCCGATACGGAACCTGCCTCACATCCCTACTCGCTATCCCGATGTGGACCTCATTATCGTGCGCGAAAACACCGAGAGCCTCTACTCCGGGCTTGAGCATGAAGTGGTGCCGGGGGTGGTCGAGAGCCTGAAAATCATTACCGAAAAGGCTTCGACACGCATCGCAAAGTTCGCCTTCGAATATGCCCGCAAGAATCAGCGCAAGAAGATTCACGCCATCCACAAGGCGAACATCATGAAGCTGTCGGACGGACTCTTTCTGCGTTGCTGCCGTACTGTGTCAAAGGAATATCCGGAAGTGAGCTACGGTGAGCACATTGTGGACAACACCTGCATGCAGTTGGTAATGAATCCATATCAATACGACATGCTGGTGATGGAGAATCTCTACGGTGACATAATTTCGGACTTATGCGCGGCCTTCGTAGGCGGGCTGGGTTTCGTACCCAGCGCGAATCTGGGCGACGATTGCGCCATGTTCGAAGCGGTACACGGTTCGGCGCCAGACATCGCGGGAAAGAACCTGGCGAATCCCACCGCTCTGCTGCGGTCGGCGCTGCTCATGTTGCGGCATCTAGGGGAACACGATGCCGCGATTCAGATTCGGAATGCGCTGGAGCGGGTCTATCGTCACCGGGAAAAGCTGACTCGCGACATCGGCGGGCAGGCGGGAACGTCGGAGTTCGCCGACGCGGTGATTGCCGAGATGCAAACGCCCTCCGCGTAACCGGAACGACGTAACCAGGGACCGGCCGGCACATGAGAATCCTGATTCGAAACGCAGTTCTTGCCTTGTGTTTATCGGCGTTCTGCTTTGGCCAAGCGCTGAAAGTCACGCTCCTGGGCACGGGCAATCCCCGCCCGAGCATCGAGCGCTTCGGCCCCAGCATTTTGGTGGAGGCCGGAAAAGAGGCTCTACTGTTCGACTGCGGGCGCGGCGCAACCATACGACTCTCGCAGGCAGGAGTTCCCTTCTCCTCGGTCGCCGCGCTGTTCCTCACTCATCTCCATTCCGACCATGTGGTTGGACTTCCGGACCTCTGGCTGACGGGGTGGATTATGGGACGGGAGGTTCCACTGCAGGTCTGGGGCCCGGCAGGGACAGTCGAGATGCTGAAAAATCTTGAAGACGCCTACGCCTTCGATGTACATGTGCGCCGCGATGTGGACGAACGGTTACCGGCACGAGGAGTGATGCTCACGGGGAAGGACATCTCCGAGGGCGTAGTGTATGAGAATAACGGCGTAAGAGTCACCGCATTCTACGTCGATCATGGCCTGGTAAAACCGGCCCTGGGGTATCGCGTCGACTATCAGGGCCATTCGGTTGTGTTATCGGGAGATACGCGGCCTTCAGAAAATCTGGTGAAGTTTGCCCAAGGCACGGACGTGCTAGTCCATGAGGTCTTCGATCCCGAGGCATACCATGAAGTGAGTAATTCGATGACCCCGGAGCAAAGGAAACGAGTAGCCGAGCATCACACCACCCCTGAAGAAGCCGGCAGGATCTTCACCAAAGTCGCGCCCAAGCTGGCTGTGTATTCCCACATTGTGCCGCCGGACGTTCCTGACGTGGTTCCTCACACGCGCAAGACGTACTCCGGCCCACTCGAACTCGGCGAAGACTTGATGACGATCGAGATTGGGGAGCAGGTTCGAGTGCTACGCCCGACTCACTGAGAGGCAGTCGAGGAAGATGAGATCGCGAATTTCGGCCCATTTTTCATGTTCGTGAAGTTTGAGAGAACTTTTGCAAATGCGCCATTGACTCGCACGCCGTCAACGGAGTAAATTCGCCCGTTCTGGAGTTTCTGGGGAATGACGCGCACAACACGGCGTGTGGGGATAGTACTCTTTCAGCTAGGTGGACCTGACACCCTGGAAGCCATCGAACCATTTCTGTATAACCTCTTCTGTGATCCCGACATTATCGACTTCCCTTTCGCCCGCATCGGGCGCAAACCTCTGGCCAAGTTGATCTCGACCACGCGCGCGCGCAAAGTGCAACACCACTACGCCACCATCGGCGGAGGCTCGCCAATCCGAAAGCACACCGAGCGACAGGCGCGGGCACTCGAATGCGAGCTGCGAAGTCAGGGGATCGATGCGGTTTGTTTCGTAGCCATGCGCTACTGGCATCCCTTTACCCGCGAGGCGATTGAGCAGCTCCGGGCGGCGGAATGCGACGAAGTTGTGCTGCTGCCGCTCTATCCGCAGCATTCGTCGACCACGACGGGATCGAGTCTGAACGAATGGCGACGGCTGTTCCGCGATGATGTGCCGGTGCATAGCGTGGGGGCTTTCTATCGAAACCCGGCGTATCTGGATGCCGTAGTTGAGAAAGTAAACGAAGCGCTAGCGCGCTTTCCTGTGGACGCACAACCAGAGATTGTTTTCAGCGCGCACAGCCTGCCCATGTCGGTGATCGAGAAGGGCGATCCGTACCAGCGGCAGATTGAAGAAACGGTTCAGCTGTTGATGGAGCGCGGGGGATGGGGCAATCCTCACCGCCTCTGTTACCAGAGCAAAGTAGGAGCCAGCCGCTGGCTGCAGCCTTCCCTTCACCAAACGCTGCGGCAATTGGCGTCTGAGAAAGTCCGCGAAATGTGCGTCGTACCTGTCGCCTTTGTTTCCGATCACGTAGAAACTCTGGGAGAAATCGACCATGAGGCCCGCGAGCAGGCGCACCGGCTGGGGATGGCCCAGTTTGAAATGACTGCGGGTCTCAACGATTCTCCGAAGTTCATCGCAGCCCTGGCGCAGATCGTGCAGGATGCGCTGGGTAAGACAGTTCGTTCTTTCATCCCGATTCGCACTCCAGGGAGGCAGTTGGCGGGGCCGCAGTATGCGGCAGCCGCCGGTTTGGATTAGGGCCAAGTCATCAGCTACAGGAGGCAGTCTCATGGCGGAGCCGGAAACCGGCAAAGTCAGTCCGAGTCCCGAGGCCGCGAAGCCCGCAGCCTCATCTTCGGCGACACCAGCGGCCAAGCCCGCGTCGGATGCCACGAAGTACGTGGGCACGCCGGCGGTGGGAACGTCGAAGGCGGCGGCGGCGGCCGGCGTCGCTGGAACCGCCCCTTCGACCGAAATTGATCGTCGCCGTCGCCGCTTCGTCTGGACCATGGTGACCGGCTTCTTGATGGCGTGGTTCCTGGCGTTCTTCCGCTTCTTTCTTCCCCGCACTCTGTTCGAACCCAACTCCGTTTTCAAAATCGGTTACCCGTCGGAATTCGCGCTCGGTGTGGACACCAAATTCCAGCAGAGGTTTCGCATATGGGTGGACCGCACGCCCGACCGGCTGTTCGTGATCTACGCCCGGTGCACGCACCTGGGATGCACGCCCGACTGGAAACCCAGCGAAAACAAATTCAAGTGTCCGTGCCACGGCAGCGGCTACGACAGCGAAGGAATCAACTTCGAAGGGCCGGCACCGCGTCCCATGGACCGCGCGCACGTCGAGTTGGCTCCCGACGGTCAGATTATCGTCGACACTTCACGGCTGTATCAGTGGCCGAAAGGGCAGCCGAGCAAGTTTAACGATCCGGGAGCGTTTTTGACGGGAGTGTAACTCGACACAAGAAGCAGATTCCTCGCGCCAGAAGCAGGCGCTCGGAATGACAACGTAGGGTTAAGAGTCGAATCTTATGGCTGACGAAAATAATCCGAACGGCGGCAACGGCGGTTCTAACGGGAAGGTCGGGCTGGTGGAGCGGGTCACGACCGGCGTCAAAGGCGATATTCAGGCCCTCAAGACCGACATACCCAC
>Ga0070733_10003527_pt1 | contig 10678 bp, 10 predicted proteins | sample Coa_R1_9_FD_66450 | JGI IMG/M metagenome (GOLD analysis project Ga0070733, IMG submission 66450) | Surface soil microbial communities from Centralia Pennsylvania, which are recovering from an underground coalmine fire - Coalmine... | ecosystem: Environmental > Terrestrial > Soil > Unclassified ... | reverse complement strand
ACCGAAATCACGGGCGCCTTTTCGCGCATTGCCACCTCCAACCGGCAGGCCGCACGCGCCAGTTCCATCAGCCATTTTTCATAGTCAGGATCGTCATCGACATCGGAGCAGTCTGGAACCAGTCTCTCGTCAGCACCCACCATCACTCCCAGCCGCAACCTCGCGACCCGCACATCGTCTGGTTCGATAAACCCGCTCTTCATATCATCGGCATCCGCCCAGATTTCTGAAAAACCCGCCTACACCGCGCTGCGCTTCTTTGATGAAATCGCCTTTATTCCACATTGTTTCTATTTTTGCGCAGGATGCCCTGGACATCATGTATGGTTCGTTAATAATAAATATAAGACACTTTCAGGATTCTTCGCGGCACGCATCAAGACGTCCTTATCGTTAACGGCTGCGGCTGCCGCAGGCCGCAACAGGGCACGGGGACGGCGCCGGTTCACAACGTGCGATTTCTTTCCCACCTTCAGGCTTTTTTTCCCCCCTTCAAAAAAACCTCGGGAAAATGACCGTTTTCAGATTCCCCCCTTCAAAACAGAAATTCCCCCCTTCAATGATTTGAGTCCCCCCTTCAAGGTCCAATTCCCCCCTTCAGAACGTTGCGAGAGGAGAAAAGGGGCGGCCAGGGAGGGTGAAAAGTCGAGGTTGGAGGACGGACGATAGCGGTGCTGCGCGAATTCGGGCGCGGGCCCGGAATTGGTTCTTTGGCAATTGGTATTCTTCGGAGAGTATGTGCTGCTTCCAGGGCGACGCGTGCTCGGGAAGATGGTACGGTCCCTACCCCACGGCGGGCCGGCCCGGGAACGACGGGTCGGAAGGCGCGCGCATTCATGAAATTACTTGCGCCCCTGTTCAAAAAGCCACGGGAAATGAAGGGTGAGCGCATCGACCGCTCCCTCAGGGACTCGACTCGGGGCGTTTGCAGGATTCAGCTCAAGCGATCTGATTATTGCGCGTGGGTTAAAACCCACCCTACGAAGGGGGCGGCCATCACTTGTTCATCATCGCCTCAAAACGTTCCTTCATGACGTCGGGGGGGACGTCTTCTTTGTGCGTGGCGACGAGCCATACGTGGCCGAACGGGTCGGCCAGCCGGCAGGTGCGGTCGCCGTAGAATTGATCGGCGACGGGGAACAGCAGTGTGGCCCCCGCGGCGACCGCGCTTTGTGCGACGGCGTCGACATCGGCAACGTAGAGCGCGATGTAGACGCCGGTTCCTCCCAATGTCTGCGGACTGCGGTTCTCCCATTCCAGCGATTCGTCGGCGAGCATCAGCAGCGAATCGCCGATCTTGATTTCGGCGTGCGCGATCTTTCCTTCGGGCATGGCCAGACGCATGACTTCAGCGGCGCCGAACACGTTCTTGTAGAACTCGATGGCGGCGGCCGCACCGTTGAGCATCAGATAAGGCGTGACCGAATGGAAGCCGGCCGGGATCGGTGAGACGGGCATGATGTGGGCTCGCTAGAAATTGGCTCCGCTCGTCACCTTCACCTCTTCGACGCAGGCCATGATCGGCTGATGTTCGAATTGCGGCTGCCCCAGGAATTTCATGATTTCTTCGGCCACCTTGGGCTGCACGATCGTTTCAATGCGGACCCGGGTCGCCCCTGAAAAAACATCCTGGATCAACTCATGCTCGCCGCGCCCGCGGCAATCCATGCTGGTGTAGCCTTTAGCCCCCAGCTTGGCAAACTGCTTCACCAGCATTTCCTCGAATCGATCGTGAGTCACCACTGTAATTCGCTGGACCAAAACCAGATTGCTCATTTTTGCCTTTCCTGGAATGTTTCCCACGTTTGCGGACTGAGTGCCTGCGACCAGCCATTCTAAGCGGATTTCATTTTGGATGAAACCGATGGATTTACGAACTTCGGTTGCTTGCGCCATTGAAGGGGGTATGATGGCTTAAGAAATTGTAATAAATCGCGAGTATTGAAATGGCCACTTCTTCCGCGGGAACGGATCTCTCGGACCCCCTGTCGAAATTGCGGATCAAACGTGCCGAGCCCCGCGCGAAACGCTCGTGGTTGCGCTCATTGTTGAAAATGACGCTGGTCCTGGCGGTCGTCTTGGGAATCGCCGTCACAGGGGTCGTATTGAGCTATCGGAACGGATGGCTTGCCGCCGGCGAAAACTGGTCGTCGGTGCCCGAGATCATGCAGTCGCGAATCGAAGCCCGGCTGGCGAGCGTCACGGTGGAATCGGGCCGCTCCGCGGATGCGACCGTCAAGGCCACCGGTTATCTTGAGTCGCGCCGGCAGGCGAAAATCGGCGCGCGAACTCCGGGGCGGGTCGAAGTGATCAACGTCGAAGAGGGGAGCCGCGTGAAGGCCGGTGAGGTGCTGGCCATCCTCGAGCATGCCGACCTCGAGGCCTCGCTGGCCGCCGTCGAGGCGTCGCTGGCGCGGGCCAAAGCCGCCCTCGAAGAGCAGGAAATCGTGATCCTCCAGTCGCAGCGCGAATACGAGCGGTCGGAGCGGCTGTGGAAGACCAAGCAGATCGCCGAATCGAATTACGATGACGCCAAGTACAAAGCCCAGTCGGCCGTGGCGCGCCGCTCTTCGCTCGTCGCCGAAATCGGTTTGGCCGAAGCCCGCCGCCGCGAGGCCCAGCAGATGAAGGAAAACATGTTCATCCGGGCGCCGTTCGACGGCACCGTGATCTCGAAGGACGCCGAAGTAGGAGAGTCGATTCTGCCGGGGGGCATGGGAGAAGCTTCGGGCCGCGGCTCGGCGGTGACCGTGGCCGACCTGGAGCACTTGGAAGTCGAATGCGATGTCAAAGAAGACTACATCGGCCGCATCGACCCCGGACAGTCGGCCGAAGTCGCCGTCGATGCCGTTCCCAATGTCCGCTACCAGGGACGGGTCCGCAAAGTCATTCCGAAAGGGGATCGCGCGCGGGCGACGATCAAGGTCAAGGTAGAGATCGTCAACAGCGATGAGCGGCTGTTTCCCGACATGAGCGCGACGGTTTATTTCCTGCCGAGCGAGACGCCGGCAGCCGCCGACACAGCTTTGCGTCGCGTATTTTGCGAATCGGATGCGATTGCAACCGACGACGCGGGCCAGTTCGTCTGGATCGCCGACGAGACAGACCGCTTGCGACGCCAGGAGGTGGCCACGGGCCCCGCGCGCGACGGCCGCACCGAAATCACCAGCGGCCTGACAGGCAGCGAACGCGTGGTCATCGCACCGCCGGGCGTACGGGCCGGTCAACGGATGAAAGTTGCCAGATAGGAGCCAGTTTAACCGCGACCCGCAGAAGTTTGCTGAAAACCCACTATTCCTGGGAACGGTCTGGCAGGATGGTGTCGCTTCAGTGACACGCACGTGTATCGATCAAAGGCTTTCAGCAAACTTCGGAGAGGAGCGCGTGGCCGGCGCATGACACGCGCTCCCCTGCGGACATTCCTGGTAAAATCGGCCTGCGCCGATTTTCAGAAATGTCCTCCGGGTCGCGGTTAAACTAGGTTGTGACTCAGTGTTTGATTCGTGTTCCATCCGTGGCTATATTTTTGTCTGGAAATCGCAGTCTCCAGGAGCTGAACGCACGTGTCTAATTCGCATGGGGAAAATGGCGACCCGGTTGTGGTCGTGCGTGACGTCTGCAAAGAGTTTCATCGCGATGCGATCACGATCCCCGTGCTGTCGGGAATCAACCTGCGGCTCAACCGGGGCGATTACCTGGCCCTCATGGGGCCGTCGGGTTCGGGCAAGTCGACGTTGCTCAACCTGGTCGCCGGCCTCGACCGGCCCACGTCGGGTACGGTGACCGTCTGCGGCGAAAGTCTCGAAAAGACTTCCGAAAGCGGGCTGGCCCGCTGGCGGGCCCGGCATATCGGATTCATCTTCCAGCTTTACAACCTGATTCCCGTCCTCACCGCCTACGAAAACGTCGAGCTGCCGCTCACGCTCACGCATCTCTCGCGGCGGGAACGCCGGGAGCACGTTGAGGCGGCGCTCGAAGTCGTGGGATTGAGCGACCGGTCGCATCACTACCCGCGGCAGTTGTCGGGCGGCCAGGAACAGCGCGTCGCCATCGCCCGGGCCATCGCGTCGGACCCCACGCTGCTGGTGGCCGACGAGCCGACCGGCGATCTCGATGCCAAGTCGGCAGGCGAGATCCTGTTTTTGCTGGAACGGCTGAATCGCGAGTTTCAGAAGACGATCATCATGGTGACCCACGACCCCGAAGCGGCCGATCGGGCGAAACAGGTGCTGCACTTGCACAAAGGCGTGCTGGTCGAAGGCCAACATGCCGCCGAGGAGAGAGCCTGATGCAAGTCCTGCTATATATCTGGCGCAATTTGAAACGCAACAAGCTGCGCTCGGCACTCACGATCCTGTCGGTCGGTTTCAGCCTGGCTCTGTTGACGGTGCTGCACGGTTACATGGCCATGCAGGGGGAGTGGGGCAAAGAGGCCGAAAAGCACGGGCGCATCGTCGTCATGAACAGCCAGGGGTTCTCGGGTCAGGTGCCGATCGCCTACGTTGACCGGGTCCGCAGCGTCCCGGGCATCGAAGCTGCCACTCCGTATGCCTGGTACGGTGGAAACTACAAAGAAGAAAAGATGCCCTTTGCACAGTTCGCGACAGATCCGCAGGCTGTGTTCGCCGTCTGGGACGAATACCGCATTGACCCGTCCGAACTCGCGGCCTGGCGGAGCACGCGCAACGGTTGCGTCGTCGACCGGCGGCTGGCCGAGAAGCGCAAATGGAAGATCGGCGAACGGGTTCCGCTCCAGGGAACATTTTATCCATTCAACCTCGACCTGGTCCTGTGCGGCATGTTCGACTCTCCCAAGAACACCGATTCCCTATGGTTTCACTGGCAGTACCTCGACGAAGGACTGAAACAGATGGCGGCGCAGGGTTCGGGCAATGCGGGCACCATTTTTGCCAAGGTGGCCAGTTCGCAGGCGACCTCGGGCATTGCGAAGGCCATCGACGAGCGGTTCGTCAGCTCCGAGAACCCCACGCGCACGCAGACCGAAGCGGCCTTCGCGCAAATGTTCGCCGACATGCTGGGCAACATCCAGGATTACATCCGCAACATCGGCCTGGCGGTCGCTTTTTCCTTGACGCTCGTGGCGGCCAACGCGATGGCCATGTCGATGCGCGAGCGAACGACCGAAATCGCCGTATTGAAAGCGATCGGCTTCTCGCGCCGCCGCGTGCTCGTGACAGTGTTGGGTGAATCGTGCTGGATGACCATGCTGGGAGGCCTGTTGGGGGTGGGCATCGGTTGCCTATGCCTGGAGACTCTGCATCAGGTCAATTCTCAGTTTTTTCCGTTTTCGATCCTTGAAATGCTGGGCCTGTGGCTGGCCTACCTGATTGCCACCGCGGCCGCGATCGGCCTGGCCAGCGGCCTCGTCCCCGCCGTGCGCGCCGCCCAGTTGTCGGTCATTGATGGACTACGCCGCGTTGTATAGATCGTTTAACCGTCAGGCCTTTTCATGATTCCGGTCAAATACAACATTCGCAACCTGCGCGTTCGCTGGGTCACCACGCTCATGACGGTCGTGGGGACGGGCCTGGTCGTCTGGGCCACGGTGCTGTCGTTCGGATTGAGCGACGGGCTCGAACATGCACTGCGCATCAGTGGGGACGATTTGGATCTGATCGTCTTGCGCAAGGGCTCGACCGAAGAGACTTCCAGCAACATCGATCAGAATCTCGCCCGCGAGGTCGCCACGCTCGACGGCATCGCCCGCGACGACGCCGGACAGCCCAAGTGCTCTGCCGAGTTCGTCACGATCCTCACGAAGCCGCGACGCCACAACGGCGGGACGACCAACCTGATCGTCCGCGGCCTGCAAGAGGGAGGCCGCGGTCTGAGACCGGGATTTCAGATCGCGCGCGGACGCGACCTGCGGCCGGGGGTCAACGAGGCGATCACCAGCGCGCGAATGGCCGAGCGGTTCGAGAACCTGGCGCTGGGCGAAAAGCTCGAGATCAACAAAGTGAACTTCGAGATCGTGGGCTATTTCGAAGCCGGCGGCAGCGCTGCCGAATCTGAGGTCTGGACCGACTTGCGCGATCTGACCAGCGCCCGGCGCACGCCGGCCGCGCTTTCGGCGGTCAACCTTCGCGCCCGCGATTCGGCCGCCAAAGCCGCGCTGCTCGCGCGCATTAAGGACGACGAGCAATTCAAGCTGGACGCGGTCGACGAGGCCGAATATTTCGAGCGGCAGATGACGGCGTCGATCGCCATCAAGTTCGTCGGTTTTGCCATCGCCGCCTTCCTGACGCTGGGGGCGATGTTTGCCGCCGCCAACACGATGTACGCCGCCGTTGCCACCCGCGCGCGGGAAATCGGCGCGCTGCGGGCGATCGGATTCAGCCGGCGGAGCGTGCTCACGTCGTTCCTGTTCGAATCGGTTCTGTTGTGCCTGTTGGGGGGTGTCTTGGGATGTCTGGCGACGCTGCCTTTCAACGGCCTATCGACCGGCACCGCAAACTGGGCCACGTTCAGCGAGATCACGTTTTCGTTCCGCTTCGGCCCCAGCGTCTTGCTGCGCGGCGTGGCCATGGCGCTCAGCATGGGCCTCGTCGGCGGCCTGTTCCCGGCCCTCCGTGCCGTCCGCATGCCCATCGTCAGCGCTTTACGGGAGACGTAGAAGTGATCGAAAGACGATTGATGTGGGGTTAGACGAATTCGGCTGCCGGTGAGATCAACTCGATTGCAACATCGCTCGCCGCTTTCATGCTGCTGCTGACACCTGACCAATGCAAGCCATCGCATCGACGCTTCCCCGACAACCCCGACTCTGGTCTCGCCTTCCACTGACGTTTCGATGTGTTGTCGTCGTATTGGCGGTCGCCGGCATCCCTACGACCACCTGGGTCGGCGCGCGGTTCTATCGTCAGCATGCGGCAATCGGGCAGATTGAAGCGCTTGGTGGAGGGGTGGAAACGCGTCAATGGATCCGACGGAGCGGTCTCTGGATTGACGACTTGGAATTGAAGGTGTTCCACGATTACGAACGGGTCGATCTGAGCAAGACCGCGCTCAGTGACGCGGATCTCGAACGACTGGCTCCCTACCTGCAATCTTTGGGGAATCTTGAGGGATTGAATCTCTACAAAACAAAGGTCTCGGACGCTGGTTTACACCACCTTGTCCCCCTGACGAACTTGGACTGCGTTATTCTGGAGGGGCTCCCGATCACCGACGACGGGCTGGTCAACCTCAGCGGACTGGCGAAGCTCGATCTCCTCGGGCTCGGCGATACGCAGATCACCGATTCCGGCCTCACCTTTCTCACAGGTCTGAAGAATTTGCGAATCCTGGACGTTCATGGCACTAAAGTTACCGACGCAGGATTGGCAAGATTGGCGACGCTCCCGAAACTTCGAACCCTCAACCTCAACGGCACGCCGATCACAGACGCGGGCCTGGCGCAGCTCAAGGGGTTTTCGGGCCTTCAGGCCCTGCAGCTCGATGGAACGCCGGTCACGGACGACGGTGTCGCCCATTTGGCCGGTTTGATCCGACTCACGTCTCTCGATCTAAGCAACACGCGCATCACCGATGCGGGTCTGCAGAAATTGTCGGGGCTTGTTAATTTGCGGTGGCTCATCCTGAAGAATACCGGAGTCACCGACGCCGGGCTCGTCAATCTCAAGGCCATGACGCGGCTTGAGCGCTTGAACGTCGCGGGAACAAAGGTGACCGATACCGGAATTGATGGAATCACCCAAACGTTGCAGTCGTTGGGTGTCGAGAAATGAGTCCCACTGTCCGCACATTAACGCTTGACTGCCCGCGTGGCGATAAACGTCTCCATGTAACGCGAGATCGGATCGTCATTCGACTGCCGATACCCGTCCTCGAAAAGCCCGGTCAGCAAAAACCCGGCATCAAGTTGCCCACCGATCTGATCTGCCAGCGTGTGGCCGAATTCAAGTGGATTCAACGGATCCAGAACCAGTCGCCGGCGGTCGGAGTCACTCAAATCGGTGACATCCGAGTAGGGAATCGAGTGACGGACTTCCAGGCTTCCGTTCTGCATCCGTTCGTCGTCGAACAGGTATCGGACGGGATTCGTAAAGCCCGCCAGCAAGACACCTTGCGGACGTAATACACGAAAGCACTCGCGCCACACGGGCCGAATCGCAGGCACGAAGCAGTTCGAGCAGGGATGCACAATCAGGTCGAAAGTCCCGTCCGGAAAGGCCGACAGATTGGCCATGTCTCCTTCGATCGTTGCAATTGAAAGCCCGTCGCGCTCGGCGACGAGACGATCCTGGTTCAATTGGCCCGGCGAATTGTCGAAGACCGTGACGACGGCGCCCGCTGCCGCCAGCACTGGCCCTTGTTGTCCTCCCCCGGAGGCGAGGCAAAGCGTCGGCGTCCCTGCCAGAATTGGAAACCAATCCATCGGGACCGGCTTCGTCGGCGTCAGCAACAGTTCGAATTGGCCACGTCGCGCGCGGTCGATGGCCTCCTTGCCAACGGGGAGCGTCCACCGATTTTGTGCCTCGACGTTGCGATTCCAGGCGGTTCGATTATGAGATCGAACGTCCATCCTCATCTACCTTTCTGTGGAATTCATTTCCAGCCATCGGTCCGGTTTCAGTGGACCGGCATCTCCATCGTAATACAATAATCGGCGAACCCGATGGACCGCCAGAATTCGATGCCGTCGGAATTTTCGACGAGAACATCCAGTCGAATTCGCGGGGCGTTCTTCCAGGCGTTTTCCAGCAGCCACGAGATCGCTTCCCTGCCGATTCCGCATCGCCGCCGTGCCGGCTGGACGAAGAATTGCCGTAGGTAGATCCAGTCCGATTCCCGCTTAAAAAGTGTATACCCGGCCGGTCCCAGTTCATCTTCGAATAGGACGGCCTGATACTCGCCGGCCAGCCACCCCTGCATCCTCTGTTCGAGCTCGGCCACCGACATCGAATTGCGATGCCCCTCGTCCCGGATCAACTGAAGATTCATCTGGGCCAGCAAGTGACCATCGGCGACGGTGGCGAAGCGATAATTCATGAGACGCTCAGTGAATCGGTGTCGTGATCTCGCGGAGCGAAATGCACGCAATCAATATTAGAGAGGAATTCGATACCGCGGTCGATATAATCTGCTCCAACTCGTTTGGCCAGTGCTGTTCCATAATCGGAGACTCAGATGCTCAACCTGGTTCGCTGCTATCGACAATGGAATTCGAAGGCTTCTTTTATCCGTGGCATTGCGTTGATGGTTTTCGCAGGAATCACGGGCTGGGCCGTTGCCCAGCAGGCGAACGACAAGGAGACTCCCATCGGTCCGCGCTGGTGGCCTTCGGAATGGGGGCCAGAGGACCAGCGCGGGGCGGCCAATCGGCTCACGCCCGACAAAGTGCTCGAAGCCACCAAGCTCATCAAGCAGGGGAGAGTCTTTTCTCTGGGGCGCATGTACGAACATGGCATGCCGCTGCCGGGCAAGCGGCATTTCAGTCTGACGATTCCCGGTTCGCCTACCTATCCGCCGGCGGGTAAAAACCAGGGAGTGTTCTTCGACGAGATGTTTTCGGGCGAGATCGGCCAGGTGGGAACGCAGTTTGACGGCCTGGGGCACGCCGGGGTCCGCATCGGCGATGACGATTATTTTTACAACGGCTTCAAGCGGACCGAATTCGCCACTCCCTTCGGCCTAGACAAACTCGGAATCCAGAACGTCGGACCGATCTTTACTCGCGGGATTCTGCTCGACGTGGCTGCGCAGCGGAAAACGAAACGGCTGCCGGCCGGATATGTCATTTCTCCCGACGATCTTGAAGCCTGTCTCGCGGCGGCGAAATTGACCATTCATCCTGGCGACGTGGTTCTCTTGCATACCGGACACGGCGAATTGTGGATGAAAGACAACGAGGCGTACGGCAAGGCGGAACCTGGAATCGGCATGGCGGCGGCTCGCTGGCTCAGCGACAGGAAAATCGTTCTTGTGGGGGCCGACAGTTGGAGCATCGAAGTCGTGCCTCCCGAAGATCCCGAGCGGCCGTACCCTGTCCATCAGTGGAACATCGTGCGGAACGGGATTTATCATCTCGAAAACCTGGATTTGTCCGAGCTGGCCGCCGAGAAGGTGCACGAATTCGCGTTCGTGTTCTGTCCGTTGCGTCTGAAAGGAGCCACCGGGTCGCCGGGAAATCCGATCGCGATCAGGTGACTTTGGAAAATGATCGAATTTTCCCATTCGCCTCCGCAATTGGCTCACTATAATGCAATTGGACGATCATCCTCCATTTGGCGGTGCCACGATATGACGCCTGTAGTTCTTAAAAACGCCAGCAGCGGCGCGACCGCTCGCATTTTGCCCGAGGCGGGATTCAACCTCTATCAGTTGCATATTCCGGTCGGCAGCCGCACGGTCGACGTGCTGGATGCCACGCCCGATTTCGAAACAACAGGCCAGCACCCGACTCGCAATGGAATACCCCTTTTGTTTCCGTTTCCGAATCGCATTCGCGGCGCGAAGTACAACTGGGAGGGGCGCGAATACGTGCTCACAGGCATTCATCAGGATGGGCAGGGGAATGCCATTCACGGGCTGGTCATCGATCGGCCCTGGCGCGTGATCGAGCGCGAGGCCGATGCCATTGTCGGGCAGTTTCAGTTGAGCGTCGACGCGCCCGATCGCCGCCACGTCTGGCCCGCCGATTTTCTGTTTGAGGTGC
>Ga0070733_10003524_pt1 | contig 10686 bp, 5 predicted proteins | sample Coa_R1_9_FD_66450 | JGI IMG/M metagenome (GOLD analysis project Ga0070733, IMG submission 66450) | Surface soil microbial communities from Centralia Pennsylvania, which are recovering from an underground coalmine fire - Coalmine... | ecosystem: Environmental > Terrestrial > Soil > Unclassified ... | reverse complement strand
CAGCTCATCATCTTCGCCTTCATCGTTCTTCAGCTTTTCGAAGGACGCCTGATCGCATGGCTTCCCACCCGCGGGCGCATCTACTCCGTACTGCTGAAAATTCTGCTTTCCACTCTGCTGCTGGGCCATACGGGGGGCGGGACGGCGATCAACAGCGCCTACTATCCCATTTATTACCTCCCGGTGATCACAGCGGCGCTCGAATTCGGACCTATTGCGACGCTCCTATGGACGGCCCTCACGTCCGCGGCGTACTGCTCGCTGCTCATCCCCGCCCTTGGCGAATACGAACTCACGCCCGAAGCTCTCACGCTTCTTTCGCTGCGAGTTGTTTTCCTGTTTCTCGCCGCCGTTCTCGTCAACCGTTTCGCCGTGGAAAATCGACGCCAAGTGCAGAAATATCAGGCGCTGTCGGCGACGCTCGAGGACACCAACCGCCAGCTTCGCCGCGCGGAAGCCGACGCGCGCCGCGCCGAACGCCTGGCCGCCCTTGGACAGCTCTCCAGTGGCCTCGCCCACGAAATCCGCAATCCCCTCGGAGTGATCAAAGTCGCCGCCGAGATGCTCATGCAGAAATTGAGCAAGGCGCAGCCACTCACCGCCGAACTCGCCGGCCACATCTCTTCGGAAGTGAACCGCCTGAACGCGCTCGTTGCGCGCTTCCTCGATTTCGCGCGGCCCCAGCCCGTCGAGATCCAGCGGGTTCAAATCTCGCAGATTGTCGATGCTGCCCTCGAATCCGTAGAAACCCAGTTTCCGGACGCCCGCGTCCGTGTCGAAAAGAACTACGCGCCCGGCACTCCCGAAATTCTTGCCGACCCGCAGCTTTGCGAGCGCATCTTCGTCAATCTGATTCTGAACGCATTCCAGGCGATGATCACCGAGCCGACCGGCCGTGAGCCGGTTCTCCGTCTCACGATTGCGCCCGATCCCCCCCACCGCACTCCGGGCGTCGGCATCCTGGTTGAAGACAACGGCCCCGGAGTTCCTCCCGAAATCCGCGAGCAAATCTTCAATCCGTTCTTCACCTCGAAAAAAGAAGGCGTCGGCCTTGGTCTGGCCATCGTCGCCAAATTCGTTGACGACCATCGCGGGTCCATCCGCTTCGAACCAAACTCCGGCCCCGGCGCCCGCTTTCGCGTCTTTCTGCCGCTCGATCCAAATGCCTGATCGCAGATGGCAAGGTCGGGTTCGGCTCGTGTGGCACGGCCGCCCTCGGTTGTGCTGGCGCTCATGCCAGTTGCCGGAATCGCCGCACTCAGCTCACGCCGCGAGGCTAGCCTCCAGTCAACGCCTACCCGCAACTGCCTACGAGTAGAAATCGCCGTAACCCTATGAAAGCAAACCGTGGCCAAATTTCTACTCGCCAAAAGATCCGCGATACCGCCTTTGCTTCTTCTTCGCCTTTTTTGACGTTTTGCCAAAGGACGCTGTCTTGGCGAAAATGCGCAAAGCCTTGACTCCCGCTCGCATCAACGCTACGATTTCTGTGTGAGTCATCGCACCCACGCCTCTTGTTGTTGTCATTCGAAACGGCCGCGTGGGAGTGTGATCCGATAATCTAGCTATCATCTAATTCGGATTTCAGCAACCCGCTCGCCAGACGCAAACTGGCCGGCGGGTTTTTTCTTTTCGGCGGGCAATTTCAGCGGACGAACTCGGCAATCGATCTGAGCGACCACGGGAGAAAAGAGTGGACGGGACCCTGGCATCATCACCGAAGGAAACCAAAGCGCAGCGCATCGAGCGGATCAAGCGCGCGAAAAATCCATGGGAAGCGCTCGACGAAATCCGCGAATTCGCGCGTAAAGGGCGCTCCTCCGTTTTGCCCGAATGGACCAGCGTCTATTTCCGCTGGTGGGGCATTTACACGCAGGGCGACGGCGCGGGCGCGGTCGGCGGAACGGGCGGCGAAGGCAAAGCCACCGACTACTTCATGTTTCGCATTCGCGTCCCGAACGGAATCCTGCGCGCCGACCAGCTGCGCGCCATCGCGGACGTCGCCGAACGTCACGCGCGCGGAATCGTCGATCTCACGGTGCGCCAGAACATCCAGCTTCACTGGCTGACGATCGAGGCGCTTCCCGAAGCGATCGACACGCTGGAGAGAGTCGGCCTGTTCAGCAAAGGCGCATGTGGTGACGTCGCCCGCAATCTTACGGGCTGCCCACTCGCAGGAGTTGCCGCTGACGAAATCTGCGACGCTTCCCCGCTTGTCCTTCAAGCGGCGGAAATGCTGGCCGGAAATCCCGATTTCTATAATCTGCCGCGCAAATTCAAGATTTCCATCACCGGCTGCCCGGTGTGGTGCTCGTATCCGGAAATTAATGATATCGGCCTGACCGCCGTCGAGCGCTTCCGCAACGGGCAGCGCGAAGTCGGCTTTTCCGTGCGCGTCGGCGGCGGACTCTCCGCCGACCCGCATCTCGCTGTTCGCCTCGACGCCTTCGTGCGCTGGCAGCAGGTCCTCCCAGTCGTCACCACAATCGCCGAATTGTTCCGCGAACAGGACGTGCTTCGCGACAACCGCAAGCGCGCGCGCATGAAGCATCTCTTCACGCAGTTCGGCTGGACGCCCGAGCGCTTCCTCGATGAGCTCCACGCGCGTCTCGGCTATCGCCTCGATCCGGCCGAGCCCGAATTCGCGCCGATCGACATCTATCGCGACCACATGGGCATTCATCGCCAAAAACAGCATGCCGGCGTCCCCTCCGAAAACAGTCTCTACTATGTCGGGGCTTCCGTCCTTCGCGGACGCATCACTCCGCAGCAGATGCGCGCGGCCGCTGGTCTTGCCGAACGCTTCGGCTCGGGCGGCCTCCGCACGACGAACACGCAAAACCTGGTGATCGTCAACGTGCCGCGCGCAAATGTCGATGCCGTCGTGCGCGGTCTCGATGACGCCGGGCTTCGAATTGCCGCCTCTCCCTTCTGGCGCGGCGCCATCGCCTGCACGGGCACGGAATTCTGCAAGCTCGCGATCACGGAAACGAAGGCGTACACGCGCTGGCTGGTCGAGGAACTCGAGGAGCGCCTTCCGGGCTTCGATCAACAGCTCAAACTCCACGTAACCGGCTGCCCGAATTCCTGCGGACAGCACTGGATTTCCGACATCGGCCTCGAAGGCAAGAAAATCAAATATGCCGGCAAGATGGTCGACGCGTACTATTTCTGCCTCGGCGGCGCCGTCGGCGAACATCAGCGCTTCGCGCGGCCCGTCGGCTATCGCTGCCCCGCAGGCGAGGTCCCGGATGCGATCGAGCGCCTTCTGCGCTCCTATCTTGCCGATCGCGATCGCAACGAAAACTTGCGCTCCTACTTTGCGCGTTTCTCTGACGACGCCTTGCGCGCTCAGCTCGCCGGCTTCGAACTTCCAGCCGCCGAGCGCGACGTTCCCACCGAACGCACGCCCGATCACGTGGCGGGAGACTGACCGATGAAACCGGCTCTCTTCCCCGCTTTCATCAAACTTGCCGGACGCGCCTGCCTGGTCGTCGGCGCCGGCTCCGTTGCCGAATCGAAGATTTCTTCGCTCCTCGATTCCGGCGCGCAGATCACCGTCGTCGCTCCGGCTGCGGTCAAATCCGTGCAAGACCTCGCATCGGCTCGCAAAATTCGGCTGGTCCCGCGCAAGTTCACCCCCGCGGACCTCAATCGTATTTTCCTGGTTGTGGCCGCAACATCGGACCCGCAGGTTAACCGCGCCGTGTTCCACGAGGCTCGCGAGCGCGGCGTTCTTTGCAACAGCGTCGACGATCCGCCGCACTGCGATTTTTATTTCCCTGCGGTCGTCCGTCGCGGCCCTTTGCAAGTCGCTATCTCCACGTCGGGCGAAAGCCCCGCGCTGGCCCAGCGCATCCGCCGCGAAATCGAGGAGAGCCTCGACGCGTCTTGCGGCGACTGGGTCGAGGAAATCGGCGAGATTCGCCGCGAAATCATGGCCACTTTTCCGCCATCGGAAGAGCGCAAACGCCTCCTCCACCGCCTCGCGCACAGCGAACCCCTCGCCCGCGAGCCGCAGCCATGAACGGCACAGGCACCGTCTATTTCGTTGGCGCCGGCCCCGGCGATCCGGAACTTCTCACGTTGAAGGCGCATGCGCTCCTTCGCCGCGCCGACGTCGTCCTGCATGATGACCTGGTCTCCGGTGAGATCACCGCTTTAGCCGCATCGCGCGCGCAGGTCGTCAACGTCGGCAAACGTTGCGGGAAAAAGAAGATCACGCAGGCGCATATCAACGAGTTGATGATCGACTCCGCGCGAAGGGGCCTGAATGTCGTGCGACTGAAGAGCGGGGATCCCGGAATTTTCGGCCGCCTCGCCGAGGAGATCGAGACCCTGCGCTCCGCCCGGATTCCGTTTGAAATCGTCCCCGGTGTCACCGCCGGCATTGCTGCAGCCGCCTCGGTCGGCGCTTCGCTTACCGACCGGCGCAAAAGCTCGCGCGTGGTCATCGTGAGCCGTCATCATGCGCACGAGGGCGCCGCGACGAGTGGCGAAGACTGGGCTGGGCTGGCGCGCGAGGACACCACTTTCGTCATCTACATGCCAGGAGGAGACCTTACAGGCCTGCGCCAGGAACTTCTGGACGCCGGCTTGCCGCCCGACTTCCCCGCCGTCCTTGTGTCCCACGCGTCCACAACGAGACAGCGCGAATGGACGGCCACCCTCGCCGACCTTCACCAAGCACCGCCCCTCGATCCGCCTTCCATCCTGCTGCTCGGCCGCTCTTTTGATGTCGGCCAGCGCGAGGCTACTTCGTTCCTTGCCCGCGCCGGGGAAATCGCTCAGAATTGGCACGTTCTCGATCTGGTTGAAAAATAATCGACTAGCGGCGCATGGTAGAATGCGCGTCGCTTTTCTTCACTCATGACTCCGAACAAACCAGCCATCCTGATCGTCGAGGACGAGGCCAAAATGCGCCGACTCCTGGAACTTCAGCTCGCCGACGAAGGCTTCGTCGCGCAATCCGCCGCTGACGCCGAAATCGGCCTTCAGATGCTGGCCAAGCAGCCGTACGACCTGGTGGTCACCGATTTCAAGCTCCCCGGCATGAACGGCTTGGAATTCCTACAGGCTGCCAAACGAATCAACGCGGAAATGCCGGTGATCATTATGACGGCTTATGGCACCGTCGAGTCCGCTGTCGAAGCGATGAAAGCCGGCGCCAGCGACTACGTCCTGAAGCCCTTCTCCCTCGCCGAACTCGTTCTGGTGATCCGCAAGGAGTTGCACGCAACTCACCTTCGCGACGAGAACCGGTCGCTGCGCGAAGCGCTCGGCTTGAAATACAAGTACGACAACATCGTCGCGCAGAGCGAAAACATGCAGGCGGTGCTGCGGCTGGTCGAGCGCGTCGCGCCCACGAACGCGACGGTCCTGGTTGGCGGCGAAAGTGGCGTGGGCAAGGACCTGATCGCTCGCGCCATCCATCAGCATTCGCAGCGCGCCTCGGGCCCGTTCGTCAAAATCAACAGCACGGCGATCCCGGAAACTCTTTTGGAGAGCGAACTCTTCGGCTACGAAAAAGGCGCCTTCACCGGCGCCACTTCGAGCAAGCCGGGCAAATTCGAGCTGGCCGACAAGGGCACTCTTTTCCTCGACGAAATTGGCGACATACCGCCAGCCATCCAGGTGAAGCTTCTGCGCGTCCTGCAGGAGCGCGAATTCGAGCGCCTCGGCGGCACGCGAACTTTGAAGGTGGACGTCCGCATGATCGCGGCGACGAACCGAGATCTCCGCGCCGCTCTCGAGGAAGGTACCTTTCGAGAGGACCTCTATTACCGGCTCAACGTCGTCGCCATTGATATTCCACCCCTTCGCCAGCACAAGGAAGACATTCCCGCCCTGGTGGCCTTTTTTCTTGAAAGATATGCCCGCGAGATGGAAAAGCCGGTACCCAAAATCACACCGCAAGCGCTGCAGCACCTGACGGATTTCCACTGGCCCGGCAATATTCGCGAACTCGAAAACGTCGTCCAGCGCGCCGTCGCATTGTCATCGGGTCCGACAATCGACGCAGGCGACATCCAGGTCGACCAGCCCGCCGCCAGGCTGACCCCGGACGGCGCAAGCCAATTCCTCCCTCCCGGCGTCACGCTGGATCAATGGGAGGAAGACGCCATTCGCGAAGCTCTGCGCCGGGCCAACGGCAACAAAAGCCAGGCCGCCCGCCTGTTGGGTCTCTCCCGCAACGCCCTGCGTTACCGCCTTTCGAAAATGGGCGTCCCTGACGCTCCGGAGAAAGAGCAGGACTAGAACTGCTTCAAACGGCCAGGCAGCGCGCGGAGTTGGCGGTTGAAAAGCACCACATCGCGTGAAAACCACCAAGCCTCGACGCCGTTTGCTAGCGGGAGCCAACTGCCAGACACTCTGTATCTATAAGTATCTAATATACTTATATAAGCGGACGCCATGCTTCGCGCTTTGGCACGCCTTGTGCGTATTCATGGTCGGAATTAGAGCCCCGAGGTGGGTCATGAAAAGGTTTCTAGCCGTACTCGCGGTTGTTCTGATGTTCGGCGTGGGGTCGGTGAAGGCGCAGGACGACCAACCCGGACCGAGCGACCAATCCGGGCCGAGCGACCAATCGCAAGTCACAGGCTCGTCCGATGCGGATCAGAACGCGCCTGGTGTCGCCCGCCTGAGCTACATCAATGGCAACGTCTCGATGCAGCGCGGGGACAATGGCGAATGGACCGCTGTTACTCTGAATACACCGCTTATGGCCGGCGACCGCATCTCAACCGGGGATGCGTCAAGAGCCGAGTTGCAGCTCGACTGGGCGAATGTGGTTCGCCTCTCGAGCAACACTACCGTGAAGATCGCGAGCCTGGCTGGCAACAATGTTCAGGTTCAAGTTGGACGAGGGCTTGCGACATATTCTGTGCTGCAAGGCGCTCAATCGGCCGACGAGGTCGATACTCCCAACGCGGCAGTGCATCCATCGACGAACGGCGAATACCGCATTCTGGTCGACTCGAATGGCCAATCCATCATCGTCGTGCGGAAGGGCGGAGTGGACGTCACCACACCGCAAGGCAGCACTCACGTGAATGAGGGCCAGATGATCACCGTCGAGGGCACGGACAATCCGCAATACAAGATCGACGCCGCGCCCGCTCGCGATGATTGGGACTCGTGGAATAGCGACCGCGATCGCATCATCAGTCAAGCCCAGCAATCGAAAGACACCAACCAGCGTGAGGTTGGAACGCAAGACCTCGATGCGTACGGCCAGTGGGAAAATGTGCCTGACTATGGCCAGGTGTGGGTTCCGTCGCAAACCTCGGATTGGGCCCCCTATCGCGACGGCCGCTGGGTCTGGGAGCCCTACTATGGATGGACCTGGGTTTCCTATGAACCGTGGGGCTGGGCGCCGTATCACTACGGCCGGTGGTTCGTTTACAACGATGCATGGGCTTGGTGGCCTGGGCCGATCTACGCCGACTATTATCCGATCTGGTCGCCGGCATACGTCTCCTTCTTCGGTTGGGGCGGAGGCTGGGGCGTTGGGTTTGGCTACGGATGGGGTGGCGGCTGGGGGAATATCGGCTGGCTACCTTGCGGGCCGGGCGACTGGTACCACCCATGGTGGGGCCGCTGGGGCGGTCGCGTGAACGTGGTTGGGTTTGACCGCATCAATGGGCTGCACGAGGGTTTTGCGCCTTTGGGACGTCACGGAGGACTGCGCTACTCGAATTTCGACAACGCATTCCGCAACAACCGAGTCCGCGCAGGCTTCAGCTCCATGGAAGGCAGCCGTTTCGGACGGGATGCTGTTTCGCAGCATCAGGAGCCGATCAGCAGTTCGAGGCTCCGGAACGCAAGTCTCAGTGCTGGACGCATGCCAGTCACGCCGGGACGCGGAAGCTATAGTCCGAGCGGCCGGGCAGCGAATCCGGCCTCGTACCGGCACGCGCCGTCGTCGTCGCAGCACTTCTTCACTGCCAACCGTGCAAACGTTGGTCGAACCAGTGTGGCTGCGCGTGGAGGCTTCAATTCCACGGCGCGTCCGACGAGCACGGCTCGCGGTGCGGCTCAATTCAATGCCAATCGTGGCGGGCGCCCGTTCGGAGCGCCTTCTGCGGGAACGAACGGTCGAGTGAACGGCTTCAACAATGGCGGGAACCGCAGTCCGATTACGTCGTCCCGTCCTGGCTGGCACACGTTCACGCCGCCGAGTTCCGGAAACTCGGTGCGCTCGTTCGAGTCTCGTTCGGGCCAAGCGGGCAGCCGTGGGAACAGCCCGAATCGTGGCCTCAACGGCTCAAGCCGGGGATTCACGCCCTCTCAAGGATCCCGGCCGAGCGGGAATGGCAACGCCGAAAATTGGCAGCGCTTCACGCCCTCTCGCGGCTCTTCGCGTGGGTTCCAGAGCGATCCTCGCGGCTCGTCGAGCGGGCGGCCGGCGCTGAACATGAGGCAGCCCATCGTCCAACCGCGTAACGGAAGCTATGGCTCGTACGGATCGCGAGGCTACGGCAACTACTCGCGGCCGTCGTACAGCCAGCCACGGTCGTATGGCGCCCCGCCGTCCTATAGCGCGCCCCGGTCGTATTCGGCGCCGCGTTCTTACTCGGCCCCGCGCTCCTACAGCGCGCCGCGCGGCTACGGCGGTGGCGGAGGTGGCTATCGTGGCGGAGGTGGTGGGGGCGGTTCTCGAGGTGGTGGCGGCGGTGGAACGAGCCACGGCGGCGGTGGTGGCGGAGGCCATCCGAGTGGCGGAAGCCACGGTGGCGGCGGCCGCGGCCGCGGTTAGACAACCAGAGTTGGAGACGAGCGGCCCCGAATTATTCGGGGCCGTTCCATGTACGGGAATAAATTTGATGGCTCCGGCAAACGCGGTCTGATTTTCAGGCCGTAGTCGAGTTCTGAAGATGCCTTGCGCAACTACTTTTCGGCGGCCGTGTTTTATTGAGCAGGAGCCGCTAAATGACGCTGTTCTTTCTGGTATGGGTGGTATGGTTCTTTACAGCAACCTGGGTCGAGAACACCACCGCCATGTGCAAGAATCGATTTGCGAAAGGAGTCCGCGCCATGAAGAAACTCGGTTCACTTTTGACACTGCTGTTTCTTGGTGCTTGCGTGATTCTTCCGAAGCCCGCGGCCGCACAGGATCAGACTGCGCAAGATCAAAGCGTTCAGGATCAGAACGTTCAGGACCAGAACGTTCAGGACCAGAACGCGCCGGACGAGACCCCGCAGGATCAGACCGCTGATCCGCCCAGCCGTGTCGCTCGTCTCAGCTACACGAAGGGTTCGGTTTCCTATCAAGTATCCGGCGATTCTGATTGGGTGAATGCGGACCCCAATCGCCCGCTCACCACAAACGACAATCTGTGGTCGGATAAGGACTCGCTCGGCGAGGTTCACATTGGCAGCACGGCCATTCGCCTCTCCAGCAACACGGGCATTTCCATTCTGAATCTCGATGATCGAACGGCGCAATTCCAGCTGGCACAGGGAACGATCGAAGTTCACCTGCGCAATCTCGAAGCCGGCGATGCCTGGGAATTCGATACTCCTAACCTGTCGTTCACGCTGTCGAACGCGGGCGAATATCTCGTCTCGACTGATCCGAATTCGAATGTGACGACCATCGTCGTTCGGGAAGGAGCGGGAACAGTCACGGGCGGTGGCGATTCGTGGGATCTCCGCGCGGGTCAGCAATACACCTTCACCGGCACGGATCAACTTGCCTATAACGCGCAGCCGCAGCCCGGCTTTGACGACTTCGAGTCATGGTGCCAGCAGCGCGACCAGGGCGAAAACGATTCTGCTTCAGCGCAATACGTTTCCCGCGACGTCGATGGCTACTATCAGCTCGATTCGAATGGGACGTGGAGCGAAGTGCCCGACTACGGCCCGGTCTGGATTCCGAACAGCGTTCCCGTCGGTTGGGCGCCTTATCAAATGGGACACTGGGTCTGGATCGCGCCCTGGGGCTGGACATGGGTGGACGATGAGCCCTGGGGTTGGGCACCGTTTCACTACGGTCGCTGGGCTCTGGTCGGCGCGCACTGGGGCTGGGTGCCGGGTCCTCGCGTTGTGCGACCCGTGTACGCGCCGGCGTTGGTCGGCTTCGTCGGCGGAAACGGCTTCGCACTGTCCGTTTCTTTCGGCGGCGGATTGGGGGGAGTCGCGTGGTTTCCGCTCGGACCGCGCGACGTGTACGTGCCCGGCTACCGCTGCAGCGAACGCTACGTTCAGCGAGTGAACGTGACGAACACGCGAATCGTGAACGTCACGCGCGTGGACACGGTGTATCGCAGCGTCGTCGTGGACCGCCGCGTGAATCATTATACCTACGAGAACGATAATCGGGCAGTCGTAGCCGTGTCGCGCGACACGTTCGTCAACGCGCGGCCGGTTCGCACGGGAGCGATTCACGTAAGCTCGGATCAGCTCCGCGGTGTGCGGGTGTCGGAAAACGCCCGCGTCGCGCCCACCCGCGGCAGCTACGTCTCATCGACGGTGCGAGTCTCGACCGCCAGGCCCGCTGTGCCTTTCTCACGCCGGCCCGTGGTAGCGAATCTGCCTCCGCCGAGGACCGTTCGCGGAACCCAACCTCGCGTCTACACCAACGATAGCCGGACTTTCAATCAACCCGGAAACCGAGTGAATACCAATCAGGGACAGGGCCGCAATGTTCAGGCCCCAAACCAATCGAACGAAGGCAACCGG
>Ga0070733_10003523_pt1 | contig 10694 bp, 15 predicted proteins | sample Coa_R1_9_FD_66450 | JGI IMG/M metagenome (GOLD analysis project Ga0070733, IMG submission 66450) | Surface soil microbial communities from Centralia Pennsylvania, which are recovering from an underground coalmine fire - Coalmine... | ecosystem: Environmental > Terrestrial > Soil > Unclassified ... | reverse complement strand
AACGCACGGGTGGTGGTGACGTGTCCGAGCCATCGCACGCGCCGCCGGGCAAGACCAAGGGCACCCTGAATATCCCCGGCATCGGCAAGCTCCCCACGTGGGCCGTGGTCGCCGGCGTCGGCGTCGTGGGCTACCTGATTTACCGCTCGCGGTCGAGCGCGAGCTCGGCGGGCACGGCCGCGGCCGCGGGCACGTCGACGGATCCGGCCGGCAACACCGGCGTGATCGACCCGGCCACCGGCTACGTCTACGGCTCGACGCAGGACACCGCGGCTCTGCAGACGTCGGCCGCGGCCGGCACCGCGGACACCTCCGGCACGGTCGCCGGCACGGTCGGCGGCCAGGTGAGCAACGGGCCCCCGTTCACCAGCAACGCCGCGTGGTCTCAGTACGCGATAAGCGTGCTGCAGGGCAACGGCTACGATCCGGGCACGCTCTCGGCCGAGCTCGGCGCCTACCTCAACGGCCAGGCCGTCACACCCGCGCAGCAGAGCGACATCAACGCCGCGGTGGCCGTCGCCGGGTACCCGCCGGTGGCGGGCGCGAACGGCATGCCGCCAGCGATCAACGTCTCGGGCAGCAGCGCCGGGGGCGCCGGCCCGAATCCGTCGACGGGCTCGACGGGCTCGGGCAGCTCCTCGCCGGGCAAGGCCTCCGCGTGGCAGTACCCGGCGCCGCAGAACCTGTCGGCCCGGGCCGCCGGGAAGGGCAAGATCTTCGTTTCGTGGGCGCCGGTGGTCGGCCCGCAGGGACAGCGGCCGAGCTCCTACACCATCGCCTACGGCCGCACCAGCGGCGCGCAGACATGGAAGGACACCGCGACAGGGACGTCGGTCACGCTCACCACGCAGGCGGGCATGACCGAATACATCGAAGTGTGGGCCAACGGCGGGCCGGTGGCGCCGCCGCATGCGGGCCCGCTCCAGGCAAAGGCAGGAAACTGATAATGGGACTGAACCTTTTCAAGCCCCGGATCTCCGGTGACAACTCGATTATCACCAGCCTGGCCACCGTCGCCGTCGTGGTGGCCATTTACCAATCCAAGATCGGGCCCGTTGCCGATGTTCACATGACGGCGCCGAATGACGGCAACATCGCGGCGAGCATCAAAAAGGCCGGCTGGGAATCGGTCGGCGTGGTGGCCGCGATTGCTCTGCTAGCCGGCGATATGAACATCGTTATTCTCGGGGGCGCCGCTGTGGTCGCCGAGGAGCTCTCCTATCGCCACGCCAACATGAGCAATCCGGCCACCGGCCAGATCTCCGTCACGCCGCAGTCCTACGCGCCGGCGGGCGGCGCGCTGCAAGCGGCGTGACCTGCCTGGTCACAGTGTGACTTCTAGTTTTGCTACCGGGAATGAGGCGGCGTGGCGGGCCGGATCGATGGCGTGGCGCTCGGCGCGATCGGCGCCGGCGCTCTGTTCATCTACGCCGGGCTCAAGGGTAAGAGCGTGCTCGCCGCGCTGCAGGCCATCGTGCGCGGGCAGGCGCCGAGCTCGGCGCCGGGCCCGGCGAGCTCGGCGCTGATACCGGCAACGTTCCTGGGTATCCCCGGCATCAACTCCTCGGCGCTCCCGGCCGCGGGCGGGACCACGTTCACGCAGGCGCAGCTAGCGCAGCTCTGGGTGGCCAACGGCGGATCTCAGAGCCAGGCGGCCAACGCCGCGTGCCACGCGATACAGGAGAGCTCCGGTAACGCGCTGGTCACCTCGTCCAACCCGGACGGCGGGATAAACGTCGGGCTATGGCAACTCGACACTAAGGGAGTCGGCGCCGGGTACACCGTCGCCGAGCTCCAGAATCCGCAGACAAACGCGCGGCTTACCGTGCTCGGGACACGTAACGGGACCGACTGGTCTAACTGGGCCACGCCGGGATGCTAGGAGATCTGAGGCTATGAGCGGCATTCTCCCCGGCCACTGGTATTACAACACTGAGACCGGCGAGCTCACTCACGGTAATAACCTTGAGAATCTCGGCAATAACCTGTTCGGCGGGCTCGGATGGCATGAGCTCAATATCTCCGGTAACGCCACCGAAGCGCAGGCGGCCGCCGAAGCGGTAAAGGAATTCCCGAAAGGCAAACCGCCGACAACCAGCCTGGCCACCGGCGCGGCTAATGCGGTGGCGAATCAGACCGGAATCAGCCTTACCGGCGTCGACGCGATAGGCGCGTTCTTCAGCAAGCTAGGCCAGGCGTCCATGTGGCTCCGCATCGCCGAGGTGACGCTCGGCCTGGTCCTGGTCGCCGTCGGCGTGGCCAAGATGGTACCGGCGTTCACGCCGGCACAGATGATCGCAAGGAAGGTAGGGGCGTAGCTATGACGACACCGGCGGCCGAGCCGCGGCCGATCCCGATTCACGTGGCCAGCGTGGCGGCCGAGCTCGATTACATGCGCTCGCCGAGCTCGCCGGCGCCGTCGAGCTCGCCGGCGCGGACGTCGACGCGGGCGGTTTACCGGACGGTGACGCTGACCGCGCTGGATCCGGTCCAGGAGATCATGGCGGCCAGCGACGAGCGGGTTATCGCGTGGCTGGTCGTGATCGACGCCGACGTGGTCCTGGCCGATAACAAGAGCGACGCGGCCGCCGGGCGGGGCGCTTATATCCCGTGCGTCACGCCGACAGCGACTAAGCCGAACCTCGCGGCGCCGTACCCGGTGCAGGATAACCGGGTGGCCTATGTCGGGCCGGTGGCTACGATCACCGGCACGAACGTTATCCGTATTTCGGTCAACGCGATTTACCAGAGTTAATGTCAATGCGTACCGTGCCGCTGAACGAGTCGGCTTCCGTCACTCTCGACGGATCCGGTAATGGCACTGCGCGTATCGGGCCCGATGAGCCCGCGGCCAGGTGGCTTCCGACCTGCGCGTCGGTGAGCGTATCCACGAACGTGAATGAGGCGAAATGCCTTATCTATGCGGGCGCGGCCGCGGTGCAGCAATACTTTGTTGACGGGACTTTCAGCGGCTCAAGCGGAGACTCGACCGACAAGGTAACCGGCAAGACGATAGCCCGGACGCAGCTCCCCTATATCTGGGCGGTATGGACCGGAGGTGATCCGGGCTCGCAGGCGACTATTTCGGTGACCGGAGATAAGGTGATCCCCTGATGGTCCGATTGAACATCGTATCGACTAACGGGCCAGGTGGCGCTATCGGGCAGATAGCCACCGTACCGGCGGCAATACAGAAAGCCGGTTACACATTCGACGGCTCCGGTTATCTTGAATTCGGCACCGGCGCTGACGGCAGCCTGCCATTCCGTGTTGACCAGTCCGGCAATGTGATAAGCGGCGGGGGCGGAACAGGAATACAGCCATCGGGGGATACGACAGGGGCAACCGACTGGGCAAACATACAGACGGCTCTGCTTTCGTTCGGCACGCTGGGCGGCGCGGTGCCGGGCCAGGGCGGCATTGTGACGGTCCTGCCGGGCCAGGTCTGGACTAATAAGCCGCTGATCATCCCGTCACAGGTCAAGTTGAAATTCGCCGGGCCGTGGGCATCATCGGTCAAGCTGGTTACCGGGTCTAACTGTGACGTGATCCAGTGGGCCACCTACAATTCGGCCGCGCAGGCGGCTATTCTCGGGGTAAGCGCGGCGTCTATCGGCAATGCTTTCTATGCCAGTCTGGAAGACGTCACTATCCACGGTGATGCTTTCGCCACGACTACCGCCGGATACCGTCACGGGATCAATATCACGATGAATCCGGCGGATACCGTCGCGCCGTCTGACCCGGATTTTGACCCGCTCCCGCTGATTTCCAATGTGATAACCGAGGCGAACACCGGCGACGGGTATTTTCACGTGGGGCGGTCCGGGGGATTGCTCTACCGGGTTACCAGCCAGTACAACAACGGCAACGGGTTCACGCCGTCCTATGACACGGGCCTTCTTTACTGCCTGGCCAACAAGAACGGCGTAGGAGGGTTCTACCTAAACCACTCCAGCGTCACCGGCGCCGTGTGCAAGAGCTACAATAACGGGCAGGGCAATACTTCGGGCAGCTGGATATCAGGGCACGCCTACACAGCCGGGCAATGCGTGATCAATGCCGGGACGATGTATTTCTGTATCCTGGCCACCTCCGGCACAACCGCTCCCGGCGGCGACCCGGCGCACTGGACCGCGGTTGCCGCGACCAGTCCGGCCGCATGGGGTGACGGCTATTACTGGGACAGCAATTGCCTTGAACATGCCTGGTCCGCGATCGACGCGCAGCAGAACAGCGCCAGCAGCTATTTCATGAACGGCTGCGCATGCGTGAACCTGCAAGGCACCAGTTCGGCGCCGAATTTCAACGGTGCGACTAACCCGAATAACTACGCGCACATACAGCTGATCAGCAATGAGGAATGCAATATCCAGCTGACTTGTTCCGGTTCTAATTCCGGGGCGGGCGGCGCGTACATCTACAATTTCGACAAAAATTTCTTCTCTAATCAGCTGGTGGGGACATCGGACGGCACCGAGACCGCGATGTTCCCCACCGGGCAAGGCGGCGTCTTTACCGTCTGGAACGGCATCCCCACATTCCTTAAAGCGGTGCCGACCGTGTTTTTCAATGTGCAGGCGAACAGCTACCAGGATAAGGCAGGCACCAACTGCACTACCCAAGGGTCGGGTGTGCCTACTAACCCGTCTGGCGCCAATCCGGTCGCTGGTGACGTCTACTTCCGCACCGACACGCCGACGGTGGCTAACCAGCGGATATATTTCTGTACCGTGGGCGGCGCCACGCCGACATGGGTAGGAGTCGTGTAATGAGCGGTTTCGCTAATAACATACTCGGCGGCGCGGCGAATCTGATCCGCAAGGCGATACGCTCGCCGAACTATATAACCGGGGTCTCGGGCTGGACAATCAATAAAGACGGCTCCGCAGAGTTCAACGGCCTAGCGATACGCGGCACGTTCAACGGCACGAATTTCCTCATTAACTCGGCCGGTGCGTTCTTCTATTCTCCTACCGAGGCGGCCGGTAATCTCGTCGCGTCAAGCGCTAACGCCGCCGGTACTGACCAGTTCGGCGATCACTACCTAGCCGGGCAATCCTCCTATCAGGGCGGGACTGCGACATCAGTAGCGGCCGGCGTCATCTCGTTCTATACCGGATCCCTGGCCGGCGGGTGGGCACTGGCCGCCACACAGCAGTTTTTCTCTGGCCTGATACTCATGTCTACCGGCCTCGAAACGCAGAACAATGTTCTGGATGACGGCCTGGGCAACCTTAATGTGGCAGGGAGCGCGATCGTATCCGGCGCCGGTCTCAGCGTAGGTAACGGCAGCTCTGCCACGCTTTCCCTCAACCCGAAGATGGCAACACCGCCGAACGCCGCCGCGGTCGGCGCCGGAACCGCCACCCTCGCGCAGCTAGAAGCATTCTGCAACGGCCTATATACGTCAATGCGCAACCGCGGCATGTTCAATTAAGCGGCCGGTAACAGTGATGCACGCACCGGAATGGATAGCGCTGATAACGCCGGGCATGGCTGTGGCCGGTGCCTGTTACGCCGTCGTGGTCAAGCTGACCCGCATGGCCGTCGCGCTCGAATCGCTCACTACATCAATGAGAGCGGCCGCCGAGAAGGTCGACAGCCATGAGGCGCGGATCGCCGCGCTCGAGCTCCGCTCACCGGGGCGGCACGCGCGGATCGTCTGACACCGGGCCCGGTTCTGTAGTAGGTTTCACTACATGCCGTACACCGCAGGCCCGACGTCGATCCGGCTCACCGAGGAAGACGCCGACCGCATACACCGCCTGGCCAGCAAGCAAGGGGTTGGCCAGGCAACCGTCATCCGGCTCGCGCTCCGGCTCGGCCTGGCCGAGCTCGAGCAGCTCCTCGAGCACCCCGCGGCTCGGGCAGTCCGTCCCAACTAACAGGAAGGTCTAGACCAAATGGCAATCGCCTACACCCGCAGCGACATCGAGCGGCCAGCTTTCGGCCACGCATGGCAGACAAAAACCCCGAGCGTCCACGCCACCGTCCGGCTCGGATTCGCCGATATGACCTTTGACAGCAGCGAGGAGGCGCTTGAGCTCGCCGCCGCGATCATGGTTGCCGCGGTGGCGCTCGGCCGCCTCGAGGCGGATCCAGAGCTAACGGCCGTCGACCCGCAGCAGGTGGCTATCGCGCTCGAATCGCTTACCTCATCGATGACCGCGGCGGCCGCGCACGCCGCCGATGTCCAGGCGGCCGCCGACGCCGGCCCGCCCGTCGACGAGCTCGCCGCCGCGGCCGCGGCCGCGGCCGAGCTCCTCGCCGGCGGATCGGCGGCCGCGCAGTGACCCGGCTCATAGCGGTTGCGCTCCTGCTGATCGCCGTCGCGCTGTTTTTCGGCTGGATTCCGGGGCTCACGCAGTGAGCGGCGCCATAGCTGAACACGGCGCGGGCCGGTGCCGGGAGACCGATGCTTGCCTATGCCCGGAGTGCTACGCGCGCAAGTTCGGCGCCGAGCACCTGGCCGAGCTCGAGCGCGAGCAGCTCGCCGACGTCGCCGACGTCGCCGCCGCGGGCATCGTGGTCATTGGCTGCGGCGCGGCCAAGCTTCCGCACCGGGCACCGGCGCAGCTCCTCTACACCGGCTCCTACTTCCATGCGTGCATGCTCACCGCGCGAGTACTCGCGCCGGGCCGGTGGTGGATCCTGTCGGCGCTGTACGGGCTCATGCCGCCGGGCCGCCCGGTCGATCCCTATGACGTCACGCTCGGCCAGGAGGGCGCCGTCACCGCGGCCGAGCTCGAGCGGCAGGCGTGCGCGTTCGGACTGGCCGATGAGCCGGTGGTGGCGCTCTGCGGCGGCCGCTATGCCGATCTGATGGCCGAGGTGTGGCCGAAGGTCCGGCGGCCGCTCGCCGGGCTCGGGATCGGCCAGCAGCGGCACGTGCTCGCCGCTCTGCGCAGCAACGGCCGCCGGGGGCATGCATGATGATCCCGGCGGCCGTCACTCGTCTCACGCGCTCCAGATCATCCCACAGTGAAAGGAACACAGCAGGTGACACGCCTACACAATCGATTCCTGGTTATCCTGGCCGCGCTCTGCCTGGTCGCCACCGGCGCCGGGGCGGCCGCGGCCGCGGTGCTGGTCTCCGGGCCGCCCGTTTCATCCCCGGCAGCCACCGCGGGTTCTTATTTCTCGGGCCCGGTGCATGAGTGCGTCTCGGCCGGCAACGAATCGGCCGTCTACGTCGAGGAGCACTCGACGGCGCTCGGCAACTGCGCCCGCGGCTATGTCCAGCTGGCCGCCAATGAGCTCACGCCGAAGTTCACTCTGCAGCTCGGCAGCACCGCCTACACGTGCTCGGCGTCGACCGCGTCCGCGGAAACCGCGCTCACGTGCTCGGCGCCGTCGCCGAGCCCGAGCGCGAGCTCGGGCGGCTAGAACGCACGTTCTTACACCGCGGCGCGATCGCGCCGCGGTGTAAGAACACAGGAGCGAGCGGAGATTAGCGAGGTAAACGAAACGCCGGCGCGTCACGTCTCAGCTACAGAGCCGGCGCGGGCCGGCCGGCTAGGTTCCGGCCATGATCTGCCGGCAACTAGACAAGGCCCGGTCTCCGCTGTGGTAACCGGGCCTTGCCGGGCGCCGATCCTTATTCCCCGCCAAGAGAACAGAGGTGAGCACCCGCCATGAGGGTAACGGTTACGCCGTCGACAAAGTGGGATCTAGAGCGTTTCATTTATTCGGATCCGGCGCTCAACGGCGTTGAGAGATTCGTGGCTTTGCAGATTCTCAAGACCCTCGATAACAAGTTCCGGCCGGTCAGAGCCGGTCTGATGAGTCAGGCTCTCATCGGGTACCGCGTCCACGCATGGCGTGAGACCGTCAACCGCGCGGTGCGGAAGCTAGTCATCCTGGGTTATTTCCGCGCGTCATGGGTGAGCGTGCCGCGCGCCACGAAGCAGGGAATCAAGGGCGTCACGCGCGTTATGTGCGAGCTCGGACCGGTGCTCCGGCGGCTTGTGGATTACGGACGTACAGACGACCGTGTTTCCCCTGGTCAACCACGTGGTGTGACGGGGACTCACCCCTCCCCGACCCCACCCGGACGTCCCGGCACCGTAAGTGGTGAGGTAGTTGCAAAGAGTGCAGACCGTAGCGGCGAGCCGCCCGAAAACTCCGCTCGATTTAAACGCGAAACGCTCAGCAGGTGGCCGAGGCTCGCCGGCAGCAAACCGAGGGACGTCACCGCGCTACGCTCGCATCTGCCGATCGGGCTCGCGCGTGACCATGATGCTTACCGGGCACACCTCGCCGAGCTCGACACCGAGCTCGGGCTCGCGGGCCCGGAACTGTCCGCTGATGAGGATGAGGCGCGCTACCTCGAGGCGCGGCGCCGCAAGGCGGCCGCGTACCGCGATGAGCTCGCCCGCCTCGAGCGGCACCAGCCGCGGCGACGGCCGCCGCGGTCCCACCGATAGAAGGGTTATCCGCTGTGCCACGTCTCACGCTCGATTCCGTCAACTTCTCCGCAGTGTCTGCTACCCGGTGGCCGCACCTGATCGGCTACATCAACGGCCACGTCTCGGCGTGGTCCCCCGGCGAGATCGCCGAAACCCGAGCGGATGGCCGGCTCCTCGCCCTGGTCGACGTGCTCGGCACTCAGCCGCTCTCCGCGTCGATCCTCGATTTCGAGCGCGGCGACGTGCAGAGCCCGACCGTGGTCCGCGCGTGGCTGCAGGCCCGGAACCAGTTCCGCGGCGACGGCACCGTCTACTGTTCGGCCTCGAGCATCCCAGCCGTGGTCTCCGGGCTCCGCGGCGAGCGCTGCAATCTGTGGGTGGCCGATCTGACCGCGGACGGCGAGCCCCCGTTCGACGTGCCGGACTATCCCGGTCTCCCGGCCGGCGTCCGGGTGATCGCCCGTCAGTTCGTGCTCGGCCCGAAGTCCGGCGGCGACTATGACATGAGCGTCATATACGCCGATGACTGGCACCCCGAGCAGCAGGCGCCGCAGCACCTGGCCGCGGCCGCGCTCGCCGCGGCGCCCGAGCTCGGCCGCTACGCCGCGCCCGCGGCCGCGACCGTGTCGGCGGCCCAGATCCCCGGACAGCTCACGATCGGCCTGCCCGGCGGCCAGGAGCCCGAGCCCGACCCAAAACCAGCGGACTCGCCCGGTGGGACGACGTCGTCCGCGTCACTCTCGGCGCCGGATCCGGCACCGGCGCCGGTGCCCGTCCAGGACGGCGCGAGCACCTCGCCCGCTACGGCCGCGGCCGCCGCGGACACCGCGGGCCCGGATCCGGCGGCGGTCTCGGCGGCAATGGCGGCCGGTGATCCGGCCGCATGGGGCGCGGGCCCGGCGCCGGTGACGATGGCCACCGCGACCGCGGCCGCGGACGGGACTCCCCGGTTGATCGTCCCGGCGGCCGTCGACTCGATCGGCAATGATTACAGCAGCCCGGCGCCGACCACCGCGGCGAGCTCGCCGAGCTCGACCACGCTCACGCCGAGCTCGCCGGGCCCGGCGCCGCTATCGCTCGGCCTGGCCAGCGTGGCGGCCGATCTAGGCCTGCCGGATCCGCACGATGCGCTGTTCGCCGAGCACGAGCTCGCCGCCAGCCGGCGCGCGGTGGCGGCCGCGGCCGCGCCGCCTGGCCTGAACCACGATTTCATCCGCAACACGCTCGCCGACGTCGGCCAGGCGGCCGCGATGTTCCGCCGCGGCGGATGGGGCAACGTCGCCGCCGAGCTCGAGCGCGTGGCCGGCATCGCATGGGAGATCGGCTCCGCGCTGAAGGTGGCCGGTTTCTGATGGGCTTGACCTGGGATGAGCAGCCGGCGCCGCGGCCGCCGGTGATGCCGCGGGCGGTCACCGGCGCCGCGCTCGCCGAGGCGCACCACATGCGGCATAACCAGCTGGTTATCCGCGTCGGCGAGATCGCCGCGGCCGCGGGCGAGAAATACGGCACCGGGCCCGACACGCTCGTGCTCCATTACGCCACCGATTCACGCCGGATCCGCACCAAGCAGCCATACCGGGCAGGATTCCCCGACGTGGTCGCCGCCGGGCCCGGCGGCGTCATCTTCGCCGAGCTCAAATGCGGCGACGACACCGTCAGCCAGGATCAGCGCCGGTGGGCGGGCCGCCTGGCCGGCGCCGGGCAGCTCTGGGTAGAGTGGCGGCCGATCGACGCGCTTAGCGGCCGGATCGAAACCGAGCTCGCCGCGCTATGCGTCCGAAACCGATATTCCGCGGCCGCGGCCGCCGAGCCCGCGCAGGCTCGATAACGGCTCCGTCAGGGAGCACACCGGCGCCGCCGCCCCACCCCGCGGGCGGCGGCGCCGGACTCTGTCCGGCCGCGGCCGCGGCCGCGCGCCCGGTGAGCCGCGCGCCGAGCTCGGCCAGGCGCAGCGTGATTTCGGTGAGCTCGGCGGCGTCCGCCGGCGTCATGTGCCGGGCGAGATCGGCGAGCTCGAGCTCGCCGATCGCGTCATCGGCGCGGGCGAGCTCGGCCACCTGGCCGTCGACGTCGGGCCCGGCGTCTATGTCGGTGAGATCGACGGCGCGCACGTCGACGTTAAGCACGCCGTGACACATATGCCAGGCGGCCGCGTGTCTCCATTCACCGGCGGCCGCCGGATAATCGGCATACTTCGCATAGCAATACAACAGATCACTATCGGCCAGTATTAGCGACTCACCGTCTGCGGTTATCCGCAGTTCTATACCAGGGTGCGTTTGC
>Ga0070733_10003522_pt1 | contig 10695 bp, 9 predicted proteins | sample Coa_R1_9_FD_66450 | JGI IMG/M metagenome (GOLD analysis project Ga0070733, IMG submission 66450) | Surface soil microbial communities from Centralia Pennsylvania, which are recovering from an underground coalmine fire - Coalmine... | ecosystem: Environmental > Terrestrial > Soil > Unclassified ... | reverse complement strand
GCGATCCAGTACCCGCAGCTGCTTGGCAACGGCAAGGATCTCGCGCAGGTCGTCTTCGCCGGCAGGCTCTCGGTTGGCCTGATCGCCGTCCTCTTGATCCTCAAGCCGCTCGTCACCTCGGCCTGCCTCGGAAGCGGCGCGCCAGGCGGGCTCTTCACACCGACGCTCGCGCTCGGCGTGCTGTTCGGCTCGCTCCTCGGTCACGGCTGGAGCGAGCTGTGGCCGGGCTCGCCGGCCGGTACCTACGCGCTGATCGGAGGCGGCGCGGTACTCGCCGCCGCGATGCAGGGGCCGCTGGCGGCGACGGTGCTGATGCTCGAGCTGACGCACAGCCCGGGCACGCTCACCGTGCCGCTGCTGCTGGCGGCGGGCATCGCGACGGTCGTGGCGAGGCTGGCGAACGCGCCGTCGATCTACTCGGCGCGACTCGCCGAACCCGACAGGCCTCCGCCTCCGCCGCCGCAGCCGCTGCCCGGTGTTCCCCCGCTGTAGCTCAAGGCTTCTTGGTGATCGCCGACCCCGACGGGGAGACGAGCCACCACGGTCCTCCGAACGAGGTGTTGCCCTCGCCGCTGATGACGCCGGCCTTGGTATCGGAAATGAACAGGTAGAGCGGGTGACCGTCGTAGGTCACCTCGGTGGCGCCGTTGACTTTGATCGTGCCGATCAGCTTGGCATTGACGCCCGCGCCGGCGGTCGGTTTGCCCGTAACCTTGACCAACGGCCAAACGACCAGGCAGGGCCCGCTGCAGGTCACTTTGTCGCCCTTGTCCTTCACCCACAGATAGACCGTCTTGCCCGTCCCGGTCTCAAGGATCTTCCCCCAGGGGCTCGAGCGAACCACCAGCGTCGGGGGCGTCTTGGCCGCTTGGGCGGCGACCGGAATAGCGACCGCTGATGTCGCGGCTGCGAGCACCGTGAAACGCCTCAGTGACATGGGAGAACCTCCCTAATTGGAATGTCCCCGGTGGCAGCGAGGGCGCGGACGGCGCCCGCGCACCCAGATTCTCGCCGAACGCGCACGTATAGGCGCTGGGCGACGGGTCTTGGGGCAACTGCCTCAACGAGCGATGCCAACCAAACCCGCCTCGCTGCTCGCGCTCGAGTCGGCCCCGACTGTTGTCCAGACGGGGCTTGCGAGGCGCCTGTCTGGGTAGGAGCCTTGCGATGGTGGGCAACCGTCGAGCCGCCGCGGCCGCCGCGCTCGCCGCGCTGATCGGGGCGTCGGCGTCGCTTGCCGCGACAAGTCGGAATCTCGCGCCGCTGCGCGCGGGGCAGCAGCCGGCGCCCAGCCTGTTCGGCATCAACACCGGCACCTACGACTCGAGCGAGGCGCGCCTGTCGCACGACCTTCCGACCGCCGTGCGACTTGGCGCCCGCTGGGTCCACTTCACCGGCGACTCGATCAAGTACGACTCGCGCGGCCGGATCAGCTTCGCGCTCATGGACCGTGAGGTCAACAGCGCGCGCGCGCTCGGCTTGGGCGTGTCGATGTCACTCGGCGGAATCCGCCAGGCCTGCTCGATCACACCGGCGCCGTCCGATCCGACGCGCTGCCCGCCGACCACGGCCCACGACCTCGCCGTGTACTACCGCTACCTGCGCGTCCTGCTGCGCCACTTCGCGGGCCGCGTCCGCTACTACGAGTCCTGGGTCGAGCCGAACCACTCTTCGATGTGGGCCGGTGCCCCCAACGCCGCCCAGTACGCGGCGCTGCTGCTTGACGAGTACCGCGCCTTCCGGGCGACGGCGCCCGGCGACCGTTTGATGTTCGCCGGCGTCGCCGACTTCGGCATCACCGACGGCTCCCCCAGCGGCGAGGCGGTGTTGCAGTTCACCGACCAGGTTTTGAGCGACCTCCGCGCACGGCCGGCCTTCGACCTCGTCGCCCTGCACGCCTACCGCTTCCCGCCGACACTCGCCCCGAATGACCTCGGCTGGACGCACTACGCCGCGAGCCCGCTGTGGCGCCAGGACACCTGGACGCAGCAGCTTGAGGCCTACGAAGCCGAGTTCACCTCGCACGGCTACGGGCAGCCGGCGATGTGGCTGACCGAGTTCGGCTGGCCGGGCAACAGCCGTGCCGCGGGCAGTTACTACCCAAGCCTGAGCGCGCAAGCGACCGACGTCGCGCAGGCTTACCAGGCCTTGGAGAGCCCGCAGCTGAGATTCGTCAAGGCGGCGTTCTGGTTCAACCAGCGCGACTATCAGCCTGGGCTCGCCAACCCCGACCCGGCGTTCTTCGCCCACTACGGGCTGCTCTACAACAACTACGCCGCGAAACCCGCGGCGGCGGTCTTCGAACGCTTCGCCGGCGGCGGGTAGGCCGCGCGAAGTCGGCCTCCCGAGATCGCTTTAGCCGCGCGTCGGCGCGCAGAAGTGCCCGGCGCGGTCCGCGCGCCGCGATTGACCCGCTCGCCACAGGGGTAGCGAGGACGTCGATGGGTGGCGCCCAGCGTCACATCGAGTGGAGCACAGCGGTCGTCGAGGACGCGACGCTGACGGTCTCACTGAGCGGCGATGCCCCGCGCGGCTGGCGCACGCGCTTCGCGGCGGTCACGACGCTCCTCGATCGCTCCGGCGGGCGCTTCGGGCACGTCAGCCTGCGGGGTGCGGAAATATCCGTCGCCGACGTCCACGGGGGCGCAGAGCCTGACGTCCGCCACTTCCTCGAGTCGGCGGTGCTTCAGGTCAACGCCGACCTCGGGCTCGAGGAGGCGCCGGAGGAGGAACCGGAGCAGGAGGCCGACCGCGCGATGGCGGCGACCTTCCGCTCGTTCGCGGAGTCGGCCGGCTAGGCGCCGGCCGCGCGCGCCCCCTCGACGCTGCCGCCCAGGAAGGACTCGACGAACTCGTTGCTCGCGGCGAGCTCGGCGGGCGTTCCCTCCATTCGCAGCTGTCCACCGGTGAGGACGTATGTGCGGTCCGATATCTCGAGCACGGCCTTCGCGCGCTGCTCGACGACGAGCACCGAGGCACCGGTTGCGGCGAGCTGGCGGACGTGTTCCTGGAGCACGGCCCGCGCGATCGCCGGAGCGAGGTTTGCGGTCGGCTCATCGAGGACGACGAGCGCCGGCGCGAGCATCAGCGCGCGCCCCATCGCGAGCATCTTGCGCTCACCACCGCTCAGCTTGCCTGCGCGCCGCGTCAGCATGCGCGCGAGCTGTGGAAAGACGCCCAGCACTCGCTCGACGTTCGAGGGAACCTCGCGCGAACGGAGCAGGTAGCCGCCCATCTCGAGGTTCTCGCGGACCGTCAGCGGCGCGAAGACGTCGTCGACCTGGGGTACGTAGCCGACCCCGATCCGCGCAACTTCCTCGGACCGCCAGCCGGTCACGTCGCGCTCGCCGACGCGAATCGTCCCCGACATCACCTCGACGATGCCGACGACGCTCTTCAGCAGAGTGCTCTTGCCCGAGCCGTTGGGTCCTACGATGGAGACGATCTCGCCCGGCTTGACGCCGATCGAGACGCCGTGCAGCACCGGGCTTCCGTTGTAGCCGGCGATCAGCTCGCTGACGGTCAGCGCGACGCCCTCAACGGTGCGCAGCCCGCTCTCAGCCGACAAGGTAGGCCTCGACGACCTCGGCGTTTGAGCGAAGTGTGGCCATCGCACCCTCGGCGAGCACGCGGCCTTCGGCCATGACGATCACCGGATCGCAGAACTCGTCCATGATCGACAGCTCGTGTTCGACCATGATCACGGTCGTACCACCCTCGCACAACCCGACCAGCAACATCCCGATCTGGTGCGCGAGGCGCGGATGCACGCCCGCCATCGGCTCATCGAGTAGCAACACGTCGGGCTCGGCCATCAGCGCCCTCATGATTTCCACGAGCCTCCGCTGGCCGCCGCTGAGATCGCCGGCGTAGCGGTCGGCGAGCGCCTCGAGGCCGAAGCGCTCGAGCATCGCCTCGGCGCGATCGATGTTCTCGCGCTCCTGTCCGCCCCAGTAGCGGCGCCCGAGGAAGGCGCCGCGGAAGGTGTCGCCGCGCTGGCCGGGGATCGGGGTCAGCAGGTTCTCGATCACCGTCAGGCGCTTGAACTCGCTCGCCAGCTGGAACGTCCGAACCACCCCGCGACGCGCGCGGCGGTGGGCGGGCAGCGCGGTGATGTCCTCGTCGCGGTGAAGGATCCGCCCGGCTGTCGGGCGCAGCGTGCCGGCGAGCATCGCGAGCAGCGTCGACTTGCCCGCTCCGTTTGGCCCGATGATGCCGGTCAGCCGGCCGGGCGCGAACTCGAGCGTGACGGAGTCGACGGCGTGCACGCCGTCAAAGCTCCGGCCGAGGCCGCTGCAGGCGAGGATCGCAGCGCCGCTGTAGGCCGGCCGCACCGCCACGGGGATCGCCGTGACGCGTTCGAGCAGGCCGGCGTCCGACTCGGAGGCGGCCGGAGCCGCAACGGCGACGGCCGAGCTCGCGACTACGGAAGAAGGGACCGCCGCGGCGGCGCCCCGCGCTCCGGCGATGATCCGCCGCCGCTCGGGCAGGATGCCCTGCGGGCGAAACCACAGAAACAGCACGATCAGCAGTCCGATCGCGACCCACTGCAGCGCCGGCACGAGGTTGGCGTCGTTGGGCACCGGCGGGATGTAGCGCGTCGCCTCCTCGAACGCCAGCGGTACGAGGATCGCGCCGAGTATCGCGCCGCGGTGGTTTCCGCGCCCGCCGATGATCACCGCCGCAAACAGCACGATCGTCTCGGCGTAGCCCCAAGCCTGAGGGTCCCAGAGCGTGATGAAGCCGACGAGCAGGCCGCCGGAGAGGCCGGCGATCGCCCCGCCCGTGACCAGCGCCGATGTGCGAAGCGAGCGCAGGTCCTTGCCGAGCGAGTCCGCGACGACGTCGTTGTCGCGCATCGCGCGAAGCGTTCGCCCGTAGGGCGAGTTCGTGATCCGGCGCAGGAAGCGGTAGACGATGTAGGCGAGCACGATCGCGGCTGCCGAATAGGACCAGGCGTAGGCGCTGCCCTGCGGGTTGAGAACGCTCTGGAGCGGCTGGGGCACGAGCGAGAGGCCGGCGGCGCCGTTGAGGAACGGCTGGAAGTTGGTCACCAGCAGGTTGAACATGACGGCCGTCACGAGCAGCCCGACGGCGGCGAAGTCGCCGCGCAGGCGTTTGCCGACGATCGCGGCGAAGGGCAGCGAAAGCAGGCCTCCGACCAGCGCCGCGCCGATCAGCGGCAGCGGGAAGGGCAGGTTCCAGCCGAGCACGTACTGCTGGAAGCCGCCGTTGGCGCCGTCTGGAGGCAGCGAAAGCACGGCGGCGGTGTAGGCGCCGGCGGCCTGGAAGATGATGAAGCCGAAGTTGGTGACGCCGGCGACGCCGAACTGCTGGCTTAGCCCGAGGCAGGCGATCGCGTCGATCCCGCCGTAGACCAGCAGCGTGGTGATGTAGTAGACCACCGCGCCGCCCCTACGCTCTCGCGCCCAGCAGTCCGGTCGGACGCACGGCGAGCATCGCGATCAGGATCACGAAGGCGACCACGTACTTGTAGTCGGCCACGATGAAGGCGGCGCTGACCTCGGTCGCCATGCCGATCACGAGCGCGCCGAGCATCGCGCCGTAGGGCTCGCCCGGCCCGCCGAGAAAGACCGCGGCGAGGATCAGAACGAGAAAGATGTCGGTGCTCGTCGCGCCGAAGCTCCCCGAGTTCATCCCGAAGACGACGCCCGCGAGCCCGCACAGCGCACCGGTGATCAGCCAGGTCGCCATCACGACGCGGTCGGTGCGGATGCCGCAGTTGCGCGCCAGATCGCGGTTTGCGGCCGTCGCGCGCATGGCCTTGCCGAGCCGCGTGTAGCGGATCACCAGGTGCATGACGCCCATCATCACGATGCTGATCACGATGATTGCGATCTGTGCGGCGGTCAGCTGGAAGGCGCCGGCCTGGAGGGTCGCACCCTGGCTCATCGAGTAGGACACGTTGGTCGGCCCGGCGATCGCCTGGGTGCCGAACTCGAAGATCAGCGTCATCCCGAGCGAGACGATCACGATCGAAACCGGCGGCGTTCCGCGCCGCTGGAAGGGCCGGTAGATGAAGTTGTTGAGGACCAGCGAGATCAGCGCTCCGGCGGCGATTCCAACGAGCACGCAGACCCAGATCGAGACCCCCGCGGCGTTGACCGCGTAGGCGATGTAGGCGCAGACGATCATCACCCCGCTGTAGGCGAGGTTGAGGACGTTGGTGACCGCGAACTGCAGCGTGAAGCCGACGGCCGCGAGCGCGAGCACCGCGGCCGTGAGCAGCCCGAACCCGAGCGAGGCGACGAACAGACTCATCGCCGTCCGCCGCCTCGCAGCAGGGCCCGCCGTTTCCCCGAGGCGGCGGGACATCCCGCGGAGGGGGCCGGCGGGCGCCGGCCCCCTCCGCGTCGTTGCGACGCTTCCGGCATGCGCGCTACAGCCCCAGCGCCCTCAGCTGGCTCGTGGACAGGTTCGCGACGACGTTGACGGCTCCGCCCGCGCTGTAACGATCGACCTGGAAGATTCCGGTCGAGTCGTGGAACGCGTCGAAGTTCGTCGGGCCGCCGGGACCTTCGTAGCGGATCTGCTTGCCCGCCTTGAGCGCCGCGGCGCCCTGAGCGAACGAGTAGACGACGGTCGCCCCCGGCACGCCGTCGCCGATCTTCTCGATGTCGGCCTTGAACACGCTCCCTGTCGTGCTCTTTGACTCGATCATCGCCAGCGCCGCCAGGTTGATGCCGTCATAGAGGTGAACGGCCCCCGGGGCGGTCAGGTACGTCGAGAAGTCGCCGGTCTGGCCAACTTTGCCCTTCTCGGCGTAGATCGCCGACTTGAACGCCGAGAACGCCGGGCCGCTCGTCTCGACGACGAGGTTGTCGGCCCAGAAGTCGCTGGCGAGCGTGCTTGCGCCGATCGCCGAGGACACCGACTTGAACCAGTCCGGCGAGATCGTCGCCGAGGTTCCGATCACGGGGATCATCTTGCCGTGGTTGAGCTGCTTGACCTCCGAGAGGAACGCCGCGTCCGTCGCGCCGAGCGCCTCGGTGAGGATCACGTCGGGCTTTGACAGGACGATCGCGTCGGCTTCGGTGCGGAACGTCGTCGCCGAGAGGTCGAGCGTCTGGTTCGACGTCAGCGTCTCGCCGGCCTTTGCGATCGCCGCGATAGCCGGCTTGATGAACGTCTGCGAGCCAATGTCGTTGCCGAACGCGAGCGCGACCCGCTTGTAGTGCTTGAGGTCGTGCGCGATCGCGATCATCGCGTAGGACTCCGACAGGTCGGGCGGCACCAGCCTGTAGAAGTACGGGAACTTGACGGCGTCGAATTCCGACTGGCCGGTCATGCAGAACGAGACCGTCTTGTTGGCCCCGAAGACCGGCACGACCGCGGCCGCCTCATCGGAGGTGCAGCCGATCGCCAGCGCCAGGTTCGACGTCGAGGCGTACATCTGATGCACGGCGGGCACGGCGTCGGCCGGATCGCCACGCGTGTCGACCGGCTTGCAGCCGAACGTGTGGCCGAGCGCGCCGCCGGCCTTGTTGATGGCGTTTGCGGCGGCGTCGCAGGACACCAGGTACGTCGGCCCGAGCGCCGCGTCTGGGCCGGTGAACGGCGCGACGTCGGCGATCGTCAGCTGAGATCCGGCGGCGCTCGCGCCGCCGGCGAGCCCGAATGTGGCGGCTGCGGCCGCCGCCGCGGCCACCGCGGCAGCGAGGCATATCCGCCGCCCGCGGGCGAGCGGACGGTCGCGTCTTTGAGGTTTGAGTCCCAACATTTTCTCCTCTCCTCTTTTCACGAACATCAGGATTGCGCGGCGCTGCCCGGCCCGCGCCGCACCCGCGGCGCGCCGGGGTCCGCCCTACAAGGTCACCTCGGCCGCGAGCGGCGGCTTCCAGGGCCACTCGCCGAGATCGCCGTCCTCGGCGACGACGTGATTTGAGATCCGCCCGACGGACTCGATCTCCACCTCGATCTGATCGCCGGGCTCGAGCCAGACGGGCGGCTGGCGTGCGAAGCCGACGCCCCCAGGGGTGCCGGTCGCGATCAGATCGCCCGGCCGAAGCGTCGTGAACGACGACAGAAACTCGATCGTGCGCGGTATGTCGAAGATCATCTGCGAGGTCCGCGCGGACTGCATCACCTCGCCGTTGAGTCGCGTCGTCAGCTGGGCGTCCGAGACGTCGATCTCGTCGGCCGTGACCAGCTCGGGGCCGCACGGCATCGAGGCGTCGAAGTTCTTGCCGGCCGTCCACTGACTCGCCGCGCGCTGCCACTCACGCGCGGTCGCGTCGTTGAGGACGACGTAGCCGGCGATCGCCGCCATCGCGTCCGCCGCCGGTATGTAGCGCCCGCCACGCCCGATCAGCACGCCGAGCTCTCCCTCGTAGTCGAAACACGAGCTGAGATCGGGTCGCACAAGCTCAGCGTAGGGCCCGAGCACCGAATCGCTGCCCCGCACGAACACCTCCGGCCACTTCGTCGGCGGGCGGCCGCCCTCGAGCGCGTGCTCGACGTAGTTGACGCCGAGGCACAGGATCCGGTTGGGGCTCGGAACCGCCGGGCCGAGCTCGGCGTCGGCGACCTCGCGTCCCTCCCCCTCCTCGGCGACGCGGCGCACGAGCTCGAGCGCCTCGGCGCCGCCGGCGAGCACCGCCGACAACGTTGCGAGCCGCGGGTCGCCGGTCGCCAGCGCAACATCCACGTAGCCCGAGCTGCCGCGCACGGCGAGCCGCTGACCGTCTGCCGTATTGATCGTCGCGAGCCTCACGCGTACGTTCCTCCTCCGCGCCGTGAGCGCTTTGGTTGCATTTGTCGTATTGGTTGACCGACCACCCTAGCGCGAGGGCGCCTGAGCGTCAACCGACAACGATGGCGTCCTCCGCACCCTATTGGTATGATTGGTTGCGATGTCCGCTCAAGCTACCGAGACCCGCTCCGCCGCCGCTGTCGGCGATCTCGCCGAGCTGATCCTCGCGGCTCACGGCGACGCTGCCGCCGGCGCCCGCCTGCCAACCGAGCGCCAGCTCGTCGCCGAGCTCGGAGTCACGCGCACCGCGATCCGCCACGCGCTGGCGATTCTCGAGGCGCAGGGCCGCGTCTCGCGCGAGGTCGGACGGGGTACGTTCATCCGCGGCACGCAGCCGCGACGCGCGGCCGGCGCGCGCTCGGCTCAGGGCGTCGACGACTTCGGCCCCGCCGAGGTCATGGCCGCGCGACGGCTGATCGAGCCGCAGGTCCTGCCGCTCGTCGTCAACTGGGCGACGACGCGCGACTTCGACGAGTTGCGCCGCTGCCTGGACGGCGGCGCGAGCGCCTCCACCGCGGAGGAGTTCGAGGTCTGGGATTACGCCCTCCACCACGCGATCGTTGCGGCGAGCCGCAACCAGCTGCTGGTGCGGATGTACGCCGTCGTAGAGCGCGCTCGGGAGGGCGAGCTATGGGGCAGCCTCAAACGCCGCAACGACTCGCTCGAGCGCCGCGCCGTCTACCAGTCCGAGCACGAGGCGATCGTCGGCGCATTGGTCGCCCGCGAGCTCGCGGCGGCGCTGGCCGCGATGGAAGACCACCTGGTGCGCGTCGAGGCCAACCTGCTCGGCGCCGCCACCCAGTGACGCCAATCCCCGACCAGCCCCAAGGGGTAGCTGCGGGACCGGCGAGTATCGTGCCCTGGCGTCGATGAAGATCATCTACACGCTGACTGACGAGGCGCCCGCCCTCGCCACGCACTCGCTGCTTCCGATCCTCGAAGCATTCAGCGCTCCCGCCGGAGTCGAGATCGAGCTGCGCGACATCTCGCTCTCGGGCCGGATCCTCGCGCACTTCGCCGACCGCCTCGGCGATGGACAGCGCGTCGACGACGCACTTACGGAGCTCGGCGAGCTGGCTCGCACGCCCGAGGCGAACATCATCAAGCTGCCCAACATCAGCGCCTCGGTGCCGCAGCTGAAGGCCGCCGTGGCGGAGCTTCAGGGCGACGGTTACGCGATCCCCGACTACCCCGACGAGCCCTCGAGCGCCGAGGAGCGCGAAATGCGCGCCCGCTACGACGCCGTCATGGGCAGCGCGGTCAACCCGGTCCTGCGCGAAGGCAACTCCGACCGCCGCGCGCCTAGCTCGGTCAAGGCCTACGCGCGCGAGCACCCGCATTCGATGGGGGCCTGGTCACGCGACTCGCGCTCGCACGTCTCGACGATGAGCGACGGGGACTTCCGCTCAACCGAGCGCTCGGTGACCGTCGCAGACGCGGGCAACGTCGCGATCGAGCACGTCGGCGCGGACGGCGAGATCAGCGTCCTCACCGAGGCCTTCGCGGTGCGCGCCGGCGACGTCCTCGATGGAGCCGTGATGCGCGCCGAGGCGCTGCGCGCGTTTCTCGCCGATCAGGTCGGCGCCTCCCGCGAGGAGGGCGTGCTGTTCTCGGTGCACCTGAAGGCGACGATGATGAAGGTCTCCGATCCGATCATCTTTGGCCACGCCCTGCGCGCCTACTTCGCCGAGCTGTTCGAGCGCTACGGCGACTCGCTCGACGCCGCGGGGGTCAATCCGAACGACGGCCTCGGGGCGCTACTGATCGCGATCGAGGCGCTGCCGGGCGGCGAGCAGGCCGCTATCCGCGCCGCGATCGAGGCGGCCTACACCGCGGGACCGGGCGTCGCGATGGTCGACTCGGACCGCGGGATCACGAACCTCCACGTCCCGAGCGACGTGATCATCGACGCATCGATGCCG
>Ga0070733_10003521_pt1 | contig 10700 bp, 8 predicted proteins | sample Coa_R1_9_FD_66450 | JGI IMG/M metagenome (GOLD analysis project Ga0070733, IMG submission 66450) | Surface soil microbial communities from Centralia Pennsylvania, which are recovering from an underground coalmine fire - Coalmine... | ecosystem: Environmental > Terrestrial > Soil > Unclassified ... | reverse complement strand
ACCGGATCTTTGGTCTCGGCGCGACGGATACCCTGGATGATCTGACCCGGGAGGGCACCGATATAAGTGCGGCGATGGCCGCGGATCTCAGCTTCGTCATGCACGCCGCCGAGCGAGATGCGGACAAACTTGCGCCCCAGGGCGCGGGCGATGGACTTGCCGAGTGAAGTCTTGCCCACACCGGGAGGACCGACGAAGCAAAGAATCGGGCCCTTCATGGTGGGCTTCAAACGGCGAACTGAAAGATAGTCGAGGATGCGGTCCTTGACTCGTTTCAGATCGTAGTGATCGGCGTCGAGAACTTCCTTGGCTTTGATAATGTCGACGTCGCCGCCAGAAGTTTTTGCCCAGGGCAACACGGCCAGCCATTCGATGTAGTTGCGGGTCACGCCATAGTCAGCCGCCATGGGCGACATGCGAGTGAGCCGGCCCAATTCCTTGAGGGCTTCTTTCTTGACGTCATCGGGCATACCTGCGGCTTCGATTTTCTGCCGCAGCTCTTCGGTATCACGCTGGCCCTCGTCCTGTTCGCCCAATTCTTTCTGGATCGCCTTCATCTGCTCGCGCAGATAGTACTCGCGCTGGGTCTGCTGGACGCGGTCCTGCACTTCGGACTGAATCTTGTTGCGGAGCTGCTGAACTTCCAGTTCCTTGGCGAGATGCTGATTGATTTTTTCCAGCCGAATGCGAACATCGGTAGTCTCGAGGGCGTCCTGCTTGTCGGCAGTGGAAAGCGAGGGCAGCGACGAAGCGATGAAATCCACCAGACGGCCGGGTTCGTCAATATTCATGGCCACGGTGGACAGTTCATCGGACAGAGTTGGAGAGCCGGCAACGATCTGCTGAAACAAAGTCAGAACGTTGCGCTGCAAAGCTTCCACTTCGGAACTCTTGGGCGGAATTGCCTCCGGAACGGTCTCAACCTGGGCGAGCATGAAGGGCGCCAGTTGGGCGAACTGTCCCAAGCGCACGCGCTCCAGGCCTTCGGCGAAGACGAACAAGCTCTGGTTCGGCATCTTCACGACTTTGTGCACGATGGCGAGGGTGCCGACGGTATACAAGTCGGCAGGCTGAGGAGCGTCAACCCGGGCTTCGCGCTGCGCGACGACCACGATGGTCTTGTCTTCACCCAAGGAATTGATCAGTTGTACAGAGCTTTCCCGGCCCACAGTCAGGGGCAGGACGGCGTGGGGGAATAAGACGGTATCTCGAACGGGGAGAATAGGAAGCGCGCGTTCGGGTTCGCCGTTGCCGGGATTGTCTTTCGTATTAGTGCTGCGCTCGGGGTGCGACGGCTGTGTCATATGTCACCTTGAGTGTAATGTGCTCAAGTTTTGATGAGGCGAGTGCTCTAAAGGATGCAATCGGCGTTTCCGAGCGATTCCTTAGAGCGCACTGAGTCTAAACCTTCTTATGGTGGTTTGCACCCATCCAAAGGTAGCACGACGCATGGGTGCCGGTTACGGCTGTGGTGACGGGGGTGGAGGCGGCAGATGCTTCTCGAGAACGAAGGCGTCGACGCCAGTGGAATAGTAGCGGGGGGCGATCTTCATCACGCTGTATTCATGCCGCTTATAGAAAGCAAGGGCGGCAGTGTTGTCCACAGCGGTTTCCAGCACGACGGTGCGGCAGCGGACTTGATGAAGGCGTTCCTCGGCAGCGGCCAGCAGCCGGGAACCCAGGCCGCTGCGGCGGCTTTCGGGCAAGACATCAATGGTGATGATATGACCTACTCCACGGCGGCTGGCTTCAGCGACGATGAAACCGGCGATGGGGCTGGAACGCTGTTCCGTCTCAGCCACGATGGTGAATGATCCCCGGCGGCGGATATAAGCTGCCAATTCTGCCCGGGGGTAGGCGATGCCGGGGGGAAAGCACCTCTGATCAATGCTCCACAGGACCTCGAAATCCTCAGGGCGAAACTCTCGCAGGGCGAATTGCACTCTGTAATTCTATCCGGACAGCCAAGCCAGCGGCCTTGATGCATGCAGGAAAAGGGGTTAGAAGCGGCGAAAAAACATGTCACGAAACTGTTGCGTGGAGCGCACCCCAAGACGTACCATGCGCATCTGAGATTGGTGTGGGACGCCTGATTCTTATCTACGTGGGTTTGATGGCGGGCCTGGTGGGGCTATGGTATTTCTGCCTTGCGGGGTATAACCGGCGCCGGGGAATCCTTGCACTCAGGCGAGTGGAGGCGGCTTGCTCGCACCGCGCCCGGGTGGTAGATGCCCGCTGGATTGGGGCATCGCGATTACAGGCGCATTTGCGGTTTGCCGCCCATTGGTTTGAGAATGCTCAGGTCACCATCCGGCTGCTGCCCCGTCCTTTGCCAGTGCAGTGGATGTTGAGCCGTTGGCACAAACAAAGAGAAACGGTAACGTTTGAGGCGGACCTGGACCATGCCCCGGGTGTGCAGATGGAAGTATTCCGGCATCACTGGCTGAGCGACGGCGATCGCCAGATGATCCGAAGCTCGCGGAATTGGACAGTTGCGCGTTCGCGACCGGTGGTGCTTACGACCTCCAACCAATGGCGACAGGAACTGCCTCCGATCGTGAATACGCTCATGACCTCACGCGGCCAGAATCTGCTGAAGGTCCGACTACGGCCCGACTCGCCGCACCTGGCCGCCACCGTGGACTTGGACACTCTCTCGGGCAAAGATGCCATGGCCGTATTCCTGGGAGTGTTAAGGGAATTGGCGGCGGGGGCATCGCGGTCAAGGCAGTAGCCCGGCAGAACGGCCCTTCCTGCGTCGTCAACATTCTGCGCTTCTGCGCTTCTGATCAGTTCAAGAACTGTCGGCGGGGCTTCCCGTTGCCGGGTGAAGGTTTGGGCGTGTCGATCGTTCTCCAAGCACAATCGATAAATTGCACTTTTTGCATTGCATCTTTTCGTGTCGCTTCTGCGAAGCGCGGAGCGGGTACCATGGCGGGGGGACCCAGGCGCTGGATGCGGGTGACGGCGCGGTCCACCACGCGAGCCAGTTCGGCGGCATAACCGGGGTTCCGATTTTCGCGCAAATGCTGTTTCGCTTTATCCGGGGGGAACCAGGTGGGATTGCGTTCAAACTCCTGGGGCGCTTCGAGACGCGTGACTTCGCAAAGGTGCGCATTGACGATCCGCGCTTTCGCAGGCACGGATTTGCGGGAGTCGCCAGACTTGCGGCGAATGTAGGTGGCGAAGCAGGCCATTTCGATGCGGCCATGAACTCCGGCTTCTTCGAAAGCCTCGAGAGCGGCGGCCTGAGCATGGGTGAGCCCCGGCTCGGCGCCGCCCTTGGGGAAGGTCCAGCGTCCGCTGCCACGAGTCTGGACAAGCAGAAATTCGATCCCAGCGCTGCGTCTGCGGTAGCAGACAGCGGCGACCTGCTGGCATCCCCGCAGGCGGCGAAGATGCGCGAGGCGGACAAATTTTCCTGAGGGTCGAGGGGCAGTGCTCATGCAAGCAGAGTGCACGATGCAGGGGCGCGTGGGTAGAGTAAAAGTTGGTTCCGGGTAGAGGAATCGGCTTACAGCTCCTGGCGTCTCCGAGATCGGGGAGTTTACCTTCATCCGCAGGCGGCAGGGAGCATCGCCGGGTTAAGGCGAACCGGCGAGGAATCCGGTTCACCGAGGTTGACGAAAAATAAACGCGTTCAGGAGTTAGCCGGAACGGGCTTGCGGCAATACTTATCGAAGGCTTTCTTGAGTTCCGAGGCAATGTCAGCGGCGTCGCGATGCTCGATGTCGCTACGCTGGAGGATGTGGAGCAACTTGCCGTCGCGCAGAAAGGCGATGGAGGGCGAAGACGGCGGATACCCGGTGAAGTAGCTGCGGGCACGTTCGGTGGCGGCAACATCCTGTCCGGCGAATACGCTGAACACTTTTTGAGGACGAGTGGAATGCTGAAGCGCCATGCGAACGGCAGGCCGCATACGTCCGGCGGCACACCCGCAAATTGAATTGACCACGACCATCGTGGTCTCCGGCTGGCCGGCGATGGCGCGATCGACTTCTTCTGGAGTATGCAGCTCTTGCACGCCCAGGCGAGTCAATTCCTCGCGCATGGGAATCACCATGATGTCTGGATACATTGGGCTCCTCGGAAAAGCACTTGCTCATACATCCTAACTCAGGATTGGGTTGTGGAACCGTTTGCAATCGAGATGCAAAAAGATAAACCACAGAATAACCACAGAGAGCACAGAGGAGCACCGAGAGAAATTACGGTCGTATATATTGGTTCCAACGCATGAATGTTCAGGAAAATGTTCCGCTGGCTCCGCTGACCACGTTCAAAGTTGGCGGGCCGGCACGCTATTTTGTGGAAGCAGCGACGAACGCTGAAGCGGCCGAGGCGGTGCAGTTCGCGCGCTCGAAGGGTTTGCTGCTGTTCGTGCTCGGCGGGGGCAGCAATCTGGTGGTCTCGGATGCGGGATGGCCCGGCGTGGTGCTAAAGGTTGCGGTCTCGGGGATCGATGAACGATCGGAGAACGGCAAGCTGCTGTTTGAAGTCGGCGCCGGCGTGGAATGGGACAAATTCGTCGCGCGGGCGGTGGAGCGGAACTGCGCAGGGGTTGAGTGTCTCAGCGGGATTCCCGGAAGCGTGGGTGGAACTCCGGTGCAGAATGTGGGCGCTTATGGGCAGGAAGTGGCGGAGACGATTGAGTCGGTGCAGGCGCTGGATACCAAGGACGGGCAGATACGCGAGCTGTGCACCGAGGCCTGCGGGTTCAGCTATCGCACCAGCATCTTCAACACGAGCGAGCGCGGGCGGTACATTATTTTGCGGGTCACGTATGCGCTTGCGCCGGGAGGCGCGCCGCGAGTTCACTATGCCGATCTCAAGCGATATTTTGCGGGACGCGAAGCCGCGACGCTGGCGGAAACTCGGGATGCGGTCCGCAGGATTCGTGCCGGCAAAAGCATGCTGATTACGCCGGGAGATGAGGATTGCCGCAGTGCCGGGTCATTTTTCAAGAACCCGGTTCTTTCGGCGGGGCAGTTTGCGGATTTGGCAGGGCGGGCGAAGGCCAAGAATCTTGAAATTCCCAGCTATCCGGCGCTGGACGCGCAGAAGAAAGTATCTGCGGCATGGCTGGTGGAGCACTCGGGTTTTGCCAAGGGGTTCGGCTTTGGCCGGGTCGGGATTTCCCGCAAGCACGCGCTGGCCATCGTGAACCGGGGCGAAGCTACCGCTGCTGACGTCGTAGCGTTCAAGGAGCAAATCCAGGAACGAGTGGAAGATATTTGGGGGATCCGGCTGGAGCCGGAGCCGGTTTTGGTAGGGTTTTGATCGCAACGGGCTGAGCCCTAAACTGTTCTTTCGCCCCTACGAGGCGGTGACCCGGCTGAAATAGCCGGGGAGGCAGCCGCCAGTGCCCCAGACAGCGACCCGCTTTGAAATTCCCCATGTGAGAGGGAGGGTGAGCCAGTCCGGCTCCGGCGGCGGCCGCCTCCCCTTATGCATCGGCAAGGCGAGCGGCGTCCTTAAAGATGCGGACAAACATGGCGCGGGTCAGCTTCCCGGTTTGAGTGTTCTGGTTCGAGGGATGGTAGGAAGCCAATAACGTCTTTCCGTCTGCCACCTTGTAGCACGCCCCATGTTGGAACGGATAATCACGTTTGCGGGCGAGCAGGCCAAGGCGGTGCAGGTAGTTGAGATAAGCATCGAAGCCGATCTTGCCCAGGGCCACGACAACCTTCACTCGTTTTAGACCCTCCAGTTCACGCTCCAGATATGGCGCACAATTCGCGAGTTCTTGCGGCAGCGGCTTGTTGTCGGGAGGCGCACAGCGAACGGCGGCGGTGATATACAGATTTTTGAGCTTGAGGCCGTCATCCCGGTCAGTGGCTGTAGGCTGATTGGCGAAGCCAGTGTCATACAAAACTGGATACATGAATTTGCCGGAGGCATCGCCGGTGAAGGGGCGTCCGGTGCGGTTGGAGCCGTGCGCGCCGGGAGCGAGACCGAGAACCAGCACGCGGGCATTGGGATCGCCGAAGCCGGGAACAGGCTTGCCCCAGTATTCGTGGTCGAGGTAGGCGCGGCGTTTCTCGCGGGCGATCTTTTCTCTGTAAATCACAAGACGCGGGCACAGGGTGCAGGAGATGACTTCAGCGTTGAGGATGGTAAGCCAACTGGGCACAAGTGGTCGGTCTTTCGCCATCAGTTCAGGCTATCGCATTCACGGTTGGGGTGCGTAGATCTCCTACATCTGGATCATGGTGAAGTTTCCAGACAGGAAGGCTTCTGCCTCGGTACATTCCGTTCCGGTTCCGGTCAGTGTCCAGGACCCCGAGATGCTATTTCCGACTAAGGTCCCCTGAAGCGCCAGGGTGTTCGCCCCATTCGGGTTTGAAGGGCCGGACTGGACTGTCATGAGGAGAGTGCCGCTGGTGACACCGTGCGTATTGTCGATCAGGGTGAACAGAGCAGTCGCGGCGGTTCCCGGGGCGAAGCACGATGACGGAGAAATAAGACTGAATTTCGTGACGTTGACCGACTGGCCGTTCTGGTTCAGCGTCGTAGTGAAGCCGAAAGCCCTGGTTCCATCCGGATTGAGGAGAGCCGCCGTCCAGCTTCCCGTGAGTGCATCGGTGTTGTTGGAGCTTCCGCCGCAGGCCAGCAACACCAATGTCAGGGAAACAATGAACGCCGTGGCGAAGTGCTTCATTCAGGTCCTCCGGGAAGTGGCGAAATTATAAGTGATGAATTCAGAGTTCACACGCGGTATTCGGCATCTTTTTTCCACACTGCGAGTCTGCGAGGCGGCTTTTCAGCAGGCAGAGATAGCCTCCACCGTCGGTTGTAACATTCCTGTAACGTTGCCGTAGCACGGCTGTTACATAAAGCGGCTGCTTGTAAGTGTAAAAGGCCTGACTTATGTGAACCATGAGAGTGGAACGCGCAGCTTGCCGTGGTTGCCGCCTGCGAAGGGTTTCCGAACTCAATTCCGCGTCGCGGGTCCTGGGGTCTGGTTCAACAGCGCCTCGAAACGCGGATCCCCGTGGAGCGACTTTAAGTCTTGATCGATTCGCATGTGGTCGATGTCTTTATAGCCATGATCGATGGCTTCCCGCAGATGACGAACCGCCTCCGCGTGATCGTTGGCGGCCGCGGCCACACCGGCGAAGTTATACCAAGCCAGAAAAACGCTGGCCCCGTGAATGTTTCCTATCTGCTCGATAGTGTCGTTGAACAATTTCTTCGCTTCCGCGTAGTGATGCTCGTGGACGAGGGCCATACCCAGGACTTGTAGCGTGTTGACGGTGTCGTCCTGCTGCGGGCCGAGAACGCGAAGCTGGGTGTCGAAGGTGCCGCGGGCCATGACTTCCGCTTCCTGATAGCGACCTTCCTTGATCAGCACGCCGGCGAGGCTGGCCTGGCTAGCCATGGTGTCAGGATTTTCCGGGCCCAGGACACGCGTCTGAGCGGTGAGAGTTTCGCGAAACAGCTTTTCGGCTTCGGGGAGACGACCCTGCTGTGCAACCACGCTTGCGAGATTGTACGAAGACAGCAACACATCGGTGTGATCCGGCCCGAGGGTGTGCAGGCGTATGCTCAGAATCTCGCGGTGCATCTTCTCGGCTTCCGCGTAGTGCCCTTCCGTAGACAAGACGTTGGCCAGGCCTTCTTTAGTGCGAACGGTGTTGGGGTGTTCGGGGCCCAAAGTACGCAGCTCAATTTCCAGGGCCTTGCGATAAAGGACTTCGGCATCGGAGGTCCGGCTCTCCCCGTAATGCAGGTCGTTGGCGAGAGTGGTCATAGTGTCAGCGGTATCGGGATGCTCGGGGCCGAGCACTCGCTGTTCAATGGCCAGGGTCTGGCGGTACAGTGCCTCCGCCTCCACGTAACGGCCCTGCTCATCGAGCCGGTTGGCGAGGTTATGCATGGTGGCGATGGTCTGGGGATGGTCCGCGCCGAGAACGCGTTGTTCGAGGGCCAGCACCTTGCGGTACATGGCCTCCGACTCCGAGGTGCGCCCCTCGAGGCTGATGGCTGTGGCTACGTTCGCCATGGCGCGAATGGTGCGCGGGTTTTCCGGACCCAGGCGGCGGGTCTCGATTTCGAGCAACTCGCGCTGGAGGTCTTCCTCCTTTTTATAGTTGCCCAGCCTCTCCAGAATAGTGGCGAGGTAATCCATGGCTTTAAGGGTGATCGGGTCTTCCGGGCCCAAGACGCGCCGTTCGGTTTCCAAGGCCTGGCTGACCAGTTTTTCAGCCTCCGCATCGCGGCCTTCACGATCCAGAATCCAACCCAACTGGTTCTGCGATTCCAGGGTCTTGGGATTGTCGGGACCGAGCAGGCGCCGACGATTCTGGAGAACACTCTCGGCCAGAGTGTGAGCGTGGGAAAACAGGCCCAGGTTCACGTAGGTTTCCGCCATGGTGTACATGAGATCGGATTGCACTTCGGGATCGTGGGCCAGGCCGGTATGGATGTCATTGGAAGCGCGGTCGAGAATCTCGCGCGCGGTGACGGTATTTCCGCGGGTTTCATTCGGGTCCGATACTTTGAACATGCCGACCATGAAATCGGTAATGCGGTTGGCGCGATCCCGTTCGCGGCTGACGCGCCTGACCTGAAGGAACTCGGTTACGCCAAAACCCGCCAGCAGCAGGGCCAGACCTGCGGCAGCGGCTACCGCGACACGATGGCGCCGCACATACTTCTGCAAACGATAGGTGGCACTGGCGGGGCGGGCGGCTACGGGTTCGTTTTTCAGATAATGAATGATGTCGGCAGCCAGGTCGGAGGGTGTCCCGTAGCGGCGCGCACGATCTCTCTCCAGAGCTTTGAGGACGATCCAGTCGAGGTCACCGCGCAGGAGGCTCACCAGTTCTTTCGGGTCGGTCTGACGCTTCTCGGCGGTGGCGGTCAGAGTCTTGTGATTGTCTTCGCTTAACTTCGCGCTGGGGCTGGGCGGATCATCCTCGCGGAGCTGGCGCAGAATTTCGTGGAAAGGCTTCTTGCGCCATTTCTTTGGATCGAAAGGCAGAGAGCCGGTGAGCAGCTGGTAAAGGATCACGCCCAGCGAATAAACATCGGTGCGGGTATCCACGTCGAGAATGCTGGGATCGGTCTGCTCCGGGCTCATGTAGCCGGGAGTGCCGGGAGTTGACCCGAGGCGCGTGACGTTAGTTTCGTCGCTGGATTGCTGCGAGATGGCTTTGGCGATGCCGAAATCGATGATGCGCGGCAATGGCTTGCCATCCACTTCGACAACCAACACGTTGGAGGGTTTCAGGTCGCGATGAATGATGGCCTTCTGATGGGCATGCTGCACTCCCTCGCAGACCTTGATGAACAATGCCAGGCGCTGGCGTGTGGACAGCCGCTTCTGGTCGCAGTAGGTGGTAATGGGCAGGCCGGGAACGTACTCCATGACGAAGTAGGGCTGGCCTTCGGAAGTGGAGTCGGCGTCGAGGACCTTGGCGATGGCAGGGTGATCCATGATGGCCAGAGACTGACGCTCAAGGTCGAAACGCTGGAGAGCGGAGGTATCGTAACGGCCGGCCTTAATCAGCTTGAGCGCGACACGGCGCACGACGGGGGCGGTTTGTTCGGCAAGCCAGACTTGTCCCATACCACCTTCGCCGAGTTTGCTGAGGAGACGATAGCGTCCGATGGAACCGAGGCTGGCGGGTGCGACGGCGCCAGCGGGCGCGGCGTCGAGGGTTACGTCGGCAGCGTCCGAGGTTGCGTCGGGCTTCGGTTCGGGACTACGCCGGTCAAACGTCGGCTTGGGATCGCCGCCAGGGTTCACGTTCGGCCTCGCTACAGGTCAGGTATGGCCTAAAAGGGTATCACTTTGGGGCGAGGGTCGTTGGTCGTCCGTCGTCGGTCGTTGGCCGGATCGGGTCGCGAGCTGCCTCACTTGGTGCACTTTAGCGAAAAGCACAAGTGTGCGCGGAAGACGATTGATACTTCAACGCCGCCATGGGATCGGAACGCATGGCCGACGATTTGTAAGTGCCGGACGAGTTGCCCTCTACATTTCACTCGGCGCGAAGCGCCTTCATGACGTCGATACGCGCGGCGCGCACGGCGGGTACCGAGGACGCGACGACTGCGGCCGTCAGCAGCACAAATGCGGAAACGACTACGGGGAAGGTGCCTGGCATCTTCATGTCGAGGAAATAGCTGCTTGCCAAACGCGCCATCACGAACCCGAATGCCGCGCCTGCAAGGACGCCGGCGGCCGCCATCACGACACCTTCTCCGATGACGCCGCGCAGGAGATCACGCGGTTGCGATCCCAGCGCCAGCCGGATACCGAATTCGCGCGTCCGCGAGCTGACCGAAAACGCCAGCACTCCTGCGACGCCAACCAAGGCAATCGATAGCGCAACGGCCGCGAACACACCAAACACCAGCGAATTCAAGCGGTCCGGGGTAAGCACTTCCGCGCGAACGTCTTCGAGAGTGGCAGCGTGCTCAATGGGTTGGTCGACGGACATGTCGCGAATGATCCGCGTGACCGGCGTGACCAGCGAATACGGATCTACATCGGTATGGATGAAAAGGCGGCCGCCAAACATTGGCCCTTCTTCAAATGAGCTATAGATGGTGACGATGGGCTCGGGAACAACGTGTTGGTCGTCAATATCGGCGGTGACGCCGATGATGCGGTGTGGCACGGAGCTAATTCCTGGGACGAATTTCAGCACGGGATCCGTCCAGTAGACATGCCGATTGATCGCATCCTGATT
>Ga0070733_10003520_pt1 | contig 10700 bp, 6 predicted proteins | sample Coa_R1_9_FD_66450 | JGI IMG/M metagenome (GOLD analysis project Ga0070733, IMG submission 66450) | Surface soil microbial communities from Centralia Pennsylvania, which are recovering from an underground coalmine fire - Coalmine... | ecosystem: Environmental > Terrestrial > Soil > Unclassified ... | reverse complement strand
GCGGCTCCCAACCTGGCCAACAGCGCGCGCATTGACCAGTTCATGCGCGAGGGCAAGCTCTATCTCTCGCTCAACGACGCCATCGCCCTGGCCCTCGAAAACAATCTCGACATCGCCATCGCGCGTTACAACCTGAATATCGCCGATACCGACATTCTGCGCGCCAAAGCGGGGGCTCAAACGATCGGCGTGAACACCGGCATTGTCCAGAACACTCCTGGCGGCGGCGTCGGGGGTCTCGGTGGACAGGTCGGGTCCGGCACGGGAGGAACCAGCCTGGGCGCAGGGGGCGCTGGCGCTGGCACGGGGGGCCTGGTCGGATCCACGCTGGGTCTGGGATCGGTGGTCAATAGTTTCGACCCGATACTCACCGGCACGCTGCAGGAAGATCACTTCAAACAGCTGGCCACCAGCATATTTCAGGGCGTTATCCCTGGTACGAGTGTCGTACAGAATACTGGCACGGCGAACTTCTCTTACCAGCAAGCCTTCAGCTGGGGTACCAACCTGACGGTCGGCTTTAACAATACGCGGGGAACCACCAATAGCTTCCTACAAGGCCTGGCACCGCAGCTGGTTTCGGGTTTTAAGGCTCAATTCACGCAGCATCTGCTGCAGGGATTCGGCTTCGCCGCGAATACGCGTTTCATCCGCATCGCCAAAAACAACCGTGAACTTTCTGACGTTGCGTTCCGTCTGCAAATTATCACTACGGTAAACCAGATTCAGTCCATGTACTGGGATCTGGTTTATGCCTACGAAAACGTGCGTGTACAGAAAGAGTCTTTGGCATTCGCCGAAAAGACCCTCTCGGATACGAAGAAGCAAGTGGAAATCGGCAGCTTAGCGCCCATCGAAGTTGTCCGCGCCCAGAGCACGGTCGCCCAGGACCATCAAGCTCTGACAATTGCTCTGACCAACCTCCAGTTGGAGCAATTACTCATGAAGAACGCGCTCAGCCGTACTCTGCGCGATCAGGTTTTGGCGGGAGCCGACGTGATTCCAACTTCTACTATGGAACTTCCGGAGACCGAGCCGGTTCAGCCCACGCAGGATCTAGTCTCCGACGCGCTGCATCACCGCGCGGATCTGGTGGAGTCGCGCATCCAACTCAACACTACCGAGATCAGCAACAAGGCTGTGCGGAATGCTCTGCTACCCACGCTCGACTTGTTTGCTTATTACGGCGGCGCCGGTCTTGGCGGAACGCAGAATCCCTTAAATACCTGCTCGACTCCTGAGACACCGCTGCAAATGGCATTTGGCTGCGCCAGCAACAACCCGCAGAATCCTGACCAGATCGCCCCAACAGTGAGCTACGGCGGCACCCTCAACCAACTCATCAACTCTACCTCTCCTGATAAAGGCGTTGGATTGCAGCTCAATATTCCGCTACGTAACCGCGCCGCCCAAGCGGCGCAGATTCGTTCGGAACTGGAGTACCAGCAGGCTCAAATGGCGCTGCAGCAAACGGAGAACCGGATCAGCATCGAAGTCCGCAACGCCCAATTCGGAGTAGAACAGAACCGTGCCAGCGTCGACTCCGCCAAGGCCGCGGTGGACTATGCCAGGCAGTCGCTCGACGCGGAACAGAAGAAATATCAGTTCGGTACCTCGACCACAACGCTGGTCCTGCAGACCCAGAGTGCTCTGGCCACAGCGGAATCGACGTTAATGTCGGCCATGGCAGCCTACGAAAAGTCGCGCATCGAACTCGATCGCGCCGTGGGCACTACGCTTGACCATACCGGGATCAGCATCGACGATGCTGCCAAGGGCCAGGTCACTCGTATGCCCAACGTTCCCTCGGTGGCGCCACGCAAGGACTTGCCGTCAGTCGTACCAACGCAGCAGCCGCAATAACTGCTTCATCTAATGTTTAATTTCGGGGCGCGGCCACAAACCGCGCCCCGATTGTTTTTTCTACTCGCCTAAACAATTCTTTACAAACCCTTGCCCTTTCGCGGAACCTTCTCCCGCTAAGATGAAGTGACGCCGTCTCGTATTTTGCATCCAACACGGGCGTCACTGGCAATCGATGATGGCAAGGATGCATGCCCGTTCTTATGCAAGGAGAAGAACCATGTTCGTATCGCGTTTGAGTTCTGTTATTCGGCTGTTGCTGGCCTATTTCGTGGCAATCTTCGTCAGCACGGCCCCGGCCGCGCTTTGGGCGCAAACTACCATGCCTGCGCCGTCTACGCAAGCGACAGCGCCCTCGGTACCTCCGACGGCGCCCCAGCCTGCGCAGCCACAGGCCGTCCATCTCAAGGATTATTCCAATCCGCGTTCCGCGTTTCCGCATGTGCTGCAGCCCTATATGCCGCAGGAACTGGCGGAGCCCAATCTGGGCAACTCGCCGCGCATCGACTCGCTCATGCGGGATGGGAAAATTTACCTTTCCATCAACGACGCCGTCGCCCTCGCGCTCGAGAACAATCTCGATATCGATATCGCCCGCTATAACCTGAACATCGCCGATGCGGACCTGCTCCGCGCCAAGTCGGGAAACAGCATTCTGGGCGTAAATACCGGCATTGTGCAGAACACGCCCGGCGGCGGCGTAGGCGGACTCGGCAATACGGTTGGCTCCGGCACCGGCGGCACCACTGTCGCCGCTGGCGGCGCCGGCACTGGCACCAACGGCCTGGTGAGTTCGACCCTCGGCATCGGAGCGCCCCTCACCAGCTACGATCCGCAGCTCACGGGCACGCTGCAACTCGACAAAAACGACACCGAATCTGTGAGTGTATTCAGCCCGGTTCCGGTCGTCGCTCAAAACACCTACACTTCGAACTTCGGCTACACTCAGGGATTCGAATTCGGCGGCACGCTCACCGGCGCGTTCAACAACACTCACGTCACAACCAACAACCCCACCAGCCTGCTCACTCCACAGCTGGGATCGAATTTCCAGTTTCGCTTCACGCAAAACCTTCTGCAGGGCTTCGGGTTCCTGCCCAACACGCGCTTCATCCGCATCGCCAGGAACAACCGGGAGATTTCCGATGTGGCCTTCCGGCTGCAAGTAATCACCACCGTCGACCAGATCGAGAACATGTATTGGGACCTGGTATTCGCCTACGAAAATGTGCGGGTGCAGCAGGAATCGCTGACCTATGCGCAGAAAGCTCTCGACGACAGCAAGCGCCAGGCGCAGGTCGGGACGGTTCCTCCTATTCAGGTCGTAAGCGCGCAGAGCACCGTTGCGACCGGCCAGCAGAATCTGATCGTGGCGCAAAACAACCTGCAACTGGAGCAATTGCTCGTAAAGAATGCGCTTAGCCGCAGCATTGAAGATCCAGTGCTGGCGGAGGCCGACGTCATTCCCACCTCGACCGTGCAAGTGCCCGACCAGGAACCGGTGATTCCCATCCAGGATATGATCAACGACGCGTTGCAGCATCGCGCCGAACTGGTGGAGACGCGCATCGATCTCAGCTCACGTGACCTCAACAACAAGGCGGTACGGAACGCGATGCTGCCCACGCTGCAGGCCTTCGCCTACTATGGCGGGTCGGGAGTGGGCGGCGACGTGAATCCGCTCGTTCCCAACTGCACCACCACCACCAGCAGTTTCTGTTTCAATCCCACAAAAGCTCCGCCGCCGTTTCAGACGACCACCACTGTTAGCTACGGTTCCACTTTGAACCAGCTCGTCAATTCGACTGCGCCCGACAAGGGCGTAGGACTCACGCTTACCATCCCGCTTCGCAACCGGCTGGCGCAATCCAATCAGGTACGCGCCGAACTCGAATACCGCCAGGCGCAAGTCCGCCAGCACCAGCTTGAAAATCAGGTACGCGTCGAGGTCCGCAACGCTCAGTTTGACGTGAAGCAGAATCGCGCCGCGGTGCAGGCCGCGCAATCGGCGGTCGACCTGGCTCGCCAGACGCTGGATGCCGATCAGCAGAAATTGAAAGTGGGACTCACCACCCAGACCGCCATTCTGCAGGACGCCTCCACTCTCACCACCGCCGAGTCGAATCTGCTTTCGGCGAAGGCTGCGTACGAGAAGTCGCGCATTGAACTGGATCGCTCCACTGGATTGCTGCTCGACCACGCCGGCATCGACGTCGCCGATGCTACCCGCGGCCAGGTCACGCACTTACCCAACGTGCCCTACGTGGCGCCGCGTCAGGAAACAGTTCCGTTAGCACCTCTGTCATCGGTCCCGCAGCCCGGAGGCCAAATGTAGTACCTGCATGCCGGGTGCCCCGTTTTCCGCGCGCACTTTGCGCGAGAAGTGGGGCTTTCGTCGGAACAGGCCGCACGCGTAACCGGCTTCGTCGACCCCCTGATAAACTACGCCTCAATGGCTCGATCCTTGTGGCCGGCGCTTCCGAAGTTTTTTCTCTGGCTCCTGCCCCTGTCATTTTTTCTGCAGGTCGCGGCAATCGGAGCGTTTCATCAATATCGCACTCGTCCCGGTGACGACCACTTCGAGTTTGGCTGGGAGATGGGACGCGTGGGCCGCTCCATCGCTCAAGGTCACGGCTTCGCCAGTCCTTACGAGGGCAACACCGGCCCGACGGCATGGGAACCGCCGCTTTATCCCTATCTGATCGGCGGCGTGTTCAAGATTTTTGGAATCTACAGTTACGCGTCCGCCTGGGTTCTGCTGAGCATCAACAGTCTGTTCGCCACTCTGACCTGTATTCCCATTTTCCTGATCGCACACCGTACCCTCGGCGAGCGCGTTGCAGTCTGGTCCGCGTTGGCCTGGGCGCTGAATCCCTATGTGTGGTATTGGTCGGTTCACTGGATCTGGGACACGACTTTCACCCCGCTCGTTCTGGCGTGTCTTTTTCTGATCGCGCTGGAATTGCAGGATTGGCCCGGCTGGGAAGGCTGGGCTTTGTTCGGTGCGTTGTATGGAGTCGGCGCCCTGGGCAATCCAACGATGCTGGCTTTTCTGCCCTACTGCGGCCTGTGGATTTGGCGCCAGCGCTACCGGCGCGGGCTTTCGTCGCTAGGTGGTGTCGCGCTTTCTTCCGTCGTGTTTTTTTTAGTGCTGACTCCCTGGGTAGTGCGCAACCACGAAGTCTTCGGACGCTTCGTGTTTCTTCGCGACGACTTCGGATTACAAATCCGCCTGGGCAACGGCCCTTACGCTGACGGCATGCTCATGCCCTATCTCCAGCCCAATCTCAACCGGCTGGAGCTCGAGAAATTTCAGCGCATGGGTGAAATCGCCTACGCCGACTCCTGTAAGAAGGTGGCGTTCGACTGGATCCGCGCCCACCCGGGGCGCTTTGCGGTCATCAGCCTGAAACGCTTCTTCTACTACTGGAATGGCGTTCCGAAGCCAACCGGCAGCGTTGCGCCGGTCGACTTCCGCGATTCGCTTTTCCTCGCATCTTCAGTGCTCGCCGTCTGGGGACTCGCCCGCACGCTGCGCCAGAAGCGGCCCGGAGCATGGCTTTTCGCGGGTTTAGTGCTAACGTATCCCACCGTGTACTACTTCGTATTTCCGCACGCGCGGTACCGGCATCCGATCGAGCCGGAGTTGGTCGTCCTGATCGTGTTCCTAATGTCGGAAGTCCGAACTCGGTCCGCGATCTCGTCGCAGGGTGAGGCGGTTTCGGCGTCCGGTCTCAGGTCTTAGGTCGTAGGTGTGCGGTCCTTGGTCGTCAGCGGGGAGTGCGCTTCGAATTTCCGAGCCTAAGACCTACCACCGAAGACCAAAGACCGAGGACCGGTGTGAGACAATCTCGACGCAAAGCGTCGCCGATCAGGAATATCCGCATTCCGCCTATGAACCTTTCCGTCGTCATTATCACGTTCAACGAAGAGGCGAACCTCGGCCGCACTCTGGAAAGCGTGAGGTCGCTGGTTGCCGACGGCAAGGGAGAAATCATCGTCGTCGACTCCGGTTCGACGGATCGAACTGTCGAGATCGCGCAGACCTTCGGCGCGAAAGTATTCATCGAGGAATGGAAAGGCTTCGCTGCGCAGAAAAACTCCGCCATCGACAAAGCAACGGGCGATTGGATTGTGAGCCTCGATGCGGACGAAGAAGTTGACTCTCAACTGCGGCAAGCACTGCAAGAGTTGCTGGATTCTCTGAACCGCCTGTCGGCTCTTGGCAATCCGGCGGATGATCGTTCGCTTTCCCCCGCCGATGCTAAATCTGAGGGTGGCGCCATTCCCCACGCCGACTTCGCCGGCCTGTGGATTCCCCGAAGGAATGAATTTCTCGGTCGTTGGATCAGGCACGGCGGCTTCTGGCCCGATCCGAAACTGCGCTTCTTCCGGCGCGGAGCAGGCAAGTTTGAGAATCGCGCGGTTCATGAGGATGTTCAGGTCGACGGATTCACCAGGCAAATTCAATGCGGCGCAATCCTCCACCACTCCTATCCCACGATCTCCGATTACATCGAGCACATGAACCGCTACTCGTCCTTAGGGGCGGAGATGGTGGTGGCGAAGGGAAAAGTACGCTTCAGCGTGATCGACATCGCCCTCCGCCCGCTCGCCACCTTCGTCTACAATTATTTCTTCCGTCTCGGATTCCTGGACGGCCGCGAAGGATTACTCCTCCATCTTTACCACGCGGTGTACGTGTCGTGGAAGTATTCCAAGGCGTGGGAGTTGAGTCAAAGATCTACGCCGCGATTCTAGAATCTGCGCCGTTATTGTTACCCTGTGCTCACCTATGGACCCCGTGGTTAAGACTTAGGTTCCTACCGACCGGTCGTTAGAAACGCAAGCCCCTACCTTGCTCATCGTCGCGCCCTTCCCTATCATCGAGTCAGCACCCGGGGTTCGCATGGAAAAGAAGCCGCGCAAGTCCGAACTTGCCGAGAGCCCGATCATTGACGTGTTTGAGAATCGCCGTCCTTCCGGCGCCGAAAAAGCCTGGGCGGAAGAAACGCTCGCGCCGACACTCGACAAATCTCCCGAGCGCCCCATCGGCGCGCCCACCGGCGTGAATCTCGACGAGCACGGCCACGCGCAGTTCACTACGATTTCCGGTGTCCCGGTTCGCCGCCTCTACACCCAAGCCGATCTGCCCGAAGACTGGAGTGAAGAACAGTATCTCGGCTATCCCGGCCAACCGCCCTTTACGCGCGGCATTCACGCTACCGGATACCGCGGCAAGCTTTTCACCATGCGCCAATTTTCGGGCTTCGCTTCGCCCGAAGAAACCAACCAGCGCTACAAATATTTGCTCGAGCACGGCGGCAGCGGACTCTCCGTCGCCTTCGACCTGCCCACGCTCATGGGCTACGACTCCGACCATCCGGCAAGCGAGGGCGAAGTCGGCAAGTGCGGCGTAGCCATCGATTCCCTCGAAGACATGGAAATTCTTTTTGGCGGCATCGACCTGGAAAAAACTACCGTTTCGATGACCATCAACTCGCCCGCGTCGGTGCTGTGGGCCATGTATCTGGTAGTCGCGGAAAAGCAGGGCGCCGACTGGAAGAAAATTTCCGGCACCATTCAAAACGACATTCTCAAGGAATACATCGCACAGAAGGAATACATTTACCCTCCCGCGCCTTCGATGCGCCTGGTGATCGACACCTTCGAGTTCGGCTCCAAGTTCACGCCGCGCTTCAACACCATTTCGATCAGCGGATATCACATTCGCGAAGCCGGCTCGACTGCGCTGCAGGAGTTGGCATTCACGCTCTACGACGGTGTCGAATACGTGGAGTGGGCGCGCCGCCGCGGACTCGACGTCGACGATTTCGGCCCTCGCCTCAGTTTCTTCTTCAACGCGCACAACGACTTCTTCGAAGAGATCGCCAAATACCGCGCTGCCCGGAAGATTTGGGGGCAAGTGATGAAGACCCGCTTCGGCGCAAAGAACCAGCGTACCTGGCTCATGCGCTTCCATACCCAGACCGCCGGAGTATCCTTGCCCGCGCAGCAGCCTATGAACAACATTGCCCGCGTGGCCGTGCAGGCCCTGGCCGCCGTGCTCGGCGGCACGCAGTCCCTGCACACCGATTCCTACGACGAAGCGCTCGCTCTGCCCACGGAAGAAGCGGCGCGGATCGCGCTGCGCACGCAGCAGATCATCGCCTATGAATCGGGTGTAACACAGACGGTCGATCCCCTCGGGGGGTCATACTTTGTCGAGGCCCAAACCCTGCAGATGGAACACGGCGCCTTCGATTATTTCGCCAAGCTCGACGCCATAGGAGGCATGGTCAAGGCCATCGAGCGCGGCTATCCGCAGAAGGAAATTGCCGAGGCGTCCTACCAGTACCAGCGCGCAGTCGAGGCTCGCGAGAAAGTGATTGTCGGCGCCAACGAGTTCGTCATCGAAGAAGAGTCGCCGCACATTCTCTACATCGACGAAAGCGTGGCCCGCCAGCAATCGACGAAGTTAAGAGCCCTGCGGGCGCGGCGCTCGAATGACGAAGTCCGCCGCACCCTTGACGCGCTGAAAAAAGCCGCCGCTCAGGAACCCAAAGCCGGCACGAATGGTGACGTCTCTTCCGCTAATACCATGCCCTACATCGTCGACGCCGTCCGCGCCTACGCCACCGTGGGCGAAATCTGCGAAGCCCTGCGGCAGGTGTACGGGACTTATACGGAAGTGAGTATTACGTAGGCTCTGAGTTTCGAGCGCGCATCGGAGCGGGAAAAAGCGCGGAGGCTGGGAAAAACGACGCGCCCGGCCGAGAGGCGATCCCCCTGCCACGTGCACGATTCCGCATACACAATTGAAAACATGGGCACAGTCGTAGAGAATGCCTTGGCAGGCGACGTGCTTTAGCGATTTAGAACCATCATGGCGAACCAGGCGGAACCCGGCGTCCCCAGCGGCTGGAAGTCGACACATGTCTATTTAATGGCGACTGTCTGTCTGATCATCGGCGTAGCGCTCGGCTATTTGATCCGCGGATCGGCTTCCGTCCGCGTCCCATCCCCGGCGCCGCAATCCGCTGCCGCGGGATCGATGGCCACCACAGTGCCCGCGACAACGGCCCCGCAAACGCCCAGCCTGGAAGACATGAAGCGCATGGCCGATAAGCAGGCCGAACCGCTATTGGCCCGGCTCAAAACCGATCCCAACAACTCCGACTTGCTCAACCAGATCGCCACGGTCTACAAGTCAACCCATCAATTCAAAGACGCGGCCACCTACTACCAAAAGGCCATCGACGCCAATCCCAAGAACGTGCCCGCTAGCAATGACCTCGCCTCATGCCGCTACTACCTGGGTGACGTCGACGGCGCGCTCAGCCAATTGCAGCAATCTCTCCGCTACGACCCTAAAGACGCCACCGCGCTTTTCAACCTGGGAATGATGCGATTGCAGGGCAAGAATGATCCTACCGGTGCGATCACCGCCTGGCAGCAGTTGCTGAAGTTGAATCCCGATCTCAGCGAGGACAAGAAGAAGGCAGTTGAAAAAGTGATGACTGAAGTGCAGAAGCGCGGCACCGCAAAGTAGGTCGCGAAAATTATTTGCGCGGCTTGCCTAGTTTCTCCGCGGTCTCAAACATTTTTCTGACGGTATCCATATCGGCGGGAGCAACCTTGGCCGCGGGAATACGCAACTTGGTGATGCGCTCCAACTCAAACAGCGCTTCCACCAGCGCGAATGAGTCCACGATCCCGGAGGAGACGAGCGCCGTGTCCACATCGATGACAAGATCCGGCTTGCGCAGGATCTTTTCCTTCATGTATCGAATCATCGCTTCCGATTGAGCGCTATCCACGAGTTGTCCCCCCGGCCTTGGGCCTTAGACTCTTGACCCATTCCCTGCCTGCGTCGTCGAGCTTGGCGGACTTGCGGGACGAAGAGACCAGAATCATTTTTCCATCCGAAACCCGGTTCACGAGATAGTCGAACGAGAGCAGCAGATAGCTGTCCTGCAAAACTGCCACTGTTCCGTTGATCTTTATCTGGAGTTGGTCGGTGACCTGCGCATTGCCGAAGTAGCCAAGCCTGCGCCAATAAGTGGAGCGCGCGTCGATGAGCTGGCTCGGCATTCGACAATCATTGAGTAGCGCCCTCTCCGCGTAGTCCAGAAAGACAACGAAGTTGGCAAAGTAGATCAGCCCGGCTCCGTTTGCGTCGCGGTCCGGATCAATGACATACGTCACCAGCCGGGAGCCGAGATCGGCATCGTTCTTATCGAGCGCCTGAAACGTGCCGTCGATCTTGGCGGCTCGGCACAGCCCTAAAGAATCGGGCTGCTCCGGCAATTCCACCATGGCGTCGAAGCTCAAGTTCTCGGGCTCGGCCATCTTGAGCTGCTGCGGGCCGCCAAGCTGATAGATGAATACATTCGTGCAGCGAATCTCGAAAGGTCCACCGTTCGCCAGTACGTACTTTCCGTCCAGGTACACATGGGAGTAATGGCTCAGCTCGGAGCGCGAAAAGCTCAGGAAGTCGTTTTCGTCGTAAGCACTCAGTGGCCGCTCCGGCGTGAGAGCGAGTTCAACGAAGCAATAGGTCGCATAGAGGCGATTGTCAAACGCGTCACGAATTTGCGAAGTGCGCACGCCTCCAATCCGCGACAACGTCTCCCACCGGTCATGTCCAACCAATTTGAGCAGCGCCGATTCGTTCAGACCGCTACGGCCAAGCAGCGGCATGCCCAGCTCCAGGGTAAAGTGTTCCGCGGCAACTTGAGTTCCCATAGATTTTCCGCCCGGGTTTAGGTAGCTAAATGCAGTCAGTTGTGAAACTGAATCCGAGAGCTGCAAGTCGGAGGCGAACGCCTTCGGAG
>Ga0070733_10003519_pt1 | contig 10703 bp, 11 predicted proteins | sample Coa_R1_9_FD_66450 | JGI IMG/M metagenome (GOLD analysis project Ga0070733, IMG submission 66450) | Surface soil microbial communities from Centralia Pennsylvania, which are recovering from an underground coalmine fire - Coalmine... | ecosystem: Environmental > Terrestrial > Soil > Unclassified ... | reverse complement strand
GAATCCACCGCAGACAATCAAAGATTTTATCAAATTCCTCATAATCGTCATAAACATCTGCCAGCTCAAACAACAATTCAATTCTTTCCCTGCCCTCAAAATGGCCCAGCGCCTCCTCCAATAGAACAACGGCTTTTTCCTGTTGATCCAGCGCCAGGTAAGCGTCTGTTTTGAGGATATACAGATTGATATCGTTGGAATCCAGCAATTCAACTTTTTCAAGTACTTCCAGAGCAAGGGCGTATTTCCGGGTGGCGATGAGGAGGTCCGCTTTACGGATCAGAAGAATGGAGGAAAAGGGGTATTGTTCGATACCTATTTCCGCCGCTTCCAGGGCGTGCGGGAATTCTTCTTTTCCGTCGTAATAATCGATGATTTTTTCAAAGCAGTCTTCATCAAGAAAGCTGTGTTTGCGGCCGTTTTTAAGAGCACTATATTGTTTCAGCAATTCCCTGATCTCTTCCTGCTCCGGGTGGTATGGATTTTCTTTCATTTAAGGTGGTTATACTAAATTAATTCATAATCCCTTAACCACAAATAATTTATACAGGCAACGCTCAGGCGCCTCATACCGTATAATTATTGTATAGGGGTGTTTTCCACAAAAACGGCACAGATTGTGTTAAAATAACTGTAGAAAAGCCCGAATTAGGTTAAAAAAATCTAAAAATTTTGTCTTATCTTTGCTGAACATGACCTCTAACTATTCACCATCTTTTTCAAGTGCTATCCGGCTGACTTCGGTTAGTTTGCTGCTTGCAGTAACGGCACTTGCGTTTGCCAGTACCGGCGGTGGAAAAAAGAAGCATCATGAGCTGGAGAATAATTTCACTCCGATCAATACGGCAGCCACTTTCTCCTTAAAAAAATCGTCTTTGTATAGTGGGAACACGGTGTCTTTTCGTTCTCAGGGTGACAACAGGGTTTCCCTGAATGCGATGCTCACCTATCAGCGCGGAAATACAACCATTATTCTTCCTTATCAGTACAAAGTCAATATCGGTCCCATTTCAAACAGCTTTGGAACCAAATCCAACCTGCAGTTCCTGGGTGTCCGCATTCAAATGCCAAAGTAAGCTCAAAGCCTAAAGCCCAAAGCCTAAAACTTCTTTTACTTCTTTGTTTATATTATAATGAAGGGTCTGGACCCTATGTTGTTTTTCTATTTGTGATATCAGATTTTCGAATTCAAACACTTCCATATTGGTTTTAGGCTTTAGGCTTTAGGTTTTGAGCTTTACTGTTTAGATTTTTAAGCTTTCATTTTCCATATTGGTTTTAGGCTTTGGGCTTTAGGCTTTAGGCTTTACTGTGCCTTCATCTTCAGACTCTCTTCATAGGTCAGTTCCCTGTAACCACTGGTGGGAATGTCAAATTTAGAAGCCGGCACCGGGTTAAGATTTATGGAGACCAGTGAATATTTTATATGCAGATTTCCCTTTGTGAGTTCGTATTCCAGTGGTAATCCTTCCAGGTTTTTAAACGGCGGATCATAGTGTTTATTCTCAGGTATCAAATCACGGGTATAGAAGACCGTTATGTCAAATCCATCTGTCGTAGAAGCTTTTGCCTGGTTGCAAAAATAACCGGCGATGGACTTGGATTCATTGGTTTTTGTAAAATTCAGATTGGCATACCGCCTGTTTTTCTGATTCCAGTTCTCCTCATTCATCCGGATAAGCAGTTTCTGTCCGTTCACTTCCTTCAGCAAAACGCCTGAGCCCGTTTTGGAATCATAAATAGTAACAGACGAATACAAATTGCTGACTACTTCCGAGCGACTTAAATTCCCTTTTAAAAAAAAACTGGTTGTGGAATTTATTTTCCTGGTGGAATCCTGCGTATTGATAATGGATGAATTATACACTAATGTCAGATCGCCCACCTTTTTTTGAGAAGAACCGAAAAAAGGCAGCAATATCAACGTCATTAAAAGCCACCGCGTTCTTGTAAAGTACATATTCATTAGAGTATAAAAGATTCAAAGAGTTTAATTCAATAGCAAGGTATGGTTGACGGTTGACGGTTGACCGATGACCGATGACGGTTGACGGTTGACGGTTGACGGTTGACCGATGACGGTTGACGGTTGACGGTTGACGGTTGACCGATGACTGATGATCGTTGACGGTTGACGGTTGACGGTTGACGGTTGACCGTTAATATCTGGTTGTGCACTGTGGTTAAACCACTCTCATACTCTCATACTCTCATACTCTCATACTTGTGTTGTTACTTCTTCTTCGTCTGCTGAATTTTCTTCTGCGCCTCCTGCATTTGCTCAAAACGCTCCTGCCATTTGGGTTTTGTTTTTGGCTTTGTACGGTTGGCCTGCAGTTTTGCAAGAATCTTATCGTGATCGATGATGTAATTCTGTATTACGAATTGAAGTATCAGTGTGATCAGGTTGGAGACCGTATAATACCAGGTGAGGGCGGCGGGCAGGCGATTGAAGAATAACAAGAGCATGACCGGCATGATATAGGGCATATATTTCATGGCCGGATTACTATTGTCCGGCGTCATGCTCATGCCATAAAGTGAAATGAGAAAACTCGTGATGACCGCAAGTGTTGCAAAAAGACTGATATGATCTCCGTATGCCGGAATGGTAAATCCAAGTTTTACAACCACATCATATATTGAAAGATCATGCGCCCACAGGAATGACTGGCCACGAAGCGCCACGTTAGAGTTAAAAAAACTAAACAATGCAAAAAATATCGGGATTTGTAAAAGAGCCGGAATACAGCCTCCCAACGGGTTCACACCAGCCTCCCTGAATAATTTCATTTGTTCCACACCCATCTGCTGCTGATCACCACCGGTTTTTTTCTTCAGAATATCTATCTCCGGACGAAGGGCTTTCATCTTTGCACCACTCAGGTAACTGCTGTATACCAGCGGGCTGGTCAGTAAACGGATAAACAATGTAAGTAACAGAATCACTATACCATAACTGCTTACCAGACTGTGGAAGAAATTAAATACCGGCATGATGATATACGTGTTAATCGGACGCACAAACGCATACATGTCCCGTCCCAAATCAACAATTCGATCCATATTCGGCCCCGCAGCTTTCAGTATATGATAATCATTGGGTCCGTAATACCATTGAAAGTTTAATGTGGCAGCGGCCCCGGGCAGTTTTGCCTGCAGATGCACATCGGCCGTACCCAGCATGTTGGACGTGTCGGAAACTTCACGATGCCACTGAATATCACCCGCGTCAAAATTATTTTTTGCAATCAGTGTTCTGTTAAAGAACTGCTGTACGACAGAAACCCATTGCACGGGTTTCTCAAAAGTTTTTTCAGACTTGGAAGAGATATAGTCGAATGTATTATCGGTAGAGAAGCATACATTGGTAAGCCTCTTTTCGTAATAAACGTATGTCTGCGTCTTCTCCATTTCCGAATGCCAGTTGATATTCAGGGTATTTTGGGAAAACAACTGGTTGGCGCCCGTGGTGCTCAGATTCCAGTCCAGCAGATAACTGTCAGGACGGACAATATATTGATGAAGAATGGAGAGCCCTGATGGCGCGGGTAATTCATACGTGACAGTCTGGGTGCCGTCGGCTGATTTCTCAACTTTCGCCTCATTAAAATAAAGGTCCGTAATGTGGGATACCTGACCGGTACCCGTATTAATATCGTAATTCAGCTTGTTGGACAGGTTGGAATCGACAAGCCTGACCAGGCTGCTGTCATATAATTTGAAATGTTTCAGTACTACCACCCTCGGCTGACCCCCTTTGTTGCTGAAAACAATTTTCAGCAGGTTGTTTTCTATGGTCAGCAGCTTTTCTGTGCCTCCAATGGCTTTGTTAAAACCGGTCAGAGAGTCGCCGGAAGCAACTTTCACTTTTACGGAATCCTGTGTTACATGGAGGGCCTCCTGTTGTTTCTTTATGGCTGCCACAGAATCCGCTTCACGCAGCCGCTGTCTTTCCAGCTGCTGATTATTTTTCGTTGCTGTGAACAAATACGTAAATAACAAAACGCCCAATAAAACAAAACCGATTATCGTATTACGATCCATACCCATTTTACTCTCCATTTAGGGAGTGCAAAGATAGGGGGATCTTAGTCTTTGTGGGTAACGCTTCCGCCACCACTGGATTTAATCTCCTTTACAGATGCAGCGCCCTTATAGGTTATATCGCCACCGCCACTCACGACCGCGCGCAATTCCTTGTTGACGGTCAATTCCGTTTCGGATCCTCCGCTGGCATGAATACTGGCATAGTCCGTAATCAGGTCAAAACCATTGAGGCTTCCTCCCCCACTGGCACTTAATGTCAGATCTTTCACATTGCCGGAAAGCTTCACCTCTGATCCGCCGGACTGATTTATAACAAGATGATTCGCATTTAGTTTTCCCTTCAGCGAACCGCCACCGGATAAATGCAGGTCCAGATTGTCAGTCGTGATCAGGTTTTGAAAAACGATATCACCTCCGCCGCTGCCTTCAAGATTTTTCAGATTGCTTATCGAAACATAGGCTTTTATTTTACCATCTATATTATGAGACCAGTTCCTTTCCATATGAATCCGAAGGGTGCCATCCACAACCTCAGTAACAACATGGTCCCTTACTTCTGTGCTGGGAGCGGCGACGGCAACAGATTCAGGCCCACTGCTCAGGTAAAGGTCGATACCTCCGGAAACATCCACACCGTGAAATCCGGAAACCGGGCGTTTCTGTAAGTTCTTTTCCCCTGACTGTGCGTTCACAACCAGCAATGAAACCATGGATAGAAAGGCAAATAGAATTTTTTTCATAACAAGTGTTTTGATGATAAATGACAGACAAGAGACAACCGGATGCAGGAAATGTTGCATCCCATTATTTTTATAAGACGCTAAAAAAAAGTTTCCGGTTGCATATCTTTGTATTACCGGCGGAAAACCGGTTTTCTAAAGTTCCCGGGGTGCTGAAGCATTCCCGCATTGAGCGGGATCCGTTTGGCTGAGATAATACCCGTAGAACCTGAACAGGATAATGCCTGCGCAGGGAAGGTTGCTTCTTTTTCTTCCTCCGTGTTTGCATTTTCCAACTTTTTCCGCTGACCTGTAATCACATAAAGTTGGAATATGAAAGCAATATGGTTGTCCCTCAGCCTGATCTTATTCGTCCTGGTTTCTTCCGGCCAGATCACCGGTAAAACAGACAGCAGCCTGCGAAATCCCGATCGCGATAGTTCGTCCGTAGGAAAGAAAGGACTTTTCCTGGAACCCGTGGAAATTACGGCGATCCGTGCAGGTGATAAATCGCCTTTCACGAAACTGAATATCAATGCGGGTCAGATCGCAAAAACCAATAATGGACAGGACCTGCCTTATATTCTTGACCAAACCCCCTCGGTAGTCGTGGGTTCTGATGCGGGAAATGGTATCGGTTATACTAATATCTCGATCCGCGGTACGGATGCATCGCGCATCAATATGACGCTGAATGGCCTGCCTTATAATGATGCGGAGTCCCAGGCCATTTATTTCGTGGATCTGCCCGATTTTGCTTCTTCCACGAATAGCATCCAGATACAGCGGGGAGTAGGCACTTCTTCCAACGGGGCCGGCGCCTTTGGTGCCACAATGAATTTTTCGAGCAATGCATTTCACCCCGATCCTTATGCCGAATTCAACAATAGCATCGGATCATTCAGTTCCTGGAAAAATACACTGAAGGCAGGCAGCGGATTGATAGACGGACATTTTACGGTGGACATGCGACTCTCCCGAATTAGCAGCAACGGTTATATCGACCGGGCTACCAGTGACCTGAAATCAGCTTATTTCTCAGCAGCATATATCTCCAATAAAACATCGATTCGCTTTAATATCATCATGGGATCTGAAAAAACTTACCAGGCCTGGAACGGCGTGCCCGAATCCAAACTTTATGGCGACAGCGCCCAACTGCAACAGGAATATCTCAACAACACCGGATACCCGGGCGCCTTATACAATACGCCGGAAGATTCAATTAATCTGTTTTATTCAAAAAAGCGCACTTATAATTATTTCACCTACGCAAACCAGACAGATAATTACCTGCAGAATCATTACCAGTTATTTTTTAATCAACAATTATCTTCTGAACTCAGCGCCAACATCGCAGTATTTCTTACGAGGGGAAAGGGCTATTACGAAGAATATATAAACAATGCCTCCTACTCTGACTACGGAGTTCCTGATCCGCAAATCGGCGACACCACACTCAGCAGTACGAATCTGATCAGACAGCGATGGCTGAACAATTATTTTTATGGCGGAATCTATTCGCTCCAGTACAATCATAAATCAACTGCGCTTACACTGGGCGGTGGCTGGACGGAATACGACGGCGGTCATTATGGAAATGTAATCTGGGCCTCAGAAGGTGGTTTCCAGCCGGATTATAAATATTATAATGCGCCCGCAAAAAAAACCGACTTTAACGTCTACACAAAGTGGCAGCAGCAACTTGGTGAAAGATTTACCAGTTTTATTGACCTTCAGTGGAGGCAGGTAAATTACTGGATCAATGGTTTTGATAACAACCCCTCCATCATTATTTTCAACCGGTATAATTTTTTCAACCCCAAGGCAGGCATCTCATGGATCAATGGACCCATGCAGGCTTATTTTTCTTTCTCCCGCGCAACCCATGAGCCGAACCACGACGACTATGAAACCGGTAATACGGAACAGCCTAAACCCGAAACCGTAAATGATTTTGAAATCGGGCTAAGCAAAAAAACAAGTGTATATAACTGGGGTATTACAGGATATTATATGCTGTACAGCAACGAACTGGTGCTCACAGGGAAAATCAACGATGTGGGCGAATATACAAGGACTAACACACCCAGAAGCTGGAGGCTCGGCATTGAATTGCAGGGAGGTATTAAACCGGTCCCATGGTTTCAGGCTACGGGTAATCTCACCATCAGTCAAAACAAGATTTCGAATTACACTTCTTACGTAGATGATTATGATAATGGAGGCCAGGTCGGCACAACCTATCAGAAAACTGATATGGCCCTGTCTCCTGATGTGATTGCGGCGGGCACAATCAGTTTTTATCCTGTTTCTGTACTGGAAGTCAGCCTGCCTGCAAAATTCGTTGGCAACAGTTACCTGGATAATTCGCAAAGCGATCAAAGACGAATTACCAATTATTATTTACAGCAGGTACGGATTATTTATTCACCGAAATTAAAATCGAAGACAGCCGTCGATTTTGCCTTTTACCTGAATAATGTATTCAATAAAAAATATGAATCAACCGGATATACTTATGGGTATTATTCGGGCGGAATACTGGTGAACGAAAATTTCCTGTTTCCGCAGGCGGGGACGAACTTTATATTCTCTGTTAACATAAGAATCTGACGTAGTGTGGTGAATGTGGAAGGGTGGGAAATGCGAGAATGTGGAAGTTGAATTTGGAAATGATCCCGCACGTGCGGGATGGAAGTGTGGTTTTATAACAACCTTAATTTGGTTATAACAACCATTTTTTACAGTCAAATCACTTAACGGCAGTATCCATTTTGCAATAATCTTGTCTTTCCTGTTGAGTCAGGATTATTGAAAATGAAAGAAAATATTGCTTTAAATAAATCGATCAGCTTTTCTGTTGGTATCAGAAATTATTGTAATGCTTTATATGCTAAAAGGGAAACGAATATTGCAAATCAGCTATTAAGATCTGGCATGGCGATCGGCGCAAATATTTCAGAAGCGCAGCATGCGGAAAGCCGGTCTGATTTTATCCATAAAATGAAAATCGCCGCCAAAGAAGCGAGTGAAACATTATACTGGCTTTCAATATGTGAAAAGTCCGATATCGCGGGATTTCAATACGAACTGATAAATGAATTGAATCAGTTGATTGCTATTCTCTCTAAAATAATAATAACGGCAAAAAAGAATGCATGAATGCTTTTATTAAAAGTGGAAATGTCAGTGTGTAAAACCACACTCCCATCCCGCACGTGCGGGATCATTTCCAAATTCAACTTCCACACTCTCACATTTCCCACCCTTCCACATTCACCACACTAAATCTGTTTCTGCCACGCCAGCATCCCGCCCTGCAGATTCTTTGTATTGGTAAATCCCATCATTTCCAGGATCTGGCAGGCTTGCCCGCTTCTGTTTCCACTGCGGCAGTATAAAATCAATTCCTGGTCCTTAAATGCCTCCAGTTCATCAACATCCATTGCCTGAATTCTGCCGAGCGGAATCAGTTCGCCCCCGATATTGAATTCATCGTGTTCCGATGGCTCGCGTACATCCACCAGATTCAGTTTTTCTCCCTTTGAAATGCGCTCTTGTAATTCAGTTACGGTAATCAATTGCATGATTCTGATTTGATCGGTAATTATGGTTTTGGTGCAGTGGAACTGTCTTTTTTTAGTGCCGACAGCCAGATATCAATGATTTGGCCCTGGCGGATATGGTTTAACTGCCTGTTATAGTCATAACGATCTGGATTCTGACGATAAACAAAAGCACCCATCGTATCCTTCACATCAGCATCCGGTACAACGGAACCAACCTGTAACCCCGCCTGACTTAAAGTGGCCCGCGCATCCCTGTATGTAAGACCGAAAAGGTCCGGAACGATGAATTCAGCACCGACACCATTTCCCAGAACCAGCGTAATCTGGGACCCCTGCTGGATTTTTGTGCCCGGTTTGATACTTTCTCCATTAAATTCCTGATCTAACACAGAATTACGCGCAAAATCGGGCCGGAAAACCGTATCCCCTAATTTAAGACCATAACGTCGGAGTACCATTTCTGCATTCCGGAAAGTCATGCTGAGCAGGTTCGGCATATCGATTTCCGGCGCAACCGCCCTGTTAATGGTCAGGTAAACGGTCCGGTTGACCTTGACCAGGTTATCGGCTTCCGGAAATTGCTTCATTACCTGAAGCGGAGGCACGGTATCGTTGTAAATGGAGTCCTGGATCTGAATTTCAAAGCCCTGTGACTCAAGCGTTTTCCTTGCCTGGCTGATGGATTGCCCCACCACCGCCGGAATCTTCATGGTTTTCCCATGATGGGTAATAATATCCAGCGAGCCCAGAAAGAGGAGGAGGAGAACGATCAGAAGCACAAAACCGGCCAGGATATTAACCCATAACGGCTTGCTGGTCAGAAATCGGAACACAGATGTGGATTTAGATGGAAAGATAGTTAATAGCGTCAGGATTTTTTTGACCTGGATAAAGCGTCTTCAATCAACGCTGAATAGAATTGTTTTAGTGTCCATCCCATGGCCCTCACCTGCTGTGGAACAACCGAAGCAGCCGTTTGACCCGGTACCGTGTTAATTTCAAGCATAAATGGCTCGCCTTTGGCCTCATTATATATCATATCGATTCGCACAACTCCGTTACAGTTAAAGACCTGGTAAATTTTCCTGGCCGTATCGCGGATTTTCAATGCCATTGAATCATCCAGTTCGGCGGGTGTAATTTCTTCTGTGAATCCCGGTGAATATTTGGCTTCAAAATCAAAAAATTCCTTGGTTGTTTTCACTTCTGTGATCGGCAGAATGACAATTTCCCTGCCGGTGCGGAACACACCAACCGTAAATTCCCTTCCCGAGATAAACTCTTCCACCAGCACCTGGTCATCCTCTTTAAAAGCCTTTTGCAAGGCCGGTCCGAGGTCTTCCTTCCTGGTTACTTTTGACATGCCGATACTGGATCCGCCGTTATTAGGTTTGACAAACACCGGTATGACTATACGACCGGCCACTTCCATCGCATCGGGATGATCCTGTTTGAATAAATGAACTGAACGGGAAACCTGGATACCCGCAAATGCGGCGACTGCCACGGTATATCGCTTGTTAAATGTAAGTGCCGACGTAGCGGCGTCACAGGAGGTATATGGGAGATTCATCAGATCGAAGTAACCCTGCAGTTTCCCATCTTCTCCCGGTGTGCCATGAATGCCGATGAGTACGGCTTCAAATTTTATCTTCTTACCATTGATCTCGAGTGAGAAATCATTTTTATCTACCGGAATTCTGGTTCCTTCCCTGGTCAAATGAAACCATGAATCGGGCGTAATATCAATACGGTAGTATTCGTAACGTTCGGAATCTATACCTGCTTCAATGTTTACGGCGCTTTTATAAGACACTTCGGCCTCGCCGGAATAGCCACCGGTTACGAAAGCAATAACCCTTTTCATGTATTGGTTTTAAAAGGTGCCAGACTCAAAGATGCAGCTTTTCTTTTTTTGCGAGCAGCTCTTCCACGGTTTCCCGGTACATTTCGTCAGGTACACAAACATCAACCGGACAAACCGAAGCGCACTGTGGTTCTTCGTGGAATCCCTGGCATTCGGTGCATTTATTGGGCACGATATAGTACACGTCCACTGCAACCGGGCTGTTGCGCTGGTTGGCATCAATCACAGTACCATCCATCAGCGTAAAAGATCCCTTTACGGATGAGCCGTCTGCAATTGCCCATTCTACGCCGCCCTCATAAATTGCATTATTTGGACACTCTGGTTCGCAAGCGCCGCAATTAATACATTCTTCTGTTATCTTGATAGCCATTTTTCGTTAATTAAGGATTTGAATAGAATTAATTTTGCAACTCAAATATAATCTGAAATATGGATTTACAGAACCGTATCAGGATACTGGTCGAATTGGGCGAATTTATGTCGTCGGAGGAT
>Ga0070733_10003518_pt1 | contig 10704 bp, 8 predicted proteins | sample Coa_R1_9_FD_66450 | JGI IMG/M metagenome (GOLD analysis project Ga0070733, IMG submission 66450) | Surface soil microbial communities from Centralia Pennsylvania, which are recovering from an underground coalmine fire - Coalmine... | ecosystem: Environmental > Terrestrial > Soil > Unclassified ... | reverse complement strand
CCAGCGCGAAGCTGTAGGCAAGAACTCTCCCCTGCACTTATCGACCGGCTGAGCATCGCACGACAACTTGTGCGATGCGTTCAGCTGCGTGTCCATCCCACAGAGCCACGCTAGACGGCCCTTTCGGGTGCGTTCCGACCTTCAGGATCTCCTCCGCCGCGGCTTTCAATTTGCGCAGGTCTCGGCCCACGAGCCGATTCGTTCCCTGTTCAATTGTGATCGGCCGCTCCGTATTCTCTCGCACCGTCAGGCATGGGATGCCGAGAAATGTCGTTTCCTCCTGAATTCCACCAGAGTCAGTGATCACCAAGCGAGCCCGCTGCTGGAGCGCGAGGAATTGCAAATAAGGTAATGGTTCGATGAATCGCAAGCGTGCATTCCCGCCCGGGATGGAACCAATGTCTGCCAGTCGTAGGCGCGTTCGCGGATGCACGGGAAATATCACTTGGATCCGCTGACTGAGATCGACGAGCGTCGCGAGTAGCCCATTTAGCCAGATTAGATCGTCAACATTGGACGGGCGGTGCAACGTCACAAGGACGTAAGGGAGGATAGTGTCTTGCGGGAATTGAGTCTGCGCTTGGGGGAGCAGACGCACGAGCGTGTCGATCATGACGTTGCCGACACGATGAATCCTGGAAGGGTCAATGCCCTCGCGAAGGAGATTGTCATCCCCGTCGGGCGATGGCGTGAAAAGGAGATCAGAAAGCTGGTCGGTGACAAGGCGGTTGACCTCCTCAGGCATATTCCGGTCGCGGGAGCGCAGCCCCGCCTCGACATGACCGACGCGAATTCCGAGTTTCGAACAGACAAGAGCCGCGGCCACCGTGGAATTGACGTCCCCATATACGAGCGCGAGATCGGGTTTGCAATCTTGGAGGACCGGTTCAAGCGCCATCATGATACGACCGGTTTGCTGCGCATGAGATGCCGAGCCTACCTCAAGGTTTATGTCCGGCTGCGGCATTTCTAGTTGCTCAAAGAACACAGCGGACATGGCGGGATCGTAATGCTGTCCGGTGTGGACGAGAGTCTGGTGCACCTCCGAAAAGGCCGACAGCGCACGGAGAACAGGGGCAGCCTTTATAAAATTAGGGCGCGCACCAACGATATGAAGAACGTGCATGCGGACAGGTCCGGGACAAAAGGATTGTATCCGGTTCGAGAACGCGGAATTCGAGAGATTAGCCTGCTTGGGCTGTGACTAAGGACGAATCCTGTGTTGCGAGGGAAATCAACTCGGCGGAATGGGCGAGGGTCCGATTGAGCGCATCCCCTAAGACGAGTGGGAACTCGGCGGTGAGCAGATTCACATCGAGTTGAAGATTGCGGCGCGTGTACAAGCGGTGTACCAGCAGAGTGCCGCAGTGCCGGTTCGCCGAACTGAAGAGATCAAGGGCAATCGTCCAAACGGCCGATCGATCGAGATTCTTGGGGACGCCTGGCTTGCTCCAGCGGAAGCAGTTGTCGCTTCGTCGGGAGTGAGCTTCGATGGTTTCAAACGGGATGAACTCTCCTGGCAAGATGTCGAGTCTTAGTTCGAAGCTGTCGAAGTCATTGCTGCCGAATGCGGCGAGCAGAATGCGGCGAACCTGATCGAAATCCTTCGCCACCTTAAGCTCTTCGATGGCACGCCGGATGGCGAGATTATTGACGAAGATCTGCGGCTGGTCGAGAGTGCGATGAGCGACGCGAGCCAACTCTCCGAATTCGAGATAGCCAAGGTGCTGGACGCCGATCCAGATGCCGATGCCGAGGACGGACAGCACTAACCCCAGGGAGCTGCCGGTAGGCCAAAGCAGGAACAGACTCAGCATGGCGAAGACAGCCGAAACTCCGTAAAGCAAAATCACTACCTGACGATGGGTCAGCCCATGCTGCAGGAGCTTGTGGTGAATGTGTTCACGATCGGCGGTGAAAACAGGGCGCCCGCTAATGAGGCGGCGAACGACGGAAAGGACCGTCTCGAGAATCGGCAATCCGAACGAGACAATCGGGATGGCAACAGCGACGATGGTGGGCGCCTTCTGCGCCCCATACAAGGCAAGCGCACTGAGCAAAAATCCGATGAAAAGGCTGCCGGAGTCACCGAGAAAGATGGTTGCGGGATTGAAGTTGAAACGAAGAAATCCCAGAATCGAGCCCGCCAAAACGATCGTCATCATTTCGACGAGATTTGGCCCGTTTAACAGGGCGACCACGAAGACCACCATTGTAGAGAACAGGGCTGACCCGGCGGCGAGCCCATCCAACCCGTCAATCAGGTTGAAGGCATTGGTGATTGCAAGCACCCAAGCAACGGTGAACAGCAGGCCAACAAAACCGGGAAGCGGGCGATCGCCAAATACGACCGGGATGTTCACGATTCTCAAGCCCCCGGCGTAGAGCATGGTCGCGGCAATTCCCTGCACCGTGAATTTGACGTAAGGACCCACTCCGCGGAGGTCGTCGTAGACGCCGAGGAGGAAAACAATCGCAGCTGGAACGAGGATGGTTGCCGTCGCTTTCAGAATGTGCGGCGAGTGGAGCCGGGGGCTATGCTCGGCCCATACGGCAGCGAGGGTCACGCAAGAGGAAAAGCTGAGGAAGATCGCTACGCCGCCGAGACGGGGCAAGGGACTCGAATGAAGATGGCGTTCCTGCGTAGGAACCGCAACCCACCCGCGGGAGTTGGCAAAATCACGAACGTACCGGGTAAGTACGAATGCTGAAACCAGAGCCGAGAGAAACAACCCCAAAGAAATGACAGTCAACTACGCCACCTCGACAAGCAACTGAGGGCTAAATGCAATCTACGCAAACTTTCAACGCAAGTATCGCAGCGACGTGCTGCCGTTAATAGTTAATGGAATGATTCCTGTTGGCTTTGTGGGTGCTCTCGAATCTAGCAGCAGGGCAGTCGGAGTTTCAATGAGGGCGCGGGAAAAAAGCTGTGGAAAACTAACACAAGGGTTTGAGAATCCTTGAGGTATAAGCTCATGTTGCCGTGCTAAACTGCTGTTTAAATTCCGCGCAATCAATCAGGGGTCTATTGATGAAGTTGGGCCGCACGGGTTTATCTCGCCGCCGCGCTTTCGTTCCCGCGTTCGCTGTGGTTCTGATCGTACCGGTTTCAGTTTTCGGTCAGCAACCAGCAGGCGTTCCGCCCGGTGAGCGGCAAAGCACTCCCTCGAATTTGCCGGCGGCGCAGCCGCTCTCGCAGGCTGCAACCAGCGCATCAGGAGTCCCCAAGACTGACGACAACACAAACAAGACTCCCGACCAGTCGGGGATCGTAAAGCTGGGTCCTGGGGATCTGCTCGAGGTCAGCGTTTATAACGTCCCTGAACTTGCGACGAAAGCGCGAGTGAGTAATTCGGGGGACGTTTATCTTCCTTTGATCGACTACGTACATGTGGACGGATTGACGCAGGAAGAAGCGCAGGCGCTCATCGAGAAGAGACTAGAGGATGGCGGCTTCGTCCGCAGTCCGCATGTGACCATTTTCGTGGATGAGGCCGCGTCGCAGGGTGTGACCGTCATTGGAGAAGTGGGCAGGCCTGGGATCTATCCGGATACTGCGGATCATAAGCTTTACGAGATTATTTCGCAGGCGGGCGGCTTTGGTCAGGCTGCATCGCGCAAAATCGCCGTTTTGAGGAAAGGCCAAAGCGCCCCAATTCGTGTTGATCTTCCCCGGAATCTGGCCGACGATCCGAGCGGGAATATTGACATCATGCCGGGAGATACAATCACGGTGCCACGGGCTCCGATTATTTATGTGGTAGGTGACGTCGGGCGGCCGAGCGGACTACTGGTGGACAACGGGCAACTGACGGTATTACAGGCTCTGGCGCTCGCGGGCGGCACGAATAAAACGGCGAAGCTCGGCTCGGCAAGGATCCTTCACAAAGGCCCGAGCGGCGGGATAACCGAAACCAAGGTCGAAATCAAGAAGATGCTGGAGGCGAAAGTCCCGGATGTTACGCTGCAAGCCGATGACATCCTCTTCGTTCCGGTCAGCGGAGGGAAGGTCCTGGCCGGCAGGACATTCGAGGCTGCTATGAGCGCTGCGACCGCTGTAACGATCTATTCTGTCCATCCGTAAGCTAACTTCCCCGCATTAAGGTTGTTGCCCGTTCCCTAGCGATTCTCGCCGAGCAGTTCTGCAAGAACATCAATGTATCGGGCGGCGGTGCGCGAGCGAGAGAAGTTTTTCACAATAAACGCCCTTCCTTTTCGGCCAAGATTCACGCCAAGATCGCGGTCCGCGGCTAGTTGGTTGATCGCCTGAACGAGAGCGGTCGCGTTTTCCGGTTCGATCACGATGCCGGCGCCGGCATCTTCGACGATTTGTTGGGCTTGCCCTTCAACGGCGAGGATTACGGGCCGCTCGCATGACATGAATTCGAGCATCTTGGTGGGAATCACGGTCTTGAAGATGTCGGTCTTCTTCAGCAGAACCAGACAGGCGTTCGAGGAAGAGATGAACAGCGGGATCTTCTCACGGGGGTGCTGGTTGAGAAATCTGACATTCGAGAGATTGCGGGACCGTGCGAGATCCTGAATGCGCTCTTTTTCGGCGCCTTCTCCGATGAGCAGAAAAAGAACCTCGGATTTCTGCATTTGGAGTTGAGCAGCAGCATCCAGCAGAGTTTCGAGGCCGTGGGCCATTCCCATCGTGCCGATGTAACAAACGAGGAACCTGGTTTCGGCGCCAAGGTTGTGACGCACCTCGGCAGTCAGGTTGGCGGGGGCCGGGCAGAAGAGATCCGTTTCAACACCGTTTTCGACGACGGCGATTTTTTCGGCAGCGACCTGCCAGTGCGCGATCAGGTGATCCCTGAAAGCCTGCGTTACAACGACAACGCGATCGGAATGTTCGTAAAGAAATCCAGCGATCTTCGCCAAGGCGGTGTGGAGTAGCGAATCCTGACTTCCGGCGCCCACAGCGACGAGGGATTCGGGCCAGAGGTCGCGGACTTCAAAGACGAACGGAACCTGCTTCGCGAAACTGAGCCACCAACCGGAGAGACCGACGAGCAATTGTGGCGATGATGCCACGATCACGTCGGGGCGAGGAATCGTCAGGCCGCGCAATGCCGCAGAAAGACAGAACGACGCATAGTTACGCATGCGTTCGTGCGCTTTGCGGTTGGGAAGCGGCCAGAGCCAAGTGCGATAGACGGTGACCCCGCCAGCCGCTTCGCGATAAGCAAGACGGCGCAACCGAGGACGCCATTCCTCGGGAACAACTCCGGTAGGGTGATTGGGAAATCCAGTGAGAACCGAAACCTGATGCCCACCTGTGGCCCAATGCTGAGCGAGTTCAGAGGCCCGAGCAGCAGGAGCGCCCATCTCCGGGGGATAGTACTGCGAGAGGTAGAGGATCTTCACGCGAAGTTAGAGGGTACCGCAAGAAGGCGCGTTCGAGATAGATTCGGCGTTGTTCTGATTCAAGAGTAATTCACGTCGGCGGCAAACCGCGATCTCACTTGACTCGAAGTGCGTCCAGTCGCTGCTGCGCCTCCGTCATATTCGGAGCGAGTTGCAAGGCTGCCTGGTAAGCCAGGGAAGCGGCTTGAGGCTGTCCTTTGTCTTCAAGGGCCCTGCCGAGCCAGAAGTCCGCGGCCGCAGATGGCCCGATCTGCGCAGCAGAAGTCAGATCGCGCACGGCGCCGTCGAGGTTCCCTTCGCGATATTCCACCATTCCGCGTCCCAAAAGGCTGTTCTGTTTATCGGGATACACCTGGAGAGCCGCGGTGAATTCGGCTTGCGACGCCTTGAGGTCGTTCATCCGCATGAGTAGAAATCCCAGATTGCTGTGGGCCTGAGCGATCTCGGTGGCGTCGGTACTGTACTTGAGGGTCAATTCATATTCATTCCTCGCCTGTTCCGTGTGCCCCTGCTGCTGTTGAAGAACTCCGAGATTGTAGTGCGCGGTGGAAAGCTGCGGGATGAACTTGGCCGCGGCTTCAAAATGGGGCAGCGCTAGATCGGGCCTTCCCAACTGCACCAGTGCGCTACCGAGATTATCTTCGGCAATGCCATTGCGACTGGTCACCGCCAGCGTGTGCGAGAACAATGTATAGCTGTCGTGCCAATAACTGATCTGCAAAAAGGCCAGAGACCCGTAGACAATCAAAGGCGCCGCCGAAATCGCTCCACGCGCAAAAGTTGAGAGCTTCAACCGTTCGAGCAAGTCCGCGCCGGACCAAACAGCAACGATGAATAGTCCCACGAACGGCAGGTACGCATAGCGGTCAGCCATCGCTTGCCGGCCCACCTGAACGACACCGATCATCGGAACCATGGCGATCAGGTACCAGAACCATCCGGTAAACAGATAAGGCCGTTTCTCACGGTACAACCAAGCGAGGGCTGAGGCGCCGACGATCAAGAGCGCAGCGAGAAGGACTCGCCAGGTCTGGAGAGAGCCCTCCGGATGAGGATAGAAAACTGCGAGATGCGAAGGCCATATTCCCTTTTCGATATACGAGACATACGAATACACCGCATTCTTGACGCGTAGCCCCAAGGGCAACAACTCGGACGATCCCAGAGCGCCACCGGCCCGCTGGGAGTACAAGGTGATCCACGCGCTGGCTGCCGACAATGCGAAGAGGGGAATCTTCTCTGCGACGAGCCAGATCAGTCCAAGACCGCCGCGGGACTCTTCAGGCTGGTGGGAGATACGCGCTAACGGCCAGTAGTCCCATAGCAAAAGCAGAACGGGCAAGGTAATCACCATGGGCTTGGCGGCCAGCCCTGCCATGAAAAGAAGAACCACCACGACGTAACGCAGGTAGCTTCGCCTGTTTGAGTACCATCCGTAAGCAGCCAGGGCAAGCAGGAGAAACAGCATCGACAGAAGCGATTTGCGTTCGGCCACCCACGCGACACATTCGACATTCAAGGGATGAACGGCGAAGAGCGCGGCGACAACGAAGCTCCGCCACAAGCATGGGGTGGCCTTACGCAGAATGAAGAAAAGCAATACGACATTCAATGCATGGAACAGTACGTTAACGAAGTGATGCCCACGCGGATTCGTGCCGAACATTTCCACGTCCAGCATGTGGGAGATCCAGGTGAGAGGGTGCCAATTCGCTTCAGCGGTTGAGGTGAACGCCCAGGCAAGGTTGTTCCAGGAGAGACCACGAAGAACATGAGCGTTCGCCGTAACATATGCCGGGTCGTCGTAGTTCACAAATGTGTTGTTCAACGCGGGGATGTAGAAAGCGAGAGTGGCCGCAAACAGCGCCAGCGAGAGGATCGCGGGCGACGCAAGGCTGCTCGAAGGCCGAGTGCCGATTTTCGCGGGCGACGGTTCGCCAATTCGAGTCATTTGAGACGTCTCATCCTTCTAGATTCTATGGGCTAAGGTTGGTTGGAGAAGCGGGACGAAGCCAACAAGTTACGGTTGTTGGCATCGTGCTCAGGCGAGCAATCGTCGAATGCATTGCTTAGATCGGAGTTCGCAACGATCTGGATTCAATAATAGAGAAGCTTGAAGGCGATCTTGTAGAGGAGGGCGCGGCCGCGATTGAAACGGCTGTGAGCGTAGGCCTCCCAGCGGTCCGCCACGATCGCGAACTTGTCTTCCCCGGTCAGACGATGCATGATGCGCAGCTGCACAATGTGCAACTGGTGGTAGAACGTGCTGGCGACCACGGGCAGGCGCGTGTTGGAGAGCTCGTAAAGCGACCAGAATCCAAGATCATACCGGTCGAGATTGTGGAGCAGGGTGCGGACTGCGCGCGAAAAAAGATGCTGCGCGGAATCGTCTCGCGTCGCGAGGAAGTAATCATGAAGCCCCCACAGAGTCCAGATGGCCCCGTTCAGGATATGCGTGGGGGGTGAGACGATGTATTCCTCGAACCAGAGGTCTCCCGATTCATCGGTGAAGGCCACGCCTCCTTTTTCGATCGGTTGATGAAAGCTGGCGAAGGCGAGTCGTGCGGCGTCAAGGTAACGGGCGTCGCCGGACTCCTTGTGGGCGCGAACCAGAACTGAGATTCCCTGCCCTTGCGCCAATGCCGAATACCATGGAGCTTTGAGCGTCTGGCTATATTCCCAGTCAAAGTGATGGTTCCAGACCGACAGGCCGCGCGGATTCTGCTCGAGGTGGGACACGAGCCAGTCGGCAATCAGGAAAAACTTTTTGCGCCGCTCGGGATCGCCGCTGCGCTTCCACAAGTTGTAGTTTCCGAGTGCGTACTGCGCGATAGCGAGGGGGTTATATTGCAGGCCAATGTATCCGTGATAGTCGAGTTGCGGAATACCCGCGGCATCATAGCTGCCCGCATAGTCGGCTTTCTCGACAAAGAGCATGTAGTATTCGCCGAGGTCATCGGCGCTGGCGTTAGGGTTTTCGGCAGGCGTTTCATGCCAGAAGGTGAGATGGCTTTTCCCGCCGAGCAGATACGCGGAGAAGATTCGCCGGTAATAGCGGAGTGTAGGCAAGCTTAGTTGGCTGTCGATGGAGCCCGGGCGTAACCAGCAGCGTCCGCAATCATCTTACCGCGTAGATAGATGTCACCATGTCGTCGGAACGGACGGCGACTGTCGTCAGAGCGAGATAGGTAGTTCCGTTGACTCCATCCGGCAGAATCGCATTCCCGTATTGAAACAGTCCCATGGGCCAATGGTCTTTTTGCCATGCAAGCAGCGGTTGCCACAGAGAGGCAGTGCGAACGTCGGCACCGTAGACTCGGACGCTGCGATCGCGATTCGCCTTGCTCGGTTCGACCATGGTGGAAAAGAACAGGTGAGAACCAAGGCGACATCCATAGATGGACGAACTGCTGATCCTGACGAGTTGGGTCAGGTTCATTCTGCGATCAAGACGATAGATGAAGTTCGCTTCGAGCGGTGTGTCAGACGAAAAGTAGAGTCCATCTTCGGTAGGAATGGCGGCGACGGCGCGCGCTTGCTGGTCGCCCTTGAGCACCACTTCAACGCTGCGAAAGTCGTTGGTGGCGCGGAGTATGCGGCATTCGTCGCCGTTGTCGCCGGTGAGAACCCAGAGGCAATTCTCCCACGAGTCGTGGACGATGTTGTGCACGTGCCGGATCGCGCCTTTCGCGAAGGTGTAGGCGACGCTCCAAGTGGCGCCAAGGTCGGAAGATCCGTAGATGTGGACTTCATCTCGGGCGGGATTGCTGAAGTATTCGCCCCAATAGATTGCACCGTCGGGCACCGCAGTGATGTGAAGCGGGCGGGTACCGCGTGCGATCGCATGAGTCTGGCGGAATTCGCTTTCGCCGTGATTGAGGGTGAGGATCGCTCCGGGGACAACGGCAACTAATCCGCCGGAGGAAAGGACCGCGAGTGCGTGAAATCCGTCCCGGAACAAGCGCGCGGTGAGATTCGTTTTGACCGACAGGGCACGCTTCCAGTCGGGAACAAAGTTAGCGACGGGCTGCCAACTCGGACGAGAGAGAGAAAAATCGATTCGGCAGCGAAGTAATTCGTAGCCACGGGATGCGTAGAGATCGCTTCCTGACCAGGCCAGTGCACGAAGGCGGGAAAAACGGGCGATGCGGTTCAGGCCATTGATCTGCGCTGATGCGAATGGGTGTGGGAAATTCAAATGTCAAAGTCACCCTTTCGGCAAAACCGAATAAGGGTGGGGCGTCCTCGAATTCTTCCATCGAAATACTACGGCAAAAAGGACCGTCGGTCTCGGGCTGTTGCAAAACGCCACGGAGAATCTCCCACTCGTGTGCGGAGTTTCACACGCAGTAATGCCGATTTTTTGGACATATCGGAGATTTTCTGATGGAGAACATCGAAATAATTTGGTGGACACACGAGGTGCTGAGGTTTCCACTGACGTCAGAGAGTACTTGAGCGCGGAACGGAGGACGTGCGACGCAGTATCGGCAAATCGTGCCGAAGCGTCGGCAAACAGACCCGTAGCGATGAGCGTAACGCGCGAGTGAGCTAGAAAAACCCTTAGGAGGGCCTCAGGAAGATCATTGGCATTCCAAGTGCAACCGAGGAGGAATCCACGACTGTTCGCCCATGTCGTCGAGCAAGAAACGGTGAGTTAAATGTTGAGCCGATGCGCAAATTCACAATGCTGCAAGCCATTCCTGCGATTGAGGGATGGGAAGTTGTTCCTGGTAGAGACTGACCGTCTGGCGAAACCAGGACAGTCCACCGCACCCCCGTTCATCCGTGCGCGAAAAACGCAACGCGTCGTTGAGCATTTTTGGCTGTGCGATGATTGTGCGGAGCACTGGACGCTGGTTTTCGATCCAACCAATGGCATTTCTCTGGCACCCTTACCCCGGCCGACGATCGGCGTTGCGGAGGCGGCCGTTGCAAAACGCGTGGGAGCGGCCTGATCACGCCCCTTCGTTACCAGCTTCAATCTGGGCCGTCTTTTCTCCAGGCCTCCCAGTCCGTTCGAACTGAATCGATCATCTGCTCCGTTACCTGATGTAGCCACTTCTTCTTCTGTTTCTGCATGTGCGCCAGAATTGGTTTGCGGGCGTTTGGCGTCCCCAGATGAATGTTGGCGGTTTCGAATCCCATGGCGTGCAAAAGGCGGATTTCCTCGCCCGCCGCTTTCAAAGTGGCCAATTCGATGCGGGAACAGTGCGGGCTGAGCCGCCGAACAATCCAATGACCGCGAAGTTGGACGAAATGATCTGGGCAACGAACCGCTCGGCTCATGATGGTTTGATACAGGATCTCGGACGCCCCCTCGCGCTC
>Ga0070733_10003517_pt1 | contig 10706 bp, 12 predicted proteins | sample Coa_R1_9_FD_66450 | JGI IMG/M metagenome (GOLD analysis project Ga0070733, IMG submission 66450) | Surface soil microbial communities from Centralia Pennsylvania, which are recovering from an underground coalmine fire - Coalmine... | ecosystem: Environmental > Terrestrial > Soil > Unclassified ... | reverse complement strand
GCTTCCACCAGCGGCGCCTCGGCATCATGCAGCTTCGCCGCACGCTGCCCCGGACGGTAATCGCCCAGGTCGTCGACATTGACGCCGTAGACTACGTGCGCGATCCCGCGCTCCTTGGCTACTTCATCCAGCCGCGTAAACAATTCGTCTTTGCAGTGGAAGCAGCGGTCGCGGTCGTTCTTGAGGTAATCGGGATTCTCGAATTCGTGCGTGGCGATGTACTCGTGGCGAATGCCCCAGGCGCTAGCAAACTCCTCTGCGTCGCGTTTGTGCGATTCGGGCAAGGAAGCCGAGTCGGCCGTAATGGCGATCGCCCGTTCGCCCAACGCGTTGTGCGCTGCCCAAGCGAGATAGGCGGAGTCCGCCCCTCCCGAGTAGGCGACGATCACGCCGCCCATGCTCGACAGCGCCGCGATCAGAGTCTGCTGCTTGTCTTCCAGAATCGAAACTACTTCCAACGTCGACACCTATTTCGAGTATAGGCCTACATGCTGTACTGATGATCCGGTGCCAAGGCGATCCTGTGCAGTTCCCCACGGTCGAGCCAATGCACTTCGCACGGCTCGCACGTATCCAGGATGATATTGCCGGGGCCGCAGTACGGATGCGTGTCCATCGCCTGGCCGCATTGCGGGCAATTTAGTCGGCGGTCGAGCTCCTTCGGATCGGGCGGGCGTCCGATGTAAGCCGCAGCGCCGCGGCTGGCCCGTAGATCCCCGGTGAGTGGAACCAAATCCCCCATCTGGATCAGCATTCCCTGGCAGCCTTCGCAATACAACAGCCCGTACTCGAAGATGCGAGCCTGCGCCAGCTTGGTGGTCTTGCAAACGGGGCAGTCGCTCGGCGAAGGCTGCAGCACCCGCACCCCTTCGAAATTCGTCTCCGGCGCCCATTCGCTCGCGCAGTAGGGGCATTGCCAGCAGCCGCGGTCCGCGTTTAACTGCATGGATGCGCCACAGTTCTCACACTTCACGCACGAATGATCGGCGGACAACAAGCCGCGCATTAGGAGCCGGCACCCCGCCGTGTTCTATAATGCGCATCTGGGGGTAATTTTGAAACTGCGCACGATCTTCGCCGCGCCCGCTCTTGCCGGGTTGTTGTTCTCCAGTGCTTGCAGTAGTTTGCCGCACACTCCTGGCGAGAAATACTATCTCGTCGTCCCGAACACAAAGTCGCCGTATTTCATGCAGGTGGCGGCGGGCCTGAATCAGGCAGCCGGGGAGTTGCAGGTGCACGTCGCGCTCATCGGGCCCGAGTCCTACGATCCCGCCATGGAAAACTCGGAGTTCCAGAGAATCGCGTCCACCAAGCCCGCCGGAATCCTGGTCTCGGTGGCCGACGCCAAGCTCATGACCCCGAGCATCGACGCCGCCATCGCCCAGGGCATTCCGGTCATTACCGTCGATTCCGACGCGGAATCCAGCAAACGCCTCTTCTTTGTCGGCACCGATAACGACGACGCCGCCCAGATGGGCGCCCGCCTGATGGCCGAAAAACTTCAAGGCGAGGGCAACGTCGCCGCGCTCTACACCTTCGGTCAGCCCAACCTGGAACAGCGCCTGGAAGGCTACAAGAGCGTGATCGCCAGCCACCCCAAGATGAAGCTTGTGGACACGGCCGATCTTAAGGGCGACCCCACCGCCGCCTTCGACGCCGCAGAGTCCCTCTTGAACAAGGGCAAACCCAAGCTGGATGCGTTTATTCTTCTGGAGGGCCAGTCCGGCCAGCAGGTCGCCGAGATCCTGAAGCGCGACAAAAAGAAGATGGTGGTGATCGCGATGGACGCCCTGCCACCCACTCTGGACGCAATCGAGCAAGGCTGGATCACCGCCAGCGTGGCGCAAAAGCCCTTCACCATGGGCTATATGGGATTGCGCATGTTAGCCGATTTGGAGCTGTACAAACTGCCGTCCTTGACCGTGGACTTCGTGCGCGATCCCAATTCGCGGCTGCCGCGCGTCGTCGACACCGGCTCGGCGATGGTGGACTCAACCAACCTGGCCGTCTACCGCGCGGCGTCGAAATAGCCTACCGGTCCCGCTCCGTCACCAGGTCGGTGACCGCCAATAAAGCCCGTTGAAACGGCGACGGCGAAAATTCGCCGATGATCGCGCGAGCCTTGTCCGTGAACGCCTGCGCGCGCTGCTGCGCCCTCTCCACTCCGTTATGCCGGTGCAGGATCTGGAGAATCTTGCCGAACGGAACCTGGTCGTAGTTGCCGTCTGCCAGCACCGTCTCCACCAGTTTGCGCTCCTCCGGAGCCGCGCGCTCCAGCGCGTAAATCAGAGGCAGCGTCACCTTGCCTTCGCGCAGGTCGTTGCCCACCGGCTTGCCCAGAATCTTTTCCCGCGACGTGAAATCCAGCACGTCGTCGATCAACTGGAACGCGATTCCCAGATTCCAGCCGTACTCGCCCAGCCGCGCCTCCGCGCTTTCTTCCGCCCCCTGCGCCTGCGCCCCCAGCCGCGCGCAAGCCGAAAACAGACTCGCTGTCTTGCGGTCAATCAGCTCCATGTAGTCTGCCTCAGTCACGCCGATCTTGCCGATCCGCTCCAGTTGCAGCAGCTCGCCCTCCACCATCATCTGCGTCAAGTTGATCAGCACGTCCAGAATCGGGAAGCTGCGCTCGCGCAAGGCCACCTGAAACGCTTGCATGTACAGCCAGTCCCCGGCCAGCACGGAAGTGTGATTGCCCCACACCACGTTGATCGACGGCCTTCCACGCCGAGTCTTCGCGATATCGATCACGTCGTCGTGCACCAGCGTGGCGGTGTGGATCATCTCCACCACCGCGGCCATGCGCACCAGCCCGGAGTGCGATTCGCCGAACAAGCGTCCGCCCAGCAGCACCAGAATCGGACGCAACCTCTTGCCGCCGCCCGACTGCAGATATTGATTGATATAAGTGACCGCGTCCACCGAGGCGATGGATTCGAGCCCGATCTCGCGCTCCACCGACGCCAGATCCGCGCGCACCAAATCGAAGATTTCGAGCGCCGTTAGAGTTTGGCCAATCTTGCCAAATGCCATGGATTCATAGAGTGTAACAGGGTTTACTTCGCCATTGACAATGACGAAACTCTTCGTCATAATGGCGCCATGATGGAGAAAGAAACTCTGCGCGCTGCGTCCTTGCTCCTGTTTGCAGGCGGCCTTTTTGCCCAACAGCCCAGCCCTCCGAAAAGCCCGGCACCCCTCGATTTCGAGGTCGCCACAGTCAAGCCGCGGGATCCCGATCATCGCCGCATGCCCGCCGGAGTAACGGGCGGCCCCGGCACCTCCGACCCAGGGCGAATTTCCTACGGCGGCATGACCATGCGGCGGCTCCTTCTGCTGGCCTACGAAGTGACCGGCGAGCAGCTTTCCGGGCCCGACTGGCTGAACGACACCGACTTCGACATTATGGCCAATGTCCCCCCGGGCAGCACCAAGGAACAGGTCCACGTTATGCTCCAGCGTCTGTTGATGGAGCGATTCAAAATGACCATCCACCATGAATCGCAAGACAAGTTGGCCTACGATCTGAGCGTCGCAAAAACCGGGTTGAAGCTAAAGGAAACGGCGTATCCGAATGCCAAGCCCGTATCCGGCAGCTCCATCGAATTCACTCTGGATAAGAATGATTTTCCCGTCCTGCCCAAAGAGGCGGCCGTGCAGGCGCGGCTCGACTGGGTGAAGAACGGAAGCTTTCGCTCGACGTTTCGCGCCTACCCGATTTCCAAGTTTGTGCAAGACCTGGTCGGCGTCTTGACCACCATGATATCGGTGAGTGACGACCCCACCAGAACCTTCGCTGCCCGGGTGATCGACAAGACCGGCTTGACGGGCCGATATGACTTCACGCTGGAATATGCGGGATTGGACGACAACTCAACCGGTCCAGGCATTTTCTCTGCCGTCGAAAAGCAGCTCGGCCTCAAGCTGGAAAAGTCGAAAGCGCCGCTGGACATCATCGTGATCGATCACATCAACAAAACCCCGATAGAAAATTGACCCGATATCCCGCTGCACCAAACGCCGCCTCAAGCGTCCAAGCTTCGTAAGGAGGCCCAGGGATATAATGCCGAGCATGATCTCGCGGCGGCGGATCCTTGCGCTCCTCGCGGCCAGTCCTTCGCTTGGACCAGCGCTCGCGGCTCCGCAAGCGGAGTTCTCCTCCAGTGTCAACGTCGTCAGCTTGCTGGTGACGGTGCGCGATAAGAGCGGCAAATTCGTGAACGAGCTCGACCAGGACGATTTCACGGTTGAGGAAGACGGCCAGCCGCAAACCATCCGCTACTTCTCGCGGCAATACGATCTCCCCTTGACGCTGGGTTTGCTGGTCGACTTCAGCCTGAGCCAGGTTCAAGTTCTCGCGGAGGAGCTTACGGCCAGCGCTAAGTTCTTCCAACAGGTGCTGCGCGAACGCGTCGATCAAGCGTTCCTGGTCGCCTTCGCCACGCAGGCATGGTTGATGCAGGACCTCACCGGCTCGCGCGCCGAGTTGGAAACTTGTCTCGGAAAGATGGGCAAGGGCTTGCCTTCGGGCGCCGCCGGCGGCACGGTGCTCTACGACGCTATTGCCGGCGCGTCGGACCAGGTCATGAGGAAGCTCCAGGGCCGCAAGGCTCTGGTGTTGCTGACCGACGGCGAGGATATGGGCAGCAACCATACGCTCGACAAGGCCATCGCATCGTGCCAGCGCTCCGATACGGTCGCGTATTCCATCGGCATCGGCAGTGGCCTGGTAGGAGGATCATCAATTCTTCAAGCTCTCTCCCGCAGAACTGGCGGCGGATACTTCGCAGTGAACAAGAAGCAGACAGTGGATGTGATCTATCAAACCATCGAAGAAGAGCTCCGCAGTCAGTACAACATCGGCTATGCTCCCCCGCCCCGGCCCCCTGGGAAAAACCGCACCGGATTCCACAGGGTTCGGGTCACGGTGAAGCGCACCGGCGCGACCGTTCGCACCCGCGATGGTTACTACTCAAGCGGATAATAGTCTCATGCCGCGATGCCTTCTTGCCGCGATGTGCCTGGCGACAAGCACGCTCGCCGCTGATACGGGGGCCGTCACCGTCACCTTCAATCGCGACATCCTTCCGATCTTGCGGAAAAATTGCCAGACCTGCCATCGCCCTGGCGAGATCGCTCCCATGCCCTTCGTGACCTATCAGGATGTCCGGCCCTACGCCAAGGCCATCAAGGCCGCGGTGCTCACGCGCAAAATGCCGCCCTGGTTCGCCGACCCCGCCTACGGCCATTGGGCCAACGCTCCTAAGCTGACCGCCGGCGACGTCCACACTTTGGCGGAGTGGGCCGATACCGGCGCCGCCGAAGGCGATACCGCCCCCGCGCCCGCTCCAATCGACTGGCCGCACGGCTGGACCATTCCGCCCGACCTGGTCGTGAAGATGCCGAAGCCGTTCCACGTTCCCGCCAAAGGCGCCATCGAGATCACCAGTTTCACCCTGCCCACCGGCCTGACCAAAGACACCTGGATCACCTCCATCGAAGTGCGCCCTGGAAATCGCAGAGTCGTGCATCACGCGGCGCTTTCCTTCCGTCCCCACAATGCCAGCGTGAAGTACGGCGAGCCGCAAACGTCCGTCAAACCCCGTGACGAAAACGGCGACCAGATCGGCGAAGCGGAAAAGCCGAAAGGCTTCACCGGTCTCGAGGCCGTGTTCCTGCCGGGCAGCCCGCCCCTCGACTTCCGTGTCCACAACGCCGCCAAGCTGATTCCGGCCGGATACGATATCGTGCTCCAGATCCACTACACCGGCATCGGCGAGGACGCCGGCGATCAGACCGAGGTCGGCTTCACCTTCGCAAGGCAAGAGCCTTCGCGTCGCTTCATCACCCTCTCGCCCGCCGCGCCTCGCGATGAGAAGACGTTCCGCATTCCCGCCGGCGATCCGAATTGGGAGACCTCCACCGAGGTGCAGTTCAACCAGCCAGCCGAGATCGTCTGGTTCCTTCCGCACATGCACCTCCGCGGCAAGGATATGACCTACCAGTTGGAGTTGCCCACCGGAGAAAAGCAAACCCTGCTGAGCGTTCCCCACTACGACTTCAATTGGCAGCTCGCCTACGATACTGAGAAACCCATCCAGGTTCCGAAGGGCGCTCGGCTCCTGGTCACCGCCCACTACGACAATTCCGCCAACAATAAGTTCAACCCTAATCCGAATAAGGACGTCCGGTGGGGCGATCAAACCTGGGAAGAAATGATGGTCGCCTGGTTCGGCGTCATCGTGGACAAATCCGCCGATCCGCGCAAAGTGGTCACCTACACGCGCAGGCTTTCGCTGCCTTGATGAATAGGTTGATGGATATTGCGCGTAAACTATAGTTAGGTTATGACGATTGACGAACGCATCGAGGCGCTCACGGCCCGCCATGAAGCGCTCACCATGAATCTGGAGCTGATGGGACGGGACCTTGAAACCATGCGTGAAAGGTCCCAACAGGACGGCGAGAATATTCGCGCGCTGCTCGCCGCCGCTGAGAAAGACGGCGAGAACATTCGTGCCCTGGCGCGCATTGCGGACATGCATGATCGCCGGCTCACGAATCTCGAAGGACCCCGATAGATAGCGCCCGCCGCCATCCGCGCCCCATTGCGGTTGAGCTGTGTCGTAGAATGCGAATTCATGACCACACCCTTTCGTTTAGACGGACTGCGCGCCCTCGTCACCGGTGGAGCCTCGGGCATTGGCGAGGAAACCTGCCGCGTGCTTACCGCCGCCGGCGCAGCCGTGATCATCGCCGACATCGATCGCCCTCGCGCCGAGTCCCTCTCGATGGAACTTCCCGGCTCCTCCGTATTGATCGTCGATGTCACCGATGAGCCTGGAGTGAATCGGGCCTTCGCCGCGATTCCGCACCTCGATATCCTGGTCAACAACGCCGGCATTGGACTGGTCGGCAACGTCGAAGAAACCGCGCACGAGGATTTCCAGCGCCTCTTCCGAGTCAACGTGGAGGGCCTGTACCTGGTCACCAAAGCGGCCATGCCCAAGCTGCTCGCGTCCAAGGGTTCGATCGTCAACATCGGCTCCGTCGCGGGCCTCGTTGGACTCAAGCGCCGCTTCGCCTACTGCGCCACCAAGGGAGCGGTGGTGGCGTTATCGAAACAGCTTGCGGTCGACTACGCCGGCAAGGTGCGCGTAAACTGCGTTTGTCCCGGCACGGTCGACACGCCCTTCGTCGACGCCTATCTTCAAAAATTCCACGCCCATGAAATCGATAAGACGCGAGCGGAACTGCACGCCCGCCAGCTCGTCGGCCGCATGGGCAAGCCCCGCGAGATCGCGCACATGGTGCTGTACCTTTGCTCGAAAGAAGCCGAGTTCGTCACCGGCTCATGCCCCACCATCGACGGCGGGCTGACCGCGGCATAACCATGGCGGATTCACTCAAGGACCGCGTGGTCGTGGTCATCGGCGCTTCCAGCGGCATCGGACGCGAAACCGCGAAAATGTTCGCCCGTGAAGGCGCACGCGTCATGGCTTCCGCGCGGCGCGAAGATCGCCTTCGTGATCTCGCGATGGAACTCGCCTCCGCCGGCTGCCCGATCCAGATTCATCCCGCCGACGTGACCCTCGTCCCCGATATGGACGAGCTCGCCCGCGTCACTCGCGAACGCCTGGGTGAGATCGACGCCCTCGTCTTCGTGACCGGCGACAACACTCCCGACCGCAGCTTGAAGCGCTTGACTCCCGCAATCTGGGACGCCATGGTCACCGTCAATCTCAACGGCGCCTACTATGCGACGCAGGCCGTGCTGCCCGCCATGCGCAACCGCCGCTCCGGGCACTTGATCTACGTTGCCTCCGTCTCGGCGCTGATGGCCGATCCTTCCGGCGCGGCCTATCAAGCGGCCAAGCGCGGAGTCCTTGGCCTCGCCCACGCCATCCGTTTCGAGGAAAAGGAAAACGGAATCCGCACCACCGTGATCTGCCCCGGCCTGGTCGAAACCGAGATCCTGGTGAAGCGCCCCGTAAAACCCACCGCGGAGCTGCTGGCCAAGGCTCTCCAGCCCATCGACGTCGCGGAGGCCATCCTGGGCGCGGCCAAAATGCCTCCGCGCGCAAACGTAATGGAGCTGCATCTCTGGCCGACGCTCCTGTGAACGCTGCTGCTCATGCAGGCGTCGCATTACGCCTCGAAGGCGTGCGTCGCGTCTTCGATGGCACATTGGGCAAACCATTCGCGGTCATCGCCGGAATGGACCTGCGCATCGAAGCCGGTGAGTTTCTCGCCGTCCTGGGCCCTTCCGGGTGCGGGAAATCGACGCTCCTGCGGATGATCGCGCGGCTTGATGAACCCGACGGCGGGCGTATCGTGCGCGATCCCGACGGCGATCGCGCCCAAACCGCCTTCGTGTTTCAGGACGCGCACCTGCTGCCGTGGCGCAATGTGCTCGACAACGCCGCGCTCCCTTTGGAGCTGCTGGGAGTGGCTCACGCGCAACGTCGCGACGCCGCCCTGGCCGCGCTCGGTCAAGTCAACCTCATCGAGGCCGTCGACCGTTATCCCGCCCAGCTCTCCGGCGGAATGCGCATGCGAGTTTCACTTGCGCGCGCGTTAGTAACCGAGCCTCGCCTGCTGCTCCTCGACGAGCCCTTCGCCGCCCTCGACGAAATCACGCGCTTTCATCTCGACGTGCAGCTTCGCGAGCTGTGGCGCGCCCGCGGCATGACCGTGATCTTCGTGACGCATTCCATCTCCGAAGCCGCGTTCCTGGCCAACCGCGCCGTGGTGATGTCGCGTCGTGGAGGCGCAATCAAACTGGATCGGACCATCGCGTTGCCAAATGAACGAACCAATGAGTTGCGCGCCGACCCGCGCCTGGGCCAGGAAATGAAACTGCTTCTGGACGCCATCGAGGAATAAAAGCTGAGTGAAAACCCTCCGCGCCATCCTTCCGCCCTTGATTCCCTTCGTGGCCATCACCGCCACGATGGAGTTTCTCGTGCGCGAAGGCTTCATCCGCTCGTACCTGCTGCCCGCGCCCTCGGCGGTGTTCCTCGCCATCTGGAACAACGGCAGCGAACTGGCCCAGGCGATGCTAAAAACCTCCGCCGCCGCGCTGATCGGCTTCGCGCTGAGCACCCTCACCGGAATCGCCGCCGCGGTGTTGCTGTCTTCCTCCCGCTGGGTCCAGAAGGCATTCTATCCCTACGCTGTGTTTTTCCAGACCGTGCCGGTGATCGCCATTGCACCCCTGCTGGTCATCTGGTTCGGCTACGGAATGCAAACCGTGATCGCCTCGGCATTTGTCGTGTCCATCTTTCCGGTGATCGCGAACACGCTCTCCGGAATTCTCTCCACCGACCCGGCCCTGCGCGATCTGTTCCGGCTCTACGGAGCCACGCCTTCCATGACGCTCTTCAAGCTCCGCTTCCCGGCCGCCCTGCCGCAAATCTTCACCGGATTACGCGTCGCCGCCGGACTCGCCGTGATCGGAGCCATCGTCGGCGAGTTCATCGGCGGGGGCGGCCTCGGCAGCGTCGTCGATATCGCGCGCACGCAGCAGCGCGTCGACAAAGTCTTCGCCGCCGTCCTGCTGGCGAGCCTGCTGGGACTGGCTCTGTTCGGCCTGATCAACCTGATCAGCAGAATCACTCTGCACAGCTGGCACGCTTCGGAGCAATAACGTGGCGCACGCACTCTTGCGTGCCGCGTCGGCACTCCTGCCGACGCAGTACCATCAAGAATGCTTCGCCGAGCCTTCTTGAAGACCACGCCGCTCCTCGGCTTCTTGGCGTCTTGCGGTAAATCCGCCAAAATCCGCCTCGCGCTCGACTGGAAGCCTGAGCCCGAATTTGGCGGCTTCTACGCCGCTCCGTTCGACAAGCACTCGCTCGAAGTGGAGATTCTGCCCGGCGGCGCCGGAACCCCTACCGTGCAGATGATCGGAGCCGGATCGGCCGAGTTCGGCATCGTCGCCGGCGATGAGTTGGTCGTGGCGCGATCGAAAGGCAACAACGTCGTCGCGCTGTTCGCGGTGTATCAGGATAGTCCGCTCGGAATCATGGCTCACGCTTCGCGCAACCTGTCCTCCATCGGCGACGTGTTCAAGGGAGGCGCTGTCGCATTGCAGCAAGGCCTGCCGTTCGCGGCCCTGCTCGAAAGGAAGTATGGATTCGGCCGCGTCCGCGTCGTGCCTTCGCCCAACGGCGACATCACCGCGTTCCTGAACGACGAGATGTTCGCGCAGCAATGCTACATCACGTCGGAGCCGCTGGCAGCCCGGAAAAAAGGAGTCGCGGTCAAGACCTTCCCGGTTTCCGACACCGGCTTCGATCCTTATTCGACGGTGCTCGCCACCAGTGATGACACGCTGCGCAAGAACCCCGCGATGGTCAAGTCCATGGTCGCGGCAGTGCGCGAGGGCTGGCGCGCGTATCTCGACGATCCCAAGCCGGTCAACGAGAAAATGCACCAGATGAACCCGTCCATGGATGCGGACACCTTCGCCGAGGTCGCCGAAGTCCAGAAGCCTTTTATCGAAGGCGCCCCCAACACCGAGTTGGGCGCCATGACTAAACCTCGCTGGGACACTTTGATCGGGCAGTTGAAGGATCTCGGCTACATCCCCGCCGCCATCCCCGCGGAGGAATGTTTTCGCCTGCTTTAATCGCCGATAGTTTACACTAAACGCCATGGCCAGCCCGGCTAAAAAGGATCTGTATATCCGGCTCGCCGCGGCC
>Ga0070733_10003516_pt1 | contig 10707 bp, 7 predicted proteins | sample Coa_R1_9_FD_66450 | JGI IMG/M metagenome (GOLD analysis project Ga0070733, IMG submission 66450) | Surface soil microbial communities from Centralia Pennsylvania, which are recovering from an underground coalmine fire - Coalmine... | ecosystem: Environmental > Terrestrial > Soil > Unclassified ... | reverse complement strand
CCGACGTCTTCAACCCCGACTGCTGCCACGCGCCTTGCTTCAGGTTAGCTACGTATTGCGGAATGCGCCGTTGTGCGGCCATGATGAGCGCCCAGGTCAGCTCGGCTGGCGCGATCGGCGAGCCGACGCCTTCGAGCACCGAGATGCCGCGCTCAGTACACGCTTCGAGATCGATATGGCCCGCGATTTTTCCGGTTTGACTGATCATGCGCAGATGCGGACATTTGTCGAGCAACTGGGAGGTGATGCGCGTGCGTTCGCGAATCAGCACGAGCGCGTCGATATCGGCGAGACGGCTCGCGAGCTGACCGAGGCCGCGCACCGTGTTGTTGAATACTTTGACCTCATGGTCTGCAAGCAAATGAAAGCAATCGAGCTTGCGTACCGCGTCCTGATAGTCGTCGAGAATGGCAATCTTCATAAACAGGTATGTTTTGCAGCGCACGATGTGCGCTCGAAATGGAGTGATATCCTTGACGCTCCAACCTGTGGTGTAAAGCACAAGCTGGCATGAGCGATGCGACGCCAGTCATCACGATGCTCATTACTGTGGATAGACAGGACTCTCACTTTTTAACAGCTTGTTGCGTTACGACGCAAGCCATGCGAAACAATGGTTGCCGTCGGCAAGCTGAATGGCTCCTGACGTCATGCAAATCGGCGCGCACAGGGGTTTCCCCGGTGTTGTGCCAATGCGCCAAACGCGCCTCTCGCCCGCAGCGTCAGCGAGCGCCTACCGTTTCTCTTTTCACAATCACAAAACGGAGACAGCTCGATGAATCATCTCGCCTTTGGAGGCCAATCCACACTTGAAGCGCCTGCCTACATCAAGCATCGCCGGCTGATCGATTGGGTTCAACGCATCGCTGCGTTGACGAAACCCGAGCGCGTCGTCTGGTGTGACGGCTCGCAGGAGGAATACGACCGCCTGTGCGCACAAATGGTTGCAGCCGGTACGTTGAAAAAGCTCAACCCGGAGAAGCGGCCGAACTCTTATCTCGCGTGGTCCGATCCGTCGGATGTCGCGCGTGTCGAAGATCGCACGTTCATCTGCTCGCAACATCGCGAAGACGCGGGGCCGACCAACAACTGGACCGAGCCCGAGCAAATGCGTACGACGCTCAATGGCCTGTTCGACGGTTCGATGCGCGGCCGCACGATGTACGTCGTGCCGTTTTCGATGGGCCCGCTCGGCTCGCCGATCGCGCACATCGGCATCGAGCTGACCGACAGCCCTTACGTCGTCACGAACATGCGGATCATGACGCGCATGGGCCGCAAGGTCTATGACGTGCTCGGCGTCGACGGCGCGTTCGTCCCGTGTGTGCATTCGGTCGGCGCGCCGCTCGCCGAGGGCCAAGCCGATGTGAGCTGGCCGTGCAACGACACGAAATACATCGTCCACTTCCCCGAGTCGCGCGAAATCTGGAGCTTCGGCTCGGGCTATGGCGGCAACGCGCTGCTTGGCAAGAAATGCTTCGCGCTGCGCATCGCGTCGACGATGGGCCGCGCCGAGGGCTGGCTCGCCGAGCACATGCTGATTCTCGGCGTGACATCGCCGGAGGGCCGCAAGTATCACGTTGCCGCGGCGTTCCCGTCGGCGTGCGGCAAGACCAACTTCGCGATGCTGATTCCGCCGCAAGGCATGCGCGGCTGGTCGATCTCGACGATCGGCGACGACATCGCGTGGATCAAGCCCGGCAAGGATGGCCGTCTGTACGCGATCAACCCGGAGGCCGGCTACTTCGGCGTCGCGCCGGGCACGAGCGAAAAGACCAACTTCAACGCGATGGCGACGCTGAAAGGCAACGTAATCTTTACGAACGTCGCGCTGACCGACGACGGCGACGTCTGGTGGGAAGGCATGACCAGCGAAGCGCCCGCGCACGTCATCGATTGGCAGGGCAAGGACTGGACGCCGGAGATCGCGAAGGAAACCGGCCGCAAGGCGTCCCACCCGAACGCGCGCTTTACGGCGCCGGCGTCGCAATGTCCGTCGATCGACGCCGATTGGGAGAACCCGGCCGGCGTCGCGATCGACGCGTTCATCTTCGGCGGACGCCGCTCCACCACGGTGCCGCTCGTGACTGAGGCGCGCAGCTGGGTCGAAGGTGTCTACATGGCGGCGACGATGGGCTCGGAGACGACGGCCGCGGCGGCGGGCCAGCAAGGCGTCGTGCGCCGCGATCCGTTCGCGATGCTGCCGTTTTGCGGCTACAACATGAGCGACTACTTCGGGCACTGGCTGAGCCTCGGCAGCAAGCTCGAGGGGCTCGGCGCGAAGCTGCCGAAGATATTCTGCGTGAACTGGTTCCGCAAGGCTGCGGACGGCAAGTTTGTCTGGCCCGGCTTCGGCGAGAACATGCGCGTGCTGCGCTGGATGATCGGGCGCATCGAGTCGCGCGCGGTGGGTGTCGACCACGCGTTCGGCGTTTCGCCGCGCTACGAGGACATCGACTGGCAGGGCCTCGACTTCACTCGCGAGCAGTTCGAGGAGGTGATTTCTGTCGACGATGCGGCGTGGAAAAAGGAGTTGGCGCTGCACGACGAGCTCTTCGATAAGCTGAGCGACCGGTTGCCCGAGGCACTGACACAGACCAAGGCCGCGCTCGAGAGCCGCCTCGAATTGTAGGAAAGCGAGTCGACGCTTTGCTGGAAAGACCGCCTTCGGGCGGTCACTCGGGTTCCATGCAACGCTGCGATTCGATTTTTTTCAATTTCGCGGCGGTCCGTGAAAATTTGAATCGACCCGCCGACGCTTTTCGGTGTTTCCTACCAAGAACGCATAGCCGTATTTCCTGATGATTGTTTCTCAAAAAGGAATGATCGGGTCTCGCGGCACGCACCAAAGCCAACAATCGACAAAAATCCACAAGAAATCTGCCTTCGTTGAGCAACTCTGCACGGATTCTCCAGTCGTAGGACAATTACTTATTGTGCTTCGCACGTTTCCCTAAGCTGAAGCCGCTGCAGGAGTTGTCAATGGATCATTTGCAGTCAATGCGCGTGTTCGTCAAAGTGGCGGATCTCGGCAGTTTCGCTCGCGCCGCGAGCGCGATGGATATTTCGAACGCGGTCGCCACCCGCCACATCGCCGACCTCGAAGGCCGGCTGGGCACGCGCCTGCTCAACCGCACCACCCGCAGCCTCTCGCTCACCGAATCCGGTCAGGTCTACCTGGAGCGCGCACGGCAGATTCTCGACGAGCTCGAAGACGTCGAGCAGATGGTCGTCGCGCGCAATCATGAGCCGGTTGGCACGCTGCGCATCGTCGCTCCCGTCGTGTTCGGGCTGCATAACCTGGCGCCCGTGCTGCAGACCTATACCGAGCGCTATCCGAAGGTCGTTCCCGACGTGACACTGGTCGATCGGCAGGTTGATCTGGTGGAAGAAGGTTTCGACGTTGGCATCGTGATCGCGCGCCAGATGCGCAGCGCGAGCATCGTGACGCGCCGCCTGACCACAGGCTGCCTGACCGTTTGCGCGACGCCGGCGTATCTCGAGAAGCACGGCGTGCCGACGCGCCCGGAGCATCTGCTCGAGCATCCGTGCCTGAGCCTGCCTTCCGAATACTGGGGCGACGAGCGCGTGTTCACGGGGCCGGATGGCGAAGTGCGCGTGCGTCCGGCGAACGTGATCATCGCGAACAATACGGAAATGCTGCGCCAGTTCGCTTTGCTCGGCATGGGCATCGCGATCCTGCCGAGCTACCTGATCGGCAGCGACACGACGCGTGGCCGCTTCGTACGGCTGCTCAGCGACTATCGCTTGCCTCAGGTCGAGATCAACGTCGGATACCCGAGCCGGCGCCATTTGCCCGCGAAGGTGCGCACGTTCATCGATCACCTGGTCGAGCATTTCAGCCAGACGCCCAACAGCCAGCTCGGCGAGCAGTGGATCAAGGGCGGTATGGTGCGCCCCGCCGCGGCGGCGCCCGCCGAGTTGCGCGCGGGCAAGGCAGAGTTCGCGCACGGCGATGCCGATGGGCATCCTGAGTTGATCGATGCGGAATTGGCGCCGAAAGTGGCGAAATCGACTCGGACGCGCACGCTGGCGCCTTCGCCGCTGTATGCTAACGAGCACTGAATGACGGTGCAGGAAGTCGGCGGAGAGTGAACAAAAGCGCAGCGAAAGCTGCGCTTTTGTTTTGGGCTGGCTGTTTTACGAGCCGGTTTTTCGCGCCGGCGTCTTTCTTGCTGCCGTCTTGGCCGCTGGTTTCTCGGCAGCGCTCTTCGTCGTTTTCGCTGCGGCTTTCACCGCGGTTTTCTTGGCGGCAACGGTGGCTTCCTCGGCATCGGCGCCTCCGGCTTCTGCCGTTTTCGCCGCAGTTTTCGCTGCCGTTTTCGCCGACGGTTCCTTCTTCTCGAATTCGAAGCCGATCTTGCCGTCGCTCTGTTTGACGAGGAACGCCTTGAAGTTGCGGCCGGTGCGGGACGACTTGAAGTTCGTCAGCAAATCGGTGCGGCCTTCATCCAGCAGTTTTGTCATCTGCTCGCGCGCGATCTCCTGTTGAAGAATGACCTTGCCCGAGCGGAAGTCGCAGGTCTTCGGATTCGCCACCGAGTTCTCGCAGACGTAGCTCATGCCGTGCTCGAACACGCGGGCCTTGCACTTCGGACATGCGCCGACCGGCTGCTGCTCCGAGAAATCCGGCGCTTCGCCGTCTTCGCCGCCTTGATCCTGGCCGAAATCGAATTCAAGCTTGTAGTTCTTCGTCTCGTCGTCGAACGCAAGCTTGAGGATGGCCGAGAACGGCCGGCCCATCTTGCTGCGGAAGCCCGATAGCGGGCCGATTTCCTTCTTCTGCAGCAGCTCTTCGACTTCCTCGATTTCGAACTGGCGGCTGCCTGGGATCTTCGAAATTGAGAATTCGCACTTCGTGCACGCGAAGCGGCGATAGTTTTCCTTTACCTGGCCGCCGCAATTCGGGCACGGCGTGGTGAGCGTCGCATAGTCGCCGGGGATCGTGTCGGAGTCGTATTCCTTCGCTCGCTTGACGATGGTCTGCGTCATGCGGGCGATCTCCTGCATGAACGCATCGCGCGGAAGCTTGCCGCGCTCCATCTGCGAGAGCTTGTGCTCCCACTCGCCGGTCAGTTCCGGCGCGGTCAGCTCCTTCACGCCGAGGCCGCGCAGAAGCGTCATCAACTGGAACGCCTTTGCCGTCGGAATCAGGTCGCGGCCTTCGCGCAGCAAGTACTTTTCGCCGAGTAGACCTTCGATGATCGCCGCGCGCGTCGCCGGCGTGCCCAGTCCCTTTGCGGCCATTGCTTCGCGCAATTCGTCGTCCTCGACGAGCTTGCCCGCGCCTTCCATCGCCGACAGCAACGTCGCTTCGTTGTAGCGGGCAGGCGGTTTGGTGGTCAGCGTGTGCGCCGCGATCTCGTCGGTCTTGACCTTCTCGTTCGGCTGGACCGGCACGAGGTTCGCGTCGTCGCCGCTCGTCTCGCGTCCGTAGATCTGCAGCCAGCCCGGCTCGACGAGCACCTTGCCCTCGGTCTTGAACTGATGGCCTACGACTTCGGTGATGCGAGTCGTTACCTTGTATTCGGCGGCCGGGAAGAACACCGCGAGGAAGCGCTTCACGACGAGGTCGTAGAGCTTCTGCTCGGGTTCCGACAGCGCCTTCGGCGCCTGCAGCGTCGGGATGATCGCGAAGTGGTCGCTGATCTTCGAGTTGTCGAAGATGCGCTTGTTCGGCTTCACCCAGCCCTTGTCGAGCACCTGCTTCGCGAACGGCAGGTAGTTGTTGCTCTCCTTGAGCATGTCGAGCGTGCTCTTGACCGTGGCGAGGTAGTCCTCGGGCAGCGCGCGCGCGTCGGTACGCGGGTAGGTGAGCACCTTGTGCTTTTCGTACAGCGCCTGGGCAAGGCCCAGCGTGTTCTTCGCCGAGAAGCCGAAGCGGCCGTTCGCTTCGCGCTGCAGGCTCGTCAGGTCGAAAAGCAGTGGTGAGAGCTGGGTCGACGGCTTCGATTCTTCGGTGACAATGCCGATCTGTTCGCGGCACGCGGCCACCACGGTTTCCGCCGCGGCTTGGCTCCAGAGGCGCGAGTCGCGTTTTTCCGGATCGAACTCGTCCTTCTTGAACTTCGGATCGAACCAGCGGCCCTCGTAGAAGCCCCCGGCGCAGACGAACTGCGCGCGCACTTCCCAATAGTCGCGCGGCACGAATTTGCGGATTTTCTCTTCGCGTTCGACGACGATCGACAAAGTTGGCGTCTGAACGCGGCCAACTGTCGTCAGGAAGAACCCGCCGCCCTTGCTGTTGAAGGCGGTCATCGCGCGCGTGCCGTTGATGCCGACCAGCCAGTCCGCTTCCGAACGGCAGCGCGCGGCATCGGCGAGCGGCTGCATGTCCTCGTCGCTGCGCAGTTGCGCAAAGCCATCGCGGATCGCCGCTGGGGTCATCGACTGCAGCCACAGGCGCTGCACCGGCTGCTTCGACTTCGCGTGCTGCGCGATCAGGCGGAAGATCAGTTCACCCTCGCGCCCCGCGTCGCAGGCGTTGATGAGGCGGTCGACATCCTTGCGCTTCATTAGCTTCGTGAGCACCTTGAGCCGCGATTCGCTTTTGGCGATCGGGTTCAGGTCGAAGTGGGGCGGGATGACCGGCAGGTGCGCGAAGCTCCATTTGCCGCGCTTGACCTCGTATTCCTCGGGGGCGGCGATCTCGAGCAGGTGGCCGACCGCGGACGAAAGCACGAAGTCGTCGCTCTCGTAGTACTCGTCATGTTTGGTAAAGCCGCCCAGCGCCCGCGCGATGTCGTTCGCGACAGAAGGCTTTTCCGCAATGATCAGTGCTTTGGACATGACTGGATGTGAGGTGGGTGGTTCGGGGTCAAAACCCGGATGTTGGTCTCTTTAACGACCGCTTTATAGCACACGGCGTTCTGCTTGTTTAAAAACGCGCGCAATGTTAAATGCGGGCCACATTGAAAACAAGCAAGCTGACAAGCACGCCGCGTGCGGCTCGCAGGCCGGCACGGCGGGTCGCCGCGGCACGAGGGCGCGATTCAGACTGCGGCGAGTGCCGGGCGCAGTTTCGGCGCGCCCGCGGAGTTCGGCAGCGCGGTCAGATCGGACAGCATGCGCTCGAGGATCGACAAGTGCGGTAAAACCGTACCGAAAAAGCGCGTGGTGATGCCGTCTTCGATCAGGATCGTCGGGAAGTTCTCGACATCGAGATCCTCGAAGCGATCGGCGTGGGTTTCGACGTCGATCCAGGCGAAGCAGACATTCGGGTGCGCGTCGGCGAGGCGGTCGAAGCCCGCGCGGTAGTCGCGGCAGGTGCCGCACCATTCCGCGCACAAGCAGGCGACGAGGAGAGTATCGGTGTCGTTGATGCGCTCGGCGATCCGGTCTGCGTCGGTGTCGAGATTCAGCGCTGGCATTGTGTTTCCTTGCGTTCTTTTCTGAAGTGCGAACTGCTTGCGGCGACTGTAGCACGCCTCTCGCGGGGCGGCGCGGTCGCCGCTGCGCCTAGCCGCGCTCGATGCGCGCGAAGCGTCCGCCCGGCAGCGCCGTGAGCCGCCCGGCGAGCTCCAGCTGCAGCAGCGTGCTTTGCAACGTCGCATTTTCCATCTCGGTTCGGGCCGCGAGGGCGTCGAAGGTCGCGGGCGAATGGCCTAGCGCCGCGAGCAGGCGCTCGGCGTGGGCATCCAGCGGTGGCGGGAGCGTGCTTCGCGTTTCCGTTGGCGCGGGTATGGATTGCCCGCCCGTCGTTGCGGCGGTTGTTCGGCGCTTTGGCCGCGCTCCAGGCGATGCGGCCGGCAATGTGCTTTCCGCCGCCACCCGGACGCCAAGTTCTTCCAGCACGTCCTCCGCCGTTTCGACGAGTTTCGCCCCTTCTTTGATGATCCGGTGGCACCCACGCGAAAGCGGCGCGTGGATCGAACCGGGAATCGCGAACACATCGCGCCCCATCTCGTTGGCGAGACGCGCCGTGATCAGCGAACCGGACCGCAGCGCGGCCTCGACAATCAGCACGCCGCTCGAAAGGCCCGCGATCAGCCGGTTGCGCTGCGGAAAATGGGCGGACCTGGCAGGCGTGCCGAGCGGCCATTCCGACAAAATCACGCCTTCCGCGGCGATCTGATGGGCGAGCGCGTGATGCTTGGCGGGATAGACGATGTCGGCGCCGGTGCCGATCACCGCGATCGTGCTGCCGCGCCCGGCCAGCGCGCCGCGGTGCGCGGCGCCGTCGATGCCCTGCGCGAGACCGGAAACGACGGTCAATCCGGCATCTGACAAGGCTTGCGCGAAGCGAGTCGTGTCTTCGAGCCCCTGCGGCGTCGCATTGCGGCTGCCGACGATCGCCACGCTCTTTGCGTGCAGCAGCTCCATACGGCCCTTTACATATAGCAGCGGCGGCGGATCGGGCATCGTGAGCAGCGCCGGCGGGTAGGCCGGGTCGCCCAACGTGACGATTGCGTTGCCGGGCTGCGCGCGCCAATGCGCGGTGTTGGCGAGCTGCTGCGCAAAGCCGCGAGGCGGCTCTGCGAGCACGGCTTGCGCAACGGCGTCGCCGACGCACGCCGCCAGCGCGCGAAAAGGCGTCGCCAGCACGGCTTCGGGCAAACCGAACGCGTCGAGAAGCGCGCATAGTGCGGCCGGCGCGAGTCCGTGCGCGGTGGCAAGGCGCAGCCACGCGGCGAGTTCGGTATCGGTCATCGGCAAGGTGTTCATGGCGGGTCGAGCTTCGAGCACCGCCTGCGGGCGTTCAGGCAGCATGCTAAAATTTTCATCATCCGAAATACAATGCAGCGCCGCGCAAAGTCGCGGGTGTCCGTGGCTGCGTCCAGAATTGGTGAGTTGAATCTGCTGGGTTCAGCGGACATCTTCGAGACGCGGCGTCGAGCCCGCAAGCTGACCGATCGGTCTATTGCCGTATCCGGCATTTTTCGTCACGGTATCGCTTTGCGCGACAGCATCCGACCACTTTCAAGATCATGGCCTTACTCAGCATCCTCAATTACCCCGATAAACGCCTGCACAAAATCGCGAAACCGGTGGAGCGCGTGGACGAGCGCATCCGCAAACTCGTGGCCGACATGGGCGAGACGATGTACGCGGCGCCCGGCATTGGCCTTGCCGCCACGCAGGTCGACGTGCACGAGCGCGTGATCGTGATCGACGTCTCGGAGGCGCACGATCAGCTTTTGGCGTTCATCAATCCGGAGATCGTCTGGTCGAGCGACGAGCGCAAGATCAACGAGGAAGGCTGCTTGTCGGTGCCGGGCATTTACGACAGCGTCGAGCGCGCCGAGCGAGTGCGCGTGCGCGCGCTGAACGAGAAGGGCGAAACGTTCGAGATCGACTGTGAGGGCCTGCTCGCGGTCTGCATTCAGCACGAAATGGATCACTTGATGGGGCGGGTGTTCGTCGAGTATCTGTCGCCGCTCAAGCAGACGCGCATCAAGACCAAGATGAAAAAGCTGGCGCACGCGATGTAACGCCGCGCGCCGGGTTTTGTTGGTTCAGTGTTCCATTGCTGTTTATTCGAAGTTCATCCCCATGGCCCATACGTTGCGCGTCGTTTTTGCAGGCACCCCGGAATTCGCGGCGGCTGCGTTAGCCGCGATTCACACTGCTGGTTTTCCGGTGCCGCTTGTGCTGACTCAGCCCGACCGCCCCGCTGGCCGCGGCATGAAGCTGCAGGCGAGCGCAGTCAAACGCTATGCGCAGGAACACGGGCTTGCCGTCGCGCAGCCGCCGTCGTTGCGCCGCGCAGGGAAATATCCGGCTGAAGCCGCCGCAGCGATCAATCAGCTTCGCGCCACGCCGCACGACGTGATGGTCGTCGCCGCGTACGGTTTGCTGCTGCCGCAGGAAGTGCTCGATATCCCTGCCCACGGCTGCATCAACATTCACGCTTCGCTCCTGCCGCGCTGGCGCGGCGCTGCGCCGATTCATCGCGCGCTTGAGGCCGGCGACGCCGAAACCGGCATCACGCTGATGCGCATGGACGCGGGCCTCGATACGGGCGCGATGTTGAACGTGGGACGCGTGCCGATCGAGTCGAGCGACACGACCGCGACGTTGCACGACAAGCTCGCGGCGGAAGGTGCGCGTCTGATCGTCGATGCGCTCGTCGAACTGGAGACGAGCGGCACGTTGCAAGAGACGCCGCAGCCCGAAGAGGGCGTGACCTACGCTGAGAAAATCGGCAAGCATGAAGCCGCGCTCGACTGGCGGAGGCCGGCCGCCGTTTTGGCGCGGCAGGTTCGTGCGTTCGATCCGTTTCCGGGCGGCGTCGCGACGCTCGGCGACGGTACCGCGTTGAAAATTTGGGCCGCCGAGCCCGTCTCAGCGCGCGCCAACGGCACGGCCGAGCCCGGCGCGATCGTCGAAGTTTCTGGAGACAGTGTCGTCGTCGCGTGCGGCGAAGGCGCATTGCGTCTGACACAATTGCAAAAGCCCGGTGGCAAGCGCTTGCCGGTGCGCGAATTCCTGGCCGGCGCGGCCCTCTCGACAGGACAGCGCTTTGGGTTGCCCGAGCCGCAATGAGCGCTGCGTAGGGGGCGTCTCCTAGCCCGATCGGCCAAGTCGCGCAGCGGTTGCAGCGCGCGTTAGAATCGGCTGTACCTTTCGCTTCCCAATACGCCATTTAAAGCTCGCCATGTTCGGCATCGTCCACTTCGCGTTTTTTATCGCCGCTGTTTTCCTGCTCAACGTGACGCCGGGGCCGGATACGGCTTACATCGTCGG
>Ga0070733_10003514_pt1 | contig 10708 bp, 10 predicted proteins | sample Coa_R1_9_FD_66450 | JGI IMG/M metagenome (GOLD analysis project Ga0070733, IMG submission 66450) | Surface soil microbial communities from Centralia Pennsylvania, which are recovering from an underground coalmine fire - Coalmine... | ecosystem: Environmental > Terrestrial > Soil > Unclassified ... | reverse complement strand
GGCCACTCCGCGGCGTCTTCCGTCTCGCCAGGCCGCTAGCGCGAATCTCGCTCTTCGAAGGCCCGGCAGGGGCCGCGACGCTGCGTCGCGACCGCGTCTACCGGCGCTCGCTTGCGGTCGCCGACGCAGTCGCCACGCTCGGCGCGCTCGAATGCGCGATCGCGTTCACCGGCTCGGCCACGCACCTCAGCTTCCTGATCGTCGCCGGCCTGGTCGTGGTCGCCGTTGGCAGCGCCAAGCTGCTCGGCCTCTACGACCGCGACGAGCTACTCCTGCGCAAGAGCACTCTCGACGAGGCTCCGTCGGTGTTCCAGCTGGCGACGCTGTTCGCCCTGCTCGTCTCGCTGTCGAGTTGGCAGATGCTTCACGGAAAGCTGCGCTCGCCGCAACTGCTCGCCGTCTGGGCGCTGATGTTCATCTTTACGCTGCTCGCGCGCTGGTTCGCGCGGCACTACGCCCATCGTGTCACCGCCGCCGAGCGATGCCTGGTCGTCGGCGGCACGCAGGCCGCCGATGCGCTCGCCACGCGGCTCGATGCGACCGGCTCGGTCAACGCGGTCCTCGTCGGAAGCCTCGAGCTGGGCGGCGGGGCGTCAGAGGAGCGCGAGGCCGCGCTGCGCGCACTGGAACGGACCATCGTCGAGGACGACGTCCACCGCGTGATCCTCGCCCCCTGGGCGACCGACAATGAGCTCGTCCTCGACGTGGTGCGGCTCGCCAAAAGCCTCGGCGTCAAGGTCAGCCTCCTCCCGCGGCTTTTCGAGGTGATCGGCTCGTCGGTCGTCTTCGACGACGTTCGCGGGTTGACCGTCCTCGGCGTCAAGCGTTTCGGGCTGACGCGGTCTTCGCTGGCGATCAAGCGGGCGACGGACATCGTCGTCTCGCTCGTGGCCATCGTCGCCCTCGCGCCGCTGCTCGTCGTGATAGCGGCGCTGATCCGCCTCGAGGGCCGCGGGCCGATCCTCTTCCGCCAGACGCGCGTTGGCCGCGACGGCGTGTGTTTCTCGATGCTCAAGTTCCGGAGCATGGTCGTCGACGCCGAGGCGATGAAGCCGAAGCTTGCCGCCGAGACCGGGCCTCACAAGGGCGAGCTGTTCAAGATCGCCGACGATCCGCGCATCACCCGCGTGGGCGGCTGGCTGCGGCGCGGCGCACTCGACGAGCTACCCCAGCTCTTCAACGTGCTGCACGGCAACATGAGCCTCGTCGGACCGCGTCCGCTGGTCGTCGACGAGGATGCGCTGGTCCACGGGTGGCATCGTCGCCGGCTCCACCTGACGCCCGGCATGACGGGTCCGTGGCAGGTCCTCGGCTCGAGCGCTCCGCTGGCGGAGATGGTCAACATGGACTACCTCTACATCGCCAACTGGTCCCTGTTCGCCGACGTGAAGATCATGCTGCGCACAGCGCTGCACGTAGTCAGCGGCCGCCGCGCCTGAGGCCTAGCTGTAGGCCAGTCTCGCCACGTTCGCCGCGTGCAGCCGGCGCTGCTCGCCGTCGTCGCGTCCGCGCGGGAGTCGCGCGGTCTCCTCGCTAAGCCCCGCCAGGTAGGCGCGATCCTCTTCGAGCAGCCGTAGCCCGGCGTCGCGCTCGAGGGCTCCCCCGTGCCCGGCGACCAGCCAATCCGCCTGCGCCACGAGCGGCTCAAGGCGCGAGAGCGTCGCCGCGTAGGCCTCGGGCGACCCCTCGAGAACGGGTATCTCAACCGGCGAGAGGTAATCCCCGGCGACGAGCACGCCCGCCCACGGGATCCAAACGGCCATGCCGTCCACCGTGTGCCCGTCGGCGGCGTGGAGCTCGAGCTCTGAGTCGCCGAGCCCGCAGTAGCCGGGCACCGGCAGGGCGTCGACCGAGCCGAGCGCGAGGGATCCCTCGCGCTCGAGGTAGAAGCGCTCGTCGAAGTCGCGGAGCTCGCGCTGGGCTGCGCCGGGGTGCTCTTCGAGTCGCCCGGCCGTGGTCGCGGCCACGCCCAGCGAGGCGCCCGGAAAGGCGAGCCGGCCGAGCAGGTGATCCCAATCGCCGTGCGTCGCGAGCAGGCCGCTAAAGGAAAAGCCCGCCTGCTCGAGCAGCGAGGGCAAGAGCTCCAGCTCATCGGGAAAGACCGGCGAGTCGATCAGGAACGCCTCATCACCGCTTCGCACGACCGTCGCCGCCGTCCGCCAAGCGCGACTCTCAACGACGATCACGTCGCGATGGACGCTGAGAACGCGCACGCGCCGCGCTCAGGCGACGCCAAGCAGCTTTGCGGCCTCGCGCAGGTTCGGAACCTCGGCCGTCGGCTTGCGCTGGCCGGAGTCGAGCGTCTCCTTGTGGCGGTTGACCCAGATGACCGGCACCTTCGCCTTAACGCAGGGCTCGATGTCGTGGTAGTAGCTCGAGGCGACGTGGACCCAGCCCTTCTTCCCGCCGATGCGCCGAGCGCACTCGGTGAAGTGGGCCGGGTCGGGCTTGTAGGAGCGGACCTGCTGGGCCGTTACGACGAGGTCGAAGTCGGTCTGAATGTGGCGGCGGGTCTGCCCGAGCAGCTTGTCGTCGATGTTCGAGATCAGCCCGAGGCGGTATTTCTTCGAGAGCTTCTCGAGCGCCGGGCGCACCTCGCGGAAGAGCTGCCAACTCTGTACGGAGTCGGGCAGGAAGCCCGAGCGCGACGGCTCGAGCGGCCAGCCGAGCCGCTTCGAGATCTCGACGGCCGTGCGGCGAAGAACCTCCGCGTACAGCTCGTAGGAGCCGCTCTCGATCTGGCGCGAGATCTCGTGAAAGAGCGGGATCACCTCATCGCGCTCGATCGTGAAGCCGTCGCGAGCCGCCTCCCTCTCAAAGGCGTCCCAGACTCCACCCTCCCAATCAATCAGGGTTCCGTACACATCAAAGGTCACAAAGGTCGTCTTGGCGGGTAGCGGCATCGTTTGAGCTTGGCTCCTCAGGTTTGTAACCGTCAATTATGAACGTCGAATAGAGTCCGCGCCGCCCCGATGGATCTGCTCGAGTACCAGGGAAAGCAGCTCTTCGCGCGGCACGGTCTTCCCGTGCCCGCAGGCGAGCCGGCGCGCTCGGTCGATGAGGCGGTCGCCGCCGCCAACCGGATCGGCTATCCCTGCGCGATCAAGGCGCAGGTGCAGATCGGCGGCCGCGGCAAGCTCGGCGGCATCAAGATCGCCAACGATGAGGCGGCTGCGCGCGAGCATGCGGAGGCGATCCTCGGGATGGACATCAAGGGCCTGACGGTTCACGAGGTGTGGGTCGAGGGGGCCTCGCAGATCGAAGCCGAGCTGTACGCGTCGTTCGTGTTCGACCGCGGCGCCAAGGCGCCGCTGGCGATGCTCTCGACGCGCGGCGGCATGGACATCGAGGCCGTCGCCGCGGAAACGCCCGAGGCGATCGCAACGCTCCACGTCGACCCGCTGATCGGCTTCCAGCCCTTTCACGGCCGCCGCCTGGCCTACGAGGCCGGCGTCGACGCCGACCTCGTCCGCCCAATCGGCGCGTTCCTAGAGCGCCTCTACAGGACGTTCGAGGCCGAGGAGGCAATGCTCGTCGAGGTCAACCCGCTGATCGTCACCCCCGAGCGCACGCTCGTCGCGCTCGACGCGAAGGTCACACTCGATGGCAACTCGCTCTACCGCCATCCCGAGAACGCGGAGCTTCGCGACCTCTCGAGCGAGAACGCCCAGGAGCGCATGGCCGCCGAGCGCGGCCTGACCTACGTCAAACTCGACGGTGACATCGGGATCCTCGGCAACGGAGCCGGCCTCGTCATGTCGACGCTCGACGTCGTCGCCCAGTACGGCGGCAAACCTGCGAACTTTCTCGACACGGGCGGCGGCGCGAGCTCGGAGACGGTCAAGGCGGCGGTCGAGGTGATCGTCTGGGATCCGGGCGTCAAGGCCGTCCTCTTCAACATCTTCGGCGGCATCACGCGCTGCGACGAGGTGGCGCGCGGCCTGATCGACGCGTTTGCAGAGATCGAGCCGAGAGTGCCGTTCGTCGTGCGCCTCGACGGGACCAACGGCGAGGAGGGACGCGCGCTACTGGCGAACGCCAACCTGCCGAACGTCCATCCCGCCACGACGATGGACGAGGCCGCCGAGCGCGTCGTGGGACTCGCCGCGTGAGCGTCCTCGTCGATCGCGATACGCGGCTGTGCGTCTCGGGCATCACCGGCCGCGAGGGCAGCTTCCACACGCTCAACAACCGCGCCTATGGGACGAACGTGGTTTCCGGCGTAACGCCCGGCAAGGGAGGGCAGGAGCTCGAGGGAATCCCGGTCTTCGACACCTTCCACGAGGCGGTGGCGGCAAGCGGCGCCAACACGGCGATGGTCTTCGTGCCGCCGCCTTTTGCCGCCGACTCGATCCTCGAGGCGGCCGACGCGGGAATCGCCACGATCATCACGATCACCGAAGGGATCCCGGCCCACGACGAGCTGCGCGTCTATACGCACCTCCACCGTTCACCGGACGTCCGACTGATCGGCCCGAACTGCCCCGGCGTTCTCTCCCCCGGCAAGGCGAACGTCGGCATCATCCCCGCGTCGTTCTTTCGCGAAGGCAACATCGGCGTTGTGTCTCGCTCCGGCACGCTGACCTACCAGGTCGGCAACGAGCTCGCCCAGCGCGGCTTCGGCAACTCCTCGATCGTCGGCATCGGAGGCGATCCGGTGCCGGGGTCGAGCTTCGTCGACGTGATCAAGCTTTTCGAGGCCGACGAGCAGACCGAGCTGATCGTGATGAGCGGCGAGATCGGCGGCGATGCCGAGGAAACGGCGGCGCGCTACATCTCAGAACACGTCTCAAAGCCGGTCGTCGCCTACATCGCGGGCTTCACGGCGCCCGAGGGCAAGACGATGGGCCATGCCGGGGCGATCGTGTCCGGCTCGAAGGGCACCGCCAAGGCGAAGGCCGAGGCCCTCGAGGCCGCCGGCGTTCGCGTCGCCCGCACGCCGACCCAGGTCGCAGAGATCGCAGTCGACGTGCTTAGCTGAGACCTGCGATGCCCGACTCGCCGCCACTCTCCTTCGCCAGGGGCGCCCCGTCGCTCGACATCATCGACGTCGATGGGCTGCGCGAGGCTGCGCAGCGCGCGTTCGCCAACGACCCGGGCGGCGTCACCCGCTACGGGACCGCCGTCGGCTACGAGCCGCTGCGACGCTGGATCGCCGAGCGACACGACGTCGCCGAGAACCAGGTGCTCGTGACCAACGGCTCGATGCAGGCCGACGCGTTCCTGTTCGACGAGCTCGTCAAGCCCGGCGATGAGGTCGTCGTCGAGCTGCCGACCTATGACCGCACGCTGCTGTCGCTGCGCCAACACGGCGCGAAGATCACAGCGATCGCGCTCGAGCCCGACGGCATCGACACGCTCGCGCTGTCGGAGGCACTCGACGGCGGGCTGACGCCGAAGCTCGCCCACATCATCCCCAACTTCCAGAACCCCGCCGGCTATACCCTCGCCGGCCACAAGCGCGAGCGGCTGCTCGAGCTGGCCGCCCAGCACGGCTTCGTGATCTTCGAGGACGATCCCTACATCGCGCTGCGCTTCCGCGGTGAGGCGCTGCCGACGATGCTCTCACTCGACGCAGGAGCAGGCCACGTCGTCTACGCCTCGTCGTTCTCAAAGACGGTCTGCCCGGGGATCCGCGTCGGCTTCCTGATCGGCTCCGTTGAGCTGATCGCGGCGATCGTCGAACGGGCGACGAACACCTACATCTCGCCGAGCATGATCGACGCGGGGATCGTCTACGAGTTCTGTGTCTCGGGCGCGATCGAGCGCTCGATCGAGACCGTTCGCGCGGCGCTTCAGGAGCGCGTCGACACACTGGCGGCGGAGCTGCGGGAGAGGATCCCGGGGGCCTCGTTCGTCGCGCCCGACGGCGGCTACTTCCTGTGGGTCAACCTCCCCGACGGGCTCGACGATCCCGCGGCGGTGCTCCGAGCGGCCTCGGCACAGGGACTCGCCCTCGTCAGCGGCGACGATTTCGTGCCCGACGGCGGCTCGGGCGCGGTACGCATCGCGTTCTCCGGCGTCACGCCCGACGAGATCCGCGACGGCGTCGCCCGCCTGGCCGCGGCTATCGAGACGCTCGGCTAGCGACCGTAGCGCTGTGCGCCGAGCACGAGTTGCTCGGGGAGTGCGACGCGCGCGGGCGGCGATGGGTCCGCCGTGACCGAGACCGTCTCGGCGACGCTGCGCGTGATCGTCGAGGTGCCATCGGCGGTCTCGACGACGATCTCCTCGCTGTCGCTCTGAATCACAGTCCCCTCGAGTCCCGGCTCGAGGCCGGTGGCGCGCAGGTAATGCAACAGGTCCTCGGCCTCGTTCTCGAAACGCAGCACGCAGATTCGCGCTCCCTCGCTGACATCCGCCAGCGGCACGCCGGGAAGACGGTTGCCGACGCGAATCGGGTGGCCGTGGGGGCAGGTCGTCGCGTCGCCGATCGCGGCGAGCATGCGCTCCTCGAGCACCGGTGACATCGCGTGCTCGAGCCGCTCGGCCTCCTCGTGAACCTCATCCCAGGGGATGCCGAGGACGTCGGTCAGGAAGCGCTCGATCAGGCGGTGGCGCCCGACGATCTCCTCGGCGAGGCGCTCGCCGGGCTCGGTGAAGCCGATCAGCTTGTCCGCGGAGCGGGTGATGAAGCCCTCTCGCTCGAGGCGGCCGATCATCTCGTGCACGGCCGGCGGCGAGAGCTGCATCGCGCGCGCGACGTTGGCGCCGGTCATCTGGAGGCCGGCCTCGTGCAGCCAGTAGAGCGTCTCGAGGTAGCCGCGCTCGGCGTCGGTGAGCTCAGGATCGGCCATGCGCTGGACTGTAGCGGGCAGCGCTAGTCTGGCGGCCGATGCAGTTTGGAATAGAGCCACAGCTCGCGAAAGCCGCGAAAGAGCTGCCGCTCGGCGACGAATGGGCCTACGAGCAGAAGTACGACGGGTTCCGGGCGATCGCCTTCGTCGACGCGGATGGCCTACGGCTTCAGTCGCGAACTGGGAACGATTTGACGCGCTACTTCCCGGAGCTCTCGCTGCCCGCGGGCCGCTACGTTCTCGACGGCGAGATCGTCGTCGACGGCGACGGCGAAACACAGGCATTCGGTTCGCTTCAGCTTCGACTGCACCCGGCGGCCTCGCGGATCGAGCGACTGTCGGCTGAGCTGCCCGCCTCCTACGTCGCCTTCGACCTGCTCGAGCTTGACGGACTCGAACTGCTCGCGGAGCCGTTCGGGCGCCGCCGCGAGGCGCTCGAGAAGCTCGGCGGCGTGCGGCGATCCGAGCTCGTGCGCGACCCGGCCGAAGCCGAGCGCTGGCTCGATGCCACCGAGGGCGTCGTCGCCAAGCGCCTAGATGCCGCCTACGCCCCGGGAAAGCGGACGGCGATGGTCAAGGTCAAGCGCCTGCGCACGCTCGACTGCGTCGTGATGGGCTACAGGCCGGGCATTGAGCCGGAGACGGTCGGTTCGATCATCCTCGGGCTCTACGAGTCCGGCGGAACGCTTCGACCGATCGGCCACAGCTCGGCCTTCTCGGCGAAGCGCAAGCGCGAGCTGCGCACTGAGCTGGCGGCGCTTGAGACCGGCGCTCGCGGCAGCGGTGAGGCGAGCCGCTGGACCGCCGACCGCGAGCTCGAATGGGTCGAGCTTCGGCCTGAGCTGGTTGTCGAGGTCAGCTACGACCACGTCAGCGACGGGCGGATTCGCCACGGCACGAAGATCGTTCGCTGGCGCGAGGACAAGCCGCCGCGCGAGTGCACGATCGACCAGCTGCACTGATGGCGCTACGGGCGGCCAGGTGAAGCCGCCTTTGCACATCGTCGCGATGGAGCCCGGAGGGGCCGGCAGGCTCGCACTACGCTTCGGACTGTGATCGATCTCCATTGCCACCTCCTACCCGGCATCGACGACGGCCCGGCGACGATGGCGGAATCGCTGTTGCTGGCGCAGGCGGCGGTCGCGGACGGCACCGGGACCATGGTCGCCACGCCGCACGTCAACGAGCGCTACCCCAACTCTGCCGACAGCATCCGCGCGCTCGTGACAAGCCTCGAGGGAGCGCTCGCCGCCGCCGCGCTGCAGCTGGAGATCCGTCCCGGAGCCGAGATTGCGATGACGGTCGCGGCGGGCTTGCCGGACGAGACGCTCGCTGGCCTAACGCTTGGCGGCGGAGGATGGCTCCTGCTGGAGCCGCCCTTCGTCCTCGTATCGCCCGCCCTTGAAGGTGTCGTCGCGGACGTGATGGACCGGGGCTTTCGCGTCGTTGTTGCCCACCCCGAGCGCTGCCCCGTGTTTCTGCGCGATCGCAGCCAGCTCGAGCGGATGGTGGAGGCCGGCGCGGGCACCGCCGTGACGGCCGGGGCGCTCGACGGTCGCTTCGGTCGCGATGTGCGGCGTTTCGCGCTGAAGCTCGCCGGCGACGGCCTCATGCATTGCGTCACCTCCGACGCGCACGACGATCGGCGGCGACCGCCAACGGTGAGCAAGGAGGTTGAGCGGGCAGGCCTCGGCCACCTCGCGCGATGGCTGACGGAGGAGGTGCCCTCAGCGATCCTTGCCGGAGCTGAGATTCCCCCTCGGCCAAGCGAAGCTGACGAACGATCCGCTCGTCGCGGCCGCCGCTGGCTTCGCAGCTGACGCGGCGCGGCGCCCCGGGTCCTAGCTTTCCGCCCCCGGCGGATCCTTGCGCGCCCGCGACGGCTGAACGCGCTTGCCCTCGCCGGGCGCCTTCGGGAAGTTCGGTGGCCACGGGGCATCGCCGAGGCCCTCGGCCTCGTCACGCGATGCCAGCTCGAGCAGGCTGTCGAGCGAACCGGCATTGCCGTCGATCGTCGCCGACGGGTCGCCGCGTTCGCGAAGCCGCGCCGGAACCGTGTCGAGACGCAGCTCGGCGGGCTCCACGTCGTCGAGCTCGGCCCAGTCGAATGGGCACGAGACACGCGCATCGGGTACGGCCCGCACCGAATAGGCAGACGCAACCGTTCGGTCGCGGGCGTTCTGGTTGTAGTCGACGAATACTCCGATGCGCTCTTCCTTCCACCACTTGCTGGTGGCACGCCCGGGCATCCGTCGTTCGACTTCGCGGGCGAGCGCGAGTGCTGCGCGGCGGACATCCTGGAACCCGCGCTGCGGATGGATGCGGACGTTGACGTGGATGCCGCGCGAGCCCGACGTCTTCGGATAGCCGACGAGCTGGTGCTCGACCAGCACGTCGCGGACGCAGCCCGCTACGGCGCGGACCTCGTCGAACGCGACGTCCGGCATCGGATCGAGGTCGACGCGCAACTCGTCCGGGCGATCGAGGTCTCGTCTTCGCACCGGCCAGGGGTTCCAGTCGATCACGCCGAGATTGACCCCCCAAGCGAGATGCGCCGCATCGGACACGACTAGCTCGCGTGCCGAGCGCCCACTCGGAAAGTGGACAGTCGCCGTGGCAAGCCACTCCGGAGCTGTCTCGGGTACGCGCTTCTGGAAGAAGAAGTCGCCTGCGACGCCGTTGACCCAGCGCTTGAGCGTGGTTGGGCGCTCGCGCAGATGGAGCACCACCGCCTCGGAGCAGTCGAGGTAGTAGTTGAGGAGGTCGAGCTTCGTAAAGCCGGGTTCTGGGAAGAAAACCTTCGAGGGGTTCGAGATGCGGACCTCACGCCCAGCCACCTCGACTGTGATCGCCTCGGACTTCGGGCTCATCTGCGGCTTCGGCGAGAACGCATCCCCTGGGAGAATGCCGCACCGTGGACCTCGGCGGCCGCCCGATTCTCGTCGCGCCGGACTCCTTCAAGGGAACGATGTCGGCGACGACGGTGGCTTCCGCCATCGGTCGCGGCCTCGCGGCGGCCGGGCGCCTCGCGGACCTGGCGCCGGTCGCTGACGGCGGCGAGGGCACGATGGACGTTCTCCTCGACGCGCTCGGCGGAGAGCTCATCGCCGTCGAAGCGCACGACGCGTTGGGGCGTCAAATCGAGGCGCGGTTCGCGCTCCTAGGCGACGGTCGCACGGCGGTCGTCGAAGTCGCGGCAGCCAGTGGGCTGACGCTGATCGCGGAGGAGGAGCGCGACGCCGAGGCCGCTTCGAGCGCCGGAACCGGCGAGCTGATCGCCGCTGCCGCGGCACGCGGCGCTCGCGAGATCCTCGTCGCCGCCGGGGGGAGCGCCACCACAGACGGTGGCCGCGGGGCAATCGAGGCAGTCGGCGATCTGAACGGCGCCAAGCTGACCGTTCTGTGCGACGTGCGCACTCCGTTTGAGCAGGCGGCCGCGGTCTACGCGCCGCAGAAGGGAGCAGACGCCGCCGCGGTGCGCCGTCTGACGCGTCGCCTCATGTCATTTGGGCTGCCACGTGGCGTGGCGATGACCGGCGCGGCGGGGGGCCTTTCCGGCGGCCTTTGGTCGAAGCTCGGCGCGAAGCTCGTCGCCGGCGCGCCGTTCGTCCTCGACGCGGTCGACTTCGACCGCCGGATGCTCGAGAGCGCCGCCGTGATTGTCGGCGAGGGGCGGCTTGACCCGACGAGCCTCCAGGGCAAGGTCGTCTCGGAGATCGCGACGCGAGCGCGACAGAGCGGCGTTCCGGCCTACGCGATCGTGGGAAGCCGCGCATTGGACGATTTCGACGCAAGGATCCTCGACCTCCAAGAGATTCACGAGGCGGGCGACGCGCGAACGGTTGCGGCTGCGGCACGGTCGCTGGCTGGTGCCATCTCGTCGCGCCCGCTACCCTCGCACGCGTGAGCAC
>Ga0070733_10003513_pt1 | contig 10708 bp, 7 predicted proteins | sample Coa_R1_9_FD_66450 | JGI IMG/M metagenome (GOLD analysis project Ga0070733, IMG submission 66450) | Surface soil microbial communities from Centralia Pennsylvania, which are recovering from an underground coalmine fire - Coalmine... | ecosystem: Environmental > Terrestrial > Soil > Unclassified ... | reverse complement strand
AACGAGCGCAACCCGCCGCTCTCCCGGATAACTTTCCTTGGGTACGCCGATAATCACGAAGTTGTTTCCTTTTGAATTGGGGAAAGCACGAACCGCTCATTGTAGCGGATGAGCGTCCGCAATGCAGTGATGGGGAGCTCTGACTTCGGCTAAATCAATCTTTCTTGGGAACATTCGGCGCCGGTGCGCTGGTCTCGGACTTGCCGTCATTTTTCTCCAGCTCTTCCGGCTTTTGTTCAAGATTCTGCACAATTACGGAAATGCGTCGATTGGATGCGTCGAGGGGCGTACCGGGAGTGCGCAGCATCTGATCGGCGTAGCCTCGGACTTGCGAAACCTGATCGCTTCGCAAACCATCGTGCTGCATCAGCCGGCGGGCGGCGTTGGCGCGGTCCGTGGAAAGCTCCCAATTTCCGTACTCGCGCCGGCCGGCATAGGGCTTGGAATCGGTGTGGCCTTCAATGGAGAGATGGTTCGGGAGCTTGCCGAGTTCCACCGCCAGCAGCGACAGCAGCTCTTTTCCTTTGTCACTCGGCGACGAATTGCCAACTTCGAAAAAAGTACCAGTTTCGGTTTCGAGAAGTTCAATGCGCAAGCCTTCGGGGGTTATCGTCATTTCGATCTGGCTTTTGATTTTGTCAAGGTCCGGGATTTTGCTGATAGCCTTCTCCAACTCCTCCTTCAACTTCGGCATGTCGTCTTTCGTAATGGCCAGCGCTTCGGCGGTGCCAACTTTGGTGGAGCCCATCTTGTTGGCAGTTCCGGAGGGATCTTTGAAATAGCCGGCAACGGCTTCTTTCACAGGCTTGCTGGTATTGAGCAGCCAGAGCACGATGAACAGCGCCATCATCGCGGTCACGAAGTCGGCGTAGGCAACCTTCCAAGCCCCGCCGTGATGTCCGCCATGTCCGCCTTTCTTCTTGATGATGATGATAGGGCGTGAATCAGGCATAGATTTGTCTCTTTCCTACGCTGATGCCGATGCGGCTGCGTCTGCGGCTGGCGGTGCGTCTGCGGCTGGCGGTGCGTCTCCGGCGGGCGCTGCACCGCCTCCTTTGCAATGCTTCTCAGTGTCTATGAATGAAGGGCGCACGTGGCCTGGAATCGCACGGCGTGCGAACTCGACGGCCATAATCGGAGCCGTGCCTTTCAAGAAAGAAATCATCGCCACGCGCAGGACGTACAAGAAGGCGCCTTCCTCTTCGGTGTTCTTTTGCATGCTGGCAGCGAGGGGCCCCACTAGTCCATAGCAAAGCAGGATGCCCAGAAACGTGCCGACCAGGGCGGCGGCGACTTTGTGGCCGATTTCTTCCGGCGGACCGCCGAGCGCTCCCATGGTGATCACAACGCCGAGCACAGCAGCGACAATTCCCAAGCCAGGCAAGGCATCGGCCATGCTGCTCAAAGAAGCGACCGGCAGACTGGCTCCGTGATGGTGAACCTCCATGTCAAGATCGAGAAGCTGATCCAGATCAAAGGCTTCGACTCCGGTGATTGCCATGCGCATGGTGTCGCAGAAGTAGTCACGGACGTGATGATCTTTCAGGAAGGCGGGATATTTGGAGAGAATTGCACTCTTGCCCGGATCTTCGACGTCAGCCTCTAACGCCATCAGGCCTTCGCGACGTGCCTTGTTTAGAAGTTCATAAATCATTTTGAGCGATTCGAGGTAACGCTGTTTGGTAAATTTCGATCCTCCGAATACGCCCACCACACCGCCCACGATTTGCTTGAGAATGTGGAGTGGGTTTGCGATCAGCACGGTCCCGATCGCAGCGCCTCCAATGACAACGAGTTCGGCGGGCTGAACCAGGACCTTGAGGTTGCCATGCTCCATCAGGTAACCACCGATTACCGACCCGAAGACAATGATGATTCCAATAATTGCAAACATAGGGGATCAGACCTCCGAGCTTCCTGGGCTTCCTTGCGAGCCGGCTGCAGCCGCGACCTTTTTCAAAGAAGATCGCTGCAGGGAACTTTGCGCTCGCTTCAACAGGGAGTCGATCGAGTCACCCTCTTGAGCGGTCGCGAATCCGACGGAGGTGGTGACTGACAACTCATCACTCCACCAGCGCAGCCCGGCACACGTGACCATCTTCCGAATGCGTTCCCAGGTCATCTCTACACCGTGATCGCGGCAATTCACCAGGATCACGAGAAATTGATCGTCCGCCCAACGTCCCACGAAATCTCCAGGGCGAAAAGCGCTTTTCATGGTCTGTGCGACGACGTGCAGAATGGCGGCGGCGGCCTGGCGGCCGTAGGCAGAGCGAAAGTGCTCCAAGCGGTCCACCTGAATGGCCAGGATGCCGAATGGAAGGTGGTAGCGCGTGAAACTCGCGAGATTTTCGCCCAAGTGAAATCGGGTGAACTCCTGATTGGGGATGCCGGTGGTTTCATCCGCGCAACCATGGGCGGCTAGAGTGTGCTGATTGCGGTCCCGATCCGAGGCAAATCTCTGCTCGTCAAAACTCTGCGCCATTCCGATGATCGAACCGCGCGCATCGCGGATAGGAGCAACCCACATCATCACGTGGACCGGATGTCCCTCTTTGTGGCGCAACTGCATCTTCGCTTCGTGAGCCTTGCCCTGATGCATGGTTCGAGTGAGCGGACAGGTCGCGCCACAAGCGACACAGCCTTGACCGTCGCAGTGGACGAGAATATTGTCCCGCCAGGAGCGCCCGACTACCTCGTGCCGCTTGTGCCCAGTCAGCCTTTCAGCCCCCTGGTTCCAGAACCGAATTGTCCCATTTCGATCGGCCACAGAGATGCCCGTCTGCAGGCTATCCAACACGGCGCGGAGAATCTCCGGATCCTCAAAGTCAGGCATAAAGAAGCTGGAAGACGCGGCTAAGGTTCTCATCGGCAAAAAAGGGTCGGCGCTTCAGAGTCATCGTTGCTCGTGAGCTGATGACGACAGTAGTTTCGTAACTTCGGTCTCAATCGCCCGAATGGTCCTGTACCTTCGGACGCCCTCGATGAGCGAATACCCGATGCTTGAACCGGGCTGCGCCCGGGACGCGATCACAAAAGTAAAGGAAATCTCGAATTTGGCCGAAGAACCAGGCATAGCCACGTGTACGCCGAGACGCTGCTGGGACGTCTTTCTGAGTAGAGCAGTTCTACAGGTTGCCAAATGTTTCTTCTTTACAGAGCTTCGACAGAGAACCCGATCACGGAAAAACGCCGAGCCCGATCTCAGGTTGTATTTCGCTGGCTTGCGATCCTGGCGTTAACCGCAACTGCGAGCGCACAGCAGGACGTGAAAGATTTGAGTGAAGTGAGTCTGGAGGAGTTAAGCAACATTCAGGTTTATAGCGCGTCGAAGCACATGCAAAGCGCCAGCGATGCGCCTGCTTCGGTCACGGTCGTGACTGCAGATGAGATCCAAAAATACGGCTATCGCAATCTGGCCGACATTTTGCGCAGCGTGCCTGGCTTTTATGTCACCTACGACCGCGATTACACCTTCGTCGGCGTACGTGGCTTTGGGCGCCTGGGAGACTGGAACAGCCGCATTCTCGTACTGATCGACGGCCATCGCAGCAACAATAACGTTCTCGGCCAGGCCATGCTGGGGAACGAGTTTCTGGTGGATGTGGACATGATTGAACGAGTGGAGATTGTCCGCGGCCCCAGTTCTTCGCTCTATGGTGCCAACGCTTTTTTTGCCGTCATCAATGTCATCACGCGTACTCCGAAACAAGTGAAGGATTGGGAACTTTCTTTTCAGACGGGCAGCTTCGGCACCAACGAGGGCAGAGCGACCTACGGCCATCAGTTTCACAACCTGGGCGTGCTTGTCTCCGGCACGTTCTACAACAGCACGGGCCAGACCTTGTTTTTCCCTCAATTCGACAATCCGGCGAACAACAACGGCATCACCCGCGACACTGACTATGAATCTTATAAGCACATCCTGGCCACGCTGACTTATCACGGGTTCACGCTGCAGGGATTGTTCAGCACGCGCGATAAAGGGGTTCCGACAGCATATTTCGGGGCGGTGTTCAACGATCCCAGCGATTACAACATTGATAGCCATCAGTACGTCAGCCTGGACTACCAGCACCCGATCGGGAAATGGCAACTGGACGCGGGCACGAGTTATGACCAGGCTCGTTTGCAGGGACCTGTCCCCGAAGAGCCGCTAATGCCCGGCGAGCCGGTTGTGCTGAGCACGTACTCCTTCCGGGGAAATTGGTGGACGGGAGAAATCAAGGTCAGCCGCGATCTTTTCGAACGAAACCACCTTACAGTTGGGTCCGAGGTCCGGGACAACCTGCGGCAGGATCAGGGCGATCTGCTGAACCCTCCCAATACATTTTCTCCCGATCCAAACAGCTCGCTAATCAGCGCACTTTACGTCCAGGATGAATTCGGCATCACCAGCCGCCTCACGTTAAACGCGGGAGTTCGTTACGACCACTATTCGACTTTTGGTGGAACCACCAACCCGCGGGCGGCCTTGATCTATCGTGCCGCCCAGAAAACTGCACTGAAGCTGCTCTATGGCAATGCGTTCAGCGCTCCCGACGTTTATGAAATCTCTCCAGACTTCGGTGTTTTTTACGACAACAATTTGAGACTCCAGCCCGAGCATATTCAGAGTCTGGAGGCCAGGGTCGAACAGGGTCTGGGACAATACTTTCAGCTCTCCAGCGGTGTGTATCGCAACCGAATTAGCGACTTGATTTCACTCGTCCCCGGTACCGGCAATAACTTCCAGTACCAAAATGCCGGAAATGCGCAAGCCGTAGGAATGGACGTTGAGCTCAGTGCACGCGCAACCAACGGCTTGCAAGGCAAAGCCAGCTTCGATTATGTGGACGCGTACAGCGAAAGCGCAGGGCATCCGTCCCTAAATAACTCCCCCGGCCCCATGGCGAAGTTGAACCTGATTGTCCCCCTGATCGACCAACGGTTGTCCGCAGGAATCGAGGGGCAATTTCTGGGGAGGCGCCTGACCCTGTTGCAGGATTCCTTAAGCAGTTATCAGGTCTTCAACTTCACACTGCTGGGGCACACGGTCGGAAAACACTTAGATTTGGCGGCTAGCGTCTGGAATGTTCTGAACAAAAAATATTTCGATCCCGGCCGACCAGAGGACCCGGAAGATGCCATTCAGCAGGACGGGAGAAGCTTCCGGATCAAGATCACAGGCCGGTTCTGAAAAAACATGACGAGACCGGGAGTGTTAGGGAGCGAGCGGGTGAAAAACCCGCACACCCATCCTCGAAAGTAACATGCGGATTTCGAATCTCACTCCGGCGAAGGTCTCAGGCATGCCGAGTCCACCACGAGTTCTGGGGATGCTGGCCCTGTTAACGCTGCTCCTCGGCAGTGGATACACGCAATCCTCGACGGCTGGCGAGTATCAGATCAAAGCTGCATTTCTGTACAACTTCGCGAAGTTTGTCGAGTGGCCGGCGAGCAGTTTTCACGATGGGGCGGCGCCATTTCAGATCTGCGTCCTGGGACGTGATCCTTTCGGTGAAGGATTACTCAACATCACCCGCGAAAAGACAGTGAACGGACGCAAGCTCGAGGTCGATACGGTCGCCGATCTGGAGCATGCGAGAACCTGCCACATCCTGTTCATCGCCTCATCGGTGAGAATGCCCGTGCAGCAGATCATCGAAGGCCTGCGCGGGGCGAGTGTTCTCACCGTCGGCGACACCAAGGGCTTTGCCGAGCAGGGTGGAATGATCGATTTTGTGTTGCAGGACGATCGGGTGCAGTTCGATGTCAGCCGCACGGCGGTAGAGCAGGCTGGGCTGAAAATCAGCTCCAAACTGTTGAGTGTGGCGAAAGTTGTAATCAGGTAAGCCTGTATTGGGAGTGGTTCCTATGTGTCATTTTGGAGATCTGTCGATCCGCCACAAGCTTACCGCTCTCTTCCTGGCGATCAGCGGTTTCACCGCGTTGGCGGTTTCCTGTCCCATGGCAATTTATGACTTAGTCACCTTCAGGCACGCGGCGGTCCAAAACCTGGCTGTCTTAGGCGATGTTCTGGCCGGTAACAGCACAGCTGCTCTGACGTTTCGGGATGCAGAATCGGCGCGGGATGTCTTGCGGGCATTGCGGGCAGAACCGGACGTAATAGCGGCCTGTATTTATACCGCGGATGGCAAACCGTTCGCCAAGTATGCGCGGGAGGCGAACGGTTTGAGTTTCATACCTCCGGCCGCGCAGGCGGAGGCCACGCAATTCACGAATGGTCACCTGGTTCAGTTCCGCAAAATTGTGCTTGCGGGCGAGACCGTCGGCACGCTGTACATTGAATCGGATCTCGAAAGACTGCACTCGCGATTGCGAGGATACGCCTTCGCTTTCGTTTTGACTTTGCTGGTTACGCTTTCGCTGGCTTTCGTCCTCTCCTCTCGCTTTCAAAAACCTATTTCGCACCCTGTCCTTCAGTTAGTGGAGACCACCAAAGCGATCTCGGGCCGAGGCGACTACTCGATCCGAGCCGAAGTCCTGAACCATGATGAATTCGGACTTCTGACAACCGAGTTCAACGGCATGCTCGAGCAGATCGAGAGGCGCGATCTGGAACTACAACAGCATCGGGAGACGCTTGAAGAGCAAGTCGCTCACCGCACCGGCGAATTGCTGGCCATGAATACCGACCTCACTGTAGCCAAGGATGCGGCCGAAGCGGCAAGCCGCGCGAAAGGTGAATTTCTCGCCAACATGAGCCACGAGATCCGCACTCCGATCAACGGCATCATGGGCATGACTGAATTGGCCTTGGACACGGAACTAACCACCGAACAGCGGGACTATCTGCAACTAGTGAAATCTTCGGGCGAATCACTGCTATCGGTAATCAACGACATTCTGGATTTCTCCAAAGTGGAATCGGGAAAGCTGGATTTGGAAATGATCGAATTCAATCTCTACGATTGCGTGGGCGAGACCATGAAGACGCTGGCTCTGCGCGCTCACCAGAAACAGCTGGAGCTCGCCTATGACGCTGATCCCGAAGTGCCCTCGCACTTGCTCGGCGATCCTGGCCGCCTGCGGCAGATTCTGGTAAACCTGGTCGGCAACGCGATTAAGTTCACGCAGCGGGGAGAAGTTCTGGTTACGGTTGAGAAAAGCTCGCAAAGCGGCGGAAGCGTGGAACTTCATTTCAAAGTGAAGGACACCGGCATCGGCATTCCTCCGGACAAACAGGGGCTGCTCTTCAAAGCCTTTTCTCAGGCCGACAGCAGCACTACGCGCAAGTATGGGGGCACCGGCCTTGGACTGGTGATCTCAGTCCGCTTGGCTCAACTAATGGGGGGCAAGATGTGGGTGGACAGCAGCGAAGGTCAAGGAAGCACGTTTCACTTCACCGCACGCTTTGCGATTTCAGCGGCAGAGGTTCAACCCGCATCCCCTGCTCTCGAAACCGCGTTGCTAGGTCTGCGAGTTCTGGTCGTCGATGACAATAACACGAATCGGCGCATCCTCTTTGACATGACTCGCGGATGGGGAATGCGGCCTTATGCCACGGAAAACGGCGCGCTGGCGCTGGCCGCGATGGAAACGGCAGAGCAAGAACCCGATCCCTTCCGCGTGATCCTGATCGACTGTCATATGCCCGGAATGGATGGGTTCGAATTAGCGGAAAAAATGCAAACAAGAACCAAGCGGAATGCTGAGGTTGCTGAGCCCACCGTCCTGATGCTCACTTCGGGAGGACTGCCTGGCGAGGCCAACCGGTGCCGGGAGGTTGGTATCTCCGCCTATCTGCTCAAACCGGTGCTTAAAGACGACCTGCTGGCTGCGATCCGCGCGGCCTTGAGCCAACGTCGTGCGGAGACTGACAAGCCGCCCGCACTGGTTACGCGTCATACCCTGCGTGAATCGACACGCAAGCTGCGGGTCCTGGTGGCGGAAGATAACGCGGTGAACCAGGCCGTGATCCTTCGCGTCTTGCAGAAGATGGGCCACACGGCGGTGCTGGCACAAAACGGCAAAGAAGCGCTCGCGCTAGCTTCGGCAGAAAAATTCGACCTAGTTTTCATGGATGTTCAAATGCCAGAGATGGACGGCATGGCCGCGACCGCGGCCATCCGAGAAAATGAGAAAGTTAAAGGAGCAACGCACCTGCCGATCTTCGCCATGACCGCGCATGCGATGAAGGGTGACCGCGAACGCTGTTTGGCCTCCGGCATGGACGGGTACCTCACCAAGCCGGTTCGTTTTAGCGACATTGAACAGACATTGTCAAACACAGTGCGTTCGCCAATGACGCCAGCCAAACCTGCGGTACCAAAAGCATCCTGGGATAAGACAGGGGCTCTCAATCGTATTGGAGGCGATACGCAACTGTTGCAGGAACTGTGCCAGATCTTTTTGGAAGAGTCTCCGAAATTGCTGCAGAAACTCCGCCAGGCAGTGGCGGCGGGAGACGCGGACGGGGTCATGCGAGCGGCTCACAGCCTTAAGGGAGAGTCCAGCTACCTGGGCGCGGGCGCAACGTCGCAAGCTGCTCGCCAGCTCGAAGAGATGGGGCGCAGCAACGACCTTTCGCGTGCCGGTGAAACGCTCGGCGTGCTGGAGCGCGAGGCGATAGCTCTCCAACTCGAGCTCAAAGAGTTAGAAGGGGCACATCATGAATAAGCTTCCAGCCGGGCCAACGGGAACGCTCACAGGTCCAAAGCTGATCCCTGATGCGAGACTCTCCCCTGTGAACAGCGCACTTATCGCGGAAGACGATCCCATTTTCCGCCGGATTCTCGAGAGCTGGTTTAAGAAGTGGGACTACGAAGTTACAGCCGTGGACAACGGACTGACGGCGTGGGAAGTCTTGCAAAGCGACGATGCTCCGCAACTGGCAATCCTCGATTGGATGATGCCGGGGATGGACGGGATCGAGCTCTGTCGCAAAATCCGCAGCCGCAATCAGGGTCCCTACCGTTATGTTCTGCTGCTGACTGCCAAGGACGACAAACAAGATGTGATCGCCGGCCTTGAAGCCGGTGCCGACGATTATTTGACCAAGCCGTTTGATGTCGACGAACTGCGCGCAAGGGTTCGAGCGGGAAAGCGAATTCTCGATCTGCAAGCGGCCTTGCTCCACTCCCAAGATGATTTGCAGTTCGCCGCGGCTCATGATCCCTTAACCGGACTTTGGAATCGTGGCGCCATACTCGATTTACTGAGAAGAGAAGTTTCTCGCAGACAACGCACCAATGACCCCTTAGGCGTGGTTATGGCCGACATCGATTACTTCAAGAAAATCAACGACACGCACGGGCACCTGGTGGGCGACGTTGTGCTGCAAGAGGTGACGCGGCGTCTGGCCACTGGGGTGCGACCTTACGACGGGGTCGGCCGCTATGGGGGAGAAGAATTCTTGATCGTCTTCCCCGGATGTACCGCGAGCGACTTGATCGTCGGGGCGGAACGTTTGCGCCAAAGTGTCGCCGATACTCCTGTCGAAACCAGCGCGGGGCCGATTCCAGTCACTCTCAGCCTCGGGCTCGCTGCGGTGGAGCAAGTTGAAAACGAGATGCCCAATTGTGAAGCGCTTCTTCGCTCCGCCGATGAAGCCCTCTACACCGCCAAAGCTCGAGGCCGGAATCGCGCGGAAATCGGCCTGACATCTCAAGTCGCCGGACTGCACGCCGACTGATGCCGGCTGCGAGTTGTCGGAGAACGCTCCATCCCGAGATGCACTTAACGCAGATGTTAATCGTGCGAATAGCACATTGGTGGGTCTTTCTAGCCCGGACGTGCCATTCACAAGAATTAAAGGAAGAATTACTTTTCTAAGTGAGCAGTTCTGGGGGAGGGCTGCCCGGGCGTCCAATGACTCGCGAGAGTCGGACGCCCGTTTTTTGTTTTTGGAGACGTGATTCGGAGTTTACGTTGGCCGAACGAATGGCTTGGACTGTGATTTAGGTCAGTATGTCGAAATAGTGAAATTCACGGTGACGCGGGCCTCGGTTTCCACCGGTTGCCCGCCCTGGTAGTAAGGTTTGAAGTGCCACTGCTTGACCGCCTCGCGGGCAGCTTCCGAAAGAATCGCAGGCCCGCTGAGCACCTGGATGTCCTGAATGCTGCCGCTCTTGCTGATTAGCGCCTCCAAAACGACTGCGCCTTGAACTTTCATTTGCTTCGCGAGCAGCGGATAGCTGGGGTTCACTCGAGAGATCACTTGCGCGCTTCCCGGCGAAAGCTGAACCTGCGCGCTCGTCTTCGTCATCGCGGGAGTACTGCTGCCTGGGCTCTGGACTGCAGGAGCGGTTTGCTCCGGGGCTGTTTCGTCGCTGGGTTGCATCTGCAGCTTGACGGAACTATCCCCGGGACTAACAGCCCGGTGCTGATTGCCGGCAACGACCTCAACTTGGAGAGGAGGTAGTACGGCACGGTTCGTCGCTACGATGAACGGTGGGTCCGGCGCGCTGGTCGAATGTGGAGTCGCCGTTGATCGCTTTAATTTTGGCCGCGCGTGAACCGGCGATGGCACAGCAATTTTCGGTGGTGCGACGGGTGTTGCAGGCTTGGCCAGGGTGGCGGCAGGGCTCGCCCGGGGCACACTCTGGTCTGGCGTTTCAGAATCAGCACTTGGACTGGACGGGAACCAGAACTGGTGGTCCTTAATTACGACCGCGACCAGTGCGAGCACCAGAACCATCAGAGCAATGAGCATTCGGCGGCGCTGTTGCTGTTCGAAAGCCGTATGTGACGGGGAATCCCCCGG
>Ga0070733_10003512_pt1 | contig 10709 bp, 11 predicted proteins | sample Coa_R1_9_FD_66450 | JGI IMG/M metagenome (GOLD analysis project Ga0070733, IMG submission 66450) | Surface soil microbial communities from Centralia Pennsylvania, which are recovering from an underground coalmine fire - Coalmine... | ecosystem: Environmental > Terrestrial > Soil > Unclassified ... | reverse complement strand
GCTGCTGAGCACGTTCCGTCGTTGTCGATCACGAGTTTCGTGCGCGACCAATTGCCGATGACGGGCGCAAGTCGTCGAGAAAGCTCGGCCCGAACCGGCGTCCCCTGGACGGCTGGAAGGTTTGCCGTCTCATTGAGGACCCCATTTGAATCAATGAGACCGGGCACCCCGACGCCAATTCCGACGACCTCGTCGCCGCGCGACCTGGCAGATTCGATCAATGACGCCACCGCTTCCTCAAGCGAATCGAGGAGCTGGCGCGGCGAGTTGGGCGACGGAACGGGCGGCAATTCCTCGAGGACATCACCGTCCCTAGAAACGGCGACCCCAAGAATTTTTGTTCCTCCGACGTCGACACCAAGCGCGACATCCATCGTCGGGCGACGCTACTTCGCTCAAGTTTTAGAGACGGCAGGAATGTACCTACCCGGGGAATCGATCGTCAGAGGATCCAGATGGCCGTCCGATAGCCTCATGACCACGCGGGCGTAGCTCAATGGCAGAGTTCCAGCCTTCCAAGCTGGCCATGCGGGTTCGATTCCCGTCGCCCGCTCCGTCGCCCGCTCCGGTGCGGGCCGTCGCGTAATCGGCGACCGATCCGTCGCGGCAATTCGTAGAGACCCTGCTCACGGATTCTTTGGTAGCGCCGGCCGGGTCAAGCTTGAAGCGTCGGGGCGATCCCGACCCTTCGTCGTGTCGCCGATGACGCGACACATCCAAGGCGGCTTGTCACCTATCCATCTCGGTCAGATCGTCCTTGGTCGGCATCTCGGCACCTCGACGAGAGCAGACTGCGGCGGCCACGCGGAGAGCGACGTCGAGGGCGGCGTCGAGTCCCTCAGCCGATATCGACGAGAGTCGGTCCTTCGATAGCAGTCCGAGTTCCGACAAGGATGCAAGGAGGCCGGCCGTGAAGCCGTCGCCGGCACCGATCGTGTCGACGACACGAACTTTCTTTGGGGAGCGGGTCACTTCAAGGCGCGGAGTGAAGGCAGTCGTCGGGCGCTCCCCACACGTGACGAACACGACCGCGCTGCCTTGAGAGAGAATCCGCCTCGCCATGTCAGCCGCAGATGTCCGGGGTTCTAGATATCCGATGTCGTCAGCGCTCAATTTGACGATGTCGGCCAATGCGCAGAGTTGATAGAAGCGATCGGTCAAGTTGTTACTGCCCTCTACCAACTGAGGTCGAACGTTCGGGTCAAAGGAGACAACGTGCGTTGGCTTAGCGAGGCCCATTAGCCGCTCGAATTCCGACGCGGCGGGCTCGAGCACCAAAGAGTTCGATCCAAAATGAAGCGCGTCCACGGCGGCAAGCAAGGTTGTGTTGTCGGTGCCAGGCCAATTTCGATCAGCAGATGTCGCGTTGTAGAAGGCATACGAGGCGTCCGAGTCGTGGACTCGCGCGAAGCTCAAAGTGCTCGGCCGGTCGAGGCGAACCACATAGTCGGTTGCGACGCCGCTCGATTCAAGGCCGGCGAGGAGCTCGTCGCCAAAGAGGTCAGTCGAGATAGCGCCGACGAACGCCGATTCGATCCCAAGTCGTCCAAGTCCACGGGCAACGTTGTATGGCGAGCCACCAACGAAGTCAGTCCAAAGCGATGACGATCCGGTGACATCGGGAACAAAATCGATGAGCGATTCTCCGCACGACGCGATCACGGCTCTGTCCGGATCGTCTTAGTTATCTGGCCGTTTCGTGAGAAGCAGCTCAAGAGACCAGACGGTGAAGCCTGCGCGTCATTCGGTCGGCGCCACCGTCGTCGCCGACTCATCGGATGGCATCGGTTCTCCTCCCATCTCACGAAGCATTGGCAGCGCCCCGGATCTGACGAAGACGAAGCAGAGGACCAATGCGACGAGGATCGCCACAATGTCGAGGAAAGATGTGTAGTTCCACCGAACAGCAATGTTCACAACGTGGGCTCGGTGTGTCGAGGGGATTATCCCAAGACCGCCGAAGATGAGCTCGACGAGAAATGCCGCGACGACCATTGACAGGTAGAACGTTCCGAAGATGACGAACGCAGTACGCGTTCCGTAGTACTTCCGATAGATGACGAGGATCGGAAGAATGATGAGGTCGGCAAAGACGAACGCGACAACCCCCCCGAAGCCGATTCCCCGCGTCCACAGCACCGCCGCCAAAGGAACGTTGCCAACCGAGCAGACCGAGCTCAACACACTCACGATCGGTCCGATCAGGGGGCCGACGAACTTCTCAGCGAGGGGATGATTCGACACAAAGAGATCTCGCCAGAACCCTGTCGGGACCCAGGCACCGACCGCCCCGGCTAGCAACAGCCCAACGGCGATGTCCCGGATCACAGCGGCCCACTCCATGACGAATATCTGGGACACCGACGTCAACGCCCCCCGCGCACGCAACCGACGCCACAGGCTCCCGCTAGCGGCGATACTCATGTCCATCGCCGCGTGCCCCTCCATCGATCCGGCGCGTCCACGATTCGCTTGCGTTCGCGCCTCACGAAGCAGGCGATCTCGCACGAACAGGCGGAACGCCACCGCGACAAGCACGATCATGATCGGCCCGCCGACGAATTCAGCCGCCGTGAACTGCCAGCCGATGAGGACGGCGAGCACGACACCGAGCTCGACGACAAGGTTCGTCGATGCGATTTCGAATGCCATCGCCGCTGAAAGGCTCGCCCCCTGCCGGTAAAGAGTTCGAGCAAGGGCGACCGCGGCGTACGAGCACGACGACGAGGCGATGCCGAACCCGGTCGCGAGCGCGATTGTCCGGGGACGATCGTCACCGAGACGCCTCACGATTGTTGACCGCCTTACGAGAGCCTGGATCACAGAGGCGGCAGCGAATCCGAAAATGAGCGCCCAGAGGATCTGCCAGGTCATCGTGCCGGTGAGGGTCAGCGCGTGTCCGATGGCGTGGAAGAGCCGCATCCTGGTCAGAAAGGGGCCCGCATCGCGCCACCGAAACGAAAAGACCGGTGGCGCAGCATCGATTCAGTTCACCACGCCGACCCGATCTCGCCCAATGCGCAGCTCGCGGGGGCCATCGGACCGCGGCAGACGCAAAAAAGACCCCGGTGGTCCGGCGGGGGTAACCGGACGACCGGGGTCGAGTTCCGCAGCGGCACAGGAGGGAGTGTCGTCAGCGGCGGTGGTTGTTGTTCGGTTAAGAGATTGCCCAACGAACCTGTGAAGTTGCTGCGACTTCTCGTTAGGTCACCTGAGAAATCCCGAAACCTCGTCCAACGCCAAATGGTCAGACCCGTGCCGCGCGGACCTTCTCCAGCGATTCGGACCGTCGGCGGGCGACTGTGCTTTCGGGCAAGGAGAGTTCGTCGGCGATCGCTCGGTTGGTCTTGCCCTTGATAACGCCCATCACGATCGCGGCCTCAGTCGAGTCGAACCCGTATTGGCTGCCGGAATGGACTGAGTCAAAGGACCGCGTCATCAGGGAGACGTCGAAGTGACTCGCGCCCGAGGCAGCGGACCTGATGCAAGAGACGACGTCTCCGCCGCGTATTTGTTTGAGGACGAACCCCGACGCCCCAGCCAGAAATGCTGCAGTGACGGATTCGACGTCGATATAGGCCGTCAGCAACACGCACTTGACATCGAGCTTTAGACCTTTGATCGTTCGACACACATCTACGCCGTCACCGTCTGGAAGGCGGACATCGAGCACAACAACGTCCGGCTGCGCCCGTTCGACGAGCGGCAGGACATCCCGGGCGTAAGCGGCTTCTCCCACCACTTTGAGGTCGGTTTCTCGTTCGAGGAGATTCCGCAGGCCGTGGCGCACCGCGGCATGGTCGTCGACGAGCAGGATTCGAGTCGTCATCAAGAAACAGCCTGCGACGAGGACCCGCCCCAGGTCAGGGTCAAAGGTCCCAGCAAGAGTCCTTTGTGCTCGAATCGGCGACAAGATGGCACTCTTATCAAGTGCCGTACCGGAACATCACTGATCCAGCTCGACTGCAAAGGCTCTTGGAAGCGGTCCTCGTCATCGAGCGCGACCTCGAGCTCGACGTCGCGCTTCGTCACATCGTCGAGCAGGCATGCGCCCTCGTTGAGGCGCGTTATGGCGCCCTCGGGGTGATCGAGCCGGGATCGAAACGGCTCTCGCAGTTTGTGACGGCGGGGATCGACCCTGAAGCAGCGGCGAAGATCGATCATCTCCCGACCGGTGAAGGAGTGCTCGGAGTGCTCATCGACGACCCGGTACCGCTTCGTCTCGCCCATATTTCCGAACACCCGAAATCGGTCGGTTTCCCGAAGAACCATCCTCCGATGAGCTCGTTTCTCGGGGCGCCGGTGATGGCGCGCGGCGAGGTATTCGGCAACTTGTATCTGACTGAGAAAATCAACGCGGAAGAGTTCAGCGAAGAGGACACCGACGTGATCATGGCGATCGCGGTCGCCGCGGGGTTCGTTGTCGAAAACGCTCACTTGCACGCAAAGGTCGGCGAGCTCGACGTCGCGTCAGACAGAGTACGAATCGCGCATGACCTCCATGACAACGTCATCCAGCGACTGTTTGCGACGGGGCTCTCCCTCGAAAGCACGCTCCGGCTCGTGGACTCGCTCGAGGCTTCGGAGGCAATCCAGACGGCGGTCGGAGACCTCGACGACACGATCAGACAGATCCGTACCGCGATCTTCGCTCTCGAGCCACTCCCCTACAGCCGCCGGGGGGTGCGCGCGCGGCTGCTCGACCTCTGCGCGGAGTCCGTGCGTGGACTCGGTTTTGAGCCATCGGTGACGATTTCTGGCCCGATCGATACAGAAGTCACCGAGCTAATCGCCGGGAACATCCTCGCGGTCGTGCGCGAAGCCTTGACGAACGTTGGTCGACACGCTCGGGCGACACGCGCCCACGTCGAATTAGCGGTGGCGGATCATTGTGCGCGCGTAGTCGTCACCGACGACGGCATCGGGGCCTCCGCCACGCCCGAGCGCGGGAGCAGGGGGCTCGCCAACATGGCGGAGCGAGCAAGGATCCTCGGCGGATCGTTCGAGGTGGTGAGGCTCAAGCCTTCGGGAACCGAGATCCGCTTCGAGGTGCCACTCGTCGCGTAGTCGCTAGCGCAATCCTTGCCGTTAGGTTGCGAGACGTGACCGAGGTGGCCCTCGCTAGCCGCGACGGCATCCGAATCGTCGCCCACGAGCTCGGTGGCACGGGGCCGCCGGCTCTCTTCGTGCACGGAACCGGGTTCAATGCCCTGAGCTTCCGGCCGCTCGCCGAACTCCTTGCGTCGCATTTTCGATGCGCTGGTGTCGACCTTGGCGCTCACGGACACTCTGGCCGCCCCGATTCGTTGAGCTGGGACGGCTTCGTCGACGACGTCATCGCGTCGGTCACCGGGCTAGGAATTGAAGGAGCGATCGGGATCGGCCACTCGATGGGGGCGACCGCACTGCTCTCCGCTGCGTCGAGACAGCCTTCGCTCTTCTCCTTTCTTTACTGCTACGAACCAATCGTTATCTCGCCGGAGATGCCCGACAGTACGCCGGACGGGCTCTCAGAGATAGCAAGGCGCAGAAGGGCGGTGTTTGAGACGCGCGAGGCGGCCAATGAGCGCCTGTCCAGCCGTCCACCTTTTTCCACGTTCGACCCTCGTGCGCTCGCCGGCTACCTCGAAGGCGGGCTCGTCGAGGAAAAAGACGGCTCTGTCCGCCTCGCCTGCCTGCCAGAAGACGAGGCCGCCATATACGAAGAGGCGATCTCGTTCGAGCTGCTCTCGGCGCTCGGATCGGTCATCTGCCCGGTGACGATCGCCTTTGGCGCCGACGGCGGGGTCATCTCAAGGGCCGGTGCCTCATTGATCTCGTCTCGCCTTCCAACGGCGAAAATCGACGAGCTGTCTGGCCTCGACCACTTCGGACCGATGGTCGCTCCCTCCGAGGTCGCTCGGTCGATAATCCATGACTTCGATACAGCCGACACGTAGTCTCGGCGGCAATGGCCGTCGCCCCACCGAGCACGCTTTCTCCCTCCAAGCTCGCCCGATTCACCCAGTGCCCGCTCGCCTTTCGATACTCCTACATCGACCACCTGCCCGAGCCGTCGACGGTTCCACAAGTGCGGGGAACGCTCGTTCATCGAACTCTCGAGCTTTTGTTCGCGACGTCCGGCGGTGTCGATCGCACTCCGGCTCGGGCCGTCGCCGCCCTCGAAGAGGCCTGGGAGGAGCGGTTGGGCTGGCGGGAATTCGTAGAGCTCGGCCTCGACGAAACAGAAGAGCGCCAGCTGCTCGAGGACGCCCGCTTATTGCTCGCCAAGTACTTCGAGCTCGAAGACCCGGCGGGTGTGCACGAGATCGGGCTCGAGCTCAACTTGCGAGCGAAAGTCTCAGGTGTCGAGTTGAACGGGATCATCGACCGACTCGACGATCTCGGGGACGGCACATTCGCCGTCGTCGACTACAAGACCGGCGCATCGCCGCACGAGATGCGTTCGCGCTCGAGCTTTGCAGGCGTCTCGTTCTACGCCGTCTTGTGCGAGGAGGTCTATGGACGAGCGCCGAGCGAGGTCCGGCTCATCTACTTAAAAGACCAGGTCGTACTAGTCCAGTCGGTGACCGAGCAGCAGGTGCGAGGCGCGCGCCTACGAGCGGTGGCAGCGTGGTCCGCGATCCAACGGGCGTGTGAGAGGGAAGACTTTCGACCCCACCCTTCCGCCCTTTGCAGATCGTGCGCGTTCCGATCTCACTGCCCCGTCTTTGCCGAGAACGAATTGCAGCCAATAGAGCAGATAACGGCCTGATCCTCTCCGTTAGCCTCTACGACGATGACGCACGAGTTCGTCACCGCCTTCGACGAACAGGTCGACGCCCTTTTCGACAAGATTCGCGGCAACCGGGTCGCTGACCGCGTCTTTTACACCGCTTCGGCGCTTGGCGACTTTGGCCTGATCTGGGTCGTCTTTGCACTCCTGCGGGCGCTACGCGGCGGCGCCCGCAACGAGAAGGCCGCCGTCCGGGCGATCATCGCAACAGGGATCGAGTCGGTCCTCGTCAACGTCATCTTGAAGTCATTCGTGAGAAGGCATCGCCCTTCTCACCAGCACGACCACCCGCTCCCGTTGCGCCAACCGCTTTCGTCGAGCTTTCCATCGGGCCACGCGACTGCCGCGTTCTGCGGCGCGACTCTGCTCGCCGACGGAGGCGATCCACTCGCGCCGCTCTATTACGCGACGGCCGCCGTGGTGGCGGCGAGTCGCGTCTACGTCCGTATCCACCACGCCTCCGACGTTCTCGGCGGGGTCGTCGTCGGACGAGCGCTCGGGCTGATCGGCCGCCGCATCGTGCCGCTCGACGAACGTGAATAGGGCAGGCAAGGAATTGCCGACGACGCGAAACGTTGGCGAAGGATGAATCGGACATGAGCGTCGCGATCGTGATGGGAAGCGATTCGGACGAGCCAATCATGCGCGAGGCGGCCGAGGCACTCGACGAATTCGGCATCGATTGGCAAATGCGCATCCTTTCTGCGCATCGCACACCAGACGACGCAATCGCCTTTGCTCGATCGGCGAAGCAAAACGGGGTGGCGGTTCTCATTGCCGGAGCCGGAGGTGCCGCTCACCTCGCTGGCGTCCTGGCAGCGGCAACGCCTCTGCCCGTGATCGGCGTGCCGATCCCGCTGAAGACGATGTCCGGACTCGACTCTCTTTTGTCGATGGCGCAGATGCCACGCGGTGTGCCGGTCGCGACCGTCGCCATCGGAGGTGGCCGCAACGCCGGGCTCTTGGCGGCGCGCATCATCGGCATCTCCGACGAAGGAGTGGGAGCCGCGGTCGTCAGTTTCCAAGAAAGACTCGCCCAAGAGGTGCGGGCAAAGGACGTGGCATTGCAAGAGCGTTTGTCGAAATGACCTCGCTCGTCGAGCGACTCGGATTCAAACCGGACAGCCGCCTACTGATCATCTCCTGTGACGACCTCGGTTTTTTGCATTCGGCGAACACCGCAATCTATGAGGCGCTGCGCGACGGGCTGGCGACGTCCGCCTCGCTCATGGTCCCGGCACCCTGGGCGCGAGACGCCGCCTCGAACTACCGGGGAGAAGACGTCGGCGTGCACCTCACTCTCAACTCCGAACACGAGCTTTACAGGTGGCGTCCGATCACTCACGCGCCCTCGCTCCTCGACGGCGATGGAGGAATGCCGCGCACGATCGAGGACGTCTGGGAACACGCCGACCTCGACGAAGTGCGAAGGGAGTGGCGCGCTCAGATCGAGCGGGCGATCCTGTGGGGCTTCGACGTCACCCACCTAGACGCGCACCTCGGCGGCGTCGAACTCAAACCCGAGTTCTACGACTGCTATCTGGACCTCGCCGAGGAGTTCGGGCTCCCTGTTCGCCTCCCACCGATCGAAGACGAGCCCTTGATCGGCTTTCCGTGCCGAAGACTCGCGGAAGAGCGCGGTGTGCTCGCGCCGGACTCGACGATCCGAATCTCAGAGCTCAGCGAGCAAATCTCGGAATCCGAATCGGCATTCGAGGTGATTCCGCCCGGAGTGACCGAGATTCGGGTTGTCCCTTCGCTCGACACCACCGAATTGCGCGCCTCTGCGGTCGACTGGGACATGCGCGTCGCCGATCACAACCTCGTTGCCAAGGAGAGCACCCTCGCCGTCTGGCTATCTGGGTTGCAAACGACCGGATTCCGCGCCCTTCGCCAGCTGATGAGAAGACCCGAACGCCGAGCGCGCTCGGCGCGGCGGGAGGGCCGCTAGCCGAAGCGGGGGACGTAGGCGCCGCGGCCGAGCGCGGCGCTCTCGAAGGGATCGATCGTCTCATCGACATCCCCGCGCACTTCGGTCACCCACTCGAGACGTTCTTTCAACATCCGCTCGACGCCCCCTTGCAAGGTGACGGCAGAGATGGCGCACGAACCACAGGCTCCTTGGAGCTGCACTTCGACGACCCCGGTTTCATAGTCGGCGTTCTCGAGCACGAGATCACCACCATCTTCACGCACAGCTTCCGCCATCATCTCCACGAGGTCGGAAAGTTCGGCGCGTCGCGCTTCGAGCTCTTCGGGTGAGATCGTGGTCGCTTGGGAGCCGGCGGTCTCAGGCGCGGCTTCCGAGGCCGTCGATTGATCCTGGATCTCGCTCGTCGTCCTCACCGCCTTCGTCTTTTCGTCGAAGATTGCCTCAACGCTGTGCCATTTTCAGGCCTTAGGATGCGCCGGTGCAGCTCGTCGTCCTTGCGGCCGGCCACGGGATCCGCTTCGGCGGCTTAAAGCAGCTCGCTCCCGTCGGACCACACGGCGAGGCCATCATGGACTATACGGCCGAAGCGGCCGCAGCCTGCGGTTTCGACGGGGCTGTTGTCGTGATCCGCGAGGAAATCCGCGACGAGATCGGGCGACACATCAAGGCGCGCTGGCCGGCGAGCTTGCCTGTGACGTTCGTCTGTCAGGCGGCAACTCCTGGAACCGCACAAGCTGTCGCGACGGCCGGGGCGGCGCTCGACGGACCGTTCGGGGTCGTGAACGCCGACGACCTCTACGGCGAGTCTGCGCTGCGGATTGTCCGAGATCACTTCGCTCCAAACACGACACGCCGAGCGCCCGACGACGCGCACCTTCTCGTCGCCTATCGACTCGGGCGAACGATCCTCACTTCTGCGACGGTGAAACGCGGAATCTGTGAAACCGGCCCCGACGGAAGGCTCGTGCGCGTCGTCGAGCACACTGTCAGGCTTCGCGACGACGGCACGTTCGAGGCGAAACCGATCGACGAGAGCGAGCCGCCAACAGATGCCAAAGTCCTTTCGGGATCAGAACCGACCTCGATGAACCTGTGGGGTTTCCACCATCGGATGCTCGACCACCTGCAGATGGCGATCGACAAGCACGCGAAGGCGCCGCACGAACGCGAGCTCCTCCTCGTCGAGGTCGTCGGGAGCCTCGTCGACACAGGCGCCGATCGCGTCCGCGTCATCGACACCGAGGCACGGTGCATCGGCGTCACCCACCGTGAGGACGTCGCGATCGTTCGCGAGCAGCTCGCCGTCCACCCCGAGATGCTTGCCCCGATATCGAACAAGAACGAGGGCTGATCCGGGCAACCGTCTTGAGGGCCGCGTAATCTCGTCTCGATGTCCTTGGTCTATGTGAACGGCGCGCTCGTCGCGCCGAAGGACGCCTCGATATCTGTGTTCGACCACGGACTCGTAACAGGAGACGGGGTGTTCGAGACGATCCTTTTGCATCTCGGTCGCCCCTTTGCGCTTCGCCAACACCTCGCTCGCCTGGAACGATCGGCGTCAGGTCTTGGGATCGAGACAGCGTCGCCCGAGGTGATCTCCTCAGCGATTGAAGCGGTCGTCGAATCGTGTGATTTCGACAACGGGCGGATCCGTGTGACCGTCACATCCGGACCCGGTCCGCTCGGATCTGCTCGAGGCGGTGGCTCCCCAACGCTCATCGTCGCCGCCGAGCCCTTCTCCTCGGCTCCAGTCGCCAACGTTGCCGTCGTTCCGTGGACGCGCAACGAGTTCGGTGCGCTGAGCGGGCTGAAGACGACGTCCTATGCGGACAACGCGCTGGCACTCGCCTATGCGCACGAACGCCGTGCCGACGAGGCGATCTTCATCAACACCTCGGGAATGCTGTGTGAAGGCACCGGGTCCAACATCTTCGTCGTAATCGAAGGCGAGCTCGTTACCCCACCACTTTCGTCGGGCTGTCTCGACGGCGTCACCCGCTC
>Ga0070733_10003511_pt1 | contig 10709 bp, 7 predicted proteins | sample Coa_R1_9_FD_66450 | JGI IMG/M metagenome (GOLD analysis project Ga0070733, IMG submission 66450) | Surface soil microbial communities from Centralia Pennsylvania, which are recovering from an underground coalmine fire - Coalmine... | ecosystem: Environmental > Terrestrial > Soil > Unclassified ... | reverse complement strand
CTATCTCGGCGCGCACACGCATTTCTTTAGCTACGGGGAAAACCTCGGACACCCCGACTGCCCAATCCCGCTGGCCGATATTTCCTGGCGGGCGACCCGCCCGCCGGTCGATATCGAGCTGTGGCCCGAGCCGTCCGGTTCCGGAGGCGATCCAGGATGCTTCACCTCGATCGCGAGCTGGGATAACCACGGCAAGGACATCGAATACGAAGGCTCGACCTATTTGTGGTCGAAGCACGTCAACTTCCTCAAATTCCTCGATCTGCCGCGACGGCGGACTGAGACCTGCTTCCGGATGGCGATTGAGCCGCCGAATGATGACATCCGCCGTCAAGTCGAGGGAAACGGCTGGAAGCTCACTGACCCTCGCCCTATTTCCGCCGACATCTCAGCCTACAGGGATTTCGTGGCCGGCTCGCGGGGCGAGTTCACCGTGGCCAAGGACATCTATGCTCGTACGAATAGCGGCTGGTTCAGCGACCGCGCGGTTTGCTATCTCGCCAGTGGCCGGCCGGTGGTAACGATGCGCACCGGCTGCGCAGAGCACCTGCCACTAGGCGAAGGGCTGTTCGACTTTGCCACGCACGCCGAGGCGGAAGCCGCGATCGACGCTATCGCCGGCGACTATAGGCGCCATAGCCGCGCGGCGCGCGAAATCGCCCGCGAGTATTTCGCCGCCGATCGGCTGCTCGGTGCGGTTTTGTCGGAGGCCGGGCTGTGACGGCTCGTGGCCGATCGCAGCGGGATTCAGGCTTGACAGCGCTGCAGGGGTCGGCGAAACGGTGCGGTAATGTCGGCGTGCGACAATGCGCCGGCGAAAAGACGCATCGGGGCAATCGTCTGCGGGACGCTTGATGGATTCGCTTAGCACCTTGGCCCGTGCCGGAGCCGGCGCGGTGGCGCCTCGTTCGACGGCCTTGCCACGACCGTTGCAGAACTCCGACCAATTGTGGAACCGGCTGACGGTAGCGTTGCTGTTGATCGCGGCAGCGCTGGTGCTGCTGACGTTCCGGTCCTACGGCGTGACGTGGGACGAGGACATGCAGCGCTGGTACGGCGACCTTGTCCTCGACAACTATCTGTCGTGGGTTGGTCTGGCGCGAAAGCCGCACTGGCTGCTGCTCTACAGCTACGGCGATCTCTATAATTACGGCGCGGTCTTCGACATCACCGCCTCGGCGTTGAACCGCGTGTCGCCGCTTGGCGTGTTCGAAACGCGCCATCTGTTAAATGCGCTGGTTGGCCTTGTCGGTGTCGCCGGTGCATGGAAACTCGGCAACCGTTTGGGCGGTGCCCGAGCCGGCTTCCTCGCCGCGCTCTTCCTGTTACTGACGCCCAATTATTTTGGGCAGATGTTCAACAACCCCAAGGACATTCCGTTCGCCGCGGGGTTCATCTGGGCGACGTACTACCTGGTTCGCATTGTCCCGTTCTTGCCGCGCCCGCCCTGGCGCCTGGTCGTCAAACTGGCGGTGGCGACGGGCCTAGCGATGGCCGTGCGGATCGGCGGATTACTGCTCGTCTGCTATCTCGGCTTGATGCTGGTGCTGTTCGCGCTGTGGCAGGGCGTCGCCGCCCGGCGGCTGGCCGCGCTGACCGCCGCCGGCTGGACCAGTCTGTGGCGGGTTTTCGTGCCAGTCGCGATCATCGCCTACGCGCTGATGCTGGTGTTCTGGCCGTGGGCGCAGAGCGCTCCGATCGCCCATCCGCTGAGCGCGCTTGCGGTGTTCTCGCACGAGATCATCCCAACCAAAATCCTGTTCGACGGCCGCCTCTACACGCCGGGTCAGGTACCGTGGACCTATCTGCCGACCTACATCGGGCTGGCATTACCGGAACTGGTCATGGCGCTACTCATCACGGCGCCAATCGTTGCTTGCGTAGCACAGGCCCGACAGAGGAATTGGCGCGCCGACCGCATCCTGCCGCTGTTTATGCTCGGCTTTACCATCGTCTTCCCGGTGGCCTACGCGATCGCGGTCAACGCAGTGCTGTTCAACGGCATGCGGCATTTCATCTTTGTGCTGCCGCCGATTGCGGTCTCGGCCGCTCTGATCGCTGACATCGCGGTGCGCCGGCTCGCCGATTTGCCTTACCGCACGCCGATCTACGCCGCGCTCGCACTTTATGGCGTGGCCCACGTCACGGTCATGGTGTCGTTGCACCCTGATCAGTACGTCTATTACAACGGCTTCGTTGGTGGCGTGGCCGGGGCCGAGAACAAGTTCAAGCTCGACTATTGGGCCAATTCCTATGCCGAGGCCGTGCGTGGGCTGGAGAATTACCTGCGCAAGCAATACGGCGCCGACTTCGAGGAGCACGAATTCACCGTCGCGGTCAACGGCCCGCCGGTATCGGCGCGCTATTATTTCCCGCCGAATTTCCGGCAGGTCGTGCAGGCGAAAAAGGCCGACTTCGTGATCGGCTTCACGCTCGACGATACCGAACATTATCTGACCGATCTGCCGGTCTACCGCGTGACGCGGATGGGCGCGCTATTGTCGGTGGTGGTCGACCACCGCGAATACCTCGCCGAGGAGCGCATTGCGCATCAGCCGATCGCCGGGGCGACGCCGCGCCAAGCCCCACGCTTGCCCTATTAAACCGGGTGGAATAGCCCGCAGCTGGCGGACGTTTTCACCGCCGCCGAGCCCCGGCCTGTGCAGGAGAACCCGCCTGGAACGTGACGAGTACGAGAAGCTCGACCGCACCGAAGATCGGATGTGGTGGTTCTCGGCGCTGCACGCGAACGTGCTGGCAGTCTGCTCGCGGAACGCATCCGATGCCCAGGAAATGCGCGTTCTTGACGCCGGCTGCGGCACGGGTGGTCTGCTGGCACGGCTCGGCGCGGCGCGCGGCGCAATCGGAATCGATGCCGATGCCAGCGCTTGCACCCGCGCCGCCGCGAAAAGCGCACGTCCGGTCTGCGCCGGGTCGGTGGATGCCCTGCCCTTCGCCGACGCATCGTTCACGACAATCGTCAGTGCCGACGTGTTGTGTCATCGCGGCGTCGACGAACGGCGCGCGCTCGAGCAATTCCACCGCTGTCTCACCGCCGACGGCGTCCTCGTCCTCAACCTGCCAGCCTATCGCTGGCTGATGTCGCGCCACGACGCGGCGGTCTACAATGTGCGGCGATACACCAAAACTGGCGTCGTCTCGTTGCTGCACGCCGCCGGGTTTCGCCCGCTTTTTGCGAGTTATTGGAATATGCTGCTGTTTCCGCTGATGGTGCTGACACGCAAGCTGCTGCCAGGCGGCAGCAGCGACGTGACACCGCAGCCGGCCTGGGCCGACGCCATCGGGCGGGCGGCAACCGGCCTCGAGCGGATACTGATCCGCGCCGGCATTGCCCTACCGTTTGGCGGATCGGTGCTGGCGGTCGCCGCGAAAATCGAGAGTTTCCATGCCTGACACCGTGCCGAGCCTCGCCCTGTCGATCGTCATTCCCGTCTACAACGGCGCCGAGAGCATCACCGAGTTGGTCGAGGCGCTTGAAGCTCTTGAGGTCTCGGGCGGGCTTGAGATCGTCCTCGTCAACGACGGCAGCCCCGATAACAGCCTCGAGATCTGCCAGAGCCTCGTCGCGCGGGCGCGAGTGCCGATTATCCTGGTCAACCTGGCGCGCAATTTCGGCGAGCACAACGCGGTGATGGCGGGGCTACGGCAGGCACGCGGCGCGCATGTCATCACCATGGACGACGATCTGCAGAACCCGCCGGAAGAGGTCGGCCGCCTGCTCGCCTTTGCCCAGGAAAGCGGACGCGAGGTCATCTACACCTATTACGACGAGAAACAGCATGCCGCTTGGCGCAATCTCGGCAGCCAATTCACCAACTGGGTCGCCGGGTTCGTTCTCGACAAGCCAAAGGGGTTTTACCTGTCGAGCTTCCGTTGCATGAGCGCCTTTGTCGTCGGCGAGATCACCCGGTATGAAGGCCCGTTCCCCTATGTCGATGGGCTGATCCTGCAGGTGACGCAAAACATCGACCGGCTGCTCGTGACACATCTGCCGCGCGCCGTCGGGCGCAGCAACTACACGCTGCGGCGGCTGCTGCGGCTGTGGATGAGCATGTTCGTCAATTTCTCGGTCATGCCGCTGCGGATCAGCACGTTGACCGGATTCGCGCTGAGCGCGATGGGCGCGCTCGGCGGAGCGGCGGCGATTATCGAGGCGCTGTTCTTTTCGCCGCCTCCGGGCTGGGCCTCGGTGTTCGCCGCGGTGCTGCTGCTCTCCGGCGTGCAGCTGATGATCCTCGGCATCGTCGGCGAATATCTCGGCCGGCTCTATTTGACGACCAACGGCAAGCCGCAATCGGTGGTGAAAAGCGTCACCCGTGGGAAGCTGGCCACATCGGCGTCGGCGCCGCCGGTGCGGCTGCGGCGGCGCGGCTGATGGCCTTGTCGTACTTGAGCCTTGCCGTCGCGATCCTGCTCGGGATCGCCGGCCAGATCGTGCTCAAATCCGGCGCGGCCAGCGCGTCAAGCGTAACCGGGCAATTACTGAACCCGCTGACCTGGGGCGGCCTTGTCATCTATGGCTTTGCCGCGATCGCCTATGTCGTTGCGCTCAACAAGATCCCTGTGTCGATCGCCTTCCCGTCGGTCGCGGCGAGCTACGCCGTCGTCGCGGTGCTCGCCCACCTGTTATGGAACGAACCGCTCGGCTTGCCGCAATGGGGCGGCATCGCGCTGATCGGCGCGGGGATCGTGCTGATCCACCAGGCGTGACGCGCGTTTCGCGAAGACCGGGAGACCCCGGCCCCGGCGAAAACTACGCCATGAACATCGATGCCGCGTGCCAGATAGACGCCGCCGTCTGAGACGCCGTCGTTGCGCCCGGCGGGTCGGCGACACCCAACGGATGCCAATTGGTTCCGGCCGATCCCAGCGAAGTCTGGCCAACGATCTGATTACCCCGGATATCGAAACCGAGGAATTGGCCAGTATTGACGTCCTGCATGATCAAGTCGGATTCGTTCAGATTGCCGGTGATGTCGGTAATCCCGGCGACATGCCACTCGGTCCCGATCTGACCCAGTCCGGTAGCGCCGACGATCCTGTTATTCTGGACATCCCAAATCTGCATCTGCCCGGTCGAGGCGCTGTGGATCAGGATGTCGGTTTCATTGGCGTTGGTGCTGAAGTCGCCGGTGAAGATCTGCCAGTCATTGCCGAATCCGGCCAGCCCGCTGATGCCGACGATCTGGTTGTGCTGGACATCGAAATCGTAAACCCCGCCTGAATTCGGGTCGCGCATCAGGAAGTCGGTCTCATTCGGAATGCTGCTGAAATCGCCGGACCCGGCGAATTGCCAAGCCGCCGGCACTTTGCCGATGACCGACAGACCCGTGAGGCGATTATTCTGAATATCGAGAAGCAACAGCGAGCCGTCGCCGGCGCTGTGCATGATCAGATCGGTTTCGGGTTGGCTGTTGTTGAAGTTGCCGCTGAAATCTCCGAAGACGCCAAATTGCCAGCCGCCGCCAAGGGTCGCGATGGTGACCGTGTTCTGTATTTGACTGTTGGCGACGTCGAACACCGTCATGTTGCCGCTGGCGTCACGCCACAGCATATCGGTGCTGTCGGCGCCGTTGAAGTCGCCCAGCCCGCCGAATTGCCAACCGGCTCCGAGCGTTCCCAACGAGAACTGCGCCAGGTTCTGGTTGCCGCCGATATCCCAGATATCAAAATTGCCGCTCGTATCCTGCACGATCATGTCCGCCGTGGTGCCGGGCGGCGTCGAAGGCGATGGCGGGGCGATATCCCACCCGAGAACATTCATCAGATTGAGATCGAAGTTCGAGACTTCGTTGATGACGCCAGGGGAACTGTTATTCAGATACGCGTCATTACCGGTCGGGTCGAAATTGTTCGGCCCGCTCGCGGCCCAATCACCCAAGTCACCGCTCGCTAAGGTAGGATTGTTCCAGTAATAATAAACGTTATTGCCGTTATTTATCGAGAAGTAGGCGGGATTACCGTTAGTGGTCTGCCGAACCCCAGGCGCCGAATAACGAAACATATCCATTAGTGTATAACTTGGCGCGTTGTTGACGGCGTTTGTGCCGTCATAGGATTCGCGACCCAGCACCTCCGAAATTTCGTGTTCGATCGAGCCAAGCATATAAAACTGGTTCGAGGCTCCCGGCGCGGCCTTCGTCCAGTCCGCTGTATCGCCTCCCGCCGCGAGCTCTTCGTTGCTGATGATGCCGACGACACCGTCGTAGCCTGCGAGGAAGCCGGTCGGCGTAAAGCCCAGTGCCTTCTGCTGGGCATCTGACATCCATAAACTAGCATTCCCAAACGGCGAACTGGCCGGCAGAGTCGCATACGCCGCCGCCTGTAGGCCGTTATTCATCCCAAGAAGTGTGTTTCGGACAGTCGTATAGTTGAAACTGTTGAGTGAATATTGGCTCTTGCCTAGCGCGAAACTACCTCCGGCATTGGCCATTCGCGTCCAGACGATTTGATTGTTACTGACGCTGCCAAACGATTCGCCGTAGCCAAAGGCAATATTGACAGAAACATTGTTGTTAAAAACTGAATCGTAAAATCCGATAACCGCGTTCACTGCACTTTCGAATTCATTGACGTCCGTCTGGGTGGCGTCGGCCGTGAACGAGAAAGTTGGGTTGATTTGCATGACTCGATCCTTACCGATAGACCAGAACCGTAAGCAGCGGGCGCAGCATCGTCAGCGTTACTATTGCTCGCATTCCAGCGACTTAAGGGTCCTGGGGGGAACCGCCTGATCCGTACGCTAATCTTCTCGAAACCGTCTATTAGCGGCAATTTTAGGATTATTCAATCCAAGAGATAAAATGGCGACTTGTGCGCCCAGCAAAGAACCGACGGAACCCAGGGGTTAAGGTGCTCGCGCAATTCGTCGCGGTTGCGGAGGACGCACGGTATGCGGATCGCCGCGTAATCAGGCCAAACTAAAACTACGCCATAAACATCGACATCGCGTGAAAATTGACGTCCGGCGGATCGGAGGCCCCGGCGACCGCGGCGACTCCCAGGGACATCCAGTTGGTTCCAGCCGCACCCAGTGAACCCGAACCCACGATCTGGTTGTGCCGGATGTCAAAATATTCGAATGCGCCGCTGTTGGCGTTGCGCATGATCATGTCGGTTTCGTTTGACGCGCCGTTGATGTTGATGAAGCCGGCAAACTGCCACGCGGTTCCGAGTGTACCGATTGTCCCGGTGCTGCCGACGATCCGATTGTTTTGCACGTCGAAAATCTGGAGATTACCAGTATTGGTGTCTCGGATCATGATGTCGGTTTCATTGGGGTTGGTGCTGAAGTCACCAACGCCACCGATCTGCCAGTTCAGCCCAATTCCACCCAGTGCGCCGCTGCCGGCGATCTGATTGCGCTGTACGTCGAAGCAATCGATCGCACCCGTGTTCGTGTCCCGCATGATGAAGTCGGACTCATTCGCGACACTGCTGAAGTCGCCAACGCCAACGATCGTCCAGTTTGTCCCCACCTGGCCTAAAGTGTTGTTGCCGATGATACGATTGTTCTGAATGTCGAAAACTTGGAGCAAACCATTGTTGGCATTGCTCATGATCATATCGGTTTCGGGAATATTGCCATTGAAGTTACCGCTGAAATCACCGAAGCCGGCGAACTGCCATGTCGACGAGAGATTTCCGATCGTAACCGCGTTCTGGACTTGACTGTTGGCGATGTCGAAAACGTCAATGTTACCGGTATTGGAATCGCGCATGATCATGTCGCTAGTGTCGGTGCCGTTGAAGTTGCCCAGGCCGCCAAACTGCCAGCTCAACCCCAACTGCCCCAACGCAAACTGCGCGAGATTTGCGTTGTTGCCAAAGTCCCAGATCTGAAGATTGCCGGTGTTGCTGTCCTGCAAGATCATGTCGGCGACGGTGCCGGTAGGCGTGAAAGGTGTCGGGGGCGGGGTCGTGACCGTCCCGGGGGACCAACCGAGAACATCCATAATTTCGATGTCGGTCTGGGATAGCGTGAAGGTTTCGTTCGCGTTGCCGACGCCGAAGACATCCAGCTGGGTGAAATCGGCGGTATCTCCCATGTTGTTGTGAGACGCGCCGATATACTGGTTGTTGAACGCGAGGGGGACGCTCTGCGAGGTCGTGTGCCCGCCATCGAAGGAGAAATAGGTGATGACGCTGTCACGGCCATCTGTGTAATCGGGCTGTCCCGAAGCGGCGTACCGGAACAGATCCATTGTGCTCCAAACGCTGTTCTGGTCGCCGAGACCACCGACCCGGCCCATGGCCCCTTCGCTGATCTCATGCGTCATCGCGTTGATGACATCTTGGCCGACGGTTGCGTCCTGGAGGTAAAAAGTGTTCAGGGTGACAGTGTCATCGGCCGTTGGGGTGGCGCTGCTCAGACCCAGCATTCGCGCATAGGCCTCCGGTAGCGCCCAGTCGTTGCCACCGGCTGGGTTTGGATCGTTGGCCGGCAAGGCGGCGACGGCCTCTTGGGCAAAGGTGTCGCCTTGATCGTGCGCCGCCAGCGCGCTCTTCAGCGTCGCGTAGCTCACGTTCACAAAACTGGGCCAGCTGTTGGTCGCCAAGAAGCCGGTGTTCCCGTCATTCACGGCGGAAAAACTCAAGTTCAGCGTGATGGAATTGGTCCAATTTCCCGCTAGGGCATCTTCGGCATCGACGATGTCTTGCTGGAACGCCGTCGTGAAACCGGCCGTGATGGTATTGTTGAAGACCATGCCGCTGCCCGGCACGGTCACGGTAAAGGTCGTGACGCCTCCCCCTGGGTCGCCCCCCTGTCCGCCCAAGCTCAACGAGCCGCCCGCGGGCTGCGAGCCAAGGGCCGCGCTCTCGCCGCCTTCCAGCAGCGAACTGGCGGCGACGGTGTCCGTTGCGGGGCTCGCACCGGGTATAGGCGTTTGGCCGAGCCCGGCGCCATCAGCACCGCTGGTGACGGGGTTGAGAGCTCCATGACCAAGTCCGCCCGATGCGAACTTGCCCGTGTTGCGGAGAATGCCCTCGGGTAGAGTGCCGCCGGCATCGGTATCGGTGGCGGACGCCACCGGTGGCGCAACGGCGGGCGTGCTGGGGGGGACTGAGCCAGCCCCCGCTACCGGCGGTGGGGCGGCGTTCGCGGGGTTGCCAGGATCGGCCGGCAAAAAGCCCGAGAAGGTCCCGCCGAAACCCACGTCTTCGCCCGAGGCAGATGCACCTACGACGGGGGTGATTGCTAAACCGGGGACGACTACCTGCTCCGGCGCAACAGACGCGCCGAGGTTCCAGCCCGACGCGGCGATAACGCTCCCGATTCCTTCCCACTCAATAGCCACCACGCCCCCCCTGCAACTCGATCCCCGACAAGATTGCCCCTTAGTTTACAACCTACGCATGCGGGGGGCTATTTGAGGCCATGTTGGTAGGGGAACCATCCCCTTATCGACGGGCTTTAAAGAAAAAAGCGGCGAATCTCGCCGATGACCCGGTCGATCGCAGCGTCACGCAATTGCGGATAGACCGGTAGGCTCAATATCTCGCGTGCCGCCTTTTCGCTGGCGCAAAGCCCCGAGGGGCCGGCGGCGATGCGGCCGCGATAGGCCGGATGCAGATGCACCGGTAGCGGGTAGTGGATGCCAGTGCCAATCCCGGCTTGGCGCAGGTGCTCGCGCAGACCGTCGCGGTTAGGAGTGCGCACGACGTATTGGTGATAGACGTGGGTCGTCGCGTTTCGTCGTGTCGGCAGGGTCAGCGGCAACCCGGCGAACCCGGCATCGTAACGTGCGGCGATCGCCTGACGGCGCGTATTATTCTCTCCGAGCACGTCGAGCTGGATATTGAGTATTGCCGCCTGGACCGGATCGAGCCTCGTGTTGATGCCGGGCACGGCGCTGACATAACGATCGCGCCAGCCATATTCGCGGATTTCGCGCGCGGCGATGGCGAGCGCGCTGTCCTTGGTCACCAGCGCCCCCGCGTCGCCGAGCGCCCCCAAATTCTTGGTCGGATAAAAGCTGAAGCAGCCGAAATCACCGATCGATCCAGTCACCTGACCGCGATAAAGCGCTCCATGGCTCTGCGCGCAATCCTCGATCAGGCGCAGCCCGTGCTTGCGCGCAAGCGCGAGGAGTTCGTCAAGCGCCGCCGGCTCACCGTAGAGATGCACCGGCATCACCGCCGCCGGCCTTCCCACGGGCGGCGCCTTTAGGGCGCGCTCGAACTCGGCCGGGTCCATGTTGAAGCCGCCCTTCTCGATATCGATCAGCACCGGCGTGGCGCCGGCGCGTTCGATCGCCGCCACGGTCGCGACCGCGGTATGCGAGACGGTGAAGACCAAATCGCCGGCACCGATGCCGCAGGCACGCACCGCCAGCTCCAGCGCGTCGGTGCCGTTGCCGCAGCCAATCCCGTGCGCGACACCGATCAGCGCCGCAAAGCGGTTCTCAAACGTCTCGGCCTCGCGGCCCAGAATGTACTGACCGCTGTCGAGCACGCGGGCGATCGCGGCGTTGATGGCCGCGCGATGTTCGAGATAGCCAGCGCGTGGGTCGGCTTGCGGGATCGGTATTGGAGAGTTGCTCATCTGCCTCTCAGAGATAGGCCGCGAGTTGGCGGCGGTAGTAGTCGAGTGACATCGCTAGCCCTTCGGCGAGCGAAGTGCGCGGCGCCCAATCGGCGAGGGCACGGAATTGGCGGTCGTCGGTGACGAAATCGCCGATATCGAT
>Ga0070733_10003510_pt1 | contig 10717 bp, 5 predicted proteins | sample Coa_R1_9_FD_66450 | JGI IMG/M metagenome (GOLD analysis project Ga0070733, IMG submission 66450) | Surface soil microbial communities from Centralia Pennsylvania, which are recovering from an underground coalmine fire - Coalmine... | ecosystem: Environmental > Terrestrial > Soil > Unclassified ... | reverse complement strand
AGGCAGAGGACGCAGGGGAAACAGCCGGGCATGCTGAAAAAAAACGCCGCGAGACGCCGGCGCCACAAAGGACGAACTTATTCGGTGACGGCGGCCACGGGCTCGAGTTTGTCGGCGCGCCTGATGCGGGCGGCCTTGCCTTTGCGCGAGCGCAAGTAATTCAGCTTGGCGCGACGGACTTTTCCGGCCTGCAGGACTTCGATCGAGCTGATCATCGGCGAGTGGAGAGGAAAAATTCGCTCGACGCCGATTCCAAAACTGACGCGGCGCACAGTGAAGCTTTCGTTGAGGAGCTCGCCGCGGCGATTCATCACAACACCCTCAAACGCCTGCACGCGTTCCTTTTCGCCCTCGCCTTCCCTCAAGCGGACGCTTACGCGCACGGTGTCGCCGGGGTGGAAGGCGGGGAGATTCTTGCGTAGCTGTGACTCTTGCACCTTGGCGATGATCGGTTTCATGTTTGCTTTTCCCGGCAGACCCGCTCAGGTGGGGCCAGCTCACTCTAGACGATCGCCGATTATAGCGGAATTCGGGCTATTGTGGCCAACAAAAAGCGTTTCTCCGTGCTCGGTGACAGGGAGTGAGTGGCGATGAACGCCGATTGATAAAGTGATTCGAGCTTGCGTTTGTTCTTTTTTCTGCTGCCTCCCGCGGCTGTGCGGATTCCCTGCCTCCCGGCAGGCAGGCGTTTGGCGGACCGGGCATGGTGCCGTCTCCTTGCCAATTCAGCCCTGCGGCGCGCGACGCAGGCTACGGAGAAGCGGAAGCCGCAGGGTGTCCGATTTCGCGAAGGGTTTCCCGGAAGCGGGCAACGGCATGCACGCGACGATCCTGTGCCTTGGGCTAAAGCTCATCGGGCTAAGCGGTTGTGCCGGGCATAGCGGTGGACTTCAAGTTGCGATAATTTCAGCGGATAGAGTCGCGCAGCGGTTTAGCGGGGGTGCATCGATGGGAACGCTTTGGCAGGACTTGCGTTACGGCGTGCGGATGCTCGCAAAGGTGCCGGGGTTTACCGTTATCGCGGTACTGACGCTCGCGCTGGGCATCGGCGCGAACACGGCCATCTTCAGCCTGATTGACGGCATCCTGATGCGAGCGCTGCCCGTGAAGGACTCGCAAAGCCTGGTGGTTTTGAAATGGAGCGCGCGCAAGGCCCCGGACATTCATGACAGCAGCAGTTACGGCGATTGCTTCACCACTCACTCGCGTCAAGGTCCGTCGTCCAGTTGCTCGTTCTCCGAACCCTTTTTCCACTCCGTAGCCTCCAACGTCAAAGCTTTTTCGAACGTCGCGGCGTTTTCGGGCGCAGGGCGAGTGGACCTGAGTGGAAACGGAACGGCGAGCGTACTGAGGGCGCAAGCCGTCTCCGGTGGATTTTTCCCCGTGACGGGGGTTAGCGCGGCCGTGGGGCGGCTGATTGCGCCGAGCGACGATTCCCATTCCGCGCCTCCCGTCGTGGTGCTGAACTATCGGTACTGGAAGAGCCAGTTTGGCGGCTCGCCATCGGCGGTTGGCAGGACGATTCGGCTGAACAATGCGCCTTTCACGATTATCGGCGTTGCCGACCGGCAATTTGACAGCCTCAGTCCCGGGACACTTTACGACCTGTGGCTCCCACTTTCCGCGTTGCCTCTCGTGCACCCGGATCCACAAGAAAAAGCGCGGCCCACCGATGTCTACAATTGGTGGCTGGTGATTATCGGGCGACTGAAGCCGGGTTTTGCGCGAATGCAGGCGCAGGCGGAGGTGTCCACGCTCTTCCGCAACGAAATGCTGCATGGCGCGAAACCGCTCTCGAAGCCTGAAGACGATCCAACAGTCGCGGCGCTTCCGGCGCAGTCCGGACTGACCGGCTCGACGACGGATCTGTCCGAGGAATTGTACGTTCTGATGATGGCCGTGGGGATCGTCCTGCTGATCGCATGCGCGAACGTGGCGGGATTGCTGCTTTCGCGGGCTACGGCGCGGCGAGGGGAAATTGCCGTGCGGTTGGCGCTGGGCGCCGGCCGCGGGAGAATCGTGCGGCAGTTGCTCACCGAGAGCCTCTTGCTTTCGCTTGTTGGCGGAGCATTCGGGATTCTATTTGCGGCATGGGGCACGCAAGCGATTGTCTCGCTATTCACAAGCGGCTCCAGCGATCCGTTTGGATTCAACCCCCGAATTGACGGACGCGTGCTGGCGTTCACGTTTGCCACATCGGTGCTGACGGGAATCATTTTCGGGTTGGCACCCGCGTTTCGCGGCACACGCATGAATTTGACGCCTGCGCTGAAGGAAGGCTCGCGCGGTTCCGCGGAAGAGTGGAAAGCGGGGCGCGGATGGCTGAGCCTGGGCAACGGGCTGGTGATTGCGCAGGTGGCGCTGGCGGTGGTGGTGCTCGCAGGCGCGGGCCTTTTAGTGCGGACGCTGCAGAATCTGAGAAGCGTCGATCCCGGATTCGATACGCGCAATTTGCTGACATTCGACCTGGGCCCCACGCTGATCGGATATAAGACGCCGCAGGTCGACGCATTCTACGCCGATTTGCAGCAGCGGCTCGCCGCGATTCCGGGAGTCGAATCCGTGAGCTATTCGAGCAGCACGCTGCTGAGTGGCGACCTGTGGTCGACTGGTTTCCATCTAGCGGGCATGCCGAAGGACCAGGAGTCGGAGGCCGATCACCTTGCGGTTGGCGCAAAGTTCTTTTCGACGATGCGCATGCGATTGCTTGCCGGACGCAACTTCAATTCCGCCGACTTTGCGGAAGCAGAAATCGCCCAGGAAAACTGGGATGCGAGACAGGCGGAACAGAGCGAGAGAGAAGCAAGCGCCGCGAATTCGGCCCCGGTTGTGGCGGGCCGCGGAAAAGCGGCGGCCACTTCGGATTCTGCAAAATCTTCGACGAGCGCGGAGAGCGAGGAGCCCGTGCGAGTGATCGTCAACAAGACGTTCGTTCAAAAATACTTTCCGGGCGTAAATCCACTGGGACAGCATTTCGGAGAGTCGGGGGGAAACCCTGCGACGGGCGAAGTGAAGAATCCCGGATGGATGGTTGTGGGCGTGGTCAGCGACGCCAAGTATCAGGACCTGCGAAGCGCAATCGATCCGACGATGTACACGCCGTCAAGTGGCGGGAACACGAGCTTCGAATTGCGCACAGCGGGCAATCCCGCGGCTATGACTTCCGCCGTGCGCAGCATCGTGAATCAGATGGACAGCAACCTGCCGGTCTTCGACGTTCACACGCAAACGCAACTGATCGATCAACTGCTCTTCCAGGAGCGGATGATCGGGCAACTGTTGAGTTTCTTCGGCATCCTGGCGCTCGTGCTGGCGTGCATCGGGCTCTACGGCCTGCTCGCGTACGAGGTGGCGCGGCGGACGCGCGAAATCGGGATTCGCATGGCTCTGGGTGCCCAGCGGGACCAAGTGTTGAAGCTGGTCGTTCGGCAAGGGATCGTTCTGGCGTGTGTGGGGGCGATTTTGGGGGCAGCGGCGGCTTCTGGCGTGACCCGTTATCTGGCAAGCCTGCTTTATGGAGTGCGTCCTGTTGATCCGCTGACCTTCGGCGCCGTTGCGATGCTGCTGCTGATTGTTGCTTTGGCGGCTTGCTACATCCCGGCGCGGCGGGCAACGCGGGTCGATCCCATGGTGGCGCTGAGATATGAGTGAGTCGTGATTGGCGACGAGGCTAAACGCGAGCGGGACGGATAGCAGCTAGCCGGGCAGGGAGTCGACATGGAAACGTTCTGGCAAGATGTGCGATACGGAGCCCGGATGCTGGTGAAGGCGCCGGGATTCACGGCGGTAGCGGTGCTGACGCTGGCGCTGGGCATCGGCGCGAACACCGCGATCTTTTCCATCGTGAATGGAGTGCTGCTGAAACCGCTGCCCTATCCTGAGCCGCAGAAGCTTGTCACGGTGTGGGGCCGGTTTACGGGCATTGGTCTGCCGGACGATCGCAACGCCATTTCCGCGCCGGAATTCCGCGACATTCAGGATTTGAACCACAGCTTCTCGGAAGTGGCAGCGATGACCAACGCGAGCTTCAACATCGCGGGCGCGAGCCCCGAGCGAATCGAGGGCGCCGCCGTGTCGCCGAGCCTTTTTCCGATGCTGGGGGTTCAGCCGGCGGTCGGGCGCGTGTTCACGCCGGAAGAGGCGCGGCCGGGACGCGATCAGGAACTTCTTCTCGGATACGGTTTGTGGGTGCGGCGATTCGGAAGGGACCGGGGCGTCGTCGGGCGGACGCTCAGTGTGAATGGACGCTCGATGGCGATCGTAGGGGTCCTCCCGCGGGGGTTCGATTTTCCGTTGCAGTCCGAGATGTGGCAGCCGCTCGCCTTTGGGTCACAGGACCTCGCGCCGGATAATCGCGGAAATCACGGGTACCTGGTGCTTGCGCGCGTCAAGCCCGACTTGACGATGCAGCAGACGCGATCGGATATGGAAGCGGCGGCGAAAGAGATGATGGCGCAGAACCCGAAGTATCCCTACGCGAAATTCAACTTCACGTTTCTGATGGTGCCGCTGCTGGAACAGACCGTGGGCGATGTGCAGGCGGCGCTGTGGGTGCTGGTTGGGGCGGTGGGATTCGTGCTGCTGATCGCGTGCGTCAACATCGCAAGCCTGATGCTGGGCCGCGCTTCGGCGCGCGAGCGGGAGATGGCGATTCGCACGGCACTGGGCGCGCGGCGGATGAGGATCGTGCGCCAGTTGCTGACGGAGAGCTTGCTGCTCGCCGGGCTCGGAGGGCTGGCAGGACTGATCCTGGCGCCCTTCGCGCTGCATGAAATCGTAGGGATCGGCAACGTCGCTCTGCCGCGCATGGCGAATGTGAAGATCGACGGCGGCGTGCTGCTGTTCACGATTGCGATTACGCTTCTCACCGGAATCATCTTCGGACTGTTCCCGGCGTGGCAGTCGGCGCGCGGAACGCCGTATGCGGAGCTGAAGGAGGGAGGACGGGGGAGCACGGAAGGAGGCTCGTCGGCGAGGATCCGGCAGGTGCTGGTGATTTGCGAGACCGCGTTCTCGGTGGTGCTGCTGGTGGGCGCGGGTTTGCTGATGCACAGTTTCCTGCGCGTGCTGGGGGTGGACCCGGGATTCCACGCGGACCGAGTGCTCACGATGCGCGTCAGTTTGCCCGATGAAACGTACAGCAAACCGGAGCAGGTGCGCGCCTTCTATCGCGAAATCGTGCGAAGAATCGATCGTTTACCCGGCGTTCAAGCGGCCGGCGCGACTGCAGCGCTTCCCCTGAGCGGGCAGGGCGGCTCCGGCACGGTCACGATCGACACGCAAGAGGTTCAGATGGACCAGCGAACGCCCGAAGCGGATTGGCGGCCGGTGACAGTGGGATATTTCCAGGCGATGGGTATGAGCGTGCTGCGCGGACGGGGCTTCACGGAAAGCGATTCGGAAACAGCCGCGCCGGTGGCGATCATCGACGACACGCTGGCGCACGCGTTCTTTCCGAACGCAGATCCCGTAGGAAAGCGCCTTCACCTCGGCGGGATGAGTTCGACGAGGCCGTGGATGACGATCGTGGGCGTCGTGGCGCACGTGCATTACCGGGAGATCGAGGCGCCATCGCGCGTGCAGGTGTACTGGCCGGAGGCGCAGCGGCCGTTCAATACGATGAGCCTCGCGATTCGCACGTCGGTGGACCCGCTGAGCCTGGCGACAGCGGCGCGGCAGGAGATTCTGTCGGTTGATCCCAGTCAGCCGGTTTACCAGGTTCGCAGCATGGAGCAGTTGCGATCGGACTGGCTCTCGCAGAGATTCCTGGCCTTGCTGCTCGTGGGATTGTTTGCGGCGCTGGCCGTGATTCTGGCGGCGGTGGGAATTTATGGAGTGATGTCGTACGCGGTGACGCGACGGACGCACGAGATGGGGATACGCATGGCGCTGGGCGCGCAGCCTCGCGACATTTTGAACATGATTTTGTCGCAAGGGACAGCACTGATGGGAATTGGGCTGGGCGCGGGAATCGTGGCGGCGCTTGGGCTGACGCGGTTGATGTCGGCGCTTCTCTATGGCGTGACGGCGACCGATCCGCTGGCTTATTTGGGGGGAGCGGTCCTACTGTCGCTGGTTGCGCTGGCCGCTTGCTACATTCCGGCGCGGCGGGCGACCCGAGTCGACCCGATGGTCGCGCTCAGATACGAGTGACTCGTGGTTCGTGGCGCGAGCCGGCGAATGATATGCGGCTATTCGTCTTTCTTGTCATGGTTCGCTTGCCGCCGAATGCGCGGGTAACCGCGTTCCTCGCCAACTCCCGGGCCATCCCTCGGAGGGCCTCGGGCGACTGCAAGAAAAGATTCGTCGGTACGTTCAGGGCGCGCACGAAGCCCACTGCCCCCTGGGTGGAACTAAACGGGTGCGAACTGCGTAGAAGCACAGCAGGAGGGAAGGCGCGATGGGAACGCTCTGGCAGGATTTTCGTTATGGGCTGCGGATGCTGGCGAAAGCGCCGGCGTTCACGGCGATCGCGATTTTGACGCTCGCGCTGGGCATTGGCGCCAACACCGCAATTTTTTCGGTAGTCAACAGCGTACTGCTGAATCCGCTGCCGTACGAACACCCTGACCGCCTGATCGCGGTTTATTCCAGCACAAAAGAATTCCGTCACTCTTCGATTTCCTATCCGAATTTCCTGGACTGGGTGCGCGACAACCAGAGTTTTTCCGCGCTTGCCGCATTCCGCCAGGACAACTTTGATTTGACGGGTATGGGCGAGCCGGAGCGCCTGAAGGTGGAGATGGTTTCTGCGGACTTCTTTCGGCTTCTTGGCGTAAAGCCGGTGCTGGGGCGTTCGTTCGAAGCCAAAGAAGATCAGATCGGCGCGCCGCCGGTGGCGATGATCAGCGGAGGGTTGTGGGCAGGAAAGTTCGGTTCGTCTGGCGACATCGTGGGAAAAACCATTGAGCTGAACGACAAGGCCTACACCGTGATCGGCGTCGTTCCGGCTGATTTTCGCTATCAATCCGGCAACTTCCGCACCCAGACGGACGTTTTCGTTCCCATTGGCCAGTGGGATGACTCGACTTTCCGCGATCGTCGCACAGGGATGGGCATGGACGCGGTCGGGCGGCTCAAGCCTGGCGTTGCTCTGGTCCAGGCGAAGTCGAACATGGAGGCCATCGCGCAACATCTTGCACAAGAGTATCCGGATGCTGACAAAGGCACTGGAGTGACGCTGACCCCGCTCAAGGACGATGTTGTAGGCGAGATTCGACCGTTTCTGCTGGTGTTGTTGGCGGCGGTCGCCTTTGTTCTGTTGATTGCGTGCGCGAACGTCGCCAGCCTGTTGCTGGCGCGGTCGACCGGGCGGTCGCGCGAGTTTGCGATTCGCGCGGCGATGGGCGCCAGCCCCATGCGGGTCGTTCGGCAATTACTCACGGAGAGTTGTGTGCTTTCGCTTGCCGGAGGTGCGCTGGGACTCGCGCTGGCCGCGTGGGGAACGAAAACCGCCATTCATCTTATTCCAGAGGCGATGCCCCGGGCGGACGCAATTGGCATCGACGGTCCCGTATTGCTCTTCACGCTGGGCATTTCCGTTCTCACGGGAGTTGTCTTCGGACTCGTCCCGGCGCTGAAGAGTTCGCAACCGAATCTGGCCGAGTCGCTCAAGGAAGAGGGGCGCGGAGCGAGCGGCGTCCGTCACCGGACGCAGAGAGTTCTCGTGGTCGTCGAAATGGCGATGGCGGTCGTGCTGCTGATCGGAGCGGGGCTGATGATTCGCAGCCTGGCGAAACTATGGAGCGTGAATCCCGGTTTCGATCCGCACAACGTCCTGACGTTCGGGGTGACATCCCCGCGCCCGCTGGGCGATACGCCGGCTGCTATTCGCGAGGCCATGAGGAGAATTCGCGACACGATGGCCCAGGTTCCGGGAGTCCAGAGCGCGTCGCTTAGCGTTGGTTCGGTCCCGATGAACGGCGACTCGGATCTGCCGTTCTGGTTGGAAGGCCAGCCCAAGCCCACGAGCGATTCGGAAATGAAGAGCTCGTTGTTCTACGCCGTTCAGCCCGATTATCTGAAGATCATGCGCACCCCGCTGCTGCGCGGGCGTTTTCTCACGGCGCAGGACAACGAGCATTCGCCGCCGGCCATCGTGATCGACGAGGAGTTCGCGCGCATCGCCTTTGGTAGCCAGGATCCCATCGGCAAGCGCGTGAATTTCGCCATTCTCAGCACAAGCCCGGAAATCGTGGGGGTCGTGGGTCACGTGAAGCAGTGGGGACTCGACGAAAACGCCGGCAGTCCTATTCAAGCGCAGTGCTATCTCCCGATTTCGCAGATTCCCGACCAGTTTCTTCCGCTGATGTCGCGCGGCACCGGAGCAATGATACGAACGACCGGCCCGCCGCTTGCGGAAGTGGACGCGGTGCGCCGGGCGCTGGGGCAATACAACAGCCAGGTGGTGATGTACGGCACGGAGACGATGGACGGAATCATTTCCGATTCGCTGGCTGCGCGGCGATTCTCGATGATTCTACTGGGCATTTTCGCCGGGCTCGCGCTGGTGCTGTCGGCAGTAGGGATCTATGGCGTAATTTCGTACATCTCAGGCCAGCGCACGCATGAAATCGGCGTCCGCATGGCACTGGGGGCGCAACCGGGCGACGTCCTGCGCATGATTGTGGGGCAGGGAGCGGGACTCGCACTGATCGGCGTGGGGATTGGCGCGGCGGTGGCGTTTGGGGTCACGCGGCTGATGAGCAAGATGATCTATGGCGTGAGCGCGCACGACCCGATCACGTTTCTGAGCGTCGCGTTCGTGCTATCGTTCGTGGCCGTCATTGCCTGCTATTTCCCGGCGCGCCGCGCGACACGAACGGACCCCCTGACGGCATTACGCTACGAGTGAGCCATCGTCCCTGCGGGGACGACAACGAGTGGTATTTGCATTTTGTGATCTTTGTGTGCAGCCTCCGTTGTCGCTTCGAATCAAGGCAGACAACTGGCAAGCAACGTTCCCTTTGCTGCGACGAGCAGACAAGGCAAGCCCACTTCGTCGTGGCAAGCCGCTGAGTCCGGGGGCATAATGTCGCCCGCGATTGATCTCGAGCAATCCGCTCGAGCATTGAGGAGGCACGATGCTTCATCGGCGTGAGTTCATCCGCGGCGCGGCGGTTGCGGCGGCACTGCTGGGAGTTCCGGCTGCACGAGCGGAACAGGTTTTGTGCGAGGCGGCTCCCGCGCTGCCGTCGAAAGACCTTCTCTCGAGCAGTCCCCAGGCGTATTGGGCTGGACTGCGCAAACAGTGGCTGCTGGCGCCGGATCACATCAATCTGAATTGCGGGTCGGTCGGGTGCACGCCGCTTCCTGTTTTGCGCGCGATGATCGACCATATTCTTTCCGCGGAGACGTTCGTCGAGGCGCCCTACCCGTGGTTTGGCTACGATGAAAACACGCATTTGCAGGAGACGTGTGAAGCGCTTGCGGATTTTCTGCACGTCACGACCGACGAACTTGCGCTGGTGCGCAACGCGACGGAAGCGAACAACGTGGTGGTGAACGGCATGAATCTGGCGGCGGGCGATGAAGTCCTTCTTACGGATCAGGAACATCCGGGCGGATACTGCCCGCTCGATCAAAGAGTCGCCCGCCACGGCATCAAGCTGAATACCGTTGAGATTCCCAAGCCTCCCGCGACGGCGGAAGAGATTGTGGAGCGCTTCCAGAAAGCGATCACGCCCAAGACGAAGCTGATTTTCTTCAGCCACATCACCACGGCGACGGGCGTGATTCTTCCGGCAAAGCAGATCTGCGCGATGGCGCGCGAGCACGGAATCCTGACGCACGTGGACGGGGCGCACGCGATCGGGCAAATTCCGCTGGACCTCACGGATATCGGCTGCGATTTTTACGGCTCGAGCCCGCACAAATGGCTGATGGCGCCCAAGGGGACGGGCTTCCTCTACATTCGCGAAGAGCGGCTCAAGGATTTGTGGGTGAATATCGCGACGGCGAACTGGAACAACTATGACATCAAGGGGTACCGCTTCTCGTGGATCGGGACTTCGAATCTGTCGGTGATGGTGGGCCTGAAGGCGGCGATCGATTTCTACAATCAGCTTGGGCCGGAGATCATTTACGCGCGCATCCACGAGCTGGGCAAGCAGGTGCGCGACCGCGTTGCTTCGTATCCGCAGCTGCGGATTGTCAACGCGAGCAGCGATCCGTTCTATGGCGGCATGGTGACGTTCGAGCCGGACAAAGAGAAATGGAATGGCGACCTGAAGCGCGTTGTGGAGGAGTGCGGAAAACGGAACATTCGCAACGCGGGCGGCCCGGATCATTTTCGAGTCTCGACGCACATCTTCACGCAGCCTGCCGAACTGGATGCGTTCTACTCCGCTCTTTCCGCTGGCATGAGCTAGCGGCTACAGAAGATGTTTCATGTCCACAAGTAGCCGCACTGGCTGCAGCCTCTGATTGGTTCTTGTCCTCCTCCTCCTGAATCTATGGGTACCAGGACACGGTATTCTTTGGCCCAGAACCAAGCGCGAGAAGATCCTGGTGGCTGTCCTCGGAGGCTTCGTTGTGCTCGCGCTGATGGGCGCGGCTCTGCTTGGCCTAATCGCGTCGCGTTAGCTGATTCGAAACCCGCGGAGTATAATCGGCGGATGGCAATGGAGCGAAAATCGCAGCAGATGCACGGCACGACGGTCTTGTGCGTGCGCAAAGACAATAAAGTGGTGGTGGCGGCGGACGGGCAGGTGACGCT
>Ga0070733_10003509_pt1 | contig 10718 bp, 9 predicted proteins | sample Coa_R1_9_FD_66450 | JGI IMG/M metagenome (GOLD analysis project Ga0070733, IMG submission 66450) | Surface soil microbial communities from Centralia Pennsylvania, which are recovering from an underground coalmine fire - Coalmine... | ecosystem: Environmental > Terrestrial > Soil > Unclassified ... | reverse complement strand
TTTTCGTCCAGCACGGCCTCCAAAACGGTGAACCGCTGACGCACTTCAGCAAGCCTGTCCATACCACCCAGGATAACTCAAAACATCAATTGATGGAAATGTTATTTCTTAACAGTGCCTAAACGTCCAGGTTCTTCACATCCAGCGCATTCTCTTCAATAAACTTCCGCCGGCTCTCCACGTCCTCGCCCATCACTTCTCCTCAAACTTTCCGAGGTCGGTTACGACTCCTTTGCGTATGACTTCGGTCCGGCGTACGCCAATATCCAACAGGTCCCTTTCGGGATTCTTGAACGGTGGCGCTTCGGGATGAACAGGACCGTAAAACGTGCTCTTCACCTTTGCGTCCGGATCATGGTCGCGGAGACAGCCAAGCAGGATCAATTGGCCAATCGTTCTTCCGGGGTAAAGCAGCACGGGCGTGTTTGAAACGTTAGCAATTTCAAGCGTGAGGCAACCCCGGTACTCCGGATGTATCCACGGAGCAGTTTCGACAATGATGAAAGTTCGGGCTATCGAGGATTTCGTGAGGATCTCGCCCGATGCGTCGCACGGCAGCTTAATGAACTCCAACGTAGAGCCTAAGACTGTCTGGTGGGCCGGCACAACCAGGTATTGCCCAAGTGGAACGTGAACCTTCACGTGCAGCGAGGTAGCCGTATTCGCGTCAGGGCTGAAATATGGCTCAGGCAACGAGCGTGGTAGCAGGAAGTAGCTTCCCAAACGCAAATCGACAGAATCGGCGTCAATGGCTCGGTCCTTTTGGAGGAGCGGCGTTATTACCAGGCCCTGAGGATTATCTACTGGGAGCCGTAACCGCTCGAGAATCTCGTTTCCCGAGAACACACCAGCTGGCGTTTCAAGTTTTTCATGCGCTGGCACGCTGACTCCCGCCGATTTCGACACCTGTTAATAGTTGGCTATCCTCCACGCCCTTCATAGTCCAAGCCTCCAGCTTGTCGATCCAGACCCGACGATGATCGGGTTCTGTCGGCCGCTGGCCCTCGAGCTTGTTCATTAGATCTGGCAGGCGCGTAAGGTAGAAGCAGTACGCGGCATTGATCATTGAAACCGGAGCGGGCGACCCCGAATTTTCGGTGAGTAGGTGCGAGGGTACAACGCCATGCAAGAGGCATGTTTCGATATTGCTTCTATGCTGTCTGAAATCCTCTGCTGCTTCGGCACAGTGAGGTGTTAAGTCAAGAACCAGCTGGTGGATTAACGGAGGAATCGCCGAAAATGCTTCGATAAACGCGGGGATGAGATTGTCTTGGAACTCAAATGAGTATCCTGAACCGCTGGTCGCCGCAAGTCTGGTTATTAGGCTCACGTGTTCCGACGGAAGGTCCTTAACGATTTGCCACCAGCCATCTTTATTGAGACGCTCGAATTGTTCCCTGAACCGGAGAGCCGGAGCCGGGTGAAGGTTGTCGAACGTCGACTCGGTGTCTTTTCTCATTAGGCCAATAAGCGACAGCACGTCTATCAGGGCAAATGAGAAGGCTGGGCCAAGATGGCGGACCGCGAAAAGATCACAAAAGATTTCTTGGGTCCAAGCTGCCAATACACCCTTGGCCCATGTTGTAGTGCTGGCGCTCTTAAGAGCAGGGCTCAGTTTAGCTTTGAACGCCTGCTCGGTGGCTTCATTCAAATTTGCAAACGCGGCGGCGTGATCCCCGCTGTCGGGCAACCTGTCAAAGACCCAGTGGCCGATTTCGTGATAGATGCTAAGGTTGGTAAAAAAGCTGGGCCCCTGCGAGTACGGAATCTCGACGAACAGAAGGTCGGGCGATAAATGTGCTCGGGGGTTGTTTTGGTAGTACATTAGCTCTGGAGTCAGCAAGGCTACAATCGCGGCATCCTGCATGCCCGGTATCAGGTGCAGGTCTTCCGTTGCCATCTGTATCAGCGGCACCGGAATTTTCAATGTGTGCGCGTCGGTTGCGGGCGTGATGTACGTGTGAAGGGTCTTCCATCGACCCTTCATTATCAGTAATTGCCCGGTATAGCGTGAGGCGAGGGGGCCAGGCGTCACTGCAGCTTGCTGGATTATTGCGGAAATCTCTTTTTTTGCGCCTTCGGAGTGCTCGTGAATCAACCTGAAAAAACGGCGAGTCGCAGACGTATACGCATAGAGATTTCCGTGCTCTCCGACAAATCGATCTATCGATTCAACGAGCCGGAACAGAGAGGTCGCTTCGTGGATCAGACTGCCTTGAGCGTCCTGCATAACTCCCGGAGATCCGGGGGCGGCGTTTGGTTGGGCTGCTCAAAGTTCCAAAGGGCCTTCGTCTGCAATCTTGAAAAGAGCTCTATGACCTTCAGGGCCTTTGCTTTGCCGTCTCCGAGGTCGTCCCGGTTTTGCAACAGGGCAGCAGTCAATTCCGCTGCCGCATCCTGGTCGGGTATTTTCCAGCACGTCTCAAGCGTCCGCACCTGTTCGTAGCTGCCGAGCGCGGCTGCGGATCTCTGACCGAATCGGTAGGGATCGCCTTTTCTCACGGACTCGAGGGCTGTCACCGCACCCTGGAGAATCTCGGCCGACAGTTGGTTCTTGCCTTCAACGTAATCGGAGAGAGAGGTTATGATCGACTGGCAGAACTCCGCCAACTCAAGATACTGTGTTCGACTCTGGAGATCTGTGGGCATCCCTGGCTTCCTTTCTCATTGTCACGCGAGGGCCTTCGGAGAAACCGCGAGGGGGTCTGCTCGGAGAAGGCCAGGCGAATAAAAGGCGATTTTATCGCAATCGCGGACTCCTTTGTTACGCAAGCATACTTGCGGTTCTGAGGAAAGTATACTTGCATCGTCGGGGCCGTGCAAGGTAAAATTGCTCGGTCGATAAAACGTCGGCATGGCAACAGTATTGAATATCGACCAAATGCGCGGTCTGATGCGCGCCGAGATCAAGCGCAAGTTCGCGGAATGGGTACGCACCGTGAAGGCGGGGCCCGGATCGCTTGCGGACGCGGCTGCTCAGATTGGTGTTACCAGGCAGGCGCTCACTCAATATGCCGATGGCGCCGTGCCGCAGTCCGACGTGTTGCTGGCTGCCTTCTTGAAATGGGACTGGGTCGTCAAGATCGACACTCCGGGTGAGGAGCCAAGCTGGTTTGAATTTTCAATCAGCGACATGGAAGGCGGAACCAAGAAACGCAAGCGTGCACCCGTGCAACTCTCTCTCTTTGAGGCACTGACCGAGATGGATCAAAACATCGAGATTTTGAAGAAAAGCGTAGGCCGCGTTGAGTCTGAGGTGGAGAGGGCCTTCGGGAAACGGGCATAACTCAAAGCTGACGCAAGCATGCTTGCCGTATAACTCAAGGTTGACTCTCGACTAACGCAGTAAAAATGCAGTATAATTGACGTATGCCCAGGTACACGATTGACTTCGACAAAGATTTCGACAAGACGCTTTCTGAACTGGTGGAGACGACAGATGCAACGACGAAGGCGGATGTGATACGCCGAGCCGTCGCCAGCTACAGCTATCTGAAGAAGGAACAGCGAGCACACAAAGACGCAAGAATCGTTGTCATCGACGGTGACAAAATCAGGAAGGAAATCGTACTTCCGTAGGCCTCAGAATGGCTGACGAGCAAAGAGTTTCCTCCGTCGAAATCCTCAAGTCGGCAGGTGCCGACAAGCCCGTCACCGGAGGTACGTTTCTCCAACGTACAGGCCTGATCCTGGCAGCGTTCGTGGGCGCGACCGGGGCGATCGTCATATTGGCGCTCGTGGGGAAGTGGGCATTCTACGCGCCGCAGATCCCAACAATACCCCCACAAGCCGACCAAGCCAGCGTTAAGGCAATACTGGACAACTACAAAACGCTTCAGCAGATCGCCTTGGAGCCTTTCACAACAATGTTTGACTCGATTGTCGTCAAAGTGATTCTGCCGGTCTTCACGAGTATTCTCGGATACATTTTTGGTTCGCGCACCAACGGCGATAGTTGACGATTCGCCTGAACCTCACACGTCGAGGTTCTTCACATCCAGCGCATTCTCTTCAATAAACTTCCGCCGGCTTTCCACGTCCTCGCCCATGAGTGTCGTAAAAATCAGATCCGTCGCCACCACATCTTCGAGACGAACCACCAGCAGTGTCCGCTTCTCGGGATTCATCGTCGTGTCCGCGAGCTGCTCCGCGTTCATCTCGCCGAGCCCTTTATATCTCTGGACCGAAGCATCGCGCTTGCCCTCGATCTTCACATGCTCCAGCAGATCCCGCCAGTTGTTCTGCACGTCGCGGCTTTCATTTCGCAGCACCGTAAATGGCGGTTTATTGAACTTCGAGATTTCCTTGGCCAGCACGCGATACTTCCGGTATTCCGGCTGGTGCGAAAGATCGACGCCGATCCTCCGTTCCGCATTCGTCGAATCGTGGAACATCGCGTAGAACGCCGAGTGCTCATCGTCGGCCAGCACCTGCGTCTGAACGCCCGCCGCGCGCAAGTCCGCCGCCAGCGCATCCAGATTGGCACGCTCGCCGAAATCCGCCTTCGTGTCGACCTTCAATTCGGCTTTACTCAGAACTTCCACCACGCGCGAATCCCGCACCCGCCTCTCCAGCTTCTGCGACATCTGCTCGAATTGGTCCAGATCCATCAGGAACGCACGCAGCTCGCCGTCCTTCAGCCGCGGCCTCGAAGCGTCCCCATTAACCGAACCGTATTCGACGGTCAGGCTGTCCGTCGCCCGGCGCATGATCTCGCGCGTGAATTCCGCCTCGTTCTTGATATATTTCTCGCTCTTGCCCCGCTTGATCCGGTAGAGCGGCGGCTGTGCGATGTAGACGTACTGCCGGTCGATCAGCTCCTTCATATGCCGGAAGAAGAATGTCAGCAGCAGCGTGCGGATATGCGAACCGTCCACATCCGCGTCCGTCATGATGATGATCTTGTGATAGCGGAGCTTCGCCGGATCGAAATCGTCCTTGCCGATCCCCGTGCCCATCGCTGTAATCAGCGCGCGGATTTCCTCGTGCCCCAGCATGCGGTCATAGCGCGCCTTCTCCACATTGAGGATCTTGCCCTTCAGCGGCAGAATCGCCTGGAATCGCCGATCGCGTCCCTGCTTGGCCGTTCCGCCCGCCGATTCGCCTTCGACGAGGAACAGTTCGCACCGCTCCGGGTCCCGTTCCTGGCAATCCGCCAGCTTGCCCGGCAGACCGCCTGAATCAAGCACACCTTTGCGGCGAATCAGATCCCTCGCGTTGCGTGCGGCAGCTCTTGCGCGCGCCGCTTCGATCGCCTTCGAGACGATCTTCTTCATCACGCTGGGATTCTTCTCGAAAAACTCGCCCAGCTTGTCGTTCATCAACTGCTGGACCTGCCCCGCGATATCGCTGTTCAGCCGCCCTTTGGTCTGCCCTTCGAACTGCGGCTGCGGCACCTTCACGCTGATCACGGCGGTCAAACCTTCCCGCACATCGTCACCGCTGAGATTCTCTTCCTTGGCGTCTTTTTTGGCGTCCTTAAACAAACCCGCCTGCCGCCCGAAGAAGTTAATGGTGCGCGTCAGCGCCGTACGGAATCCGCTCAGGTGCGTTCCGCCATCCACTGTGTTGATGTTGTTCGCGAAGCTGAAAAGCGTCTCCGCATATCCGTCGTTGTACTGCAGGGCGATTTCAATATCGACCGGTCCGCTCGGTCCCGGCTTCTCGCCCTCCATGTAAATCGGATTGTCGTGCAGTACCGACTTGCCGCGGTTCAAATGCCTGATGAACTCCGCGATGCCGCCGTTGTAGATAAAGTCGGCCGTCTTGTACGGATCTTCGCGCTCGTCGACCAGACTGATCTTCAGGCCCTTGTTCAAAAACGCCAGTTCGCGCAGCCGCTGGGCCAGAGTGTCGAAATTGAACTTCGTCGCGACCATAATGGTCGGATCCGGCTTGAAGGTGATCTTGGTTCCATGCTTTCGTCCCGCTTTACCAGTCGCGGTCAGCGGCCCCTTGGGGATGCCCCGCTCGTAGTCCTGCTCCCACGTGAGCGAATTCGGCGCGGATTCTTTCGATGGCCGCCAAATCTCCAGGTGCAGCTTTTCCGAAAGTGCATTAACGCAACTCACCCCGACTCCATGCAGGCCGCCGGATACTTTGTAGCTATTGGAATCGAACTTTCCGCCCGCGTGCAGTTTCGTCATGACGACCTCGGCCGCCGACACGCCTTCCTCGTGCATGTCGACCGGTATGCCGCGGCCGTTATCGACCACAGTGACGGAATCGTCGATATGAATCGTCACGTTGACTTCCGTGCAGTGTCCTGCCAGCGCTTCATCCACCGAGTTGTCGACCACTTCATAGACCAGATGATGCAGGCCCGTTTCACTGGTGGAACCGATATACATGGCAGGCCTCAGGCGCACGGCCTCGAGCCCTTCCAGAACTTTGATGGACGACGAATCGTAGACTTCGGGAGACGACGTCAAAACTTCATTTGGCATAGAGAAATTTCTTTTGTGACTTCTTCATATCCGCATCGGCATGACGACATACCGGTACTGCTCCTGCGCTTCACCCTGGTCGGCACCAGGCTGGTCTTTATCGGGTTTCGATGGCTGCAGTTCCCCTGCGCTCTTCTGATCCTTGAGTCCGAACGAAACGTGATCCTGCGGGATTGCCCGTAAGAAATCGAGCAGATATTGGGCGTTGAAACCAATCTCCAAGTCAGGGCCCGAATACTCGCCCGGCACACTCTCTTCCGATTCGCCGGTTTCAAGCGCCGATGAAAATACTTTGACCTCGCCTGCCGTAAACTGGACGCGAATGGCCCGTGACCTTTCGTCGGCGAATTGCGCCACACGCTCGATGGCGCCCTTGATTTCGTCCTTCACCAGTTTCGCGATGTGAGTATTGTCCTGCGGCAGCACCCTTTCGTAATCGGGAAAATTTCCGGTCAGTTTACGCGTGATCAGCAGGCGCGGACCAAATTCGAAGAACAGATGATTATCGTCGCCGCCGAACCGCACTTTTCCATCGGCGCCGGCGTCATCCGACAACTTCGTAATCTCCGCCATAGCCTTCCGCGGGACTAAAGCTCTGTATGCCACTCCATTCGAGCCATGCGCATCCGAAGGCCGCTGAACGTACGCCAAACGATGCCCATCTGTCGCCACCATCGTCAGCGTCTTGTCGCCCAGCAGCAGTAGAGCGCCGTTCAGTGTAAAGCGGCTCTCTTCCATGGAGATCGCGAACATCGTCCGGGCGATCATCGCCGAAAGTTGCTTCACCGGGATCTCCGCAATCGCCTCCGGCATCGCCGGCAACTCCGGGAAGCTCTCCCGGCTCATGCCGGCTATCCGCGTTCTGGAGCGGCCGCAGGTGAAGTTCGCCCAGTTGTTGTCGGCAAATTTAACCGTGATGTCCGCATCCGGCAACAGTCTCACGTAATCCAGCAGCTTACGCGCCGGAATCGTACCCGAGCCTTCTTTCTTCACCCTGGCAGCGCAGGATGTTCGCATACCCAGCTCAAGGTCGGTTGCGGTCAGGTACAACCGATCGCCACGGGCCTCCAGCAACACATTCGAGAGGATCGGGATTGTGGTCTTTTTCTCGACCACCCCTTGAGACAAACTCAGTTCGCGGACCAGATCCGCCTTACTGACAGTGAACTCCATTTTGTTGGTTCCGATTCCTCTCTTATGACGGTATAGATGAATACATGAATAGAACCGTATTCATGGGGATTGTCGAAAAGTGGAATACCCTCTAAATTATACAAAAATTTAGAGCTTTGCGCTATTGATCCCTGTGAAAAGTGCGTGTGAAAAGATCGCGGAAACCAGCCTGTAACGGTTTTTACACAGAAGTTCACAGGAGTTTTCCGCCAACCGCCGTGGACATCCCGATAACCTCATTGGAATGAGTCGATCAGGCTGTTGATCATCTTGTTAAGGTCCGGGTCGCCGCCGCGCTGGGCACTGATTTTATGAATGGAATGAAGCACTGTTGTGTGGTGCTTTCCGCCAAACGCCCTCCCAATCTCGGGGAGAGATGCCGGAGTGAGCTCCTTCACCAGGAACATAGCCACCTGCCGCGGCAATACAATCTCTTTCCGGTTGCTCTTCTCCTTGAGCTGCGCAGGTTTGATCGAGAACCTCTCGGCAACGGCCTTTTGGATCGAATCGATGGTGATGCGCCGATCCTGCTTCTGCAGCAGATCCTTCAAAACCTGTTGCGCCATGGCGATTGTAATCGACGTTCCGGTCAGCGACGAATAGGCGGTGAGTTTGACCAGCGCGCCTTCCAGTTCCCGCACGTTGGATTTGGTTTTGGTCGCTATGAAAGTACAAACCTCCGGAGGCAGGCGGATTCCGACCAACTCGGCCTTCTTCTCCAGAATGGCCATCTTCGTTTCGAGATCGGGTGGCTGAATATCGGCCATCAGTCCCCACTCGAAGCGGGACCGCAGGCGCTCCACCAAACCTGTAATCTCCCGCGGCGGGCAGTCGCTCGATATGACGATTTGTTTCTGCGCGTCGTGCAGCTCGTTGAACGTGTGAAAAAATTCTTCCTGCGTCCGCTCCTTCGAACCGAGCGACTGGATGTCGTCGATCAACAAAACATCCGCCGTCCGGTACCGGTCGCGCAGTTGCGGCATGCGCTCGTGTTTGATTCCGCTGATCACCTCGTTGGTGAAGCGCTCGCTGGTGGTGTAGATGATGCGCATCCGCCCGCGAGCCATCAGCGCCTTCCCGATGGCGTGCATCAGGTGCGTCTTCCCCATACCCACACCGCCGTAAATGAACAGCGGATTGTAGCTGCGCGACGGGTTCATCGCCACCGATTGCGCCGCCGCATGGGCGAACTGATTGCACGATCCGACGACAAACGACTCAAACGTGAAATTCGGATTCAGCGGAACGGGCGATTCGATTTCATTGTACCCGTGGCCATTGAGCGAACCGGGTGAAGATCCAGGCATGCCGGGCGTACCGCGAGCCGCTTCCGCACTGAATTCAACTCGTTCCAGCCCCAGGCCCAGACCAACCGCCAGTGCGTCGATCTGCCGGCCATACTCCTCAACCAGGAAGGCCGCGGTCTGCCGATCCGGCGCTGTCGCCAGCATCGTCTTGCCCTCGATGCCGGCGAATCTGGTACGCGCGATCCAGTTTTCGAAACTCTCGGCGCTCAGGCTCTTTCTGAGCTGTTCTTTGATCAAGTCCCACGGACTTCGATGTTCCTCAATCACAACGACAACACTTCCCCTCCGGTAGCCCACGGCTCCATTTTTTGAGGTCCGCGCCTCTGCCACGATGTCCCGGGATTTTTAACTACTGGAGACCGTTTTTCCGGTCACGACTACCTGCGAACAGGAATGAGTCTAACACAGAACGGGGGCGTTAAATCCACTTGAAATGTGTCTTAAATCGCGCTGAAACAATCGGGTCCGAAACTGTTGTCTAAACGGCCTCGGAATGCGCAGTGAGCCGATCCCGCGGCGCACCGGTTGTTCATGTGCTCTTCCGGAGTGCGTTCGACAAGGTGCGCAGGCAACGCGTTATAGCGATAACCAGAGATCGATCAGATCGCTCCCGGCAAAATCGTCGTATCCATGCGCCGCGACCCGGTTATCCTGCGCGTACCCCGCGAAATTCACCATTCACATTCGCCAGCACGAAACGGACATGGTTGTTTGTCGCCGAATCGATCAGGTGTCCCAACTCCCGGGTTTCGGCGCTTCCAGGTCAGTGAGTGCCCGCAGCATCAGAGGTCCGATGGCATGAGCCGTTTTCTCATGGACATGCGGCGATCAGCCGCGTCTCTTATGATTGAATACGCGCGCAAATGAAGAAATTCGCCATCCTCTGCCATCGCTGGACCGGCGCGGCATTCTGCGTACTCTTCGCGTGGTGGTTCATCTCCGGCATCTTCATGATGTATGTCGATTACCCCGAGGTGAAAGACGCGGATCGCCTCGCGCGCGCCAGGCCTCTCGATGTTTCACGAGTTCAACTGACCGCCGGGCAGGCCTGGGCCAGTCTGAAAACCAAAGGCGAGCCGGATGAAGTGCGCTTGCGCATGTTCGATTCGCGGCCCGCTTATTGGTTCCGGCTCGGAAAAGCGCGCGCATATGTTTATGCCGACAATGGCCAGGCGCAAACGGCATTCCCGCCGGATCTGAATCTCCGCTCCGCGGCCGCATGGACCGGCCAGCCAGCGGGTGACGCCAGCGCCGAGCTCATGGCATCTGAAGACCAATGGACCGTCGGAGGGCTCTATTACAACTATGAACCGCTCACAAAATATTCCTGGCCCGATGGCGAGCAGGTCTACATTCCGCGCGCCACCGGCGAGGTGATCCAGTACACCTCGCGCGCCTCGAGGCTGCTGTCGTATCTCGGTCCCGTCGCGCACTGGCTGTACTTCACGCCGCTCCGGAAGAACCCCCAACTCTGGAGCCGCATCGTCATCTGGCTCTCGGGCTTCGCGACAGTCGTCGCGCTCCTCGGTTTGTTCGCCGCGCTCTCTCTGTATTCGCCTTCAAGGCCCATTCCCTTCGCGGGAACCAAGCGGCTGCATATGATCCTCGGCCTGTTCTTCGGCTTCCTCGCCTGCACGTGGGCCTTCAGCGGCATGCTTTCGATGGATCCGTTCCCGGTCAAAATCGCTGGTGAAGATCCTCGTATCCCGGAGGCGCTGGGCGGCGAGCCGTTCGAGCTCGAAGCTTTCTCCACGAAGCCGGCACGCGAGGCGCTGGCTCAGGCGGGTCTCCT
>Ga0070733_10003508_pt1 | contig 10721 bp, 6 predicted proteins | sample Coa_R1_9_FD_66450 | JGI IMG/M metagenome (GOLD analysis project Ga0070733, IMG submission 66450) | Surface soil microbial communities from Centralia Pennsylvania, which are recovering from an underground coalmine fire - Coalmine... | ecosystem: Environmental > Terrestrial > Soil > Unclassified ... | reverse complement strand
AGGGCGCGCTGTCTCTCCGAGAACTCGTCTTTGAAGTGCTTTTGGAAGAACGAGGCTGCGCGAGAAAATGCGTCGTCGACGTCCGTCGGTCGTAATGGTCCCTCGCCTGGAATGTGAACGCCGAGCCAACAATCCTCAGGCGACATTCGATAGCGCGTGCGCACGATGTCGAGATCCGGAACCCAAGGCGAGCTGAGGCTCCGTTCAAGGCGGAGCCGTTCGAATTGGAGCCGGCCAAGATCGAACAGCTCGCCGCGAACGGGCAACAGCAACCAGGCGCCGGCCTCGACGCCGGTCGCTCCGAACACGCGGCGATGGATCGCCATGTGCCTTCTCAGGTCGGCGAGCGACGCCCACGAGACGTCATCGTCGAGCCCGAGGGACGCGTGCCAAGCCCGGGTGTGAGGAAGCACAGTAAGAAAGACGTGTGCGATGAAGCATCGTCGCCACGACGGGACTTCTTTCGGTCCTTCGAAGTTTCGCCAGGTCGAGCGCGTTGCGTCGAGGCTCCCGATCTCGCTTACCACCCGCCCGGCGGCACGCTCCAGCCACCATCGCCGCGGCCGCTCGTCGTCTGTTGGAAGCGACGCCACGACTTCGTCGGCGTCAATTTCTGACACTCCGAGCCGCTCAAGTGTGCTCGCTGCGTCGTCTGGCGACGGAATGGCGACCTCTACTTGTTGTCGGAGATCGGCAAGCTCGCGCACAAGCTCGGCATCCTCGGGTCCAAGGTCGAGGGCGCCAATGACCTCCGCGGCCGAGATATCAGGAGCCGCCCACGCTCGTTCAGACGATCGGATCACCTCGACATCATGAGCGACATGCCAACTCGCCAATCAGGCGATCGCTTCGCGCCGCGGCTCTTTTGCGCCGATAGACACACCGACCTCCATCTGCGCGACGTGACAAGCGGCGAGACGACCCGGGCCGACTTCGGCAAGCTTCGGCGTGACGGACTTGCATCGCTCGATCGCGTACGGACAACGCGGCTCGAAGCGGCACCCGGGCGCGGGATCAACAACCCGCGGTGGCTCTCCGGCATGAGCATCTGCGCCCAGATCGAGCGGCGCCCGCGGGTCGGGCGCGGCTTGCAAAAGCAGCTTTGTGTAGGGATGACGCGGATCGGCGAGCAACTGCTCGGCGGGGCCTTCTTCGACGAGATGCCCGGCGTACATGACGAGCACCCGATCGGCGACGTAGCGCGCGCTCGCCACGTCGTGAGTTATGTAGAGGAATGAGACGCCCATTTGCTCGCGGAGTCGCGTCATCAAATTGAGCAGTCCGATACGTATCGAGACGTCGAGCATCGAGACCGGCTCATCGGCGACGATCAAGCTCGGTCTCAAAGCGAGCGCCTGAGCGAAACCGACTCGCTGACGCTGACCCCCGCTCATCTCGAACGGGTACTTGGCCAACATTGCTTCTGGCGGAACGAGCCCGACGGCTTCCATTACACGCAACGCCTCTTCGTGTCGGCCGCGACGATCAAGCTCCGGCCGGTGGAGCTTGAGCGCCCGATCGATGCCGTGCCCGACTCGGGCCGCCGGGTTGAACGAGCTGTATGGGTCCTGGAAGACCATCGGGACCTTGCCGCGGTACGCGAGCAGGTCACGACGCCTCTTAAGACCGGCGATCGGCTCTCCTTCGAAGCGAATCTCGCCCGAGGTCGGCCGATAGGTGAGGACGAGCAGGCGGGCGATCGTGCTCTTGCCGCTCCCGCTTTCGCCGACGAGGGCAACGATCTCTCGACGCCCGATCGAGAAGTTGACGTCGTCTACCGCGTGCAGCGTCCTCCCAGAAAGGGGGCCGCCGATGCGAAAGTGGCGAGTGAGCCCGATCGCCTCGACAAGGGGTGCTGCGCCGTCGGGCGGTCCGACCGGCGTCGGCGAAAGCGACGATCGATCTGCGCCCGTCTTGTCACCCTCCTCCTCGGACGAGATGACCCGGCTTGAATCGAGCTCGCCGAGCACCGACTCGAAGTTCGCCCCGTCCTCGTAGCGCAGGCAGCGCACACCGACGCCGCCGGCGTCGAACAGGTCGGGCGAGATCAGACGGCAGCCCTCGAGAGCGAAAGGACAGCGCTGCTCGAAGCGGCAGCCCGACGGTGGGTTCGATAGGTCCGGAGGAGAGCCGGGAATCCCGGCGAGAATCACCTTTGGGCCCTTGACCGAGGGGAACGCCTCGAGCAGCCCGCGGCTGTATGGGTGGCGCGGTTGATCGAATATCGCCTGGGTCGGTCCAAGCTCGGCGACTTGCCCGGCGTACATCACCATGAGTCGATCAGCGAAGTGGCTGACGAGCGACATGTCGTGAGTTACGAAGATGACCGCGAAGCCAAGTTGCAGCTGCAGTTCTTTGATCTGGGTCATGAGCGACCGCTGGGCAACGACGTCGAGCGCCGAGGTTGGTTCGTCCATGATCACTAGCTGCGGTGTGAAAAGGAGCGCCATTGCGATCATCGCTCGTTGGCGCATGCCACCGGAGAGCTGGTGCGGGTAACTCTTCAGATGCACCGGGTCGATCGAGACGAGGCGCAGCACCTGTTCAGATCGCGCCCTTATCTCCTCCTTCGACATCTTCGAATGGGCTTCACACACGTCGCGCATCTGCTCGGCGACGGTCATGACCGGGTTGAGGGCGTTCATCGCGCTTTGCATGACAACCGAGTAGTCACGCCAGCGGATGTGCCGGAGCTTTCGCTCGCTGATGGTGGCCATCTCTGTTCCGGAAAAGACGACGCTCCCGCCCGTTATCCCAGCCGGTGGGCTGAGTAGGCGGGAGATGGCGAACAGAAGCGTCGACTTTCCGCAACCCGATTCGCCGACGACGGCGAGGAACTCCCTTGCCGACAGGTCGAGATCGACATGATCGACGGCGACCACCGCGCCGCGGTTGGTCGCGTAGGCGACCGATAAGTCGCGCACTTCAAGCAAGGCTAGGGGCGGACGGTCGCCGTTGGACAGCAATGCCGGTGAGCGTTCGACTCCGAGATCGGCCGACGGGTGGTTCATCTTGCTCAGGCGGCTGACGGGTCGCGGACAGCTACGCCGTTCTCGTCCCTGTCCGAAAGCTTCTGTTGCGTTTGGATGTCGTGTCCCCGCCCTCGCGAGCGCTCAGGTCGAACACCGCGCACCTTGCGAAGCGCGGGGTTCGAGATCTCGTCGAATGCGTAGTTGAGCAATGCGAATGCGCCACCGAGCAGGGCGACACATACTCCGGGCATGAGCGCCCACAACGGCATGCCGGCCCCGAGCGCTTCGTTGTTCTGCGCCCAATAAAGCATCGTCCCCCAACTCTGCAGGCTCGGGTCGCCGAGTCCGATGAATTGGAGCCCCGCCGCTGTCAGCACGGCGTAGACGGCGGTACCGAGGAAGCTCGCGACGATGAGCGACGTCATCGTCGGCAGGATCTCGGCGACGATGATGTAGCCCTTTCGCTCACCCCGCACGCGGGCTGCTTCGAGGAAGTCGCGGTTGCGAAGCGATAGCACCTGCGACCGCAGTTGGCGCGCCCCGTAAGACCAGCCGAGCGCGCCGAGGACGATGATCATGACGAGCGTCCCCGCACTCCTCATATACGCGGCGATGACGATGATCAAAGGAAAAATCGGAATGACCAACAACACATCGGTGATGAGCGAAAGGACGCCATCTGTGACCCCGCCGATGTAGGCGGCGGTTACACCGACGAGCACCGACAGCGCGGTCGAGAGCCCTCCGACCGCGAAGGCGATGATCAGAGACTGGCGGGTCCCCCAGATCAGCTGGGAAAGGACGTCTTGTCCGTAGGCGGTCGTGCCGAACCAGTGTGCCGCGGACGGTCCGAGCGCCGGCTTGAAGATCGTTGCTGTCGGGCTGTACGGCGCGATGAGTCCGGGGAAGGTCGAAAGCACGACGAAGAACAACAGAATGAGAGCACCGACCGTTGCCTTCCTGTTGTGGCGGATGGCGTGCCAGAGCTTGAACCCTTGACGCCGTGGTGCCGGCCCGACCGCATCGACGGTCGAGAGAGGGCTAACCGCGGTCGTAGTCGTCAGGGTGGTCACGGTTTGCCGCCTATCCGAGATCGCGCGTGCGCGGGTCGAGGATCGCGGTCGCCATGTCGGCTGCGAGCACCGCCAGCAGTACCGCCACGGTGATGAGGAGGAAGAGTGCTTGCATCAGCGCGTAGTCCTCGTTCTCGACCGCCTGCAACAACATCCAGCCGACTCCCGGATAGTTGAAGACGTACTCGACGAGGATCGCCCCACTCACGACGAACCCGAGTGACATGGCGAACCCGGTGAGGTTCGGCAAGATGGCGTTGCGTCCGGCGTAGTTGGTCATCACCTTCCAAGACGAAAGGCCTTTGGCGCGTGCCATACGGACGTAGTCCTCGGCGAGCACGGTAATCATGTTGTTGCGCATCGTCAGTATCCAGCCGCCTATTGCGGTGATGAGGATGGTTGCCGCCGGCAGGATCGAGTGCAGCAGCATGTCGCTTATGAAATGCCAGTTGAACGCGATCGAGTCGGTGATGCCGTAGCCACCACTCTCGGGCAGCCAACCGAGCTTGTAGGCGACTAACCAGACCGCGACGAGTCCGACCCAGAAGTATGGAAATGCCGACGTGATGACGAAGATGGGAGGCAGCGCGCTATCGAGGATCCCACCGCGCCGCCAGGCGCTGACGAGGCCGATCAACGTCCCGAGGACGAAGGCGAGCACGGTCGTCACGCCGACCAGACCGAGCGTCCAGGGGAGCGCCTGCAGGACCTCGTGGCTCACCGAGTCCGGGAAAAAGGTGAGCGAGGTGCCAAAGTGACCGCGAAAGACGTTGCCGAGATAATCGAAGTAGGCCGGGACAAGTCCGACGTGGCTATTGACGCCGAAGGTGATCTCGAGGGCCTTGAGCGCCTGTGGGTTGAGTCGGCCCTTGTAGGCCGCCATCATCGCCAGCGCCGGGTTGCCCGGCATGAGGCGCGGGATCATGAAGTTCAGGGTGATCGCCGCCCACAAGGTGACGACGAAGAACCCGAGCCTTCGCAGGACGTATCTCAATCCCGCGCCTCTCTGCCTGGCCTCTCGGTCCCTACTTCTTTGGGAACAGATGGAGGAGCATCACTCCTATATCGGGATAGTTATACGCCGCCGGCTGGGCGTACGGGTTAGCCGGCGTCGCCCAACCCCCGATGTTGGCAGAGTCGTACTGGTACCAGTCGACTTCCTCTGTGGTGGGGATGAAGGGCACGTCGCTCAACATCACCTTTTCGAGTTGATCGGTGATCGAGTGCTGAGTGGCTGAGCTCGTCGTCGCCCCGTAGGCGTTGATGAGAGCGTCCGTCGCCGGGCTCGAGTAGCGCTCGAAGTTCGACGACGCTGAAGTCCCGATCGGAGCCGTGTTCTTCGAGTACAGCCAGTCACGGAGCTCGTAGTAAGGCGCCGGGCCACCGACCGGTTGCGCGCCGTAGGCAAGGTCGTAATGGCCCTGGTAAAGCTGCGCGTCATAGGTGGGTGTCGTGAGGTTGTCGGGTGAGATCTGGATGCCGACCGCTTTCAACTCCGGTTCGATCACCTCACCGACCGCGGCAACCCAGTCCGAGTAGCCACCGATGTTGATGATCGAAAATGACAGCTTCTTCCCGTTCTTTTGAAAGACTCCGCCGACCATCTTGAACCCCGCCTTTTTGAGGATCGAGATCGCCTTCGCCGGGTCGTAGGAGTAGTTGTACTGATTCGCCAGCGACGAATCGAAGAAACTCGAGAACGTCGGTGTGACGATGCCGGTTTGGTTGGCGGCTGGCTCGTATCCGTACTCACCGATCTGGGAGACCTTGGTGCGGTCGATCGCGAAGGCCATCGCCTGACGAACCGCAACGTTGCTCAAAAGCGGATTGGTCAAGTTGATGATGACGCCGACGTTGAGCACAGGCGGGAACCAGATGTGGAAGTTGGGATTCTTCGACAGGTAGTAGCTCCTGATGCTTGGAATGAACTGGCTTCCCCACTGCGCGGTGCCATTGGCGAGATCCTGGTTCGCCGGGTCGTTTGACGTGAAGGACGGGTAGTAGACGGTGTCGATCTTCGGAAGACCCTTTTGCCAATAGTTCGTGTTCTTCGTGTAGGTGATGTTGGCGGGAGTGCACTTGTTCATCTTGTACGGGCCGGTGCCGACGGGCGTCGAGTCGGCGTACGTGATCGGGTTCTTGATCGACGACCAGATGTGCTCGGGAACGATCGGGGTCTCGTCCGCGATGTAATAGAAGTACGGCACCGCCGAGGTCTTGAAGTTGAATACAACCTGATTCGATCCTTTCTGGGCGACGCTCGAGAGCACCGACCAGTCGGCGTTCAAGTCAAGACCCTTGAACCTCTTGATCAAGTTGAAGCTGAACATGACGTCCTTCGCCGTGAACGGTGTGCCATCGCTCCATTTCACCCCCGAGCGAATCGTGAACGTCAGCGACTTGTTGCCGTTGCTCCACGCGTACGAGCTGGCGAGCCACGGCGTCGTCGCCCCGTTCTTAAGGGTGTTGACGAAAGTCAATTCCTCATAGACGGTGCCCGAGGAAAGGAAATTGACCGTTGGGTTGAACGGGTTGAACGAGCATGTCCACGTCGTCCCGCTCTCGTTCGAGATCGTCACGGAGCTCGAACCGCTTGACTTGCCGGTGTTCGCTCCACTCGCGCCCGCCACTGCGGTGCCCCCGAGTGCCAGCAGGCTGACCGCGACAAGCGCGACCAGTGATCCGCGCCATTTCATAACCTGAAACCTCCCCCCGGCCGATGCGACCGGATTCCGTTTTACCGATGTCTCCGTGCTGTTCTCGCTTCGTTGCTTAACCTTGCGCCTACTTCCTCTTCTCCGTTTGCGATAGGGCTGTTGTGCAGTCGTCGGGCTCATTTGGAACCCTCGGGACCAGGGGCAACTGTCAAGAGGGAAACCGTCGCCTCAACGGCACTGTCTCTTCGAGCTCCACGACGCGACCCGTCAGCGCCGTCTGTGATCGCGAGTTGCTCGCTAGCGGCCTCGAGCCCGAGCGAGATGGCACCGACTAGCGGCGCGTCATACGGGAAAGCCCCGCGGACAAGCTCCGGTGCGAACGGCACCGACGAGTCGAGCGCTTTTCGCAGCTTTGGTTCGATCCGATCCCATGAGCGCACCATGCCGCCGCCAACGGCGATCCGTGCCGGATTGAGGGCGACCGAGAGATTGACGAGGTGAAAACTGAGCTCGTCGATGAACTCGTCGAGAGCCGCCGCCAGGGCATTGTTTCCTCTCTCGTTGGCGAAGATGTCCGCTGCGCTGAGTTCGATGCCGATCTCTCGTTCGGCGGTTGCGCGCAGCGCCATCCCGCTCACAGCTTGTTCGAGGATGATGCGATCGGCCGGATCACCGCGCACGTCCGCTAGCTCGCGCAAGCTGTACCCGATCTCCCCGGCGGCGCCGTTCGCCCCCGAGATCACCGTGCCCCCGCTGACGATCCCGACGGCAAGCCCGGTTCCAAGGTTCAGGTAGATCGCCGGATCAGCGCCGACGAGGGCACCGGCGCTCGCCTCTGCCGCCGCCGCCGCTTTTACATCGGTCGCGAGCCTTATGACGTCGCACCCGAGCGAGCGTCGTATCTCTTGTTCGAGTTTCAGCTCTCCCCAACCGGGAATCGCGACCGCCAGCAAAACGGCGTCCGCGACCGGGATCCCGAACGTGCAGGCTCCGACTGCGACGAGCTCTCCTGCGCCGCCGCTCTCTTGCAAAAGACGGCGTGCCGCCTCAAGTCCCGCCTCGAGGTTCCAGTGCCCGCCGCGAGACGGACGCGTGGAGATGGTGCTTTCGCCAAGCCGATTTCCCTCGAGGTCGACGACGGCGGCGGCAATCTTCGTCCCACCGAAGTCGAGGCCGAGGACCAGCGGAGCGCCCATTCGATCCCCCATCTGCATGTTGGGCGAGCGGCTTTCGGAATTGAATAGGAAATTACCTTATCATTTAGATCTGGCGCCAGCCCGTCCCTCAGGGCTTGCTTCTGCGAGCATGGAAAGCGATGACCAAGGGCTCCGCTCGAGTGAGCCACAAAGCTAACGGAGTCGTTTCGAGCGACGGAGCGACCGGGCCGCTCGCCGCCACACCGCGACTGATGCGGGCAATGAACGAGCGGCTTCTGCTCGAACACGTACACAACGCTGGTTCCGCCTCGCGCCCGGACCTGGCCAGAAGTTCAGGGCTGTCGAAACCCACCGTCGCCACCGCGCTCGCCACCCTCGAACGCGACGGGCTGGTGCAGATCGCAGGACGTCGCGGCGGCGTCCGCGGCCCGGCGGCGGTCCTCTACGAGATACGCCCCGAGGCCGGCTACGTGCTCGGGTTGGACGTCGGGCGTCAGTACGTGAGGGGGGCGATCGCGGATATCACCGGTTCCATTCGGGCGCGCAGTTCGCGCGCCGTCCGCCTGACGAGCGCCCGACATCGACTCGCTGAACTCGAGCGCCTCGGCAAGGAGCTCGCCGGCACGGCCGGCATCTCACTCGGCGACATCACGCAGACCGTCATCGGCAGCCCCGGCGTCTACGACTCCCGACGCGGCGCCCTGACGATGGCGCGCAACCTTCCCGGCTGGGAACACCCCGAGGTCGTGGCTGACCTGCAGGAAGTATTCGGAAAGGCGACAGTGGTCGAAAACGACGTCGACGTCGCCGCCCTCGCCGAGCGGGATCACGGCTACGGACAAGACGTCGGGACGTTCTGTGTCGTCTGGGTCGGGACCGGGATCGGGATGGGCCTAGTGATCGAAGGCCAGCTCCACCGCGGCGCGCACGGCGCTGCCGGCGAGATTGCCTTCTTGCCCGTCGGTGACCCCGGGGTGAACGCCCGCGAGGCACGACACCACGGGCAGCTGGAGGCGGTCGCCTCCGCAGCCGCAGTCGTGCGTGAGGCGCGGTCGGTCGGCCTCGGCGGTCCGCTCTCGGCACGCCGTGTCTTCACGGCGGCGGCAAAAGGGGATTCGCGCGCCCTTTCCGTCGTGCGCAGAGAGGCTCATCACGTGGCGCGTGCCGTCACCGCCGTGATGGCCGTCGTCGACCCAGAACTCGTCATCCTCGGCGGTGGCATCGGACAGGCGCCCGGATTCGCAGAGGCGGTCATCGAAGAACTTCGCTCACTCGCCCCCTTCGTCCCCGAACTGCGCGCCTCCGCCCTCGGCGACGACGCGGTCGTGTTTGGTTGCGTGTCGTCGGGAATGGATCGCGCCTGGCGACGCGTGCTCGAACGGGCCTAACCCGCCTCGACGCTCATCTGTCGAATCGGCGTCGGACGGCGCTGCCACCTTGTTGCGACGGGTGGGGGCCTTCCAAAGGGCGATAGTTCACCTCGAGGGCCTCCAGGCGATCGAGGTGACGCGAAAGGCGAGGCGCGAACTCGCCGAAGTCGCCCGCAGACGCACTCCAAACGACCTCGGCGAAAGCGGACGCTCGCGGAAACGCCATGTACTCGACCCCCTTTGGGTCGGGAACGTACTCGGTCCATAGGTTGCACTGCGCTCCGAGAATGCGTCGCGCCTCGTCGGCGTCGAGCTGGCTCGGTACCGGATCCCAGCTGTGGACGTCTTCGAGCGTGTTGCGGCCGCCGATCGCGAGCGGTTCGTTCGGGTCGTCCGATTGGTAGTGGTCGAGGTAGCACGGCGCCTCTGGTGACATGACGACGTCGGCGCCGGCTCTGGCGGCGGCGATCCCGCCGTTTTCTCCGCGCCAGGACATCACGCTCGCCCCGACGGGGAGGGTGCCTCCTTCGAGGATCTCGTCCCATCCGATCGGGTGCCGACCGGCGTTGAGAAGATGGGCGGAGAGCTCGCCCGTGAACCAGTTCTGTAACGCATCCTCGTTTGCCGCTCCGAGCGATTCGAGCCGCGACTTTGCGATCCGACTCTTCCTCCACTCGTCGCGGGGGCACTCGTCGCCACCGATGTGAACGTACGGCGACGGAAACACGTCGAGCACTTCGTTCCAGACGGTCTTGCAAAACGTCACGGTCGCATCCGAAAGGTTGAGGACGTGTGGACTGATCCCCCAATGTGTCGCCACCTCGATCGATCCGACGTGACCGAGCTCTGGATAGGCGGCGATCGCCGCTTGCGCGTGTCCCGGCAGGTCGATCTCCGGCATGACCGTGACGTTGCGCTCGGCGGCGTACGAAACAAGGGCGCGGAGCTGGTCGCGGGTGTAGAAGCCGCCGTGCGGAGTGCCGTCGAATTGAGGGCTGGTCCACGATCGATCCCGTTCGTGACCGATTCGGGTTTCACGCCGCCATGCCCCGATCTCGACGAGGCGGGGGAAGGCCTCGGAAGGAAATCGCCACCCCTGATCGTCGTTCAAATGGAGGTGAAGGACGTTCAGCTTGTGCATGCTCAGCAGGTCGACGATACGGAAGAGAGACTCGGACGGAAAGAAATGGCGGCTGACGTCGATCAAAAAGCCACGCCATCCAAAACGCGGAGCATCGTCGATCTCGACACCCGGGATCACCCACGGACGCGCGACGACAACCGGTGAGAAGACTTCGGGTGGAAGCAGCTGAAAGAACGTCTGAACACCATTGACGAGGCCGATCGGATGAGCGGCGGCGATCACTGCCCGCTTCGCTTCGACGCGGAGCTGATATCTCTCCTTTGAGCTCCTGTTTGCTTGCGGATCGAGGACAAGACGGATCGTCGCATCCTCTCCGCCGTCTCGAAGCTCGAACCCGGTCGATGAACG
>Ga0070733_10003506_pt1 | contig 10724 bp, 9 predicted proteins | sample Coa_R1_9_FD_66450 | JGI IMG/M metagenome (GOLD analysis project Ga0070733, IMG submission 66450) | Surface soil microbial communities from Centralia Pennsylvania, which are recovering from an underground coalmine fire - Coalmine... | ecosystem: Environmental > Terrestrial > Soil > Unclassified ... | reverse complement strand
CATGTATCTCGTGGGAGCTTTCTGCGGTGGCCTCGCGATTCTGGTCACCTATCTGCCTGCTTCAGGAGCCGCCGCTGTAGGTTTGGGCGTTCTGTTGGCGATGCTCCTCGCCATCGCATGGCTGGAGCGCGCCCCCTACGAAAAACAACAGGCCAAGACCACCGCCGCGTCTTGATGGTTTTATCTGCCTCCGTCTCAACTAATACCTCTCTATCCAAACCGGGTTTTGCGAGGTCATACACGTCCGCTATACTGTTTGCGCTGTCTGCACGCCAGATTGCATGTCTGCCCAGCTTGGCGTTGCGGGCCCTCGAAGTCTGTAAGGCACAGGAACTGCGCATTCCGGTTATAGGGTCAAACTGAAACGGTGAAGGACAAAGACACATTGTCCCGAGTAGATCGGGACCCCAGGAATGTTGTCGTCGTCGGAGGCTCCGCTGCGGGCCTCTACGTCGCGGGTGAGCTTGCTCGCGCTGGCCGTCAGGTCCGCGTTCTCGAATCCAAGTCTTCGTTCGAACCCACTCCGCGTACCCTGATCGTTACCGATCACTTCAAGGGTCAAATCAGCAACAACTCCCGCTCCTGCATCCTGAATGAGATTCGCCGCTTTGAACTGTTCACCGACGGCCGGTCCGCCCAAATTGCCCTAAAAAAACCGGACCTCATCATCGAACGCTCCCGTCTGATCCGCTCCCTCGCCGAAGAATCCACTGCGGCTGGCGCAACGCTTGAGTTTGATACTCGCTTCCTGGGACTGGCGCCCAATGGCGCGGGGCTTCGCGTTCAGATCGATCAGAACGGCAAGCAGGACGAAGTTCACGCCGGCAGTGTCGTCGGTGCCGATGGAGCCGTCAGCAGGGTCGCTCGCTCCGCGGGATGGCCGCCGGTGGAGACCGTGCCGCTGGTTCAAGCCCTCGTGAAATTGCCCAAGGATTGTCCGCCGGACACCACCAGAGTTTGGTTCGTTCCAGATGATACTCCTTACTTCTATTGGCTGATTCCAGAGTCTCCGGAGCGTGCTGCATTGGGAGTCATCGGCGAGCACGGGCGCGACACAAAGCAATGCTTCGACCGCTTTCTTGCGAAAAAAGGTCTTGAACCGTTGGAGTGGCAGGGTGCCAGAATTCCCGTCTACCGTCGTTGGGTTCCCATTCAACGAACCGTTGGCAATGGTTCGGTTTATTTGGTGGGAGACGCCGCCGCACAGGTAAAGGTGTCCACGATTGGTGGAATTGTCACCGGCCTTCGCGGAGCGCGAGGCGTTTCCGACGCGATTTTGCAGCGGGGGTCAACCGAACTGCGCTCCCTTCGGCGTGAACTGCGCACTCATTGGCTTATCCGCCGTGCGTTGCACGATTTTCGCCAGGATGACTATTCCCGTCTTGTCGATCTTCTCAGCGTTTCGACCCGGGAATCGCTGGGGGAAATCAATCGCGACGAATCCACGCGCCTGCTCTGGAACGTCATCCGGCGGCAGCCCCGGCTCGTATTGATGGGCCTGCGCGGCTTACTGGTTGGAAGAAAATAACGGAATGTTCGTCTGTCATTTCACCGAGGCTGCCATCTCGACGCGGATTACCGACGCGAATGTCCCTGAAGCAGTCACGAAGATTTTTGACCTGGAGGAGACACTAAAGTGCGCTTGACCGTTATTGGATGTGGTTACGTTGGACTCGTCACCGGAGCGTGCCTTGCCGCTGCTGGCCACGAAGTCTTCTGCACGGATGTCGATACCCACCGCATTGACCAGCTGAATGCAGGCAAAGTGCCTATCTACGAAGAGCACCTGGAAGAAGTCCTGGCCCAGGCCGCCAAGGACAAGAAGATTTCTTACACCACCGACGCTGGCGAAGCTATTCGCGCGGGAGAAGTGATTTTCATCTGCGTTGGCACCCCTCCCAAGGAAACTGGCGAAGCGGACCTCTCCGCTATCGATCACGTGGCTCGCCAGATTGCCACCGAAGCACGAACTCCAAAACTCGTCGTGGAAAAGAGCACCGTCCCGGCTCTGACTGGCGTTCAATTACAAAAGGCTCTTGCCGCCTATTCCCGCGACTCCGAACCAAAATTCCACGTTGCTTCAAATCCCGAATTCCTCCGGGAGGGCACCGCCGTTGGGGATTTCTTCCACCCCGATCGTATCGTCGTAGGGGTTGAAGACGAAAAGAGCGCAGCCAAACTTCGCGAAATCTATCTTCCCATCCTCGAAAGAAAATTTCGCTGTCCCATCCACGCTGGTAAATGTCCGCCGGGAACGGCGGGAGACCTCCTCGTAACCACTATCAATAGCGCTGAACTGATCAAACACGCTTCCAATTCCTTCCTCGCTCTGAAAATCAGCTATGCCAATGTAATCGCCGATCTGTGCGAAAGAATTGGAGCTGACGTGGAGGAGGTCACCCACGCCATGGGCATGGATCCTCGCATCGGTGGGCAGTTTCTGAAGGCCGGACTGGGTTTTGGCGGCTTCTGCTTTCCGAAAGACATTCAAGCCTTCATCCATCTTTCCGCTTCCGTCGGGGTGGATTTTGACATGCTCAAAGCGGCGGAGCGCGTAAACAAGCAGCGCATTGAACGCTTCTTTGAAAAAGTCCACAAAGCTCTGTGGGTCATCAAAGGCAAGCGCATCGCCGTGCTTGGGCTGGCCTTCAAAGCCAACACCGACGACATCCGTTTCGCGCCGGCCCTTGAAGTCATGCGCAGGTTGCTTGAAGAAGGGGCAGAAGTTCACGCCACCGACCCGGAGGCCATCTCCCGCACCAAGCCTCTCTATCCAAAAGTGACCTACCACCAGGATCCCTACGAAGCGTTGAAGAACGCGGACGCCGCTTTGGTCTGCACGGAATGGAAAATTTTTCGGGACTTGGATTGGGACCGTGCGGGAAAACTCATGGCCCGACGCCTGGTTATCGACGGACGAAATTTATACTCGCCGAAAAAAATGCAGGACCTGGGCTTCGATTACCACTCTTTCGGCCGCCTCTAATCTGTCTTGGTCGTTTCTCTTTAGGAGGCAGGGGCTTCAGCCCCTGCGTAGAGCCCGCTAAGGAATGGGCTTTAGCCCCTGAAGCCAGTGCTCGCGCATCCTCAGCCGTGTCCTCACCGTGCCGGCGTCAACCGCGCAAACTGTTCCTTGAAATACGCCAGCGTCAGTTTCAGCCCCTCTTCCAAGCCAACCTTCGGTTCCCATCCCAACAGCCGTTTGGCCTTGGAGATGTCCGGACACCGCTGCTTCGGATCGTCCTCCGGCAGCGGCTCGTGAATGATCTCTGGAGAATTTGGGAAGTGCGCCCTGATCTTTTTGGCGAACTCATAAATCGTCAGTTCTGTCGGATTTCCGATGTTCGTAGGGAAGTGTTCGCTAGACTGGCTGAGCTTATAAATTCCGTCGATCAAATCTGAAACATAACAGAAGCTGCGCGTTTGCTTCCCGTCGCCGTACACCGTGAACGGCTGCCCACTTAGTGCCTGGAAAACGAAATTCGGCAGCGCTCGGCCGTCGTTCAATCGCATCCGCGGTCCGTACGTATTGAATATCCGTACAATGTGCGTGTCCACGCCGTGATAGCGGTGATACGCCATAGTTGTTGCCTCTGCGAAACGCTTCGCTTCATCGTACACGCTTCGCGGTCCAATCGGGTTCACATGTCCCCAGTACGTCTCGCTTTGTGGTGTCACGTCCGGGTCACCGTAGCACTCACTTGTTGAAGCCAACAGGTAACCGGCCTTCTTTTCCAGCGCCAGGTCCAGCGTGTTCATCGTCGCGATCGAACCAACCTTAAGCGTCTCGATGGGAAATCTCAGATAATCCGGCGGGCTCGCAGGCGAGGCAAAATGGAAGACGTAGCGGACCTCTCCTTCCACGCGCAAAGGTTCGGACACATTCTTCTTCTCGAGCCGGAATTTAGGATTGCCTTTCAAGTGCTGCAGGTTCAATTCATTGCCGGTCAGCAGATTGTCCAGCGCCAGCACCTCCCAACCCTCCGCGAGTAGCCGGTCGCAAAGGTGCGACCCCAGAAACCCCGCTCCGCCGGTGACAACAGCTCTCATGCATCCTCCAGGTCGCTCAAAACCCATATTTTATCGTGCTTGGCCCACAACGCGCCAATAAGAATCCTTCCTGCGAACGCAACGGATAATTGACCGCCTCAGTCGTGAAGGTTACGATTCGCTCTCATGCTACAACCCCTGGTCGGCACTCTTTTACCTTCGCAACCGGAGAAACGCCCCCGCCTTTGGCCCATGGTATTGCTCGCGCTGATTGGTCTGATCGTCGCCGGTTTTCTCAACCTCGGCCGCTGGCTCGTCCGCGAAGATCCCCAAGGAAATGCCGATGCCATTGCCGTTCTCAGCGGCAGAATGCCGGACCGGGCACTGGAGGCGGCCCGAATCTACAAGCAGGGATATGCCCCGGAAGTCTGGCTGACCCATGCCGTCGAACCCGGTGAAACTCTCCAAAAGCTCTCCGTCCAATACATCGGCGAACAGGAGTATGACCGCCAGATACTTCTGCACCAGGCCATTCCAGCCACCGCGATCCGGGTGCTGGAGCCGCCTATCGTCAACACCGCCGACGAAATCAAAACTATCGGCGCCGCTCTGCAAAGCACCCCGCATCGCACGGTCATTCTCGTTACTTCCCGCGTCCATACGCGCCGCACGCGAAAATTGTGGGATTTGCTCTCGTCTCAGGACGGCAAGGCCATAGTGCGAGGCGTATCCGATGACCGGTTCGATCCAACTCATTGGTGGAGAAATACCTCAGACGCGCTCGATGTCGTCCGCGAATTCCTGGGAATGCTGAACGCCTGGGCGGGACTACCTCTAAAACCAGCCTCCTGACGAGTCCGATGACTTTGCAGTGGCCAGCCTTTAGGCTGGTTTCCACTCTAGAAAAAAATAAACCGTTTCCTCTTCCGTCCTTCGTTTTCCGAACGAATCTCCGGGACATACGGCAAGGGCATCCCTTCAAAAGCCGCGCGCGGATTTTCAACAAACAGCCCCTCCGCCCGTTCGTCTCCGAACTGCGCCTTCACTGCGTCATAAGCAAATCGAAGCTTCAACGGACGCCGCGCCGTATTGTGCGCATCGCTCGAAACAAAATGGATCAAGCCTTTGCCAATCCAATACCACACCATTTCCCTGGCGGACGGCCCAAAAACTCCCGTCAGCGAACCGGCCGTAACCTGCACGAAACATCCCCGTCGAACCCAGTTCATCAATCGATCCGGCTGCGTGCGCAATATCCCGTTCCGTTCGGGATGCGTCACAATCGGCCGGATTCCCGCCAACTGCAGTTCGTGAAGGGCCTGATCCATCCACGGTGGAATGGAAAATTCGTTGAATTCCACCAGCAGGTAGTCTTTCTGGTTGACGCAAAACTGCGCGCTATCCTTCTGCAGCGCCTCAAGATTTTCTGGATTGAGATGGAAGTCGCAGCCAGTCGCGATCGCCAGTCGATCGCCGAGTTTTTCCTGCAGCAGATCCCGGGCCGCCCGAACTTTCCCAAAATCAAATGTGTGGCTGGAACTCGCATGCGGAGTGCCCACCACGTGGGTAATGCCGTCCGCAATTGCGTCCTCGGCCATAGCCAACGAGTCTTCTATCGTTTTTGCTCCGTCGTCGAGTCCCGGGAGTATGTGACAGTGAATGTCGTGCATGTGCTATTAGTATGCGTCAGCTGCGCCACGCGGAGAAGACCTGCCACACACCCAGTAGAAACATCAGCCCTGCGAATACTTGCCGCATTCGCACGGGCTTCAGCCTTCGCGCCAGTTCTCCCCCCAGATACCCACCTACAAAAATACCGGGAATCAGCAGCAAACCTGTGTGCCACGAAACATAACCGGCCTTGGCATAAGCCAGAAAAGCAAGCAAGCCTGTGGGAGGAATCAGCGCCACGAGACTTGTTCCCTGCGCACGGTGTTGGCTGTATCCGAACAGCAGTCCCAATAAGGGCACCAGCAGAACGCCTCCGCCAATTCCCACCATCCCCGCTGCAACTCCGCAAAGCGCCGCCACCGCTGTTACTGCCAGCAATCTCCCCGCACTATCCTTGGGCGCCTTGTCCCCAGTGATTGCTGGAGCAGGCGCTGACTTCGCTTTCTGCCACAACATCCCCGCGGAGAGCACCAGGAAAAATCCGAAGATAGCCTGGAGCACCGACGATCGCATGGGCACGGCGATCGTCCCGCCCACATATCCACCCAGCAAGAATCCAATCGCGCAGTAAATTCCCGCCCGCAAATCGACATTTCCACTTTTCCAATAGTGTCGCAGCGCTCCCAGCCCAATGGGCGGAAGCAGGATAAGTAACGACGTCCCCTGCGCCAGATGCTGGTCGAAATGCAGCAGGTACACCATAGCCGGCACCAGCAACACGCCGCCCCCGATTCCCAACAGCCCGATGGCCACACCCGCCGTCAGGCCGAGCAGTAAAATCAGCAAAATCATATTTTGGGCGAATCCATCCGGTAAATCCTCCACTCACCCGAAAAACCTAGCGCACTATCTTGCCGTCAGCGCCGCGTGTATGGCAATGCACTTTTGGCCAACAATGCCGCGGACCCCGTGAAAGTTTGGAAATTTCCGCTCCCAAGTTCTCAGTGTGAGCGATGGAAACTGCTATCATTTGAGAGTTGTCTACTGCATGGCCTCACGGCTAGTGTCCGTCCCCATCAACGACGAGGAGCTTAGTTCATCGCATGGCTACCGATAGAAGACCGGAATTTTTCAAGGGCGCGCAGCTGAAAGTGGGCATCATCGGCTGCGGCTACGTGGGGCTGCCACTGGCGTTGCGCTTTGCCGAAGCGGGCCACAAGGTTACGGGATTCGATACCGACCCCGAAAAGGTAAGGATGCTGAACGCCGGAAAATCCTATATCGAGCATATCCAGCAGACCAAAATTCAGCAGTTCGTAAATAGCCGCCATTTCGCGGCTACCAATGACTTTTCGAGGCTCAAGGAAGTCGACGCCATTCTCATCTGCGTGCCTACCCCCTTGAACGAATACCGCGAACCGGATCTGAGCTACGTCGAAGAGACCGCTAAATCCATCTACCCGCATCTGCAGAAGGGCCAACTCGTCGTCCTTGAATCCACCACTTATCCCGGCACCACGGAAGAGCTTGTTCTCCCAATCCTGGAAAAGAGCGCTCTGCACTGTGCCATAGCATCGGGCCCCGAGAATGAAAACGTTCCGGTGGATTTCTTCCTCGCTTTCTCGCCAGAGCGTGAAGATCCCGGGAATAAACAATATGGTTTGGCCCAAATTCCAAAAGTCGTCGGCGGGGTCAATCCACCCAGCGGCCGCGCCGCGGTCGCCCTCTACGGACAGGTAGTTGCAAAAGTTATCCCTGTCAGTTCCACCCGCACGGCGGAAATGGCCAAGTTGCTCGAGAATATTTTTCGCTGCGTGAACATCGCGCTCGTCAACGAACTCAAAATGCTCTGCCTGCGCATGGGCGTGGATGTTTGGGAAGTCATCGACGCGGCGGCTACCAAGCCCTTTGGCTTCATGCCCTTTTATCCGGGACCCGGACTTGGCGGTCATTGCATCCCCGTGGATCCTTTTTATCTTTCTTGGAAGGCCCGCGAATACGATTTCGCCACCCGCTTTATCGAATTGGCGGGCGAAGTCAACGTCGCCATGCCGTATCACGTCGTGGACTCCATCGCAGCGGCGCTGAATGATCACAAGAAGAGCCTCAAAGGCTCGAAGCTCCTCATTCTTGGCGTGGCCTACAAAAAAGATGTCGACGATCTGCGCGAATCACCCACCCTCAAAATCATGGAAATCCTCCAGAAGCGCAACGCGGATTTCGACTATAACGATCCGTATTTCCCCCATCTTCACAAGATGCGCCACTACGATTACTCCAACATGAAATCCGTCCCGCTAAAGCCGGAAACCATTTCCACCTACGACGCGGTCGTCATCGCCACGGATCACTCCAGCTACGACTACGCCGCCATCGTAGACGCCGCGAAACTCGTTGTGGACACCAGAAACGCCACTCGCCGCGTTTCACGCCACCGCAACAAGATTGTTCTTTGCTAAACCGTGATGCCATCCGCTGAAGACGAAATCCGGCGGCAGCTTTCCGAGAGTGCCCGTCTAAAACAGAGCTTTTCGGATGCACTGGTCGGCCGCATTCGTGAGTTCGCGGAGCGTTCCGCTTCAGCCTTGCGAGCCGGTGGAAAAATTGTCTTCTTCGGGAATGGCGGAAGCGCGGCGGACGCCCAACATCTCGCAGCGGAGTTTGTCGTAAAACTCCGTGATGACCGGCCGGGACTCGCCTCTCTCGCGCTCACAACCAACACGTCAGTACTAACCGCCGCCGGCAACGATTACGGATTCGATAGAATTTTCTCGCGCCAGATTGAATCGCTCGTGCAACGTCTCGACGTAGCGGTTGCCCTTTCCACCAGCGGCGATAGTCACAATCTCATTCTCGGTATCGAAGCCGCCCGCGCCCGCGGGGCCTTCTCCGTCGCTCTCACCGGCGAAACAGGCGGTGCACTCGCAAGAAAGGTGGACCTGCTCCTGAACGTTCCCTCACGCGATTCTCAACGCATCCAGGAAGCTCACATCACCATAGGCCACATCGCCACTTCGTTAATCGAAGCAGCCCTAAAAGCAAACTGAGTCCTTTTCTCTCGCGTTTGTAGGGGCCGCTCTTCCGAGGGGTGTTTGGCTTCCCCGCTCTCGCCATCTCTGTAGGAGGCCGGGACTTCAGCCCCGGCGAGAAGTCGCCGCTATAAGTGGGCTTTAGCCCCTGAAGAAAGCCTTTGGCTTTTCCGCTGGCCACTTCGGATTTCCCCCGCGGCGCCCGCCTAACTCGCCTTCGTCAACTCCACCCGCGCCGTCGCCACCGGCAGCACCGCTTCCATCAACACCGGCATTCGCGCCGCATCATTCGTCAAATACAAAAAGAAGTGCGAGTCCTTCACTTCGCTGCCATTATCAAAAACGCGTATCTCAATCTTCGAAGTCGTAAACGTTCCCGCCGGCACCTTCACCTGCTCGTCTTTCCCCGCCAGCCTCGCGCGCACGTCGTGCAGAGCCCGCCCGTCGTACACCGGACTCCGCACCTCCGGCATCTTGCTCCAATCCACTCCGCGAAGGTACTGCAGCATTCCCAAGGGGTCGCGCGTGCCCGGCAGCACCCGCGCTGCAACCGCATCCGCCGGTGCCGGGTCATTCGCAGAGGGCATCATGCGCTGCACCGAATCCATTTTTTGTCCTCGTTCGCTCAAGTGCATTTCGTATTGAAGGCCGATTAAATTTGCCACGTCGCTGTAGGAATCGAACTGGTCATCCAGTTCGAACACCATGCGATACGGATTCTCGGTGTGCGCAAACGCCTGCAGATGCCACGCGCTCTTCCCCGCAAAATTCCGTCGCTCGGCAACCACAATTTTCAAATTCGCAATCGTGCGGTTCAACTTGGTAACGTTCGCGGCATATTGAAAAGTTTCTCCGGTCCGCGGCGAATAACCCGGCTCCTTCCCGGGAGCTATTTCGCTTTCCGGGTTTGCAGTTGCCGCCCGAGGAGTTTCGGGTGCGACGCTTCCAGGTTTCTTTGGCCCACTCGGAGTCGCCGGTAGGTTCGGCCGCGAAGACACTCCGCTAGACGCCACCGGCGTCGAACAACAGGTCTTCCGCCAGTACACCCATGCTCCCAGCGCGATCGCCACAATAACCACCAGCACCGCAACAATTTTCTTGGTCATATCCCTTTTGTGACGCGCCGCAGATTCAATCTCTCGTGCACCTTCTCCTCATCGTACAATAACACCCGTAAGCCAGCGGGAGGCACGCGATGCGCTACCTGGTCACAGGAGGCGCCGGTTTCATCGGATCAAACACCGTGGATGAACTCGTTCGCCGCGGCCACGGCGTCGTCGTTCTCGACGATCTCTCCGCCGGCAAAGAAGAGAATCTCGCCGAAGTCCGCAATAAAATCACCTTCATCAAGGGCTCCATCACCGACATCGAGATCGTGCAAAAGGCCATGCAGCAGGCGGAGTTTGTGCTGCATCTCGCGGCTCGCACTTCCGTCCCTCGCTCCGTAAAGGATCCCATCGAAACGAACCGCATCAATATAGATGGCACGCTGAACGTTTTAGTGGCCGCGCGCGACAACAGAGTCAAACGCGTCGTCTTCGCCGCTTCTTCTTCCGCCTATGGCGAAACCCCGGTGCTTCCCAAGGTTGAATCCATGCAACCGCAGCCCATCTCTCCCTATGGCGTAACAAAATTTGTCGGCGAACTCTATGCCCAGGTTTTCGGCCGCTGCTACGGCCTCGAAACGGTCTGCCTGCGTTATTTCAACGTATTCGGTCCGCGCCAGGATCCCGATTCTCCCTACTCCGGCGTGCTCTCACGCTTTGCCAGCGCTTTTCTAAACGAGGAACCGCCGGTGGTTTACGGCGACGGTGAGCACACTCGAGATTTCACTTATGTGGATAACGCGGTGCAAGCGAATCTCTTGGCTTGTGAAGCCGCCGGCGCGGGAGGAAAAGTTTTCAACGTCGGCACCGGCCAGCGTATCTCGCTCAATCAGACGCTCGAATTACTGCGGCGATTTGCGGGCATTCAACTCGCCGCAAAATACGATCCCCCGCGCGAGGGAGACATTCGCGATTCCCAGGCGGACATTACGCAAGCCCGTCAAATCCTTCAGTACGAACCCACTGTCCTCTTCGAAGAAGGTCTCCA
>Ga0070733_10003505_pt1 | contig 10728 bp, 9 predicted proteins | sample Coa_R1_9_FD_66450 | JGI IMG/M metagenome (GOLD analysis project Ga0070733, IMG submission 66450) | Surface soil microbial communities from Centralia Pennsylvania, which are recovering from an underground coalmine fire - Coalmine... | ecosystem: Environmental > Terrestrial > Soil > Unclassified ... | reverse complement strand
GCCCTGATTGACGTCGCCGCCGGGCACAGGTCCGCCTGCCACCGCGGCGCCGAGCTCGCCGCGGGCGCGCCGATCTTCGCACCCACCTGGGTGGATACCGGCAATGGCGATGGCAAAGACCCATTGGCGCGACGGTCGGCGCGAGTCGTCCCGCTCCCCGTGCCCCAGGCATCCGGGCAGCCCGTGATCGAGGTAACCGGCCTGGTCAAGCACTTCCCCATCCGGGGAGGCAGGCTGGTGCGCCGCCAGGTGGGGGAGGCCCACGCGGTCTGTGGCGTGTCCCTGCATCTGAACCGCCGGGAGACCCTCGGCCTGGTCGGCGAGTCGGGCTGCGGGAAGTCCACCATGGCACGGACCATCCTGCAGCTCGTGCGCGCCACGTCCGGTTCGGTCCGGTTCGAGGGCCAGGAGCTGACCAGCCAGAACCGGCGTGAGCTCCGCCCGCTCCGGCAGGACATCCAGATCGTCTTCCAGGACCCGTTCGCCTCGCTCGACCCGAGGATGCCGGTCGGTGAGATCGTGGCCGAACCGCTGCGGGTACACGAGCGATGGGACCGCGGCGCCGGGCCGGCCCGGGTGGCGGAGCTGTTCCGGCTGGTCGGGCTCAATCCCGAGCACCGCAACCGGTACCCGCACGAGTTCTCCGGCGGCCAGCGCCAGCGGGTGGGCATCGCGCGGGCCCTCGCCCTTGAACCGAAGGTCCTGGTACTGGACGAGCCGGTGTCCGCGCTCGACGTCTCGATCCAGGCCGGCATAGTGAACCTGCTGGAGGAGCTGCAGGACCGCCTGGGCCTGTCGTACCTGTTCATCGCGCACGACCTGTCGGTGGTCCGGCACATCTGCGACCAGGTCGCGGTCATGTACCTGGGCAAGATCGTGGAGACCGGCACCAGGAGCCAGGTGTACGACGCGCCGTCGCATCCGTACACCCAGGGGCTGCTGTCCGCGGTGCCGGTGCCCGACCCGGAGGTGGAGCGCCGGCGCCGCCGGATCCTGCTGGCCGGTGACGTGCCGAGCGCGACGGCGCCGCCGTCCGGTTGCCGGTTCCGCACGCGCTGCTGGAAGGCGCAGGACATCTGCGCCGCGCAGGAGCCCGAGCTGACCGACCGCGGCCAAGGCCACCCGGTGGCCTGCCACTTCGCCGAGGCCACCGCCGTCCTGCCGGCCCGGGATCCGGACGAGCCCCGCTGACCGGCCGGGAACGGTTACCCGATCGTGCAGGGCACGTCGTAGGGGTCGTAGCTGGCGCAGACCGCGCCCGGGTCACGGAAGATCCCGATCGAAGGCAGCGCGGTGCCCTGGAAGTTGAAGAGGGTCAGGTTGACGTTCGGCGAGCCGATTCCGGTGCCCGGCTCCCACGGCACACCGGGGATCCAGTCCGGGGACCAGTAGAACAGCCCCAGGCCCAGGTGGTCCGGCACCTGGGCGAGGATGGACAGCTCGTCGGATACGAACGAGAGCTGGCCGCCGGCGGTTGCCGGATAGCCCGCGGAAAGCTGGCTGGGCTGCCAGACGAAGTCACCGGTGCTGTCACCGATCGCACTGTTGCCGTTGGCCAGTGTCCAGGCGTACTGGGTCTCGGCGATCACGATCGGCTTGCCGAACTGGGTGGCCAGCGCGTCCACGTTGGCCCGCATGGCCGAAATGGGACCGTGGAAGAACGGATAGTAGGACAGGCCGATCACGTCGAACGGTACGCCGCGGGAGATGAGGTTCTGGTAGAACTCCGTGCTGTCCGCGTTGTTGCCGCCCTCGTCGAAGTGCATCATGACGAGCAGCTTGTGCCCGCGCGGGTTGCCGGCCTCGGCGCCGGCCACGCCGGCCTTGAGCAGGGTGGCCAGGTTGTCCCAGCCGGTGTTGCTGGCCCAGTTCACTTCGCCGGCCGGCCACAGGCTGGAGGAATTCTGGAGTATTTCTGCAGGCAGTCCGGAGCATGAGCCCGGCCAGGCATGTTTTGAATCCAGGCGCCGGGGCAGCCTACTTCGGCATTCGCTGACGGATGCGGGCACGGGGGGGAAGGAGAAGTGCTGTGAGAGCATCAGTGACTCGTGCCGTCATGGCGGCACTCGGCGTGGCCGCGTTGTCGGTGCCGCTGGCCGCGCCGGCCGCGGCGGCCAGCGGCCCAACATTCATCCATGGCGTTCTGCCGCCCCCGCCGCCTGGGTCGACGTCGCAAAATAACCAGGCAGCGGAGCCGCAGATCAGGGCGGACCTGGCGGGTAACTTCTACATCTCCTCGGAGAACGGGCTGGGCGCGGGCACCGACGCCTGGTCATCCACCGACGGAGGGCACACCTACGCGGCGTTGCCGCAGCCGAACGAGGAATCCTCAACCTCCGGTGGGACCACGGGGTTCGCTCCGGGCGGTGGTGACACCGACCTGGCCACAGCCCAAGCCAAGAACAGCTCAGGAGGCTACAACGTGTACGTGGCCAGCCTGACACTCGGCAGCGTCACGGTCAGCCTGTCCCAGGACGGGGGACACACCTGGGCGAACGACGTCACCTCGGCCAAGGTGCCAGGGGACGACAGGGAATGGATCGCCGCCGCCGGGGCCAGTGGCTTCTACCTGTCCTACCACTCGATCGGCACCGGGGATCAGATCATCGTCAACCAGGGCCAGGTCGTATCCGGGCAGCCCACCACGGTCCAGACCTACGACGCCATCAACCCCGCCCAGACCGACATCTACCTGGGTACCGAGGCGGACAACGAGATCGGCAACATCGCCGTGGACCCGGCGACCGGCGACGTCTACCAGATCTTCGTCGGCTGCCCGCCCAGCCCAACGGCGGTGGAAAGCTGCTCGGCGTTCAACACCGCCTACATGGCCGTCGGCGTGCCCTCCACCACCGGCGGCGTCACCACGCTGACGTTCACCGACTACGTGATCTACCAGTCACCCAACGCCTCGGCCGGGTTTGACAACAACTTCCCCGCTGTCGCGGTCGACTCCGCGGGCAACGTCTATGCCACCTGGTCCAATGACCAGAACGTGTACCTGGCCTACTCCACCGACCACGGTCAGCAGTGGAGCGCCCCGGGCAAGGTCAGCCACGGCAGTGCGGCCAGGACCGCCATCTACCCCTGGCTGGCCGCCGGTCATCCCGGGCACGTGGATCTGGTGTTCTACGGGACACCGGCCGCCGCCAACTACCAAACCTGCGGGCAGACCGGCACCTACACCTGCCAGAACGAGCCGTGGTCGGTGTTCTTCACCCAGAACAGCAACGTGCTGGGCGGCGGGACCTGGTCCCAGTCCAAGGCCACGCCGGTGGTCCACTACGGCGGCGTGTGCCAGGGCGGGGTCACCTGCACCTCCAGCGGCAACGACAACCGTGACCTGTACGACGACTTCGGCATCGCCGCCAGCCCGGCGACCGGAATGGCCTCGATCACCTACAGCGACGATCAATACGCCGACAACACCGGCACGGCCAACTCCGGCGAATGCACCATGGCGCAAAACAACACCTCCGCCTGCGACCACACCGACTACGCCACCCAGACCAGCGGGCCGGGCATCTAATCACCGCTCACGGTCAGTAACCCAGCTAAGCGCCGCCGGGCCCGCCCGGCGGCGCTGGCATGGCGGGACTAGACATGATCGCCGGGAGCCCGCCGGCTGGTGAACCGGCTGATTCCGGCGCGCGTGAGGCCGGCCTGCTCGGCGCGGCGGATGGCCTCGGTCTCGGCCGCCATGGCCCGTTCGACGTCGCCGGTGGGCGGCCGCAGCAGCCGCAGGTGTTCGGCTGTGGCCGCGCCGGGCCGGGTCCACCGGTGGATGGTCTGGATGGCGGCGCTGATCAGCATTGGCTGATCGACGATCTCGTCGAGCAGCCCGAAGGCCAGGGCCTCCCGGGCGCTGATCCGGGCGGATTCCATGACCAGGCGCATCGCCCTGTGCCCGGCCAGCCTGGGCAGCAGCATGCTCGCCGCGTTGGAAACCGTCAGGCCGATGCCGTTTTCCGGGAAGAAGAACTCCGCGGCGTCAGTTCCGGTGCGCGCGTCGAAGCACAAGGTGATCTCGCCCGCACCGCCGGCGGCTATCCCGTTGATGGCCGCGACCACGGGCACCCGCGCCGTCAGCGCGGCCCTGGTGATGTCCTGGAACGATTCGATTCCGGCGGTCATGCCGCCGGGCGGGAGAGCGGCCACGGCGTACAGGTCCTCTCCTGCCGAGAACGCCCGGCCGGCGCCGGTCAGCGCGATCCCCCGCACTCCGGAGCCGCCGCCGCCAAAATAACGGAGGATCGCGGCGAGTTCTGTGCGCATGGCGACGGTGAGCGCGTTCAGTTTCTCTGGCCGCTCCAGTGTGACCACCGCCACGTCGTCGCGGACCGTCACGGCGATGTGGCCGGATTCGGCGCCCCAGCGTGCCATCGTTCCCTCTTTCGTAGCTGCTAGCTTGCCGTCACGTCGAAGGCTCCGGTTCGCTGGTCGCGGTGGTGTTCCAGGAGCTGGCTCTTGCGGATTCGCGCCGACGGCGTCATGGGGAAGGTCTCGACGAACTCCACGAAGGCGGGGATCTTGAACCGGGCCAGTCTTCCGCGCAGATGATCGGCCAAGCTGACAGCGGTCCGCCTGCTCGCCTGGTGGCCGGGGCTGAGCTGCACGAATGCCTTCGGTACCTCGCCGAAGACCTCATCCGGAATGGGCACCACAGCCACGGCGGATACCGCGGGGTGCAACGCCAGCACGTTTTCCACCTCGGCGGCGGATATGTTCTCTCCGCCCCGCCGGATGATGTCCTTCAGGCGGCCCGCGTGGTGGATCCAGCCAGCGGCGTCGCGGTAGCCCAGGTCTCCGGAGTGGTACCAGCCGCCCCGGAAGGCCCGCTCCGTGCTGTCCTGGTGATTCCAGTACCCGCTCATCATCGGCTTGCCGCTGATGACGATCTCGCCCACCTCACCATCCGGCAGCGGGTGGCCGGCTTCGTCCGCGATCACGACCTGCTTGCCCGGCGGCGGCCTGCCCATCGCCCCGGTTCCGACGGTCTGCGCGGCCCCTGGCGGGACGGCCAGGTCCAGGCCGCTCTCTGTCGATCCGTAGAGCTCCCGCCAGGGCGCGCCCCAGCGTTCTTCGAACTTCTCGTGCAACTCCGGGATGATCCCCGAGCACAGCACCAGGCGCATCTGGCTGGTGCGCTCCAGCGGACCGGGCGGCTGCGCGAACATCAGTCCCGGCATGGCGCCGAGCACGTAGGTGAGCGTCGCATCGTGCTGCCGGGCGGACGCCCAGAAACCGGAGGCTGAGAACCGGGGAAGCACCACCAGCGGGCGGCCGCCCATCAGGCACATCACCGTCGCCCACTGCGGGTCCATGTAGGAGAAGGCCTGTGCCATCAGCATGACGTCGCGGGCGGTGAACTCGGCTTCGATCGCGGTCAGCCATGCGGTCCGCAGCCAGTAGTCGTGCGACAGCATGCACGCCTTCGGGAACCCGGTTGTTCCCGACGTGTACTGGAAATTCGCGATGCTGGACGGGGACTGAGCGGGCCGGGGGACGGCCGTGCGGGCACCGGCCGCCTCGGGCATCAGATCCGCGACGGTCCGCACCTCCCGTACCGTGCCAACCTCGGCCGCGACCGCGCCCACGAGGCCGGCCTGCTCCTTCGACGTCAGCACCAGCTCCGCGCCGGAGTCGGCCAGGACGAACGCCAGGTCGGAAGTCCCGTAACGCGTGTTGACCGGGACCGTTATCGCGCCTGCCTTCAGAATCGCGAACCAGCTCAGCGGCCATTCGGTGCTGTTGCCCAGCATGACCGCCACCCGCTGCCCGGGCTGGATGCCATGCGCGGCGATCACGCTGGCCAGCCGGCTGCTGAGCTCGTCGGCTTCGGCGAACGTCAGAGATCCATCCGGGCAGCGAAGGAACTCCCGGCCGTGGAACATCCTCGCCGCGTCCGAGACCAGGTCGCCGATCGTGGCCCATGGCGGCTCCGGGCCAGAACTGGCGCGGTCGAACAGGACGCCGCTCACGCGGAGGCCTGTTCCGGGCCTGCCGGGGTCAGCGGCTCCCAGCTAAGCCGCGTGATGGCGACCGGTGGATCGCATTCGGCCCGCCGCACCAGCCGGCCGCCCACCATCCGGCAGGCCAGCTCGCTGAACCGGTCCTGCAGTTCAGCCACTGACAGGCGGCCATCTGGCCGGTACCAGTCGGCTACGCCATTGCACATCTCGATCAGCGCATACCTGGCCACCGGAAGGTCGGTGATCAGGAACTGCCCGGTCCGCGCGCCGCGGGCCAGCGCCTTGTGGAACAACGACTCGTAGTCGTCGCGCAGCCCCACGATCACTGCCCGGCCAGGCCCGGTCAGGGAATGCACCTCGTGGTCGGATACCCGTGAGGTCAGCGGATTGACGGCCTCGGTCGCGACGTGTGCCCGCACCATGCGGGCCAGCTGGACGGCCGGATCGGCGCTGCCCGCGAAGGCTTCACGCCCGGCCCGGAGCAGATCTTCCTGGCTTTCCCGCAGCATCCCGGTCAGCAGGTCTTCCTTGCTCCCCACGTAGTGATACAGCGTGGCCGAATTCAGGCCGGCCGCCCGCGCGATGTCCCGGATCCCGGTGGCGGCGAAACCCCGCTCGGCGAACAGCCGGACCGCCGCCCGCCGAACCGCTTCCAGGCCAGACACGCAGCGACTCCTCACAATCGAGCGAGCTGGTCAATCAATCGATTGATAGATTTTACGGAATCACAACCGTATTGCTGTGTCAAGAGCCGTCGCTGGTCATCGCCTCATCGGCGGCCAGAGCTGATCGCGCCCGCCGGAAGCAGCGCATGAACGCCCCAGGACTGGTTCGCCACCTGGGTGACCCTCAGGTCGAGCACCGGGCTGGCCAGCGCCAGCGCCGTTGCCTTGTCCACGTTGTAGCTGGCCTGCAGCCAGGTCAGCATCGCCTCCAGCGCATCGCCCATGGCCGCATTGAGATCCGGGCTGAAGCCAAAGGTGACCTGGCCGGCCGGCGTTTCCGCGTGCACTCCCGGAACCGGCCGGGCCGTGACCAGATCGAGCTGAAGCTCGGTCGTCATACCGCACTCGATAGCGGTGCCCGCCACTTCCCCGTCGCCCTGGGCGGCGTGGCCGTCGCCGATGCTCACCAGCGCACCAGGCACGGCCACCGGCAGGTACAGGACCGATCCGGCGACCAGTTCCCTGCAGTCGATGTTGCCGCCGCCGGCCGGCCTCGGCGGGATGGTCGAATGCTCGCCTGGCTCGTCCCAGGCGACGCCCGTCACGCCACAGAACGGGGCTATCGGCACCGTGTGCCCCCGGTCGCTGGTCGCTACTCCCGCGCCGGTGTCAATCTGCCACAACAGCCAGGCAGGCGGACCCTCGTGCAGGCCCAGCCGCCGGGTCAGCGGCGTGTCGCGGCCCGCGGCGACGGTGTAGCCCCAGGGATCGGGCCGCAGCGAGATGAAGCGCACCGCAAGCACCTGTCCCGGCACCGCACCGCGAACAGCGACCGGCCCGGTCAGGCAATGGCCGCTGCGCCCCTTGCTGGCCATCGCCGGCACCTTCTCGCCAGGGAACATCTGCGGCCGCAGGTGCCCGGAGGCGTTCAGCGAGCGCAGCACGACCGTGTCACCGGGATCGACGGTCAGCACCGGCGGCAGATCCCGGGAGAACACACATGCTGTCGTCGACGGTGACGGGTCGAGCTGGTGACGAGTCATGCAACGATCTTCCCCGCCCTGCCCGAGCGCGACACTGCGAGACCAGCAGCACGATTGTGCCCGAGCGCTACCCCGGCGGGCCGCGGCGGCGGGTCAGGCGCTACCGGAGTTGGTCGCGGCGGCGTGTCAGGTAGGCGATCTCGGCGGTGTTGCCTGCCAGTTCGATGGCCTTGTCGTAGGCCGCGCGCGATTCCTGGCTGTGGCCTAGCCGGCGCAGCAGGTCGGCGCGGGTGGCGTGGTAAGGGTGGTAGCCGGCCAACGTGTGCTCAAGACGGTCGACGGCTGCCAGTGCTACCTGCGGGCCGTCGAGCTCGGCGATCGCGATGGCCCGGTTGAGGGCGATGATCGGCGAGGGGTCGAGGCGGGCGAGCTGGTCGTAGAGGGCGAGGACTTGTGACCAGTCGGTGGCGCGTGCGTCGCGGGCGGTGGTGTGCACGGCGTTGATGGCGGCGAGGATCTGGTAGCGGCCCGGAGCCACCCCGGCGGCGGCAGCGGCCAGGCGCTCGCGCACCAGTTGGTGACCTTCGGCGATCAGCGCCGCGTCCCAGGCCGCACGGTCCTGCTCGCCGAGGGGGATCAGTTCGCCGCTGGGCGAGACCCGGGCGGTGCGGCGGGCCTCGATCAGCAGCATCAGCGCCAGCAGCCCGGTCACCTCACCGTCGCCGGGCAGGAGGGCGCGGATCAGGCGGGTGAGCCGGATCGCCTCGGCGGTCAGGTCGGCACGGACCGGGTCGGTGCCCGGGCCGGTTGCCAGGTAGCCCTCGTTGAAGACGAGGAACAGGACGGTCAGAACGCCGGACACGCGGGCCGGGAGGTCCTCCGTGGACGGTACCCGGTAGGGGATGCGGGCCGCCTTGATCTTGGCCTTCGCGCGGGTGATCCGCTGCCCCACCGCGGCCTCCTGGACCAGGAAGGCGCGGGCGATCTCGGCCACCGTCAGGCCGGCGACCAGGCGCAGCGTCAGCGCCACCCGGGCCTGCGAGGACAGCGCCGGGTGACAGCAGGTGAAGATCAGCCGCAGCCGCTCATCGCCGATGACGCCGGGCGGCCCGGGCGGGTGGTCATCGTGCACCAGCAGGGCCTCCTTCTGAATGCCGGCGCGCTTGTTCTCGCGCCGGATCCGGTCGATGGCCTTGCGGGTGGCGGTGGTGGTCAGCCAGCCGCCGGGATTGGGAGGCAGGCCGCCGGCCGGCCAGCGCTCCACGGCGGCCGCGAACGCCTCGGCCGCCGCTTCCTCGGCGATGTCGAGGTCACCGAAACGCCTGGCCAATGCGGCGACCACCCGGGCCCACTCCTGCTGATGGACGCGGGTGATCGCCGCCCCGGCGCCGGCCACGCTCACAGGAACGGCCGCACCTCGACCTTCCGGTTGCAGGCCTTGGACCCCTCGGCGGCCAGCTTGAGCGCCGCGTCCAGGTCGGCAGCCTCCAAGACCCAGAAACCAGCCAGATACTCCTTCGACTCCACGAAGGGCCCGTCGGTGAACAACGCCTCCCCGCCCCGGTTGTCGATGACGGTCGCCGTGCTGGGTGCCGCCAGGCCACCGGCGAAGACCCAGTGACCCTCCGCCTGGAGCCGGTCGTTGAACGCGTCGATCGCCGCCTCCTCGTCGGGGGTGGCAAGGCCGGCCGTGTCGTCGATCACGGAAACCAGGTACTGCATCTCGGATCATCTCCCGTGGTCCGGGGTGCCCTTCGTGGGCAGCCTCTCACCCCTGCTACGAACAGCTCTGCCCAGATCCGACACCGCTTTCCGGATGTCTTTCAAAACTTTCTGGCCAGGTGTACATCGGTGCCGCGGCAAGCGTCACCGTGGCGATCGCGGCGGTGGCCAGGTCCACAACCGCCGCCGCGCGAAGCAGGCCGTGCTGGCCAGCGCGGCGAACAATCCCGCAACCGTGCCTACACCCGGCGCCAGCGGGCCTCGCACAGACCGTAGATGCCGAAGGTGATCAGGCCGAGCGCGGCGAGGATGAGCAGCACCTCACCGAACGGCTGGTTGCGCAGCGTCAGCAGCGCCGTGTCCACGCCACCGGCCTTCGACGGGTGATAGCTGACCGCGGCGTCGATCACCAGGACGCCCACCAGCGCGACCACCACGCCCCGGGCCATCGAGCCGGCCATACCCAGCCATTCCACCACGCGGCGGGTGCGTGGGCTCATCTCGCCCCGCCGCATGTCCTTCATGAACGTGCGGCGGTAGCCCTCAATAACCAGCACCACACCCGCGATGGCGATGACCGCGCCGATCAGGCCGGTCAGCACCTGGCCACCCGGGTGACGCATGATCGAGGCGGTGAAGTCCTGCTGCTTCCTGGTCTGGTTGCCGGAGGAACCGGAGATCACCTGGAACGCCATGGCGGCCAGCGCGGCATAGATGACCGCCCGGCCCAGCGATCTCAGCCGCGGCCCGGCCTTGCGCCCCACGCCGCTCACGCCGAACGCGGCCTCAGACAGCCGCCACAGCGCATAGCCGGCGAACCCGATGCCCAGCAGCCACAGCAGGACCCGGCCGAACGGCTGGCCCGCCAGCAGTTGCAGCGCCCCCTGCTGGTCAACCTGCTGCTTGCTGTGCCCGATGGCAACCAGGATCGCCACCCAGCCGATGAGGATGTAGATGACCCCGCGGGCCGTCAGGCCGGCCCTGGCAAGAGTCTTCGCCGCCGGGCTCCCGGATGCGCGCCTGGCTCTCGTGGTCAGGCGCGCACTTGCTATTGACCGCATGCCTGTCTCTTCCTCGCCAGCGGACGGCGAAACATCCCCGTCCGCCAGGCTGACCACCCCGCCAGCGTCAGAGCCGGCCCGTGCCCCGAGGGCTGGCAGCCACCCACCTCCCGCATTGACGGACGCCGGTCATTTTGAACCTGCTGCGCGGGTGCCGCGGCCAGCCGGAGAACTCTCGACATTTCCCGCGGGGCTGTCATGCTCGGGGTGTAGCCGGTGAGGCGGCTGGTGATCTGGGAAAGGATGAGATGGTGATGCTTCATTTAGTTCGGAATCACCGCAGGCGTGTGTGTGGCGGGCTGGCTGCGGCGGCGCTGGCGGCGGG
>Ga0070733_10003503_pt1 | contig 10736 bp, 13 predicted proteins | sample Coa_R1_9_FD_66450 | JGI IMG/M metagenome (GOLD analysis project Ga0070733, IMG submission 66450) | Surface soil microbial communities from Centralia Pennsylvania, which are recovering from an underground coalmine fire - Coalmine... | ecosystem: Environmental > Terrestrial > Soil > Unclassified ... | reverse complement strand
TTCGAATTCGGGATGAATTACTACTTTCGGAGCGATCTGCGCGCCGTCAGCAGCTATGGACGCCAGTTCAGCGTTGAGGGCAATGAAAATATCTGGACCGTCGGGCTGACGTATCGGTTCGTGCTTCCGATTGGCCATGGAGAAATGAATTGATGCGCCGGCTGGCGGTCGTTGCGATGTTTCTCGGGGCGACGATCTCGCTCGCGCTGGGAGCGCGCGCCCAGAAGGCCTCCAAGGCGGCTGTGGCTTCGGCCTCGACGGCGGCGCCGGGGGCCAAACCGAAAAAGGGGCAGCTGACTCACAGCGAACTCTTCTCACTGGCGCAGGGCGAGAAACGTTTCCGCCAGAATTGCGGGCGCTGCCACGTGGCGCCCGATAAATTTCCTCCGCGGATGATGGCAACGGTTCTGCGCCACATGCGAGTGAGGGCCACAATCACGGACGAAGATGCCCGGCTGATCTTGTGGTACATGACCCAATGACTGTGCGACGAGTGCGGCGAAATTCGAGTTTGACTCGCATCGTGGCGCGCGCAGGCGCGATCGCGCTCTCGAGCACCCTGGCGTTCGGGCCTGTGCTTCTGGCGCGGAGGCAGGAACAGGAACGCGTCATCAACGTCATTGCGGGCCACGACAGCCGGTTCAAAATTCCCGGCCAGGACAAACCGGTGATCACGGTGAAGGCGGGCGAAACGGTTCGCCTCAGGATCACGGCCGTGAAAGCAAAAAACCGGAATCGCGACGGATCGGTTCACGGTTTTGAGCTCCTGAAGGAAGGGGACCGCACGCCCGTGCCCGGTTGGGACCTGCTGTTGAAACCCGGCGCCCAGGAATTCGTTCTCAAGACGCCGGACGAACCGGGCGAGTATCTCGTGGTCTGCACCGTGATCTGCAGCTCCAATCACGAACAGATGACGATGAAGTTCATCGTCGAGCCGAGCGGGAAGTGACGGCGGCCGGCGCAAACATCTGGAAGCGAAGAAAGGGGAACAGAATGTCGCGCATCAGGATTTTCGCGGGGTTTTTGTTGGTTCTCACGCTTGCGCCGGGGATCATTTCCGGCGCTCAACAGAAGGAAGAGCGCGTCTTCGAGGGGTATATCTCGGACTCGCAGTGCGCCTTGAACGTCCATTCACTGAGCCGGTCTCATAAGGAAATGCTGAAGTCGAAAGAGTTCGGCACAACCCCGGCGGACTGCGTCTGGTATTGCGTGAAGCGGCGTGGCGGGAAGTTTGTGCTGCAGGCTGGACGAAAGGTTTACAAGCTCGACGACCAGAACATCGATCGCGAACTGGCCGCGAAGAAGGTGCGTATAACCGGCTCTCTCGACGAGCAGACAGAAACGATTCACGTGTTGAAAATTGAGGCCGGCGGCCGGTGACCACCTAAGGAACGCCTCGCTTTCTACTCCACGGGGCGCGCCAGGCCGGCCCGCTTCAACGTCGCTCATTTTGCAGCCGAGTCGTCGTGGCCTTTTCGACAGCTCGCACCGTCAAAACCGATCCTTTCGCCCCGCCCGACTGCCCGCGCCGCGAAATTACAAGTTCGTGACAATAGAAAGACAGCTTCATGGCAAACCAGTCCCCGGAATCCGCTACTTTGTCCCCGCGATAGAACCGAAATGAACCGTGGTTGAGCCTTCTCCCCAGAGAGCTGCGGAAATTTCGATTCTTGCTTGCGGCGGAGACGGTGGCCTGAAAGCGATGCGCAAACGTCTCCGCCGATATGACTCGAAGGAACGCAGAAGGTAGAGGCGGATCGAGATCCTTAGCGATTGAGTGATCAGCATTCTGCGGGGTGATGTGCAGTCGCCTGAGCGGCGACGAAACAGATTTGAAGCCCAGTTTTCCGGGGCGGGGAAACTCCGGCCGGGGTTCCTGCACCGGAATCCGCGATGTGGCGGCAGTCTGAGGTACAGCATATTAATCGCCCCATGCTGACCAAAGACAGCCGCTGCATCCAGCGGCGCTATCGTATCGGGCCGAATTTTCACTTGACGGTGGGATTTGCCTGTCCCAGAAATTCCTTCAGAACGGCGACGCAGCAACCTATCTGGGAAAATTCGAATCGATACCCGAGTCACCTCAAGGAGTGACATGGGCGAGAGTACGGACGTATTCGTCATCGGCGGAGGGCCGGCGGGCCTGGTGGCTGCGATCGCAGCCCGCAAGCAGGGCTTTCGAGTCACCGTCGCGGATGCGGACGAGCCGCCTATCGACAAAGCGTGCGGCGAAGGTTTGCTCCCGAACAGCCTGGAGGCGCTCGCGCGGCTGGGAATCAGCCTGACCCCTTCAGACGGGTATCCGTTTCGAGGAATTCGATTCGTGGACGGCGGGGTGGCGCCGGAGGCGCATTTTCCGGGAGCGCCGGGAAGAGGGGTACGGCGGAAGGCGCTGCACGGAATAATCGTAAGCCACGCATCCAGTTGCGGCGTTCGGCTCTTGTGGCGGACGCGCGTGACGGGGTTCGACGACGAAACGGTGTTTCTAGGTGGAACGCGCATCGACACTCGGTGGATTATTGGCGCGGACGGGGCGAATTCACTCGTGCGGCGATGGGCACGACTCGACGGCCGGGTTCAGGATGAGGTCCGGTTTGCGCACCGGCGTCATTACCGATTGCACCTCTGGACGGATTGCGTGGAGGTGCATTGGGGCGACCGAATGCAGGTTTACGTCACTCCTGTCGGGCCGAACGAAATTTGCGCGGCTGTAATCTCACGCAATCCGCGAATGCGGCTGGCCGACGCCCTGCGGAGTCTTCCGGCGCTCGCCGCCCGACTGGAGAACGGCGCGCCATCCAGCGCCGAGCGCGGTGGAATAACCTGCATGTTGGAACTACGGAGCGTTTGCCGCGGCCGCGTGGCCCTGACTGGCGATGCGGCGGGATGCGTCGACGCCATCACGGGCGAAGGCTTGGGGTTGGCATTCCAGCAGGCGGAAGCATTGGCAGAGGCCCTCGCGACAAGTGATTTGCGGGCGTACGAGGCCGCTCATCGGCAGATTGGGCGACGCGCGTCCCTGATGGCAAAGTCCCTCTTGGTTCTGGATTCGTGGCCCGCTCTGCGGCAGCGCGTGATGCGAACCTTCGAGAATCATCCGCCCGTTTTTGACCGGCTTCTGGCCGCCCATGTTGGTAGCGGAAGTGACGCCAATCTCGTCGCGAGCGGCGTAAAGCTTGCCTGGCACGTCGTTACCGCTTGAGGCGAGCCGCCCGCCACTCCATCTCCATCCGGCTGGAGAAAAAGGGCGGTTAGTGTGAGCGAGGAGACGTGCCTTGCGTTTCGGGGACGCCGGCGGGCGGGTCCGCAGCAACCGGCAGCGAGCGCGGAAGCCTGACCAGGAACGTGCTTCCGGAGGGCGAGGAGTGTTCAAGAAGGACGGAGCCACCGTGATCCTCGACGATCTTGTTCACGATGGCGAGCCCCATCCCGGTACCGTTCGGTTTTCCGGCGCTGACGAACGGATCGAATAGCGATTCTCGAATCGAGGCGGGGACGCCCATCCCATTGTCGGTGACGCGAACCTCGAACGATTCCGCCAGGGAGCGGACGTCAACCCGAATCCGGCACTGGCTGGGAGTGGAGGCTTCGCAGGCGTTCAGCAGAAGATTGAAGAAAACGCGCTCCATTTTCTTCACGTCGAAGGTTCCCGTCATTTCTCCTGACGTAGTGATGTCGATCGAACAATCGCGGAGTTCCGGCCGCGCAAGCACCGATTCGACCGCGCGACGGATGCAATAGTCCAGAGCCCCCGGCGAGGGCGAGATCGCGGGGCCTTCGCGGGACAATTCACGGAGGGAATCGAGCAGATCGGTCATTTGCGCGGACGCTGCCTGGATTTCGCCGTAAATTTCGTCGCGGTCGAGCTTCAGCTTCTCGCTTTCGTAGAGGAATTCGGCATTCGCAACGACCGTGGCGAGATAGTGGCGCAGATCGTGGGAAAGAGAGCCGGCCGCGCGGCCCAGGGCGGCAGTGCGTTCCGCGGCGAGGCGCCGCCTTTGCGATTCCAGGAGATCGGCGCGCATTTTGGCAAAGGCGTTGCCCAACTCGGCGACCTCCGTACTGCCGCGGGGGGTGATGGCATACGCGTAGTCGCCGGAGGCCAGGGCGCGAACGCCGGCGACAAGATCCTCGAGCGGGCGGGTAATCCTGTAAGAAACGAAACTGAGCAGAAGAGCGGCGAAGATCACAGCGCTTACGGCGAGGACGAAGATCGTTCGATTGAGCCCCTGGAGGAACATGTTCGTTCGCTCGAGAGGCATCAGAACGTAACAGAGAACGGGAGCCTGTGCGCTCTTGCGCAGGGAAACCGAGGCGAGCTGATACGAATGCGCGCCCAGTGCGATGGGCTGAGCGTCGACTTCCGGGGGGGCGCGCGGCGTGGCGATCCACGAAGCGAACTGATCTTCATCATCTGCCGAAAGCGTCGAGGCGATTACTTTGTCGCCCATGGTGAGGGCAATTTGACTGCCCGCCACAAGAGCCAGTTGCTCGGCCACCGACGAATCGACCTGATATCCCACCGCGACTACGCCGAGCGGTTTGAGATCGCTGCCAACCCCTGCCGAAATCGGACGAAGGAAGACCCAATAGAGCTGCCCATCCGCATACCACCAGGCAGCTTCCTCGCCGCGCGAGAGCGAATGTCCCAGGTCGCTCTCGACGAGGCGGCTCGACCACCCGGGTCTGGCGACGTGGAATCCGAGAACGCGCCCGCCCGGATCGGCAAGCAGGAGCAGATCGCTGCCGGCAAGCTTCCAGAAGGGCTGTGATCCGTCCTGGATCGTGAGCGGATCTTCGCTGGTCATCAGGGCCTTGAGGGTGGGCAGTTCAGCCAGCATTGCGGCCGTGCGGGAAAGCTCAAGCTCGCGCTGGCGCTGGACGTTGGCGAACGCGCGAAGCGACGCTTCCGTTCCTCCGCGCACCTCGCGTGCCACTCCCGCCTGGACGGTGTGACGAACGATGAAAAGGATCGCGCCCGTGAGCGTACAGATGATGAGCAGCGAACTGATGACGAGCTGGGTGCGAAGACGGAAATGGGCCATGATCAGTCTCGCGCCTGCTGTTTTTCCGGCAAAGAAGCAGCGGAAGGAACGAACTTATAGCCCGTCCCGTGAACGGTCAGGAAATACCGTGGATGAGCCGGATCGCTTTCCAATTTCTGACGCAGGCGAAGGATGTGGTTGTCGACCGTCCGCGTGGTCGGATAGTTATCGTAACCCCACACCTGGTTCAGCAGCTCTTCACGTGAGAAAACGCGGCCCGGCGCGCCTGCCAGGAACTTCAGGAGCTTGAATTCCTGGGACGTGAAGCTGATCGGTTCGCCCTCGCGCGAGGCTTCCATGCTGGTGAAGTTCACGGTTACGTCGTCTAGAATGAGCACTTCATGCGGCGCAGAGCCCGCCGGCGCGCTGGCCACCTGAAGCGGCGTCGCCGCAGCGCGGCGAATCGCCCGGCGCAGGCGCGCCAGCAGTTCCTTCGGGCTGAACGGCTTGGTGACGTAGTCATCCGCGCCGAGTTCCAGGAGCAGCACTTTGTCTTCGACGTCGGCATTTGCGCTCAGCACAACAATAGGCACCGAGGGGGCGAGCGCCTTGAACGAGCGGCAGAGTTCCTTGCCCGGCAGGCGCGGCAGTTTCAAGTCGAGGATCACGGCGCAGGGAATCTGTTTGCGAAAGGAATCCAGTCCTGCCACGCCATCGCCGGCCATCTGCACCTGCAAGCCGTCCATTTCCAGAAGCCGCTGCAGCGTGCGCTGCATCGAGCGATTATCCTCGACGACGAGAATGGTTTCCATTGAGCCCGCCTCCTCCCGTTTGAACCAGAGCAACGGGTACCGCTAACCTTCAAACCGAAGCGCGCGTCAATAAACCGGCGTCAACGCCTTGGGATCGTAGTCGTGCCCGTACAGATTCGGGTGGTGCAGCCAGTCGTGCTGGGTGACGGGCACGGTGAGCGCCGCCACAACAGCGCCGCCGTTTCCCACTTCAACTTCGCGTTCCAAAGCTTCGAGTGCCGCCGGAGTGGAATTTTCGTACCAGACGTGAAGCCGGTAGCGGCCGGGTGGCACATTCTGGATCGACCAGTGTCCCGCTTGATTGGAAACATCGGAGAAGGGAGTCTCCACGGTCAAAACGACCGCCATCATCTCCGGGTGGATGTTGCAGAAAATGTACGAGGCGCCCGGGCGATCGAACCTCACGGCCTTTTCCGAGCCGGCTTCGTAGAGGCCCAGGTCAAAGCGTTTGCCGCGATACAGCGAGAAGACGTTGTGGAACCACGGATCCAGATTCGGGAAGATGACCGTGCTGCCCAGAGGCACAACCAACAGATGCGGATGGAACTGCTTGTTGTGCTGCAGCATGCGGTACGTCTGCTTGGGCGCATCGAGGCGCGCTGTTTTGATCTCGCCGAGCGGAAGGAGCCAGACCGCGGCGCCCGCGGAATCCTGCAGCGTCTTGCCGGATTTCTGTTCCACGAAGTGGATTTCGCCGGAGACACTTGAAGCCGGAGTCGCGGGCGGCGCTGCTTCCTGGGCGCGCGCCATGCAAAGAGAGCCGGCGAGCCCGAACGCGACGACGACATTGCGCAGAATCTTCATAAGCCTCAAAAGAGAAACGCCGCCGCAAGCCCGATCTGCGAAGCGCTAGCCGGAGCGCCGTTGATGGGATAGGTGCGCAGACGGCGATACTCGGGCGAGAAGAGCAGGTCGGATCGTGGCCGGAAGATATAGTTCACGAACATCATCTCGTTGCGGGGCGACAGGTACTGCAACGGAGGAAACAGGACAGCTTCCTGCGCGACCTCGCTCGAGTTACGACCGCCCGTTCCTACGGCAACGTTGAATTCGTTCCGCGAATCGATCGTGAACTTGAGCTGCGACCATCCCCCCAACAGGGTGATTCGCGCGAGCGCGGGAGCCCCCATTTCGAGGTACTCATTATAGTCCTGCGACTGAATGTTCGGGACCGGAACGCCTCCGAAAGAGTCCAGCCCCTTGCCGGCGAAGAACTCGCCGCTCAATTCCGTATGCGGAAGGACGGGAAATCTCCAATCGAGAATGCCGCCCCAGCCGGAAACAGTTTCCCCCTCGGGGAAGCGTTGTGGAAAATAGATTCCGGAGACTCCGACGGCTGCCGGACGGTCGCCATGAGTACCGTTGGCGGAAAACCGCACCGCATAAACGGGCTGGCGGGAACTCTCGCCCGGCGTGGGTTGGCGTGTGTCAGAACTGGCCGCGGCATAGGAGGCAGGAGCCAATAGGCCCGCTTCGATCTTCAATTGAGAAAAATGCGTGTCGAAGCGATGCTCGACGCGAATCGTCGGCGACCATGTCCAGAGATTCCCCGCGGCGGCGAAAGCGGGGACGGCCACGGACATGTAGGAAGTCGGGGCGTTTGGTGAAAAGAACGGCGTGTCCAGGCCGCCAATCACGGAGGTGTGGTCCCAGTCGAAACGGATGCGCGCGAGCCGGAGCCGGAAGATGCCGGACGATCCGGCGCCATACCCGCTGGGCAAGCCGCCAAAGAAGTCCATCTGCAGGTCGGCGGAAGTGCGAGCGCCGAAAAGATCAGGCCCGAAGCCTGTGATTCCGATGATTGATTGCCGCAGGGAAGCGCCGAGACTGCCCGGAGCGTTGCCCGGAAATCGAGGCAGGGCGAGAGTGGGCACATCGAGGTCGTCGACGCGGCCGTTCACGTCGAAAGCGTTGAAGAGAGCGAGTCCCCACAACTTCACCCGGTACTTCGAGCCACTTTCCACTTTTTCCTGGGCCTGCTGCTGGACTTCCGTTTTCAGAACCTGCCAATCGTCTTCGCTGATCCTGGCGGGCGGGGCAGCCGGCTCGGCGGTCGCCTCCGCGGCTTGAGGCTGAGGCGAGGTTTGCGTCCGCTGAGAGCTGGACGAGGGGGGCGTCGAGGAAGATCTCTCCATCTTCTGGTTCATCTCTTCGAGCAGAGAACGCAGCTGGCGGATTTCTGCCCTGGTCTCGCTTAGCTCGGTCCTCGTTTCTTGCAGCGACTTGTCCAGCGCGGCAATCCGTGCGTCCGTGTCCGCCTGGCCAGACGGCTCTGTTGACTGTGGAAGGTTTTGGGCACAGATCGGGCCGACCCCCAGTAACATCACGAAAGCAAATCGGGCGCAGCCCCAGCCGACGCGGTATCCCGCACCTTTCATCATTTCTCCCCTCCTCCCGCCGATCGGCAGCGGCGAATGACCGGGACATTTGGCAAGACAATTTGGTGTGCCGTACCGATCCAGGAATTATCGACGAGCAGGCCTTCCTTTTCCATCGAAGCGTCAGGCGTATTGGCACGCATAACGAGATAGCACTGTAAGGTAAATTCGCGCGGATGAGTGAGCCGTGACCGAAACTTGACGTTCTGGTGACAATTTGCAGACAAATGAGACATTCATCGGCCCCTCGAGTCAATGTCCGGAACCGGCGGGAGGGTGTGCCGCAGACTCGCCGGGAGCCGGTAAGCACGTGTTGCCGTTGTAAACGGGCGGTTCACCCAGGCTACCAGCAGGAGGCAAGTGGCGAATGTAGATAACGACGTCCCAGATTTCTTCGTCGCTGAGAATCCCATGCGAGGCTGGCATTCCCGACGGCCCGAGGCCGTTTGCGACGATCCATTCCAGTTGGCCATCGGTATACGATTGCACGTTCGGGGAAGCCAGCGAAGGAACCGGCGGGAACGTTCTCTCTGCGAATGGAACGCCGGTGTTCTGCCCGTCGAGGCCGTGACAGACAACGCAGTAGTAAGAGAACGCTTCCCGGCCAGCCGCGATGTTCTCCGGAGTCGCGGCGAACGGATTTTGCGCCTTTTTGTTTCCGACGAACACGTGGTGTTCCATCGAGGTCATCAGGCTGGTTTCCCACTTGCCAGGTTGCCGCGCTTTGCAGCCGCAGAGGGCCAGGAGCGGAAGCAGAAAGAGCGCCGCGGAATTGTTCCGGGTCGCGATCATTTATCGACCACGTTGATGACGAAGGTCATCGAGCCGTGCCCCATGCCGCAGAAGTGGCTGCAGCGCGCGACAAAATGTCCGGCCCGGTGCGGAGTGAACGTCACTTCGGTTGTTTGTCCCTTATGAATCGTCGCGTTGAAATCAAAGTCCTTGGATTTGAGGCCGTGGGTGACGTCATCGGACGTGATCTCCAGGATCACCGGCCTGTTGTCCTCGACGGTGATCTGCTCCGGCTGAAACGAAAATCGTTTGGCGGTGACGTTGAAGCGTTGCGGCGAGGTATCGCCGCCCGCCATCACAACGGGAGCGAGCAACAGCGTCAGCAGAATTCTGAGACAGTATTTACCAGCGTGTTCCATTCTTGATGAACCCTTTCCCGGAAGTGTCCGGCCGGAATTTTAAGGAGCGAGGAATTTCAGCAGCGCCCGCTCGTCTTGCGCGGTCAGGTTGGCTCTAACGCGCATTTGACGAACCACCGCGCGCGCTTCCCGCGGAGAAAGATCTTCGGGAGGATTGTGGCAACGGCCGCACTGCGCGTGAAAGACGCGCTCACCCTGACGGATTTCGAGCGTCGCGTTGTTCGAAGAGACGGTCGACTCGCGCCCGGCTGAACGCGTCGGGCTCTGCGCCGCCGCGAGGAGACAGAAGAAGGTCAGAAGTACCGCAATCGAGGTCAATGAGAAGCCAAAGCGTTTCATGGTTGTCCATCCTTGCTCCCGGGAAATAGCGGGAACAGAAACCGGTACGTCACAGCAAAATTCCACACGTTGCGATCGCCGAGGGACGAGAACTGGCGTCCGTAGCTGGCGCCGAGCCGGACTTCGTGCGGAAGGTAGTAATTCCAGCCGAACTCCGCTCGTTGCGTGTTGACGCTCGGGAGCGCCCCGGTTGGATCCGGCTCCCCGTGAACGAACTGCTGCACGCGCCCGACGGCTTGCAGCCGCCCCAGGAGCGAATCGGGACTTCGGAAATGCGAGAAGCGGTAAGCGCCTTCGAGCCAATATCCTTGTCCCAACAATGAGTGCGCGTACTCGCCGCGGAGTTCGAACGGAACGCGGTCGGGTTGCCAGGAAAGATAGGTTCCCACCGAGTTCGTGCGCTGGTCCTGCAACAGCTTCTGATACGAAACGCCGAATTCGAGCTTGTGATGGGGAAAGAAGATGCCGGCGCGGGCGCCAACCGACCGTCCCGACTCGAGTTTGTTGATCGTGCTCAGCGTCGAAAAATAGGTCGTGTAATCCACCTGGTAATTCTTCCGGGACAGCAGAACGCCCCGCGCCATGAAACCGTCGCTGTACCCGTTCGTCCGTGTGCCGATCGCAAAATTGAGTGGGGCGTCCTGCAGATTACGGATCCAGATCGCCGTGAATCGCTCGTTGTACATATTGAATGGAGTGAGAAACCGGCCGGCGACGATGGTGAGCCAAGGAGTGGCGGTGTAGTCGACTTGGGCGTATTCGATCGTGTCGAAGAACTGACCCTGGTACCCGTTCGATGCGCTGGGTTTAAAAATCAATCCGCGCAGATCGACTCGCGTTTCCAGAAGCCACCGGTCGCCCAATGGAGCCGCAACCACGGGAGCGATGACCGGCTGCATGAATGTGGAGCCGCCGTCGGTGGTGCTGATAAAACCGGCGCCGCCCGAAACAATCGGCGAATTCGATTGCGCGCGCGCTACCGGCCGGAAGAGGAGAACCAACAACAGCAGAATGATGAGCCGTCGATAGATCATGGACTTCGAACTCCCGAAACCTGTGATTGTCGCCCGC
>Ga0070733_10003501_pt1 | contig 10740 bp, 3 predicted proteins | sample Coa_R1_9_FD_66450 | JGI IMG/M metagenome (GOLD analysis project Ga0070733, IMG submission 66450) | Surface soil microbial communities from Centralia Pennsylvania, which are recovering from an underground coalmine fire - Coalmine... | ecosystem: Environmental > Terrestrial > Soil > Unclassified ... | reverse complement strand
GTTCGAGACCGATGCCCGCAGCGAGATCAAGCTGGATGCGGCCCTGGCGGAGGATGCCGCCAAGGAGCCGGGAGCCTTACCCCTCCTGTCCTTCCTCCTGGATGCTCTATATCAGAAGGACATCAAGGAGAAGCAGGGCTCCAACCTGACCTACTCCTCCATGAACGGCCTCGGCGGCCTTAAGGGCGCCATCGCCAATCGGGCGGAAGCCGCGTTCACGGCCCTCTCCCCCGAAGCCCAAGCCGCCCTGCCCCGACTCCTGAGATCCCTCGTCACCGTGAGCCGGTCCGGAGCGGATGCCACCGCCAGACCCGCCCCCATGGCCGAGTTCGCTCCCGGGAGCCCGGAGCGGCAGATCGTGGATGCTCTCCTCGCCCCGGACATGCGGCTCCTGGTGGCAGACGGGGATGGTGAAGGAGCCAGAGTCCGGCTTGCCCATGAAGCGCTCATCACCCACTGGGGCCGGGCCAAGGAGCAGATCGCCAAGGACCGGGACGACTTAAGGACACGCGCGGCGGTGGATGAGGCGGAGGCGGAGTGGAAAGCCGCAAGTGACAGCAGCAAACACGCCTATCTTCTCAAAGACCCCAAGCTCGCCAATGCCGTGGATCTCGCCAAACGCTGGGCAAACGAACTCTCCCCGGACATCCGCGGCTTCATCGAACGCTCCCTGACGGCCTCAAGAGCAGCCTACAGGCGCCGACGGATGATCGTGGGTTCGGTGATTGCGGGACTCGCCTTGCTGACAGCGTTATCCATCGCGACTCTCTTCGTTGCCACGAATGAACGAAACAAGGCGCTCATCGGCCAATCGAACTCACTCGCACGGGACGCATTGGCGGCTTCAGATCAAGGTGACGGCACGCTCGGCACATTGTTGGCGCTCGCCGCCCTGCCGCAGTCCTTGGACTCCCCAGATCGCCCGTTCGTGAAGGATGCCGAACTTGCTTTGCAGGACGCCATGGCAAACAGGGAAGAGCTGCTGATCCTGCGCGGGCACACCCAAGGGCTATATGACGCCGTATTCTCGCACGACGGGTCAAAAGTCGTGACGGCATCACTTGACCACACTGCCCGCATTTTCGACGCGCGTTCCGGAGCGACACTCGCCGTCCTCAAAGGCCATTCCGACGTGGTGGAAACCGCGCGTTTCTCCCCGGACGACAGCCATGTCGTGACGGCATCGGATGATCACACCGCCAGGGTTTGGGACGCAAAGACCGGCGAAGTGACCGCCGTCCTGCAGGGCCACACCGATGTGGTGAATAGCGCCGAATTCTCTCCGGACGGAACGCGTATCGTCACGGCGTCAGCCGACCAAACCGCACGATTGTGGGACGCGCGCAGCGGGGCGCTCGTCGCAGTCCTCGAAGGGCACAACGATTTGGTCAACGACGCGGAGTATTCGCCTGACGGGTCGCGCATCGTGACGGCCTCCAGTGACAAGACGGCCCGAATCTGGGACGCGCGCACCGGCGCCTCGCTCGTGGTCCTGCGCGGACATGGAAACTGGATCCGGCGCGCCACGTTTTCATTCGATGGCAAGCGTGTGCTCACCGGCTCTTTCGACAATACATCGCGCATCTGGGATGCCGCCACCGGCCGGTCTCTGGTGACGCTGCGCGGGCATCTGGGCGTGGTGATCGATGCCGCATTTTCTCCCGATGCCAGGCGCGTCGTGACGGCCGGGGGTGACAGGACCGGCAGGATCTGGGACGCGGCGACGGGGCAGCAGCTCGCGGTCCTTCCCCACAATGCGATCGTCCGCCATGCCGAATTCTCGCCGGACGGCAGCCGCGTCGTGACAGCCTCCCGCGACCACACCGCGGAAGTGTGGGATGCCGGTACCGGCGCTCCCCTCCAGATCTTCCGCGGGCATCACAGCGACGTTGAGTACGCGCGGTTTTCACCGGACGGGACTCGGGTCGTCACCGCCTCGGAGGATGGAACGGCCCGCATCTGGCAGCTCTCGGTCGGTGCTGCGTATGCGGTACTGCGGGGACACGGCGCAAGGGTGTGGGACGCGGAGTTTTCACCGGACGGATCCCGCGTCGTCACCCCCTCGCTCGATTTCACCGCGCGGATTTGGGATGTAAAGAGTGGCCGGCAACTGGTGGTGCTGAGGGGACACACCGCCAATCTGAACTCGGCTTTCTTTTCGCCGGACGGTAAACAGGTACTCACCACGTCGATCGACCATTCCGCCCGGCTTTGGGACGCCAGTACGGGCAAGCTCGTCTTCGTGCTCAAAGGCCACACGGACTCTATCCAGCAGGGTCGCTTCTCCCCGGATGGCTCACGCATGGTCACCTCGTCTTGGGACAAGACGGCGCGCATCTGGGATACGCGGACCGGCACCTTGCTCGAAGTCCTGCGCGGGCACACCCTTGGGGTGATATCGGCACAATTCTCCCACGACGGGGCCCGGATCGTGACGGGTTCCGACGACAAGACCGCTCGCGTATGGGACGCTCGCTCCGGCACACCGCTCTTATCCCTGGTGGGACATACGGACAAGATCTGGCTTGCGGAGTTCTCGCCCGACGACACGGAGGTGGTCACAGCATCCCGGGACGGTACTGCGCGGATCTGGGACGCCCGGACGGGCAAGATGTTGCATGTGCTGCAGGGACATGAGAATGGGCTCAGAGACGCGAAATTCTCCCCCGACGGGACTCAGGTCGTCACGTCGGCGGATGACGCTACCGCAAGGGTATGGGACGCGAAGACGGGTGTATCGTTGTTCGTGCTCAGGGGGCATTCGGACGTGGTCGGCGCGATCGACTTTTCCCCCGACGGGAAGCGCATCGCGACGGCATCCTTCGACGGGACAGCGCGGGTGTGGGATGCGCACACCGGCATCCCGATAGCCGTCTTCCGTGGCCATCAGGCATTGGTGCATTCCGTCAGTTTCTCGCCGGACGGCACGGTGCTCGCGACGGCATCGGATGACGACACCGCGCGACTGTGGAAGATCCCGCTCCGATGCCAGGCCTTGATAGATATGGCGAGAGCGACGGTGCCTCGCGAGCTCACGGACCAGGAACGGATCGATTACGCGCTTGAGCACGGTCCGGCGGGCATGTTCACCCGTCTCTACGACACCGTATATCCCTGGATCAATCGCGCCATACCGCGGTTGGGTGATCGATGCGAATGAGCCGAACCGGGTAACCAAAAAACATGTTCAGAAGCATAAACGCGCTCTACGTGATCCTCATCGTCCTCGCGGTGTTCGGCCTCGGACTGTGGGGCTATTCCCTCTGTCCGGCTGACGTACCGGCCTGTGTGGTCCCTGATTGGCAGGAACGCCTCACGAGCGCGGTCAAGCTCTTCCTCCGAGCCAGCGGTGAATATCCCTACCCGCACCCGCCCTGGCAGATCATCGTCGCCCGCTATGTGGGCCCCTACGTCATCCCATTCGTGGCTGTCCTGGCGGCAGCGAAAGTTGCAATCGACAACATGCGACGCGACGTCCGCGTCGCCCTGGCGCGCGGCAAGAGGCGGCACTTCATCGTCTGCGGCCTGGGAGAGACGGGCATGCAGATAGTCCAGAACCTCTGCGATGCCGATGAAAGCGTGGTGGTGGTCGATCTCAAGGGCGACTCGGCGAACGCGGCGGCCGTGGAACGCCAGAAGATCCCCGTATTACGGGGTGACGCAGCCAAACCTGCCGTGTTGCGGCAGGCGGGGCTCATGCGCGCCAGCGCGGTCATCGTCTGCACCGGCAAGGACACGGTGAACGCCGATATCGCCCTGCGCATCCGCGAGACCGCCACGCGCAGGCGCACCGAGCGCCTCGGACATCTCACGGTGTTGCTGGAACTCAGGGATGAATGGCTCTTCACCAAGCTCATCGAGCACGACCGGGAGGCACTCGGGACGGAGTCCGTCGAGATCCGTCCTTTCAATGTCTATGAGAACGCCGCGCGACTCCTGATCCGCGGACTTTCCCCGCAACCGGCCCGGGACGGGCATGCGAAGCCCTTGCTGATCTTCGGTTTCGGCCGCATGGGACGCGAGACGGCGCTGCATGCGTTGCGTGCCGCGCCGGTGCCCCTCGGCAAGCGTCCCCAACTCGTAGTGTTCGACAAGGATGCGAAAGCGCTTGGCCGCAGGTTCCGGGCCGCCAATCCGATGGTCGCGGACTTTGCAGATATGGAGTTCATCCAGGCTGACCCTGAAAGCGAAGCGCCCGAGGCTTGGAAGACCGTCGAAGCGAAGTTGGATGCCGTAAAACCGCTTGCCGTCGCAGTCTGTTTCCCCGATGACCATTCCAGTCTCTACGTGGCACTCGAGGTGCGCGCCCGGCTCGATCGGCGCGGGCAATTCGGCGCACCGCTGTTCGTGCGGCTGCAACAACACCAGCGTCTTGGGGCATTCGCCGCCCACATCGAGCGACTGGAGCAATACCAGGATCGTCTCGGAGTCTTCGGCGCTCTGGAGGACATGCTTACCCACGACATCCTCGTGGGCGCGCGCCTCGACGCCCTGGCGGCCGCCCATCATCGCTACTACATCGAGCAGAAGGGAGCGGCCGCCGGCTCAAACCCGGCTGCACAGCCCTGGCGCTTGCTGCCTGAGCAATACCGCGTCTCGAACCGCCGCCAGGCGGACCATATCGGCGTCAAGCTGGCGCAGATCGGCCTCAAGTTGGAACCCGCGGCTACACCGTCGCCCTTCAAGTTCAGCGATGACGAGATCGATCTCCTGGCGCAGCTGGAACACCGTCGCTGGACCATCGAGCGGCAACTGCTCGGCTGGACCTACGGACCGACCCGTGACGATGGCCGTCGCCTCAATCCGTATCTTGTGGATTGGAAACGTTTGCCCGATGAGGTCCGCAATTACAACCGCGACGCGGTCAAGGCCATGCCAAAGATATTGGCCAGCGCGGGATTTGAGATCCGCAGAGATGCGCATTGATCATCATGCTTTGCCATACACCATCCCCAGCATGACGCCCTACCCCATCACGGCGCTTTTCGTCTCGCGCTGAATATCCATGCGCAAGAAACGCCCATCAGCCCGCAAGATCGCCAAGCGTCCAACTGGATCCGCAGAGCCCGACCTGCGCAGTATCCTGGTGGCTTGGTCACAGCATGTCGAGCGTGACTTCCAGAAAAAGCCCGAGCGTTATTGCGAACTCGGCCAGCGCGCCGCGGAACTCGGCCATGCGCCCCTCGCCTACGAGATACTGCGTCACGGCCTCATGGCGTATCCGCAACACCAGCGGCTGCTCTATCTCACCGCCCTGGCTTCGGTAAAGACCGGCTCTTACGCGGCCGCGACGGACTATCTGCACAAACTCGTGCCGCGACTCAAAGGCCGTTCGGACCTCTATATCGAGGCAAGGAGCCTGGAAGGGCGGATCGCGAAGGACAACTGGGCGCGCCTGCCCTCGGGGCGCGAGAAGAGCGACGCCGGCAACGCCGCCGTGGCGGCATACGAATCCGTCTACGCCGCAAGCCACAGCTACTTCCCGGGCATCAACGCCGCGACCATGAACGTGCTCCTGGGCCGGCTGCCACGCGGCAGGGAACTTGCCCGGGAGGTTCATGGCCTTTGCCTCCGGAAACTACGTGGCGGACGAAGCAGCGATCACTGGCTATTCGCAACCCTGGGTGAAGCCAGCCTGCTCATGGACGAACGCCAGGATGCCTTGCGGTGGTATCGCCGCGCCGCGGCTGCGGCCAAGAAGCGCGTCGGGGACATCGCCACCATGCGCCGGCAGCTCAGGCTCCTGGAATCCGTGCTGTCAGTCGGCGCGGAACTATACGGCGCACTCGCCGTACCTAAAGTCGCGGTCTTCACGGGCCACATGCTGGATCGATCGGGACGCTCCAACCCGCGATTCCCTCCCGATCTCGAAGCTGCGGTCGGAGCGTCCATCCGGGCCCAGCTTAAAGACGGTGACATAGGCATAGGTTATTGTTCAGCCGCCTGTGGTGCGGACATCCTCTTCATCGAGCAGATGCGAAAGCGCGGTGCCGAGGTCCACATCACCCTCCCCTTCAATCGCGATGATTTCGTCGCCACCAGCGTCGCCTTCGCCGGGACTAGCTGGGTCAGGCGATTTGAGCGTGCCCTGAGCAGCGCTACGAGCGTCACCTATGCGGTCCAGGAGCGGTACCTGGGTGACGACACCCTGTTTGAATATACGGCCTCTCTCACCCAAGGAGCCGCCCTGCTCCGCGCCCAGCAGCTGGAAACCGAGGCCCTGATGCTCACGGTCGTGGACGAGGACGAAGCCGAACAGCCGGGTGGCACCCTGAGCGCCCTCGCGGCATGGCGCAAGCACCATTTGCCCCTGCGCTTGATCGACCTCAGTGAATTACGCGCGGACCACATGGGACATTCCGTTGGCATCCCGTCGGCAAAGAATTTACCTGCAACATCTCCGCATTTGCCGGCTCCCGCCTCGCGCCGCAAGATCAAGACCATGCTGTTTGCGGATATGGTTGGATTCAGCAAACTGCAGGAAGAGGATACGCCGGCGTTCCTGGTGCATTTCCTGGGCGAGATCGCCCGCGTGATCCGCGCCAGCGATGTGGAACCGGATTTCCTGAACACCTGGGGGGACGGCCTGTTTCTGGTATTCGAAAGCGCGTCCAACGCGGCTGAATTTGCTCTGCAGTTGCGCGACGCCGTACGGGACACGCCGTGGCACAAGCATGGACTGCCAGCGGACACGAACATACGCATCGGCATGCACTCCGGCCCGGTATTTCCTGCCGTCGATCCCATCATCCAGAAAAATAACTTCTTCGGCTCCCATGTGAACCGTGCGGCCCGCATCGAGCCCGTCACCGCACCCGGTGCGGTCTACATCAGCGAGCAAACCGCCGCGCTTCTGACGGCATCCCGCAGCACGCAGTTCGCCTGTGACTTTCTGGGTTCGGTACCCCTCGCCAAGCACTTCGGCGACAGTGTCCTGTACCGCCTCCGCCGAACCCACGAATTAGAATAAGCTTGGCGATTCCCCCGGAATATTTGAATAGTATCCCTGTGAATCAGCGGCTAACATCCGAAAGATGCAGATCGCAGCGAGGCCGGAAGTCGTGATTGCTCAACAGGGATACAAGTACTGGGCGTTCATTTCCTACAGCCATCAGGACAAGACTTGGGGAGATTGGCTGCATCGGACGCTTGAGTCTTTCCGTGTGCCCGCCCGACTTGTCGGCAGACCATCCCGTGATGGCGGGGTCCCTAAGCGCCTCTTTCCTGTATTCCGCGACCGTGAGGAGCTCCCCTCCTCGGCAGACCTCGGTAATAACATCAGCGATGCGCTCGGCAACTCGCGTTATCTCATCGTCATCTGTTCGCCCCAATCGGCAGTATCCCGCTGGGTGAACGAAGAGATCAAGGCTTTCAAGCGTCTCGGGCGTGAGGACCGCATCCTGGCGCTGATCGTAAGCGGCGAACCCAATGCCTCGGATCGTCCGGACAGCGGTGAGCTGGAGTGCTTCCCTTCTGCGCTGCGTCACAAGGTGGACGCGCAAGGCACCGTACTCAAGGAGCGTGTCGAACCCATCGCCGCGGATGCCCGCCCCGGCAAGGATGGCCGCACGAATGCCCGGCTCAAGCTGCTTGCCGGCCTGCTTGGTGTCGGCTACGACGAACTCAAACAACGCGAGAAGCAAAGGCGCATACGCCGGCGGCTACAGTGGGCTGCGGCAGCGATAATCCTGGTAACGCTCCTCCTGGAAGGGTGGCATTGGAAGGCAAAGCAGGATCTCACCTCCGCTAACATCGAACGCGGCCGCCAGGCCCTGCTGGTCGGCAACGCGTTCACCGCGGCAGCCTATCTCAACGCAGCCTATCAGCAGGGCGACGCGTCCCCCGCTACGCGACTGATGCTCGCGCAGGCGCTGGCGCCGCTCAGAGGAAACGTAAGGCTGTGGCATGCCGGACCCAAGCTGTTCACCGCTCATTTCACCGCAGAGGGCACCGAGCTCCTTACAGCAGAAGACTCAGCCTTGAAGCGCTGGGACAGCGCAACGGGCGCTCTTCGCTCGACCCTTGCCTTGCAAGGTGCGCCCCTGCGTCTCGTAGCATTCAGCCCATCCGGTCGCCATGCAGCGGTCGGTGTCGGCGGCGTCACTGTGGAACTCTACGATCTGGATCGCAACGCCCGGCAGTGCCTTCTGCAAGCGTCTGCGCCCGTGCAGTCAGCCTCGTATGACGCGGGCGAAGATCGCCTGATCACGGTCGATTCCGGCGTGAACGTGGATGTGTTCGACCTTGCATCCTGTCAGCGGCTTGCAACGCTGCACACCGCCACACCTTATGGCCCGATAGCGCGACTAAGCCCCGACGGCACGCGTGCGTTGACCAGCGACTCCGGACATGTGCGCGTGTGGGACGCGCACACGGGCAGGCAGGCGTTCACTCTCGCAGGAACTTTCGACTCAGCGGTGTTCGACGCCGACGGAACCACCGTACGGACGCTCCGCAGTGGTCGTGTCGAGTTCTGGAATACCCGGGATGGGCACATCAAGAATGAAATCCAGGGCCCGGAATACCTGCTTAATGTGCTCACCGGCATACCGGAGATGTGGCCACTGGACGGCGGCAGACGCTACCTGGTGTCGAACTACGACGGCCCGATCTCATTGTTCGATTCCGCGGCACCAGGCCTCACTCCTCTCCCTCTCCTTGCGGATAAAGGATTGCTGGATGTGCGCGAATCGCCGGATGGTCAGCTCCGTGTCCTGGTCAAGGAAGGCGCCGGCGTGATCGCCGTGCGGGACCCCGACATGGAGTTGCCGCAGGCCGAATTGGCGTTGCCGCCCATAGAGTTCTACAGTTTTGGGTTCGATCCCTCGGGGGCGCGGGTACTCGCCTTCGCCAAGGACGGTTCGCTGCTCGTATGGCAGGTCGCCAGCGCGCCCATAGGCTTCAAAGCGGGTGACAACTGGGAAGCGATGACCGACGGCCAGTGGAGCCCGGATGGCACACGGTTTCTGTTCGCTGCGTCCGATGGCGCACTCGCTCTCTTCGACATGAGATCGCAGCGTGTCGCCTGGGAGTCGCACGCCTGCGCCACGCTCGACGGACCACCGCTCTTCGACCACTCAGGCACACGCATCGCTGCAGGCTGCAGTGCCAGCCAATGGTCTTTGCTAAATGCGCGGGATGGTGCGCTCTTGCACCCACTTGCCGGGATCGAGGAGAAACCCCGCACGCTCGCCTTCAGCCTGGACGATAGACGGCTGCTCTATCAAGGGGATGGTTTGTGGGTATGGGATCTCCAGAACTGGAAACAGTTCGCGCCGCCGATGGTAGCTCGCACTCTCGACTGGCTGGCGGAACTGACGCCGGATGGTCGCGGGCTTGTGACGTGGGGTAAGACTTTGCGCTTCTTCGACCTCGACAGTGGCGAGCAACAACTGGACCTCCCGCTAGCCCACTACAATGCTGAATACACTTCGCTAAGTGGTGACGGGCGGATGTTGACCCTACTGTACACCGACGGCCGCGTGGAAAGATGGGACCTGGCCACGAGGCGGCAGGCAGGAGCGTTGCAGATCAATACCGGCAACATCCACGAGGCAGCGGTGAGTCGCGATACGCGACGTCTCCTAATCATCGATGACAGAGATGCACGCGTGGTAGACACACGAACAGGCCGGGTACTCGCGAGCCTAGAACAACGTACTGGAAGTGCCACCTTGCACGAGCGTTCACGTATCGCCGATGTGGACGAATGGGATCCCGTGACCGCATTCAACCCCACCGGTGAATTCGTGCTGGCGGCGGCCGGCAATATGCTTGGTGTCTGGGACGCCAATGACGGCCGGCTCCTATCGATTCTCGGACGGTTTACACAAGCGATCTCATCCGCAAGTTATTCGCCGGATGGGGCTCATGTAGGCGCCTCAGACGGCTTTACACTCCGGGTGTATGAGACTCCGATGGAGACGCGTACAAAACAAGATATACAGCGTTTGATGGACTGTAGGGTCCCGCTCCAGCCAGCGGGCGATAAACTTGTTTCAGTGGCATTGCGGACCGAAGGTTGCCAGTCTGCGCCTGACTAGACTGGCGTGGCTGCTAAAGTACTGTCTGTGGCCCCGGAGAGGTAGTTGCTTCCGATTCGTTCATACTTTACGACCAGAGACTATCCTGGTTCCGCCAAGCTCAAGCTGCGTCTGGCACGATATCCCCGGATCAGTGCGTAGCTGCGGGAAGCAGCGGAGTCTTGCCGCGGTCCCCCCTCTCCGGCGGCGGCGCGGCTACCGAGAACGGCGAGACACTGCGCGTCGAAGGATCGGCCAGGAACCAAAGACCCCAGATGGTCCAATCGTCGGCCGGCAGCGAGACCAGCTCGCGGTGAATGCTCGCCAGCGTACGCGCGCTGTCCCCATCGCCGGACGCCAACACACCATGCGAATTGAGCGTCACGCCGGCCACGGCCTCGGCGAGCGGTAAGAACCACGCGGGCATAGGCGGCTGCGGCACGAGATCGTAAATCCGCCCAGAATCGGTCAACACCCGCTCGCCGTCCGGACTGAAATGGGCTGTAACGCCAGCGGGATACATGAAGTCGCCGATGGGTTGTCCGCTTTCCGTATCCCAGAGCGTTGCCGCATCGGTGGTATCCGTCGCAAGCCAATGCCCATCGGCGCTGAATTCCGGCCGTGGGAAGTCGCCGCCCGTTTCCAACGGTTCCAGCAACGGCCGGCCGTCGCGGCCATCCCACAGGCGCACCACGCCGTCGTTGGAATAGGTCGCTAG
>Ga0070733_10003500_pt1 | contig 10743 bp, 4 predicted proteins | sample Coa_R1_9_FD_66450 | JGI IMG/M metagenome (GOLD analysis project Ga0070733, IMG submission 66450) | Surface soil microbial communities from Centralia Pennsylvania, which are recovering from an underground coalmine fire - Coalmine... | ecosystem: Environmental > Terrestrial > Soil > Unclassified ... | reverse complement strand
AGTGAAGAGAAATGAAAATCTTCCACCACACCCACGATCCTGCGCCGAAGACCGTCACCCTGTACATTTCTTACCCATTTGCCCACAGCCTGTTCGGGACTGTATCCAAGAAAAGTGGCCGCTGTGTGATTGATCAATAAGGAGCCGGCAGAGTCTGTGGGAAATGATGCCGAAAGGTCTCTTCCAGCCAGCATTTTAATACCCAGGGTCTTTACAAATTCGAAATCAGCAAATTCTGTATTCATCAATATTTTCTGACCTGGTTTAGCTTCAGTCTCGAACGTGTACATATCGTGAAAGCCGCCCGGTTCGCCCGACATCAGTGAAACGCTCATCACGGAAGGATCATTTTCAACGCTGTTTTTAAATTGCACCCTGGTTTTACCGATATCATTATTATCGATCCTGACCAACATGGTTCGCTCTTTGTTAAAGCCAAGATCGGTGTTCCGCACATAGCTCATTTGCGTACTGATGATCGTGATGCTAATGATGAGTAAAACGGAGATCACGAATTGAAATACCACCAGCGCCTTACGAAAGAATGCTCCCTGGTTGCCAATATTCATTTTGCCCTTCAGGGATTGAATCGGTGAAAAAGATGAAAGCAGCAAAGCGGGATAAGCGCCTGCCAGAAAACCGATCACGACGATGATGGAAATAAGAAACGCATAGAGCATAGGGTCTTTCCAGAATGAGGGCAACGCATATCCCAACAATTGGGTGTAGGCAGGCATCAGTAATTGAAGAAGACCGAGCGCCAGCAACGCGGAAAGTGTAGCGTAGAAAAAAGCCTCGAGTAAAAATTGTAATGTCAGTTGCGCACGCAGGGCACCAAGCACTTTTCTAAGTCCGACTTCTTTACTCCGGTCCGTCGCCCTCGCAGTGGCCAGGTTCATGAAATTCATGCAGGCGATTACGAGGATCAGAACGGCGATGGACATAAAAATATAAATCACTTTTTTATTGCCATGTTTTACATTGTCAAACTGAAGGGGTTTAAAATAAATATCTTTCAGCGGTTCCAGCCCCAGGCCCATTTTGAGACCGCTTTCTGCAAAATATTTTCCCATGTATTTATCCATGAATTGGGGAAAGCGACTGGTAAGCTGTTCCGGTTTCACATTGGGATTTAACTGCAGGTACACGAATAGACTGTTGTTAGGGAAATTCTGGATCGAATCGTAATATTTAAAATTTTTTATCGGAACGATCATATCAAAATACAGGTGCGAATTGGATGGCGGATCTTTGGCGATGCCGGTTACTTTCAGCAACAGATCTTTATTCATCTGGACGGTCCTGCCGATGGGATCTTCGGTACCGAAATATTTTTTTGCGGATGAGGCGGTGAGAACGATGCTGTGTGGTTCGCTCAGTACCGACTGGCGGTCACCTTTGATCAGGGGGAAGTCGAAGAGCTCGAAAAAATCGCTGTCCGTGATCAACACATTTCTTTCGTTATAACCGATATGGTTCAATGTAAACAAATCATTGTCCGGCATGACGCGTACGGCTTTTTTGATCATGTCGGGATATTCGTTTCGCAGGGCGATTGAATAGGCGCCGGCGAGGTAGGCTATATCATCCACGCTTCCGCTGCCGTTCAAATCGGCCTGCCTGACCACACGGTAAATGTCTTTGCCTTTTGTATGAAAATTGTCGAAGCTCGTTTCGTGCCGGATGAAAAGGAAAATCATCAGGCAACAGGTGATTCCTACGGTCAGGCCAAAAACATTTATCAGGGAAAATACCTTTTGTTTTTTCAGTATTTTGAATGCGAGCGACAGATAGTTTTTTAGCATAGCACTTTTTTAAGTATGGAAGTATGGAGGTATGGAAGTGCGTGCGAATCCGGTGCCATTTTTTTAAATCATTCGCTATCAAAATTTTAGCTATCAGTAAGCACAATGAAATTGTTCGCAATTGATACAGGGTGAACGCTTTCATAAATGATTAGAGAAAGAAGGATCGGGGTATAGAAGCACTCTTCAACAACGTTCAAAATGGCGTAGATTTGAAAACGGCAGGTAAGAAAAAATAATCTGGCATGCTCCTGCTGAAGAAATGATGGCAGCATGAAACGAGAAACGCCGGTGATATTTTTTATAGTGACGTTGTTTGCCTGGTGCACGAACAAACCTTCATTCACGGAACAGGTGAGAAACGATTTTACAAATCGTGTGCTGAAAATTGACTCATCCATCCGGGTCGATTCCTTTCAATTGGTCAGAATGGATTCGCTGACGGAGATGATCGGTCAAATTGTATATGATTCTTTATACGCAAGAGAAGAAGCAAGACTTGAATCGGAATTAAGTACCGCAAAAATGAACAGGGCCGATACGGGTTACGTGCGGGAAGAAATAGACTACATGAAAAAGGAGCTGGACTCCATAGAAAATCTGATTACTAAAGCGGATACGGTTAAAAAGTATGGCGTTGTCGCACAATATGCTTACACGATTTCAAAAAATGAAAAATCTAAAACGGGCAGCGTTTATTATTTTATAAGTAATAACGGGAATGTACTGAATCAGGATATGATCACTGATTCCCTGAAAGTGATTACTGACCGGTTAAGATAATTGTTCCCGCATTCTGCGGGATTAATTGTCAATTTGGAATTAGAAATTAATAATTGATAATTCATGTGAATTGAATAAAAGATTTTTCCGCGATAAGGCCAACTAAAGCACCAGTCTTAGCCTTGGCCTTCGCCTCAGCCTTCGCCTTAGCCTTGGCCTTAGCCCCCTGCCTCCCGCCTCCAGCCTCCAGCCTTACTCCGCTTTCAAACTCTTTACCGGATTTGCCATCGCAGCTTTTATACTCTGGAAGCTGACCGTAACGATGGTTATGATGATTGCGCAAATACCGGCGAGGGCAAATACCCACCAGGATATTTCTGTGCGATAAGAATAGTTTTGCAGCCATTGGTGCATGAAATAATAAGAGACTGGTATCACAATGACCATCGCGATCATCACCAACAGTACAAAATCCTTAGATAACATTTTCCACACGGAGAAAACGGATGCACCCAATACTTTTCGCACGCCGATTTCTTTGGTTCGCTGCTCGGCTACATAAGACGCGAGACCGAATAATCCGAGACAGCTGATGAAAATGGCCAGTATGGCGAAAAATCCGGAGAGCTGACCGATACGCGTTTCGGCGGCGAATTTGGCGGCAAATTCACTGTCGGCAAATTTATAATCGAAAGGAGCGGAGGGAATGATCTTTCTGAAAATCGATTCGATTTTTGCAATGGATTCGGTTGCACTTTTATGGGGATTCAGTTTAAGGTCCATCCAGTTCACGTTTTCATAATCCATGAAATAGAGTGTGGGGTTCACCGGATCGTAAGGTGATTGCATAATCATATCCCTGATCACACCGATCACAATTAAGTTTTTACCCGGCCTGGCGGTCCACGTGACGATTTTACCAACCGGATCCTTTAAATTCATAAATTTTACAGCTGCTTCATTGATCACGATGGCATTGGAGTCTGTTGGAAACGCCCTGGAGAAATCCCTGCCCTGCGTGAATTGCCAGCCCACCGTTTTTCCAAAATCATGCGTAACCCATATATTATCAAAGGCGCCGGTCACCGAAGGATCCTTGCCCTGCCAGCTGAATCCGTCGTTATTGGAATAAACATCGGTGACAGGACTGGATGATTCTGCAAAATTTGTGATAGCCCCGGCTCTTTCCATTTCGTTCTTCAGCAGATCAAACTTGCCGTAAAATTCCGGCGATTTCATGCGGATCATCATAAGCCCATTCCGGTTATAACCAATGGGCCTGTTCCTTGTGTACTGAATCTGGTTGTAAACGATAACTGTCCCTATGATCAATGCAATTGAAATGGTGAATTGAACAACCACCAATACTTTACGGGGAACTGCTGCCAACCGGCCGGTTCTGAATGCGCCTTTGAGTACTTTCACCGGTTCAAAAGATGACAAATAAAGCGCAGGGTAACTTCCGGCGATCGCAGTTGTAAACATTGTGAACGCCAGACAGAATATCCAGAACCAGGCATTCGTCCAGGGGATAAACATTTCTTTACTGGCCATATGATTGAACCATGGCAGGAATAGTTTTGCCATCAGTAGTGAAAGGGCAAAAGAAAATAAAACCACCAGCAGGGATTCCGTATAAAACTGGCTGATCAGATTTTTCCTTAGGGAACCAATGGCCTTTCGCACACCCACTTCTCTGGCTCTTTTTTCAGACCTGGCAGTGCTCAGGTTCATAAAATTGATGCAGGCAAGCAGCAACACAAAGATGCCGATGATGGTAAATAGTCTCACATATTCAATCAGTCCGCCGGTCTGGATTCCATTCTCCCATTGCATACGCAGATGCCAGTCCTTCATCGGTGCCAGAAAAAGTTTTGTCTTGTAGTGCTTGTCCTCCGGAATATCACGGATGAATTTAGCATCGGCGATATTCTTATCCACTGCAGCGAAATTGGTATGATCGGCGATTTGAACGAACACCTGGAATGAACTGTTTTCCCAGCGTTCTTCGGTCCATTTGATCCATTTTTCAGAAGTAACATACAAATCCCAGGGCGAAATAAAATCGAGATCACCAAATTGAGAATTACGCGGGAGGTCCTTGAAAACACCGGTTACTTTTACATCCAGTTTGCTGTCGATACGCATGAGTTTATTCAGGGGGTCGGCATCTCCAAACATCGCTTTGGCCGTGGATTCGGAAAGTATGATCGAATGCGGATCTTTTAGAGCGTCACGGGTGCCTGCCAGCATTTTTAATGTGAGCATATGCGGTGCTTCAGCCTGCATATAAATTCCTCTTTTCGAAAGATTTTTTTCGCCGGATGAAATGATATGATCTCCGGTCCAGTCGGAACTGATCACATATTTGAAATTATTTCCGTAGCGGTTTCTCAGTTCCGGGGCCAGCGGTTCGGGCATGGCATTAAACGTATGGAACTTTCCATTAGATTCCTGGTTTTGCATCATCAGGCCGATGCGGTCGTAGTTTTCAAAGCTTTTGTTGTAGGAGATTTCATCCCAGATCCAGAGACCGATCAGCATGGCGACCGCCATTCCGATCGCCAGTCCGCTGATGTTTATAAAAGAAGAGGTTTTGTTTTTCAGCAGATTTCGAAATGCGATCTTGAAGTAGCTCTTAAACACAACTCAGGTATTAATTATTAGTTATTAGTTATTAACTCACCGGATAAGACGACCTAAACTGTGCCGGATTTGGATACCATTGTAAATCAGTCACCTGCTTTTTGAAAGAGCAATCGGCTTCAATAAAATCGTACGGTTTTTGTCGCGAAACCGTACAGTTTCCGGTTATCACAATAAACTAATATTTTGATTTGTATGAAGTTACTATGATGGCACCGGCTTTGAATCCTTATGTAGTGGGGTAATAACTTTTTTGGCTTCATACCTCCAGCTTCGCGCCTCCAGCCTTATTCCGTTTTCAAACTTTTAGTGGGATTCATCAACGCTGCCGCGATACTTTGGTAGCTTACCGTTAATAACGTTATTACGATTGCGCCCGCGCCTGCCGCTGCAAACACCCACCAGGGCATTGGTGCACGATATTCGTAATGCTGTAACCACTGTGCCATAAAATAATAGGCCACCGGCGTGGAAATAAATAATGATAGCACAACCAGTTGAATAAAATCCATGCTCAGTAATTGCCAGAGACTGAAGACAGATGCACCCAGTACTTTGCGAACGCCGATTTCTTTGATGCGTTGTTCAGCGGTGAATGTGGCCATTCCGAATAAACCCAGACAGCTGATAAAGATGGCCAGTACCGCGAACAGACTGGAGAGTTTGCCAATGCGTTCCTCGTCACTGAATTTTCTTGCATACGCTTCATCCGCAAACTGAAAGGAAAAGGGAACAGAAGGGCTGTATGTTTTACATACCGCCTCAATTTTTTGAATGGCATCGTGCACGCTGATGTTCGGATTTATTCTGATAATGACATATGAAAAATCTTCGTGGGTAGTGTAATATATTGTCTGTTTTGCGTGTTCATAAGGCGATTGCATCACCATATCTTTTACTACGCCTATGACGTGAAAGTCCTTCCTCCCGATACGGATATTTTCTCCCACCGGATTTTTAAGGCCCATGTATTTCACGGCCGCTTCATTAATGATCAGTGCGGAAGAATCTGTCAGATATTGATTTGAAAAGTCTCTGCCATCGATAAATTGCCAGCCGACCGTTTTTCCATAATCAGTAGTCACCCGGATATTTCCGAAATCATCTGTCATAGCGGGATCCTTTCCCTTCCATTGTAATCCGCTACGGTTATTCTCTATACCGGTGGTCGGACTTGATGACTGGGCCACATAGGTCGCTGCTCCCGAAATCGTCAAATCTGCGCTCACTGCATCGAAATGGTCGTGCAGGTCGTTTGTCTGCATAGCGATATAAAGCAATCCGTTCCTGTTGTATCCTACCGGACGATTCTTCGTAAACTGGATTTGATTGAAAACAATAATGGTACCCACGATCAGAATCACAGAGACGGTAAATTGTAATACGACCAATGTTTTTCTTGGTATGGTGGCAAGTTTTCCCGCTTTGAAAACGCCTTTCAATACTTTGACCGGCCTGAAAGAAGAAAGATACAATGCAGGATAACTTCCTGCGATCAGCGCGGTGAACAAAGTGAATCCTGTACACAAAATCCAGAATAAAACATTATTCCAGAGGATGGTCATCTGTTTATCGGCCAGCTGATTGAATAATGGTAAGCTCAGCCAGACTATTATCAAAGAGAGTATAAAGGCGATCAGTGTTGTGAAAATAGACTCGCAATAAAACTGAATGATCAGCTGGCTCCGCAAAGAACCAACGGCTTTTCGAATGCCCACTTCTTTTGCGCGTTTCTCGCTGCGGGCCGTGCTCAGGTTCATAAAATTAATACAGGCCAGCAGCAGCACGAATATTCCGATGATCCCAAACATCCACACATATTGTATCGCGCCACCGGTATTCACACCGTTTTTAAATTCGCTGTACAGTCGCCATTTACTCATCGGCTGCAGAAAAATCGCAGGTTTAAAACGTGCATCCTCCTTACCTGAATGGTCAAGCACTATATTCTTTATTTTTTCTGAAATCCTGTTCATATCAGCATGATCAGCGATCTGAACATACATCTGCCAGCTGTCATCGCCCCAGTCTGAAAGAACACGTTCGGGAATGAAAGTTTTCAAATAATAATCCCAGGGCGCAAGGAAACTGAGATCGTGCAAACTTGAATTGGAGGGTATGTCTTCATATACTCCGGTCACCTTAAAATTGCTTTTATTATCGAGCAAAATCGTTCTTCCCATTGGATCCGAATCACCAAACAGCGCTTTTCCGACGGACCGGGAAATCAGGATTGAAGAAGGATCCTGTAAACCGCCGCGATTTCCCTTCAGCATCCGGAGGGAAAAAATCTCAGGACCTTCTTTATCCATGAAAGTACCCTTAAAGGATAATTTTTTTTCGTCAGCCGTCAGGATATGTGCGTCTGTCCAGGACACCATGGCGATATGCGTAAAATCACTCCCATAGCTTTTTTTCATGGCCGCGTCGAGGGCAATGGGGACCGCCACACCTGTTGCGGTCGTGCCATTGAAATTCTGGCTGAGCATCACCTGGGCGACCCGGTTATAATTCTGATGATATTTGTTGAACGAAAGTTCGTTCCAGATCCATAATCCGATCAGCATGGCCACGGCCATTCCTACCGACAATCCGGCGATATTGATAAACGAATGCGCTTTGTTTTTTCGCAGATTGCGAATTGCTGTCAGGAAATAGTTTTTAATCATTTTTTTAGTTGACGGTTGACGGTTGACGGTTGACGGTTGACGGAAATTCTTTGAATCGATACTTCCAGACTTCCAGTCTTCCACACTTGTTTCCTATTCGGTTTTTAAGCTTTTAGTGGGGTTTGCAATAGCTGCTTTGACCGCCTGAAAACTTACGGTGAAGAATGCAATCAATATGGCGGTTAGTCCGGCAAGTGCGAACATCCACCAGGTGATCGGAACGCGGTAATTGAATCCCTGCAACCATTTATTCATCGCCCACCAGGCAATCGGTATGGCAATGATGATCGAAACCAATACAAGTTTTAAAAAGTCCTTCGACAAAAGCCGTACAATGCCTGATACACTTGCACCAAGCACTTTCCGGATGCCGATTTCCTTGCTTCTTTGTTCCGCACTAAATGACGCAAGACCGAACAGGCCAAGGGAAGATATTAAAATGGCCATCAGGGTAAATGAATTGATAATATTTCCCAGTGTGATTTCCGATTCGTATTGTTTTTGAACCACATCATCCTGAAACTGATATTCAAATGGCACTGACGAAAGATTTTTGCGCCAAAGGGATTCTATTTTTGCCAACACAGATTTATAGTTGTCGCTGTTCACGGAAACGATCATTTTATCGAACCATGCTTTGTTGGCTTTATAATCCAGCTCAAGCGGTTTTATTTCGTTATGGAGTGAACTGTAATTAAAATCTTTCATAACACCCACAATTTGCATTACAACCATGGGATCTGGTTTGTACTCCGAATAAAGCATCGTGCCGGGCGCCGTTTCGGGTTTTAAACCCAGACGACGGCAAAGTGTTTCATTGATCAAAACTTTTCCCGAATCATTCAGGTGGAAATCCCGACCTGATAAAAGTTGAATGCCGGTTACTTTAAGAAAATTTTCCTCCGTAAAAATATTCTGCGCGTCAATGGATGTAGTCATGTTGCCGCCCGGTGGATAAACGCCGTGATCCCTTTCAACAAACTGTCCCAGGTAATAATTGGTCATGGCTACGCCTTTTACTTCAGGAAGGGTATGCAGGTCATTGCTCAATGCGACCATTTTATCCTGTGCGGAGGATGTATAGAAGTTTAATATTAGTTTTTGTCTCTTATCGAAACCGAGATCTTTATGTTCAATATAACTGAGCTGGCTGTAAATTATAATGATCGAGCTGATGAGAATGATAGAGAGCACAAACTGAAATACCACCAGCGAGCGGCGGATTCCTGCAGCAGAAACTTCATTTGAGAAATTTCCTTTGATGACTTTGATAGCCTGAAAGGCGGACAGATAGAAAGCCGGATAACTGCCTGCCAGAAAGCCTGTGGACAATACCAGGATAACCAGGAATACCCAAAGCCTGTAATCCCTGAATAAAGTAAGCTGGATGTCGGCCTGTGTAATCTGGTTAAGGAAGGGCATGGCAACAATCAGAAGCGGCAGAGCGATCAGAATGCCCAGCAGGGATAATAATATGGACTCCGCAAGAAATTGTTTTATGAGTGAATACCTGGCGGCGCCAATTACTTTTCTTACACCCACTTCTTTGGCTCTTTTGGACGCTCTGGCCGTCGAGAGATTCATGAAATTGATGCAGGCGATCACCTGTATCAGTATAGCAATCAATATCATGATATACAGGAAAGTACTGCTCACAGGCTTGATCATATCGTGCTCAACGCCGGCCGTCGTGTGGATCGAAAGGAGAGGCTGCAAGTGTAATTCCTTGTACATGCCCATGGATTTCATTTGGTCCCCGCCGTATTTATTTAAGAAGGCAGGTAATTTTTTTTCCAGGTTGGCAGCATTTGCGTCCGGTCGGAGTTTGATATAGGAATAAACATAATTATTCCCGGCCCATTGATCGTTTTTGTATGTATAACCGCCCATTCCGCCGCTGTTCATATTAATGAACATACTGGTTTTAATATGGGTCTTACCCAAACTCTCATCTATGACGCCTGTGATCTTGAAATTTTCTTTTCCATATCCGTTTTCAATGGTAATGGTCTTACCTGTCGGATCTCCATTTCCAAATAGTTTTTCGGAGAGTGGTTTCATCAAAACAAGTGAAAAAGGTTCCTTCAAAGAACTCGCCGGATTGCCATATATAAAATGATATGTAAATACATCGAAGAATGTAGAGTCCGCGTACAAGGCATCCTGCTCATAAACGGATTTTTCTTTATACATCAACAAATGTTTGCTGACGCCCAGCGTAGGTGCCAGGCGGGTGTATTGTAGCACTTCGCCAAAATCTTTTTTCATTGCCGGTGCGATAGGCGGGGAAGCTGTGCCGTTATTATGTTTATCTCCTGCCAGATCCAATGCAGAAATGATACGATAAATATTTTCAGGGTTCTTTTGGTATTTATCATAACTGTACTGGTCCGCCACATACAGAATGATATACACGCAGCAAAGGGTCCCCAATGCCAGGCCGAATATGTTGATAAAACTGTAGGTTTTGTTTTTTGATAAAAACCGCAGCGAAGTTTTCAGGTAGTTTTTAAGCACTTTGATGTTTTAAATGGTTGACGGTTGACGGTAGCATCGAGCTTTATACCTCAAAGTTGAAACGTCCAATTAAAATGCCGGCTTGTAAAGTCTTATCTATGAGGGCGTTGTATGGAGGAGTTTACGCGAAGATGTTCGGAATCGGACAGCGGGTGTCCGTCAGAAATTTTCTGTTAGCCGGCAACCCCGCATAAGCGGGGCAGGCCATCAACCCCGCATAGGCGGGGCAGGCCATCAACCCCGCATAGGCGGGGCAGGCCGTCAACCACGCCTTCGCAAGCTTCGGCGTGGCAAGCCGTCGACCACGCCTTCGCAAGCTTCGTAGTGGCAAGCCGCCAACCATCATACACTAACCGTCTTCGCCGAAGACTGCGATATCAGGG
>Ga0070733_10003499_pt1 | contig 10746 bp, 12 predicted proteins | sample Coa_R1_9_FD_66450 | JGI IMG/M metagenome (GOLD analysis project Ga0070733, IMG submission 66450) | Surface soil microbial communities from Centralia Pennsylvania, which are recovering from an underground coalmine fire - Coalmine... | ecosystem: Environmental > Terrestrial > Soil > Unclassified ... | reverse complement strand
TCGATTGGAAGAGATGCCATGGCTCGAAGCTCTTCCATTACGCTCTGCGGAATTATTACCGAGACAGTCATTGAATAGCACCTGGTGCCGCACGTTGGAGTTCTTTGCGGATCAGAGCAAGGAAACTCTGAAGGCTGTCAACTCCTGAACGCCATTGTCCCGGCTGAAAATGACGCGACCAGCGTTGCCAACTACGGCCCAGGTGTTGTTCGATAACGTTCGTCGCAGGAATTTCCTGCCCATCCACTCTCCGGATAGGTGGATCAAACCACCACATATCCGGGGGGACATCAGGGTATCCTGCGCTAACCCTGAGTAGGAGGTCCGAACTTGTACGATTGAACCCAGGAGGCAAGTCAAAATCAGGAAGCACAATGCACGTCATATTTGCTTCGGGCGTAATCGAATGCTTTACCGCACGCTCGGTTAGGTAGTTGGTATCAGTGGAGGGCAACACGATGATTCTCCCTATTTTGTCAGTCGCAGGCCCGGGTTGATTTGTGCGGGCGCTGTGAAAAAACGCAGACCGTTCCTGATTTCTACAACCTCCTCGTTTCCGATCTTCCGGTCGGACCCTCCTGGAACGACCTCGAACAAATCCCGGTCGGGGCCAATCGGTGGCTGGGGAACAGCTCGGAGCTGGAGACCTGTCATAAATCGCTCATGAACGGTGTAATGGTGGCGATCGATTTGGATCTCGAAATGGACATGCTCTGGGTGCTTTTCGGTTTCAGCCGCTTGATTCATTGGCAATCTCCTATTCTCTGACTTCTAGGTATCATGATACCACAATACCGATATACTTGACAACCTCGGTGGCGTGGTGCATATTAAAACCATGAAACCAGTCAAGGCGATGACCATCCGCTTGTCCGCAGATCAAGCAGAAGCACTCGAAACAGTGGCGACTGTAGAGGCTCTACCTGTCTCGGAAGTGATACGTGCCGCGATAACGCAACACATTGATAGCAGAAAGAATGATCCGGCCTTTCAGGACAGCCTCAAAGAGCGGTTGGCACGGGCGCGAAAACTCCTCAAATAATTCGCCGAGTTACGGCGCGATACGCGGTGAATAATTTTAGCTCAATGGCGAAGAAAAAGCGAATACGAGCGAGCGCCCGCTGAATGCGTTCAAAAGCTGTGCCGGGAGACTAGGGAGCTTCAGGCCTGTTAAATTCGGGGAGTCCAGCCCTTCTTTGCTAATACTTCAGCAGCTATGCCAATCTGCCGTGTCGTGAATTTGCGCTTCCGATCGTTCCATGCGTAGGTGCGCTCCACAAGCCCGTCCAATGAGGAAATCTTGTCGTGGGCCAGAAGCCAGTGGACGGTGGACAGCAACTCAAGCCCAAACGGGGACTCAAAACCCTTGACAAGATCCGAAACCCGGTCGAACCGTGTCTTCGTGTCGTGATGTTGAACAAGGAATGCGTTCGCGTCTTCTATTGCGCCAGGCACCAAGAAGAGCTGCTTGTCAGGAGCGTCCCCTCCGTCGGCATAGCCCGATATCAAGTGCCCCTCTACAGCGTGCAGTACGTGGCGCAGATTTTCAGCATAGGGGCCATAAGGCGCAGGCTGAAACTTCAGCCGCAACGGTTCGCCGGACTCCTGTAGGAAGTACATCAATTTGTGAACCTCAAGCAAAGAAACCTGAGGGTCAAGCAAGCCGCCTAAGTATCGGTTCATCAGCTCCACGAGCGCGGCTCGGCCTGCAGTCATCTTAGGTACGTTTCGACTGTGGCTCATAGCCTCACTCTTTGGAGCGCCCTTAGGCTCATATACGGTCACACGAACGTCCGGCAGCTGCCGCATTGCTTCTTCGATAACGGGACGAACCTCCGACCAATCCAACCCTCCGAGTCCGCTGCCAAGTGGGGGGATTGCAACTGAGCGGATTTGCTTTTCTCGAAGAGCCGCAATCAATGCCTTTAGTCCGCTTTCGATGTCCTGTATCCGGCTCTTGCCGCGCCAATGGCGTTTTGTTGGGAAATTGATGATGTAGCGCGGCCCCGTGAGCTTCTCGGTCTCGTGAACCAGCATCGTGCCAGGCTTAACGTCGCCTCGTTTGCAAGCGTCGGCGTATTCCTTGAAGTTTTCGGGGTATGCGTCCTTGAACTGAAGTGCGATGCCTCGCCCCATCACTCCGACACAATTAACCGTATTGACGAGTGCCTCGGACTCGTCCTTAAGAATGTCGCCGGTACGGTAATCGATCATTTGCGCCTCATCATCCTAGTAATACCAATCGCGAAGAATTTCAACTGTGGGCCGGTGGCCATTGACCGGCAGCGCATTTGCGACAGTCCGATATTGTTGCTCGGAATATACACCAACTCGTTCTACGAGTTCCCAAGGGAAGTATTGCTCCACTAAGAATTCGGCCTGTTTCCCGTCCTTACAAGTCCGCCAATCCCGCGCCTGAACGGCATTCCAGTCAATTTCGCCAAGGTTCGCCAGATCTGATCGATCCTCGAAGAAATATGAACCCGCATTCGATAGAGTGAATGCCCAGCGCCTCTCAGCGTTATTCGCCCATGCAACTGTCGCCTGCAGGTCCGCTTCCAGATGGATAATCGGTCCCTGCCCGCCCCTGTAGGTGAGTTCCGGGTGATTGCCTTGATAAATCAGATATAGCATCACCGAACGCGGGCAAAAATAGAAAGGAACACAGTCCCCAACATGCAGTTGGGGGTGGCTGCTCAGAGTAATCTCGGTTAGCCTGCGTTGTTTGATTCCGGACATGCCGATGGTCGTACCCGCTGGATTTCGTTGTACCACTTCAGCATCGCACCAAAGACGGCCTTCGGCGACAATGGATGCCAGGCGATCCACGTGCACAATGTGGTACAGCTTCGGGTGCGGCGGCACCATGCTCACTGGCTCCTAACGTTCTTTGTCACCTGCCGGTTCTTGTTCGGTTCGAGCGGAAGATCCATTTGCACCGGGCATACTCGGCGAAGCATATATTGTATGGGCAGTTTGCATAGAAGAAGCGAAAAACGCAACCGACAGGGTATGAGCCTTTGGAATTGTTTAGCAGGAATTGTCGGTTTTACGCGTGGTTGAACCCAACGTGAACCCAAGATCTGATCCTTAATCCCAAAAAGCTACACCGATTGAAAAAAAACCTGATGCCCGCGCGCAGTTAAGTTTCGGTGCAGCTTCCACAACGCGCACTTTGCGAAGAACGGCAAGTCCTCAGCCTCTCGCCCGAGTGAGACCAAGCATAACTTCCAATCGCTGTTTTGCGGTCGCGTTCTGAGCCACTGTCTGCTCGCGTGTGGATGTTGCTGCCGGAAAACCTCAGACAGCGTGTCTCGGTATGCTTGATCCGGGTCGAACAGCATTTCGGCGGTCCTCCGCACTTGCTCGACCAGATGACTCATCCCACTCGACTTGGAAGCGATTTTCGCGAAGTAGAGGGTTCGAGTCTCAGGGTTCATAAAGTCACAAAACTCGAATCTAGAACGGCCGCCTCCGAAGACAACGTTCCTACAGTCAAAGTGCAAGAATCCGGCCAGTGCCCCGCACCCGGCGTTGTACTGATCCTCATGCTCAACCTGATCCCAGTCGGGAAGGTCCTCCTCTGGTTCCTTGATCTCACTAGTGATATAGTCATTCACTCGCGACAGGAAGTTTGCCACCACTTCGTACCAAACTCCCGACGACAAGATGTAAGGACGCCTCTCGAACGTCAACTCGTAGCCGAAGCAATCGTAGACGCGGTAGTTCTTGATCTCCTCCCTGCCTTCATCCAGCAGGTGGATGCGGTTCTCCTTGGCCTCCGCGACCGATGGAGTCTTGTCCTTTCCCTCAAGAAACGTGATCCAACTCTCTACGAGCATGTACGGTCTCGTCACAAAGTTCCCGGCCATTCGTCCGTAAACATAAGAGTGTGCGACTTCCAGGTCAGCGCTGTGTCGGTGGGACGGGGTGAACAGCACGAGCTTTCTTCTCGCCTCGCCTGACGCGAAGTCCGCGTCAAGACGAGCGTCAAGGGCTTCGATCTTTCCCGGGTCAGTCACTGGCTGAACATTTCCGACTTCAGGCCAACGGCGTTTGTACGCGTTGCTTCGATACAAAGTTATCGCCTTGTCGAGAACCTCTCCGAGCTTGGCGATTGGGCCTTCGATGCGCATGTTCGTCCCACCACGGACGTGGGCACCGAATAAAGGGCTATTTGTTGGTACTCCGTCCAAGGTGGCGACGACATCCCGGTCGAACTCGACGCCGAACTGGTGGACAAAGGAAGCGCGAGGTGCACGCTCACTCGCGATGTGCCAGTTAGCGAAAACCTGTTCCGCGCGGATCTCGATGATCTTGTCTGGGGGTATCGAGTTTAGGGCGACGCGGAGGCCAAAGTCTGACTCCAACCACTCGTCTTCGAGCTTCTGCCAAGCGTGTCCAAAGCTGATGACGAAGGTACTTTCGTCACGGCGAACGATCAGCAGGCCGCCCGGAGATTGCGCCCGGAGGTCTCCAAGCACAGCTGGTTCCTGCATGATTGACCGCACTTCTTCCACCCAAGCAGGCTCCCGTGACGCGGGTGGGAAGAGTATGAACTCACCGTTGAGGGGCGGCAAGAGTGGGCGTGCGGCTCTACCTCTCGTCACTTCTTCCGTGCAGGTAGCCACCTTCGTGGGCTTGAGAAGATAAATCGTAAGGCCGATCTTCAGGCCTTCAAGTTCTACTTCTGCTTGTTGAGGCACGGCCAGTTGCCCCCGCGACGGACAGGATGGGTTCCTTGGGGCCCTAACTTATAGCTACTCTGCTCTGACGATGATCTTATCGAATGAGTTAGTCGGAGACAAGACGATTGGCTCTATGTTGCCCACTTGGTGCCCTCTAGATATTTATCCCCGTACACGTTCCTAATCGCACGGATGTGGTCCGCGGAAATTCCGTCTCGGAGTGAGTGCAGGTACTCTATGAATTTACCTTTGACGTTGAGCGAAAATACTTTCGACGTTTCCTTCGGTCGTAACGTTGTCGGCACGTCCAGCAACAACGAACGACAGCCATTGTCCATAAACATCGCGTCGCAATAGGGCAGCAGGTGCGCGACCGTATCTATATCGGTCGTGGTGCCCTCGTTAGGCGGGTCTTTCTGCCCCTGAGAGGCCCTCCTTGCGATTGCCGCGAACATAAGCGATTGCAATTTGACGAAGGGTGCCTCCGCAATCCGGTTCGCCTTTCCGAACTCTGCCTCTAGTCGGTCTACATCCTCACGAGACCGCATTCCGCCGCTCCGGGGAAACTGCATGATGTCATGTAAACCAACGAGTAGAGTTTCTGCATACGAGTACAAGAATTTGTCTAGGTCCTCTGTGGAAGGCTCCGCGCCGGGACGGTAAGCACTCATCGCCTCAAGACGTTGTTTCCTGCTCTGCATGACCGCTTCACGCAGGCTGTTCTGGTAGTTGAGTCGCTCAAGATTGTACCAATACTCGAAGGTGCGGTCCTCCTTAGCCCATACGTCACGGAACAGTCGTGCGATGTGGGCATAGATGCTCGCGCGCACTGCTCGCAGCCGTGCTTCGGAGATGAACGGATTGTCTCCGGTAACAATGTAAAAGCGCTCATTCCATTCATTCGGATCTGACGACAGTACACGCCTGGGCGTGAAATCGATCTCCGGTTCCCTGTCTTCCGAGAAGGCGCGGGCGAGTTCACAAATCTGGCTGGACTTTATAGATTCGAACGACGCGAACGTGACACCACCCGAGAGAGCCTCATACATCTTTTTCAGCTCAGCGTTGAAAAATGATGTGCGCGACTCCTCGACGTGGGACCCTGAATCCGGGCAGCAAATTATCTGGAGGTGCCGGATCTGGAAAAGAAGATCGTGCAGTTCTTGCCAGAAGGGGTCCGCCACCACGGTTACATGTCCCTTGATCGCGGGATTTTTCAGCTTCGTCAAATTGCTTATAACGAACTGATCTAGATAGATGATTCTCTTTTGGAGTTTCGGAAGTTGATAGTCGCGTTTATGCCAGCAGTCACGACAACGCCTCATAAGTCGCGATCCGCTTATGAGTCCGACGCCGAACTTGTCCTTTCCGCACGTGGGGCAGACTATCCAAGGTGGTGAGATGAGATCGCGCGGATCGAACTTCTCCTCTGACATACAGCGATTCTATTCTCTTAGCTTCGCACCTCGCTTGCGTCTCCAAAAGCCTCCAGCAGAATCAACCGGCTGGGGCCGCTTTCCGCCCGTTTCATTATTTAATGGTTTTGAAACAAGACTCTGCCCGCGAAGCAGCTCGACATATTGTCTGGCTGACTGTCGGTCAGCCGTCAGCCAGCATTCTGAGATGGGTTCCCACATGCCGACTTCCCATTACTAATCCCGTGCATTCTCGTTTCGATTACTTCCGAGTTGCCGACAGTCCAGCATTGACCATGCGCTCACGCAACGAGATGTCATAAACTTCACATGTGCCGCCGATCGCGATGAAGAACGAGCACCGCCGATTCCTATTATTGGCCTTGCTCTTCTTGTTTCTAGTGGCCAGGATTCTTCAGCTCTTCGCAGGAAAGGTCCCTAATCTTCTTATCGTCACCTCCACGTGATTCCCCCAGCGCTCTTCGCTCTCGTGCATGGCGCGCGCATCTACGGTGCACGCGGCATCCTGTTCTTCGCAGCTTTATGTTTAGGGGTAGGAACCCTCTTTGAGAGCTTGAGTCTGCGAACTGGCATTCCATTTGGCTATTACAAGTTCACCGACCTCATGGGACCGAAGCTTTTCGACCTGCCCATCCTCCTCGCCCTAGCCTATGTAGGAATGGGTTATCTATCGTGGGTTCTCGCGGTCGTAACCCTGGATTGCCAGAACAAACCGCTCTCGGGGAGAAAGATCTTTTTGTTGCCTCCGGCGGCAAGTTTCGTCATGACGGCTTGGGACTTGTCCATGGAAGCCGTCTGGGCAGACATCGATCATGCTTGGGTGTGGCGAGACGGAGGCGCGTACTATGGAGTGCCGATTAGCAACTTCTTTGGCTGGCTTCTCACTGTCTACATCTTCTATCAGCTATTCGCGTTGTATCTCAAAACCCGAGTGAGTGTCCGGTCGCCCGCCAGTCACTGGCGCCTCGCCGTAATTTTTTATGCCGCATCGGCAGCGGGGAATCTCCTGATTGTGGCTCCCGCGTCTATAGGCGATGTCTTCGTGGATGCCGCTGGCAAACCATGGGCCATCTCACGCATTCTTTGGGCATCTCGCCTGGTTTCTATTCTCCTCCTGATGCCGCTCAGCCTGATTGCTTGGCTCAGAGCCCGCGCCGGACGAACCCTTCCAGAAGCTGTAGTGAGCAGGTGACGGGCAATCCAGAAGTAATGGCTCCGGGTTGGCAGATTGCTCCCGATAAACGCCCTTCTAGGAAGTAAAACATCGCATTCCGTTCGATCGCGAAACATGTTCACGAACAAGTACGGTGTGCCAACTGTGTGCAGAATTCATCCCGCAATAAAGGCGACTGGGACAGAACCGGCGGCTGACTGTCGGTCAGCCGTCAGCCAGCATTCTGAGATGGGTTCCCACATGCCGACTTGTCACGAGACGATAGCTTCGGGTTGCACAGTCAAGCGTCGTTCAACACCGGCAGTGCTGATGGAGTTTACTGTCAAAGCAAGCCGCGGTGACCAGCGTAGTTTTTGTCGGCGTCCAGACCACGCTCCTTGATAACCTCGGCAGCAGCAGCCAGTGCTGTTGCGATGGCGGGATAGCCAACATATGGCAGCGCCTGGATGAGAACTTCCTCGATTTCTTTCAATGTGAGGCCGTTATTGAGCCCGGCCCCCATGTGGATGGCGAATTCATGGGGCTGACGCATGGCAATCATGACGGACATCGAAACTAAGCTGCGGGAGCGCCTGTCGAGACCGGGACGAGTCCAGATATCCGCAAAGACCTGGTCGACCGCGTAGGCAGCGATCGTGGCACCGAAGGTGTTTGAGTCAGCGGAAGCGCTGAGTTTTGCGGCCGCCTGGTCGCCCATCATTTCGCGGACTACATTGATTCCGGCTTCTCTATTCGTCATGATTGAGTCCTCTTGTAAAGCTCAAGTGACTTCTCCGTCCCAAGACTATCAGTACTGATCTTCCAAGCACGTGTTAGCGGACGCCGGTTCGAGATGATCGCTAGAATAGCGAGGGGCTGCAAGATGTGAAAAAGGAACAGAGGACAGACGGAACGTTTCCAAGTGTTTCGACAAATGGAAATCGGTGAACGTCCCGTCTGTCCCCAGTTTTCTCAACGTTTTGAAGGGTCGGAGGCCTTCCGAGAGGTAGTTTTTGGGTCCTGATCGAACTGCTACACTGTTGCCTGGCACATTGGCGTCCGGCCGTTCGCCGGGCCGAAGTCGCTGAAAGAGTCGCTTTCCAGATCGAAGTCAATAATGGAGACCATCGATGGCACTCCCACCACCCATGCTGAGTGGGCAGCTTGGCACCGCCGATAGAGGGCAAGTGACACTGTCTCGCTTGAGGGCGAGGGGTGCTTTACATGTAGCCGTTGCGACGAAGAGCATCACTACATACGGAGAATATTTGATGAAAACTCAGTCACTTCTTATCTCAGGCCTAAGTCTGATCATTGGAGCCGCCGTCGCCTTCGCGATCAGTGCGCACGTCGCGGCCGCTGGACCGAATTGGCCGCCAAGTAGAGTCACCGATCTTGCTCGACCCACCGCGGCGATGACTCCGGTGCTGGCAAAGAATCTGGCCGACTTCGATGATTTAGATTTCCACGTCTACACCGGGCAGCACTGGGAAAATCTCCATAAGAGCCATGCGGAAGACATCATTGTTTATTACCCGGATGGCCATACGACGAAGGGAATTCCCATGCACATCAAGGAACTCGATTTTATGTGGACGTTCGCACCGGATAATCGCATTGTCGAGCACCCAGTGCGTTTCGGCACTGCGGACGGCGAATGGACCGGCGTCATGGGTTATCTCGATGGTACGTTTTCCAAACCCATGGTTCTCCCCGGAGGCAAAACCATTCAGCCTACTGGCAAGCAATATCACCTGCCGATGACGACGCTCGGACATTGGAATCACGAGGGAACAATGTCGGAGGAATACCTCTTCTGGGATAATGACACCCTGATGAAACAGATCGGCGCGGAGTAGCTCATTGCACGCGCTATCCCAGGACTGAGTTAGGGCAGCCAAACCATCGTGGCTTATGGCTGTCCGCTAGATTCGCGGGCGATTTGAAACGCGCAGACGTTCTAGTATCTCGAGCGGAGGCAAACCCTGCTCCTGCATGAAATAGTCCTGCGAAACGCGCTTGTGGCCACCGAGCTACCAACGTCTATTGATTGGCCAGAAACGGATTTGTGGGAGGCCTCAGCTGAAGTGTCCTGGGCAGGTGGTTGCCGGCCCGGAAGTTGAGCCTCAATGCAGAACGCGGTGCCGCAATAAGCGTCAGACGGTCGGAGACCGATGTGGTGCCCGGCGAGTCAAGGTTAGGTTTTGGGCATCCGAGGACCATGAAGTGGACTCATCCGAACCGCTTGATTGAGATCCAATTCTGCCTGTGAGATGCACCAAACTCAAACATTTGTTCATCTCATAGTTCTTTTGGCCCGTGCGCACGATTAACTCCAGTGCGAGCCCCAGCCTTTGAAATCAATAGGCGCCACAATGCTCTCGAAGTTTCGAATCGCTATTGGGCAAACTGCAGGCTCGCGGCACGGTTCTGAAGGCAGTTCCAAACGGCCGTCCTGATTTGCTCGAAATCTGAAATGCCCGTATGTTCTCGCCTGCTCGCGGAAATCAGACTCACGCGTGATCGCAACGTGACCCGCAGAAGAGGAGCATATGAGATTGTCAGATTGGAGAAACACCCGCCTTCGCCTTGCCCTCATCTATGTGCTGGCGATTTGTTCATTTCAGTTGTATCCGCTGGTGTCTTATGCACAGAACCTGGGAACGCAGCCTGCCACAGGGCAGGCTGTTCAGGGTCAAACTGCGGCCCAACCCGAAGGAACAGTTCTCAATCTCGTGAACTGGGTCGGCAATGTGATCTCTCCTGTCGGAGCGGCTCTGGCGGTGGTCATGGCAGTCATCTCTTATTCCCAAGGACGCGGCGTCGCGCGATGGGCGGTAACCGCGGCTGGACTGCTGGTGATCTCCGGCCTCACTCGCCTGATCGAGTTCTGGATTCAGAACGGTACGGCGGGCGTGCAGTAGGAACGCTTACTACGGAGTGCTCAGGCAATGACGCTGCCCCAAATCATCGTCGATCTGTTGACACTGCTATTCGACATGGCAGTTCCCGCCGCGATCTGCACGATGGTGCTGGCTGGAATCGCATTGCGGCAGGAAGGCGGCGTGAACTTCCAGGCAGGCGGCAGGTTCCAGAGATGGGCCCTCTGGTCGGTGATTCTGTTGACGCTTCCGCAGTTGCTCTCCTGGTTTGCGGCGCAGGGTATCGCCATGCCTGCACAAGGCGGAGGCTTCAGCAGTTCGTGGGTCGCGAGTTTGCAGACGAGTTTCAGCGGTTTTGTTTCGAACGTCGTGGTTGCCCGGTTGGCTCCCGTGCTCGCCTCTTTCTGCGTGCTGAAAGCGGCGCGCGATGCGGCCGAAGGGTACAGCCCGCTCGGGTCCATCGTCTCCGCCATTTTTCTGCTGTCTGCGTCCGGCACAGTCCAGCTTTTCCAGAGTTGGAACAGCGGGTCACAGTTCGCAACCACGGACATGCTGACCGCAGCCTGGAACTTTCTCGCCGGGACGAT
>Ga0070733_10003497_pt1 | contig 10751 bp, 6 predicted proteins | sample Coa_R1_9_FD_66450 | JGI IMG/M metagenome (GOLD analysis project Ga0070733, IMG submission 66450) | Surface soil microbial communities from Centralia Pennsylvania, which are recovering from an underground coalmine fire - Coalmine... | ecosystem: Environmental > Terrestrial > Soil > Unclassified ... | reverse complement strand
CGCATCAATCTGGTTTTCATGGGCATGGGCGAGCCGTTTCTGAATTATGACAATTTTATGAAGGCCGTGCGGCTGCTGGTGCAGGAAGTGGGACTGGCGGAATCGCGGATGACGGTTTCGACAGCGGGCATTGTGCCGCGGATTTCCGATTTCGGGCGGGAGGCGATCCGGCCGCGGCTGGCGATTTCTCTGAACGCATCAAACGACGATTTGCGGACCCGGCTGATGCCGCTGAACAAGAAATGGAATCTGGAACAGTTGATCGCGGCCGCGCGCGAGTTTCCGCGGCGCAATCGGGAGCGGGTGACTTTTGAGTACGTGTTACTGCGAGACGTTAACGATCTGCGCGAGAACGCCGAGGAAGTGGTGGAACTGCTGCGCGGAATCAAGTCGCGAGTGAATCTTATTGCGCTGAATCCGGGGCCAGGGATTGACTATGAGACGCCTGCGGACGAGAGCGTCGCGGCGTTTCAGAAGATTCTGCGGGATGCCGGAATCCTCACGTTTGTGCGGCGTCCACGCGGACGGGATATCTACGCGGCTTGCGGTCAACTCAAGCGTACGGTTGAGGTTTCCACATCACCGGCACTGTAGCGGTGGATGGCTTGGCGCGTGCGGGAACCGATTCGGTGGCTGGAAGTTCTACTCGCAGGAGCATGGCGCCATCCTCGCGCGGCTCGCGCGAAATATGACCGTGATGCTCCTGTAGAATGCCGTGGCATGCGCTCAGGCCGAGGCCATCCTCGGGATCTACCAGCGACGAGCCCCGGGCGCTGGAAGCCGGCGACAAAGGCACCGCTTCCGTGGAGATTAGCAGGACTGAAATTCCCTCCCCGCGCGCCGTGCTGACGGTAAGAACTTTGCCACCATTCTCGCTCATCACGTGCAGACAATTCCCCACCAGCTGCAGGCAGACCTGAAGCAACTGATTGGAATCGCCCAGAACCTTGGGCAGATCGGCGTCGAACTTTGAGCGCACTTCGATTTTGAGAGTCTCCCATTGCGGCTGGGTCAGCTTGACGGCAGTGCGCGCCAGTGTGTTGAGATCGAGTGGAGTCTTGGGCGACGGCGCCTGCCGGGCAAAACTGATCAAGCTGGCAACCAGCGACTTGGTGCGGCGGACGTACTGGCCGATCTTCGCGGCCAGTGGCGCCTGCTCCGGTGTGAGCGGAGTGCTGAGCAGTAAGTCTGAGTAGCCCAGCATCGCGGTGATGGGATTGTTGAGTTCGTGGGCCGCGCCGCCGACCAACTGGCCGATGGAAGCCAGTTTCTCCGATTGAAGAATCTGCGCCTGCAGGCGTTTCAGGTTGTCGAACGATTCGCGGGAATGGTGGAGCAGGTGCTTGAGTTCACGATCCAGCAGATGCTGGCGCACAAACACCATCACACCCATCACGAATGCGGCAAACAGAGTCAGGGCCAGGCGGAAGGAACGAATACGCGGCGGAATGGCAGCGTCGGACATGGCCCAGGCGGCGAACAAAGGAAGCGAAAACACGGCAATCATGCCGCAGCGTGCGACCCAAACACCGTAGACGGTTGAAACCTCGCGAACGTTTGATGGCGCCGCTTCGACCCGGGCGCGCAGGCCGATCCAGGTAACCCAGGCCATCGCAATCGCGATGGGAATGTCGTAGAGGCTGCCGCTGTAGTAAAGTTTGCGCCCGATCGCCCAGTTGGCCAGGGCGGAACTGGTGGCGTAGCTGAAGCTCATACCGAACAGGCTGGCGTAGAGTTTTCTCCACGGACCCTTGCTGCCGATCCAGCAGGCGGCTAGACCCGCCAGCAAGGCGAGCTTCTCGACAGAGTAAGCCCCGTTAAGATTGCGGTCATAGGTGGCCACGTCGGGAACGACGTATTGCCAGGGGATCACGATCAGAACGTAAAGATAGAGCCACCACACCAGCAGGAGAGCGAAATCGAGGCGTCCCAGGCGGGCGGCGTATTCGTCGCGCGGGATATGAGGACGCAGCGCGATCGCGGCCATCAGTGGGACGATATTCAGGAAGAGAATGACATCCCCGGCGAAGAGGTCCGGCACTTCGCGGCGCGTGATGACTTCGAAATAGATCCAGCACAGCTGATAGGTGAACCAGAACGTCAGCCAGAGAATGATGAGCGACCAGAATAGCCGCATGCGGCCCTGGGAGCGCAACGCCAGCGGGACGAACGCAGCGACGCCCGACGCCAGTAACATGGTCTGGATAACGTCGGTGAGGGTGGTCAGGCGAAAAGACTGGGGCAGCACGAAGGCCGCCACCGTGGCGGTGGCCAGCATCCCCGTCACTCCGGCCAACCAGATTTTGTAACCCTTGCTCAAGACACAACCGCCTCACTGGCCATTTTAGATGGGGATCGTGGAGAGGAGATGGTTACTGTAGTAACCTAGGCCACAGCTCACGACGAAAATTGGAGTGTGCTGGCGGAGTACACAGCCCGCGTCTTGCTTGCCTTAAGTTTTTCATATTCAATGATATGCAACACTACTCACCCTCGCTTGGAGATTGACTCGAGTGTTTTCGAACGCTGATCGATACCGACGTTCGTGGAGACTGCGAATCCCGCCCGATCCGGCGGAAACCCGCCGCATCGAGAGCTGGCTGGCCACCGCCCGCGTCATCCTGGCCATTTCGGCGTTGGCGGCAGTCAGGATGGACCCCACCGAGTTGTGGCACTCCTGGGCGGCCTATGGCTTGTTCCTTTTTTATCTCACCAACGGCGTGCTGATCCTGATGCTGCTGCGACGGCGGCAGCGATCCACGGCCGCCTTTCGACTGATGGTGCATGCGGGAGACCTGGTTTGGCCGGCGGTGATTTCGATTTTCTCGGAAGGGCCCAGAACTCCATTTTTCCTCTTCTTTGTGTTTGTGCTCGCAGCCGCAGCTTACCGCTGGGGCGTGTGGGAGACGGTGGGCACGGCCGTGGGCGAAGTTGTTTTGTTATGGGTGGAGAGTTTTGTCCTCTTCCACATCAAGCTGGGGCCGGGAGGGACTCTGCCCTGGAGCGAGTTGACTGGACTGCGGGTTAATGTGGGCGAGTTTGAACCCAAGCGACTCTTCATGCTTTCGGTGTACCTGATTGTAATGGGGTTATTGCTGGGCTACCTGGCTGAGCAGCAGAAACATTTGCGGGCGGAGAAGGCGGTGGTGACCGGCATCCTGTCGAGGGTACGAGTAGAAGCCGGCCTGACCGGGACACTGCAGCAAATCTTCAGCGACATTATGTCGATGTACGGGGCGTCGCGGCTGCTGGTGGCATCGCAGGAAGCGCACAGCCACCGGGTCTTCGTGGGCGAGCTGGATATCGCCAAGAGTAGAGCAGTGTCCGAGTTTCGCTGGCTGGAATCGGCACCGCGCGATGCGAAGACGTACCTTGAGGATTTCCCGGGGGACGTTTGCTACGCAATGATCGACGGCGATCGCTGGTCGACTCTGGCGCTGGACCGCGAAGGCAACGCCGTGCCGGTGGCGAACCTCACGCCCCTTTCGAAACTGCGCGACACGCAGAGTTTCGACTCACTGGTTACGGTTTCATTTCTGTTTGGCGGCGAATGGAGAGGTCGTGTATTCCTGTTCAACCCGATATGGCGGGGTGAGAAGCAGGAGGAGCTCCGCTTCCTGCTGAATCTGGTGCGGCAGATCGGTCCGGCGATTTACAACGTTTATCTATTGCACCGGCTGCGGCGCCGCGCGGGAGCGGCCGAGCGCGCCCGCTTCGCGCGCGAGTTGCACGATGGCGCGGTGCAATCGCTGATTGCGGTCGAGATGCAGGTCGACGTGGTGCGGCGCCAGGGCGAGGCCGGCAAGCCGATTGGCGGCGAACTGGTGCGAATCCAGGGACTGCTGCGCGAGGAAGTGCTGAAGCTGCGCGAACTGATGCAGCAGATGAAAGCGATTGAAGTGGACAAGGAACGTCTGCTCGGCGTTCTCACGGACACCGTGGAACGATTTCAGCGGGAGACGGGAATCAGCGCGCGCTTCGTCACCGACCTGGAAGATCTCGATATGCCGCAACGGGTATGCCGCGAACTGTTGCGCATTGTGCAGGAGGGACTGGTCAACGTGCGCAAGCATAGCGGCGCGCGGCACGCTCTGGTGCGTCTCGCCGCGAACGAGAGCCGATGGAATCTTACGCTCGAAGACGACGGCAAAGGATTTCCTTTCGCCGGCCGCTATAACCAGGATCAGATGGATGAGGCGGGCAAGGGACCGACGATAATAAAAGAACGGGTGCGCTTGATTGCGGGCCAACTCACGGTAGAATCTAATCCCGGACAAGGGGCGCGCCTGGAAGTCATCGTGCCTCGGAGTGGGGAATTGCCGCATGAATTTTAGAAAACCGCAGCCGGTTCGACTGGTAATTGCCGATGACCATCCGATTTTTCGCGACGGCCTGCGGCGTTTGCTGGAAGCCGAAGCCGATCTGAAAGTCTTGGGCGAAGCCTCGGACGGCGCGGAGGCCGTGAAGCTGGCGAAGCAGTTGAAGCCGGATATTCTTCTGCTCGACCTCGCCATGCCCAAGCATCCGGGCCTGGAAGCTTTGCGCGATTTGAGCCAGCCCGCGAATGCGACGCCGGTGCGAGTGATTCTGCTGACTGCAGCGGCCGAGAAGAGCCAGATTGTCGAAGCGCTGCAACTGGGCGCGCGGGGCGTGGTGCTGAAAGATTCCGCGACGCAACTGCTGTTGAAGGCGATTCATACGGTGATGGCGGGCGAATACTGGGTGGGGCGCGAGAGCGTTTCGAACCTGGTGCAATATTTGCGAACGCTGATGCAATCCTCGCACGACGAGGCGCGGCAGAAGAAATTCGGCCTCACACCGCGCGAGTTGGAGATTGTTTCCGCCGTGGTCGCGGGTTACTCGAACAAAGAGATCGCCGAGTATTTCAAGATCAGCGAAGACACGGTGAAGCACCACCTCAGCAACATCTTCGACAAGCTGGGAGTCTCGACCCGGTTGGAGCTGGCTCTGTTCGCGGTGAATCAGGCGCTGCCGCTAAAGACCATCGGCTGAGGGTTGAGGAAGACGACTCATCCTCTATTCGGATCGCAGGGCGGCAATCGGATCGACCGCCAAGGCGCGCAGAGCGGGAACCAGACACGCGAGACCTGCTACGACAATCACCAACACCGAGACTCCGAGCACGATCATCGGATCGTGCGAGCCGTTGTGTACCCATTGCGTGATCACGCGGCCCAGGCCAAAGCTGAGGGCCAGTCCGGCGGCAAGACCGATCCCCACACTCGCACTGGCGGACCACGCTACGATCCGCAGCACGTCGGCGCGTTGCGCGCCCAGGGCCATGCGGATGCCGAACTCGCCGGTCCGCTGCACCACGCTATACGATACGACGCTGTAGAGGCCGACTCCGGCCAGCGCCAGTGCGAGGCCGGAGAAGGCGGCGAACTGAATCGAGATCAGTCGGGAAACGGCGACTTCGGGTTCGCTTGTGATCCAGGTTTCGAGATTGTCTAGCTTCGAGAAAGCCTGCTGGTCGGGATTGACCTTGGCAATCTCCTGGCGGACGCGGTGCAGCATGGCCAAAGGATCGCCTTGGGTTCGTACCAGAATCTGAGTCCCCATCCACATGTTGACGGTGTAGGGGAGATACACCCCCGGCAGGATGGGCTTGTCGAGACCATCGTTGAGAGCATCGGCGACGACGCCGATGATTTGCAACCAGCCATCGCTGCCCGTAACGTCCAGGCGGAGCGGCGGTTGGCCAACCAGGCGAGGCATGCGGATGGAGCGGTTCAGGACGTCCTCGCCGGGAAAGTAGCGATGTACGAAAGCCTGGTTGACGACGATGAGTGTCGCGCCGCGCGCGATTTCACTCGGCTCCCACAGGCGGCCTTCAAGCAGTGGGATGTGAAGGATCGTGAAATATTCAGGACTCACAAAATTGGTGCGCGCCTCCTGCTGTTCGGAAGCGTTCTTGCCCAGGATGTCGAAGGGTTGAGTCCAACCGTTGGTCGGCGGCGTGGCGTTGGTGGAAATGGCGGCAGAAACGACTCCGGGCATGGCGGCGACTTGCTCGCGCAGATGCGTGATGTAGGCAGCGCGCTCGGCCCAGGTGTTGAGCGTGTTTTCATGGATGGGGATGCCGACCGACATCACATTGTGCGGGTCATAGCCGAGAGGCCGGCGCATCATGCGGGAGAATCCCTGAATGGCCGCGCCGGCGGCGGTGAGCAGGAGTAACGTGAGCGCGATCTGTGCGGCGATCAATCCGGTGTGCATGCGTTTGCCGCGTACGCTGCCGGCAACTTTGTGCGTGCCCGCCTGAATGGCCTGATTGATTTCGTGCCGCGCCGATTCGAGCGCGGGGAAGACTCCGAAGAGCACGCCGGTCAGCACAGCGAGAGTCACGCTGAAAAGCAGCACCGGCAGATTAATGTGGAAATCGGCTTCGTGAGGAAATGAATATTCGGGCAGGCGGGCGACAATGAATCCGAGGGTACGGTAGGCAAGCACGACGCCCAGTCCCGCTCCGATCAAGGCCAGCAGCAGCGACTCGGTCAGCAGTTGGCGGACGATCCGGAAGCGGCTCGCTCCCACAGCGGAGCGGATTGCCAGTTCGTGCTGGCGCGCCGTGCCGCGGGCCAGCAGCAGAATCGAAACGTTACTGCAGCCGATTGCCAGCAGCAAAGCCACGGCTGCGAAAAGCAGATAGAGTGGGCCCCGCAAGTCGCGCACGTAGAAGTCGCCCATCTTTCGAACCGCGACTCTGAACTGTGGGAAATAGAAGTTCGGTCTTTCCCGGTCGAATTGCTGCAGCAGGGGCCGGAACTCCTCGGCGGCAGCTTCGGGACGAACCCCAGGCTTCAGCTTCAACAGTGCCTCGTAGGTCAGGTCGTTCGCCTGGGACATCTTGAGCGGGAGGTAGACGTCGCCGTCTCTCCAGGTGAAGCGGGGCGGCATGACGCCAAGGACGATGTAGTCCTTGTGAACCAGCTGGATCTTCCGGCCAATCGTCGCCGGATCGCCATTGAAATGGCGCTTCCAGAAGTTATAGCTGAGGACGGCAACTGACTGGGGATCGGACGCGTCGGGCGCGTCGGAAGGCTGGATATAACGGCCGAGCATCGCAGGCATGCCGAAAAACGGAAATGCATTTCCGGTGAGATAGACTGCCTTAACGTCTTCGGGGACGTCGCTGCCCGTGATGATGAGGTTCCAGCCGGCTTCGGCGACAACGTCTTCCACCGCCTGGGTCTGGCGCAGTTCCCGAATTTGAGGGCCGGTGAAGCCGGGGCCGCCTTCGTCGCCGGTCTTGCTGATGGTGTTGATCTGGCAGACCCGGTCGAATCCCGCGTAGGGCCAGGCGTTGAGGATCGCTCCGTGGATGATGCTGAAGACGGAAACCGTGGCGCCGATTCCGAGCGCGAGGGACAAGATTGCAGTAAGCGCGAAGCCGGGAGCGCGCGCTATCTGGCGAAAGGCGAAGCGCAAATCCTGGAACAACCGCTGCATGAAAGCCTCCTGGGTGAAGGCGTAGCCGCCCGCTCGGGAGCAATTTGGACTCCTCTGGCCGGATTGGTTAAGTTGCTGATTCTATTCGGAACGGGGCTCTGCGGGCAACGGATCAACCTGTCCGGTTCCCTGTTTTGCTGTTCGAAAACGAACAAACCAACAAATCACAGTTCGGTGATGGTTTAGGCCTCTGGTCACACGAAACAAAGACTTTGATCTTCATACCGACTTGTCAAAGTTGGGCGTGAATTTGGTGAGCGACCTCTATTTTGTTCATAAATAAGTGGTTATCGGATATTACCGTGCTGGCACTTTTGGGCCATTGGCTGACTGGGGCCGGGGGACTATGCTTTTTGGAAGGGAAGAGCCTTGAGGGGCATCTGTTGATGGTCCAAAGGTTGATCTCTAAGTTTATGAACTACGGTTAGCAAGTGAGTGAAGTTAGCAGTTAGCAAGAAAGAGGAGCCCGGTGGCAAAACTTATACAGCAGCTCTGGAACGATGAGCGGGGCCAGGACATTGCCGAATACGCAGTGATGTTGGCTGTGATTCTGGTCATTGTCGTGGGCACGATCCGGCTCATCGGGTCGAATGCCAACAACGTGTTCTCGCAGGTCGGCAGCTCGATTCAGTAGGGTCCGATTTAGAAGGGTCTGATCCAGAACGTTGCACAGCGGCTTTTCGCGACCGAAACGGCGAAGGCCGCGTCCGCCATTCCTCGTGAGTCCCGGCAACCACTCCGTGCAAGCGCCCGACTGCTGGCCGAGCGCGGACGGCAATATTTCCTGTGAAATTAATCTAGCAAACTATTTCTGTTGAGGCGCTGACGTCGCGGTGGGTGCCGCTGGCGTAGATGTGGTTAGCGCCACCTTCTCGCCACCCGCTGAAAACCGCGTCAGGAAAGGGAAGAACGGAGTAATTTCAAACTCTCTCTTCTCGTGAGCCGAGGTCAAGGCGACCGCCTTGGCTTTGGAGAGTTCCACCTGATCGCTCCAGGGGTCGACCTTGATGCGGCCGCCCAGAGGCAGAGCCGCGATCTGGTCGAGGCGCTTTTCGTCGAGTGCGGGAGCAGCCGCGAGCAAAGTCGACATGCGCATGCTCTTGCCGCCCGCGAGGCTGTCTCCCAGATGAGATCGAATCAGGTGCTGCAGGTCGGGCGCCTTGAGCTGCAGTTCCTTCAGAAACAATCCAGCGTTGCCCAGTTTGTCTTTGTAGGGGGAGTTCTTGAGCATGTCGAGGGCTTTGCTGTCGGCTGCTTCCTCGTCGGCCGGGCTGTGCTTGAAGTCGAGACGCTGGAGCGACTCTTCGTCGGGGAAAAACAGCTTGTCGTTAAAGGCGAGCTGGGTATCGAGACGATGTCCCAGGACGATGTGCGCGAGTTCGTGGGACAGCACCATGGCCAGGGACGCTTCGTCCGGAAGAACATCGAGCAGGCCACGGCTCATCACGATGGTGCGCCCGATGGTGAACGATTCCAGAGGCGAAGTCAGAAGCACGCGGCAGTGCACGTCACCCTGCAGATCGATGTTGTTGGTGACCAGCAGATTGTTGACGACGGTGCACAGGATCTTATCGACTTCTCCGGGCGGGGCGAGCAGGCCGATTTTCGTGAGACGCTCGACCGCATTTTCTTCCGCCTGCTTTTCCCACATGCGCTCGGCCACGACGGGCGTGGCGTCGGCGGCAGCGGAGGATTGGTCGGTTACGCTTTGCGGCGAATCGACCAGAATTTGCGTGAACTCTTCACTCTTGCCCAAGCCCTTCAGGTCATAACCCCAGAGCCGGGTCTGCGCCTTGAAGTGCAGCTTCCTGGTGAGGCCGGTCTTGACGTTGGCCTCCTCCGAGTAGACATAGGCCGGCAGCCAGGTGCCGGGACGCAGATTCAGTCGCCAGCTGTCGAAATGGAAAAAGAAGCCGTTTTTGCTGGGCGACTCGTAGGTGCCGTTGAAGCGAACGATGTTGTAATCCTGATCTTCGACCCAAATCCGCCCCAGGAATCGGGCCTCCCTGCGGTCTTCTTTGGGATGGAGATCGATCACGAGGCAGCGGATTTCGCCGAGAAATTCGCGGCGCACAAAAGTGAAGTCGTAGTTCCTCTTCTGGAAATCCGAGTCGACCACAACCATCGCCGCGAAGCCGACCGGGAAGTAGTGGAGAGAATAGAGTCCGGTTAACTTCTTCACCATACGATGTCCGAGCGATGGTTGGCCGGTAAAAGAAACGTCGTCGGTTCCCTCGGACATGTCGAGGCGTCCCAGAAAGTACTGATCTTTGTCGGGGACCATATTGCCGGAGCGATCGTCTTTCAGATCTTGCAAGTAGGTTTCGACCATGGGATGCATGTGGCGCATCTGCGCCATGAAGAAGTGCTCGCGCTGCACGACGTGGTCGAGAACTTCATTCAAGTTGGTCGCTGCGGGAGTGGAGGGCGCGGCGCTCTGGGCGGGGACGGCAGAGGCAGAGGGCGCTCCCGCATTCCCGGCGGGCTGCTCTGATTGCGTCACGGAAGCCGGAGGTGCGGATGACGGAGAGTCCTGAGCACAGGCCGGGATGACGAAGATCAACCCGCCGAAAATCAGCCCAAGGACAAGAACCAAAACAAACCGGGGAGAAAACATTTGCATAAAACCCTTCTGGGAGTGGATCACGCTATCTGGAAAATAATGTGCACGACAGCTGTCGAGTCAGAGGGCTGGCCATCGCGCAGAGCGGGCTTAAAGCGAATCTGTTCGGCGGCACGCACGGCGGCGTCGTCCAGACCGTGCCCCAGCCCGCGAACAACTTTGAGCACGTGTATTTTGCCGGTGGCTTCGAACACCACCTCGAGCAGCACCTCGCCCTCAATCTTTTTGGAGCGAGCTTCCTCGGTGTACACAGGTGTGGGCTTGGAAATGATTTCCGCGGGCGTTATTTTGGCCATTGCCTCCGCGGGGCGCGACTGAACCGTGGGTGGTGCGGGAACGTCAGCGTCTCCGAAGCCCGCCTGGCGAACCTGGCCGCGCACGGGCCGAGCGTCGGCCGTGGCAACGCCGTTGCCGAAGCCTGTGCTGGCAACCACGCCGCGAACCCCGTTTGCTCCGCCCGTTCCGTTGCCGTAGCCGGGTCCGGTAGGCAGATCAAATCCGCCCGCCTGGGCGATGTTTACGGCCTTTCCCTGACTCGGCTTGGCGGGAATTCCGTTGGGATCGCCGAAGCCACCGGTCTGCACCTTCTGGGGCGGGAGCGCAACGGTTTGTGGCGCCGAACTGCCGGTCGAAAAGACGTTGGTATGCACGCCTT